>Ga0137306_102185_pt1 | contig 17110 bp, 17 predicted proteins | sample Inofroosms_March_FD_97187 | JGI IMG/M metagenome (GOLD analysis project Ga0137306, IMG submission 97187) | Mouse cecal microbial communities from Vienna, Austria - N-Acetylneuraminic and N-Acetylglucosamine D2O microcosms_March | ecosystem: Host-associated > Mammals > Digestive system > Large...
AGCCCTTCTCGCGGGAAACCGGAGGAGGGCTTTCTGTCTGTTTTGTCCAGGTATTAAAAATGACAAAAAAACGAAACAGATTCCTGACAGTTGTAATAAATTGTAAAATTTCGTCAGAAAAAAGTATGATAATATAAGAGATCGGTAAAGTCTTGAGGAAAAAAATTTGGTAAAATAAGGATAATCAAGAGAAAGGAGCGGAGAAGGATGAAGGTATGTTTTAAGGTAATAAGGAGAGTTTTTTTGCTGGCAGTGGTTGTCTGCCTCTGCTCCGGGTTTGTGCTGGCAGGAAAAGGATATGCCGTATACAGAGAGGCAGTTGAGGAGACCAGCCTGGAAGATATGGTGGCTTCCATCAGGGATAAAGATTCTTATACAGAGTACGGGGAACTTCCTGAGGTCTATATCCAGGCGGTGATCGCAGTTGAGGACAAGCGGTTTGAGAATCATATGGGAGTCGATGTGATCGCCATATGCAGGGCTGTGAGGAACGATATCCGGGCAGGAGCCTTTGTGGAAGGCGGCAGCACCATCACTCAGCAGCTGGCCAAGAACATGTATTTCGGACAGGACAGGGACCTGGTCAGAAAGATGGCCGAGGTGTTTGTGGCCCTGGATCTGGAGCGGAACTATACGAAGGAGGAGATCTTTGAGTTATATGTAAACGGGATTTACTTCGGGGACGGGTACTATGACGTGGCTTCCGCCAGCAGAGGATATTTCGGGAAGGAGCCGGAGGAGATGACGGATTACGAGAGCACTCTCCTGGCAGGGATCCCCAATGCTCCCTCCGTCTATGCCCCCACCAGGAACCCGGATCTGGCGGCCAGAAGGCAGCAGAAGGTCCTGGAGAGGATGGAGGCGTGCGGATATTTTTCTCCCGAGGAGGCAGAGACCATAGCCGAGACCGCCGGGATCATGGCCGGCGCCAGGTAGGATAAGACTCCCGCCCCCTCAGTGGAGGAAGGGAGTCTCCACTTCTGTCAGGATCCGGATAAAAGCATTCATGTACTTTGTAAGATAGAGATCTTTCCGGTGGCAGATATAGAAGCTGCGTCTGTTCTCAATCCCTTTGATTGGGTAGATATTGCAGTAGGGATACAGCTCCGGAGACATCTCGATGTAGTTGATAGGACAGATAAATACGGCATCGCAGGCTACTGCCGTGCGCTTGCCCACTTCGATGCTCATGGTTTCGAAAAGGATCCGGGGCTGGATGTCATACATGGCAAACAGCCGGTCCTGGGTGGTGCGGACGCTGTGGCCTGCCTTGCTGGAGATAAAGGATTCATCTTTGGCTTCCGTGATACAGATCTCGGAGCCGGAGGGAATCCTTTTTGCGATGGAGGTATTTTTGCTGGTGAGAAGCACCAGATCTTCGTCTTCAATAAGGATATAGTTCAGTTCCTCATACTTCGGATAAGTGGTAAGGCAGGCCAGATCCAGAGAGCCTTCCAGGACCATGGACTCAACGGTGGCGGAACCGAATTCGTTCAGCTCCAGATCCACCATGGGAAACAGCTTCTGAAATCTGGGGAAAGCATAGGGCAGGACCTGCATGGCTCTCTGAACCGGGATCCCTAGGCGGATAGTGCCGTGGTCCTCGTGGTTGATCTCCTCGATCTCCCGGGCCAGATTCTGGTTGATGGTCAGGACCTGCTTGGCGGCCTCCACATATTTCTGTCCGGCATAAGTAAGGGTGATAGGGTCCGTTCCACGGTTGAAAATGGGGGCTCCCAGGTTGCTTTCCACCAGCTTGATCATCTGGCTCAGGGACGGCTGGGATACGTAAAGCTTTTTGGCGGCAGCGGTGATGCTGCCTTCCTGGAGAACAGTGAGGATGTACTGGGCATGTTTGGTGTTCATAAGATCCTCCTTGGGTGAGCGGCGGTTCAGCAACTTGAAGATGAGCCGGGCGGAAACAAAAAACCGGACCGGGTACAGAAGCTTTATTGTTTCATTTTATCATGATTTCCGGTTCGATGTCCACCACCATTTTCAGGACTGTCATGGACATCATCAGAGAGAGCCGGCAGTACAGCCGGGACGGAGAAGAGGGCGGATGCTGACAAAAAGCCGCGACCATAAGTATTTTCCTATACAAATTATAATTGGTTTTGTATTTGCCTTATAGCAGTGTGCGTGATACCATACAATCAGAAAAAAGACAGTACTTTATCCAGGAAAAGGAGGAAATGGTATGGAGATCAGGAAAGCCGCGATGGCGGGAACCCTTGAATCCAGTGATGCACAGGTGACTGTAGAGCCGGGACAGGGCAGGATCGATCTGAACATCGAGAGCAGTGTGATCCATCAGTTTGGAAGGCAGATCCGGGCAACGGTTCTGGAGACATTAAAGCGTCTGGAGGTCTCTGACGCAAAGGTGACCGTGGTAGACAAGGGAGCTTTGGACTGTACTCTGAAAGCCAGAGTAGAATGTGCCGTGTACCGTTCCAATGAAATCACCGAGAATCTTCCGTGGGGAGGTGTAATCAGATGAGTCATCCCAACAAAAAGCGTTTAAGACGTTCCATGATGTTTTTGAACTGCCAGAAACCTGGTCTGATCAAGGATCCTTATATCTACAAGCCGGATTCCATCATGCTGGATCTGGAGGATGCAGTCGCCGAGAATCAGAAGGATGCGGCAAGATATTCCCTCTACCATGCTCTGCAGGAGATCGACTACAGAGGAGTGGAGAGAGTGGTCAGGATCAATGGCCTGGATACGCCTCACTGGAAAGAGGACATCAGAGTCTGTGTGGCAGGAGGAGCAGACACCATCCGTATCGCCAAGACCGAGTGCGCCAGAGATGTACATACCGTGGAAGAGCATGTGCTGGCGGCCGAGAAGGAGTTCGGGAGACCGGAAGGTTCCACACTGCTTATGGCAGCTCTGGAATCCTGTAAGGGCGTGCTCCACGCACTGGAAGTCTGCGAGTCCTCCGACCGCCTCATCGGTATCGCCTTAAGCGGCGGCGACTACACCAAGGATCTGCAGACCGTGATCACGGGAACAGGAGTAGAGCTTCAGGGAGCCAGACAGCAGATGATCATCGCAGCCAGGGCGGCAGGAGTACAGTGCTGGGATACCGTATTTACCAACCTGGATGCCATGGATGTGTTCGAAGAAGAGGTAAAGATGATCAAGATGATGGGATTTGACGGAAAATCTCTGGTAAATCCCAGACAGATCGACATCGTTCACAAGATCTTTACTCCCAGCCAGAAAGAGATCATTTTCGCCGAAAAGGTAGTCCGGGAGATCGAGGAGAAGAAGGCACAGGGAATCGGCGTGTTTACTGTAGACGGCAAGATGATCGACATCGCATTTTATGACGGCGCAAAGAGGACCATCGCTCTTGCCAAGGCATCAGGCGTATATGAGGGGGATTTGTAAGATGATTAATGCAGTAGGAAGAGAAATTCCGGAAGAGATCCTGAAGATTACCGGCAAGGAAGGATATCAGGGGGCGAAGGCGAAAGATAACTGTGAATTTACCAGAGGAGCCGCCAGGATCCGCGCCATGGTAGATCCTGCCAGGAGCAAGCTGGCGGACAGTATCCATGACGTACTGGTAAAATGCGGCATTAAGGACGGCATGACCATATCTTTCCATCATCATTTCCGGGAAGGAGATTATGTGGTGAACATGGTCATGGAAGAAATCCACAAGATGGGTATCAAAGACATTTCCATCTGTGCAACTTCCCTGGGAAAGGCTCATGACCCCATCGTTCCCATGATCGAAGACGGGACCGTCACCAGCATCCGTTCCTCAGGCGTGAGAGGAAAGATCGGCGAGGCCATCTCCACGGGAAAATTAAAAAATCTGGCAGTGATGTGTTCCCACGGCGGCCGTGTCCGCGCCATCGAGTCAGGAGAAGTACATATTGACATCGCATTTATCGGCGCTCCGTCAGCAGACGAGTACGGCAATTTAAAGGCCAACGGAGGCAAGTCCAACTGCGGCGTTCTGTCCTATGCCATGGCGGATGCCCAGTATGCAGATAAGGTGGTGGCCATTACAGATACTCTGGTTCCCTTCCCCAACGTACCTGCCAGCATCTCCATGATCAATGTAGACTATGTGGTAGTCGTGGACGAGATCGGCAATCCGGCTAAGATCGCCACAGGCGCCGCCAAGCCTACTACAGATATGAGAAAGCTGAGGATGGCAGACTACTGCACTCAGTTTGTGATCAATACACCTTACTTTAAAGACGGTTTTTCCTACCAGACAGGCGTGGGCGGCGCCTCTATCGCCTCCACTATCTCCCTGGCAGAAGAAATGGAAAAGAGAGGGATCCGCATGGGATTCGGCGTAGGCGGACTGACCACTCCCATGTGCAGCCTTCTGGAGAGAAATCTGGTAGACGTGCTGGTGGATACTCAGGACTTTGACCTCGGCGCCGTGGAATCCATCCAGAAACATCCGGACCGTCATATTGAGATCTCCGCCTCCGAGTACGCCAACCCCTTTAACAAAGGAGCCTATGTAAACAAGCTGGATTTCGTGATCCTGGCGGCCCTGGAAGTGGATGTAAACTTTAACTGCAACGTAGTCGTAGGTTCCGACGGCGTGATCACCGGCGCACAGGGCGGTCATCCGGACACGGCGGCAGGCGCAAAGTGTACCATCGTCATCGCCCCCCTGCTTCAGGGCCGTATCCCGGCAGTGTGCAGCAATGTGACTACCGTGACCACTCCGGGAGAGACCGTGGATGTGATCATCACGGATTACGGCATCGCCATCAACCCCAGGAGACAGGATCTGATCGACTGCATGAAAGATACAAAACTTCCCATCTGCACCATCGAAGAGCTGAGGGATATGGCTTATTCCATCGTGGGAGAGCCCGATCCGGTACAGTTCGGAGACAGGGTCGTGGGAATCATCGAAGGCCGGGACGGAACCATCATGGATGTGGTGAGAGAGATCAAACCTTATGAATTCAGAGACTGAGATTCCGGCGGCACGGTGAAAGAAGGGCCGGAAACGGCCGCAGATTTGTGATCAAAGATGTAAACTGTCACCCATGTTCCAGGTGGCATTGAGTGGCCGATAAAAAACTCTGCCGGACAGAACAGGGAACTGTCCGGCGGATACCAGAAGGAGAGGCGAAAAAGCCTGCTCCTCTGGTCTGACCCCTTATCCATAGATATCAGCACTGAGCTGATTATAATATTACACAACGGAGGTATATTTATATGTCAGAACAAAAAGGATTTACACTGAAGATCTCCGGCATGCCCTAGTGGCTTGCCTGCGGCATTGCTCTTATCGTCATTGCGGCAGCGTTTACGGGAGCTCTGTCCGCAGACTTGGCAGGAGCTTCCGTTCTGGGAATCGTCGCAGGCCTGCCCTTTGGTGTGAATCCGGTAAATATCATGCTGAAATATGTGCTCCCTGTTATGGGAGGCGGAAACGGCGCGGGAGCGGTCCCCTTAAGCCAGATCTATGAGACCGTAACCGGAGACGCGGCGGCAAACTACTATTCCTTTGCCATCACGGCGGGTCTGTGCATGGCCAACCGGGGCGGTTCCGGAGATCTGGCTGTGCTGGGAGCCTCCAACAGAATGGGCCTTATCGCATACGCCCAGCTGTCCTCCCGTCTCGGAGGCGGTATCGTGCTGATACTGGGAAGCGTCCTCTTCGGAGCATTTCTGTAGATATTTTCTGACATAAATCTTTAAAGACAAATGAGCTGTTGCCTGGCCTTCAGGCAGTCAGCCTGTGAATCAAGCCAATTTCTGCCTAAAGAATATAGATATAAGGAGAAAATCCTTCGGTTCCATGAGCCGGAGGTTTTTTCCTGTCTGGGAAAAACAGATATTTTCTTATGGGCCTTTGTCTGGTATCCTGTATTTAGAAGCATGGAAGCAGAAACGGCAGAGAGAGACAGGAAACGGAGGAGGCTTATGAAAAATCAATATGTGGGAGATGTGGGAGACTACGGAAAATACGGGCTCCTTCGCTGGCTGGCGGATCATGGGATCAGGCTGGCAGTCAACTGGTATCTGACACCTGATGACAGCTCCAACGACGGAAAACATATTTCCTACCTGGAACATGATTCCGACAAAATCCACGACCGGGAACTTTATGACGCTCTGAAAACTCTGATAAGAGAAGGGAAAAGAGATGTGGCGGAAGTGGAGAAGCTGAAGCTCATAAAGGACGCGGTCTATTATCATGAAGTCCTTGATCTGACCCGAAAAGAGACCAGGGAAGAGAAAAGGAGGAGGAGATCCGACTGGCATCAGGCTGCTCTTGAAGCCTGCAGGGGATCCGGCCTGGTCTTTCTGGATCCCGATAACGGACTGCGCACGGAGGAATCGGCATATATGAAGAATTCCGGCAAATATGTATATGCAGGGGAGGCGGCGGACTACTACAGACGGGGACAGCAGGTGGTGTATTATTGTCAGAAGGGAAGACGGACGCCGAAACAATGGGAAGAGGCAAAAAATGTCATGGCCGAATACGTTCCCGACGCCATGCTCTATGGACTTACGTTCCACAGAGGGACCCAGCGGACCTACCTTTTTGTGCTTCACAGGGAGGAATATAAGAGATACTCGGAAATCCTGAACGGATTTCTGGGGACCCCATGGGGCAGGGTGTTCAGCCGTGAGCCGGTGACAGTGCAATAGAGAACAGATATGATGATAGAAAAACAAAAGGCAGGAGTACCAAAAGGTATACGTTTTGGTACTCCTGCTCTTTTATTTAAACGTCTATAAGAGTACTATGAAAATCACCAAAAGTCAATAGAATCTGCTCTTTTTTTTCTGGTTTGTTTGGTTATCTTTTCCAATTCCGTTTTTTTGTCCAAAACGTATACTTTATGGTCTGGGGAAAGCTGAACCGTCCGCCGAGAAGCGGTGTGGGTTAAGCAAGGGATACTCTGAGGTATGCTTTTGGGCGTTTGACATCGTTTACATGCCACAGGAAACAAGGCAGAGGGCCTGTTTCCTTACAGTTCGGCATGTATTTTAATCAAACAATAACTTCAAATAATATTTAAAAACTGAATGTTTTGTTCCGGAAAGCTTATGAAAAACTTTGTGAAAACAACAGCTCTGAAAATAAAACTTTAAATAATAGAGAATATCAGGAGGTTTATAGTTTGATAGATACTGTAACCGAGTCCAAAAAGTTGATAGAGGGCTTTATCCGTGAGCATGTCACCGGGCAGGGGCTGGATAGGCGGACAGAGAAGGCGTATCGTCTGGATCTGGAGCATTTTTATGTCTGGCTGAGGCAGAAAGAAGCCTCCGGCGGGAGTTCAGACACAAAGGACAGCCCGACCGGCCGGGAAGGTCTGGAGACAGGCGGATGGGAAGGCTGGACCGAGGACTATATGGACTATCTGACCACAGAAAAAAAACTGAGTACTTCCACCATTTGCCGGAAAAGCAGAGTTCTCACATATTACCTGTCATATCTGGAAAGACATGGACTGATCTCAGGTTACCGCCCGCCTTTAAGGCGCCCCAGAAGTCAAAAAGCTTCTCATAAGAAGAATGAATACGGCCTGCTGTCTAGAAAAGAGGCAGATGCCCTGTTTGCTGCTATGGACCGGGAATATGAGGATCTGGACAGTGAGTTCCGCAGGCGCATCTGTCTGCGGGATATGGTCATGATGGAACTGCTCTTCTACCACAAGATCGAGATCAGCGAACTTCTTCGTATGCAGGCCCGGGACTATGACCCTGAGACCGGAAATCTGATAATCCGGAGAAAACGTGAGGATGAGATCAGCGTCTATCTCTATTCCCGGGAGCTGCGGCGTAAGATGAGTCTGTGGCTGGAGGAAAGAGAGCATTTCCGCCATGAGGGAAAGTATGAAGATACCATGTTTTTGTCCAAGTTCGGCAAGCCCCTGTCCATGGAGATGGTGGTGAAGATCTTCGATAAGTACAGAGAGCTGGCAGGGATCGAGAGGGAGATCACGCCCAGGGATCTGAAGGAAGGGGTTATGAAGGGGTATGCGAGGGAATTGGTGATGGAGAGGTGGGGATGATTGCAGAATGGGACATATTAAAGTTATAGAGACTCCTCTGGAGGGACTTTATATTATAGAGCCGACAATCTATAGAGATAGTCGTGGATACTTTATGGAAACTTATAATCAAAATAATATATGTACAGCGGATTTAAATATGGCATTTGTCCAGGATAATCTGTCCATGAGCAGAAAAGGAGTTCTTCGAGGACTGCATTTTCAGAAGAGATTTCCACAGGCAAAACTTATCTACGCCGTGCAGGGAACGGTTTTTGATGTGGCGGTTGATGTAAGGATACAGTCAAAAACTTATGGTCAGTGGTTTGGAATTGAACTTTCAGAAGAAAATAATAAACAGTTTTATGTCAGTGAAGGTTTTGCACACGGTTTTTATGTTTTATCTGATGCAGCAAAAATTTGTTATAAGGTTACTGATTTCTGGCATCCAGAAGATGAGATTGGTATTCCGTGGGATGATCCGGATCTTGGTATTAAATGGCCTCTGAAGGGTGAGGAAGATCCGATTGTTGCGGAAAAGGACAGGCATTACCCCAGATTCTCTGAGTTGAATAAATAAGGCGGCTAAGATGAATATATTGTATACTTGCGACGATGGTTATGTGTGGTTAATGGGCATATCGGTCATCTCTTTGTTTGAGAACAATAAACATATACAGGATCTGACAGTATATCTTCTTGGAGAAAATATTTCGGATGAGAATAAGCTCATATTGAAGAATCTTGCAGTTAAATATAGAAGAAAAATTTTTGTTATCGATGTCCCGGAATTCGATATTCCGGAAAAACTGGTCTCTGCAAGATGGCCGCTCAGTGCATTTACAAGACTTTTTTCCGGACAATTACTGCCTGACAATGTGGAAAGAATATTATATTTAGATTGTGATACTATTATTAAGAGCGACATCAGTCAATTAAATCATATAGACATAAATACATATATTTTTTATGGGGTAAAAGATTGTATTGCGAAGCTTTATAAACAAAATATTGGATTAAATACCAATGATCCCTATATAAATGCAGGCGTGCTTTTAATTAATCTTAATCAACTGAGAAAAATAGATATGCAGGAAGCAATTAATAAATATATGAAGAAATACGATGGATTTATTAATTATGCAGATCAAGATATTTTAAACGGAATCTTTAAGGGAAAGATAGGTATTTTAGCCCCATGCTATGATGTGATGACAATAAGTGCTGCTTATACATATGAAGAAATGCAATTGCTGAGGAATCCTGTGTGCTTTTATGGAAAAGAAGAACTGGCGGAAGCTGTGAAGAATCCGGTGATAATACATTATACTACGAACATGAGGATAATCAGACCATGGTATAGTAATACAAATCATCCGTTAGCTTCTGAATTTAAAAAGTACCTGCAAATGAGTCCATGGAAAAATAAAAGATTAAAAGCAATGATATTTACATCAAGGGAAGCAAAAATTATCAGTATGATTGATAAACTGCCAAAAGCAATATCCTATAAATTATTAGGTATGATGCATGCTAAATTAAAACCAATTTATATAAAACTAAGGGCAAACTGAAATGGTGAAAAAATGATAATAAGGCTGAAAAGAATAGCAGAGAAAAATAAAGTACTGAGCATTTTTGTAAAAATATTCTGCCTGTGTACATTTTCTATAATATCATTTTGTACTGAAGCCGCAGGAAGAATAAGAACTTATGGAATAGGGGGACGGCAGTACAAATCATTAATACAATATAAAAATAAATATTCTGGACAGAGATGTTTTATTATTGCTATGGGGCCAAGTTTGAAGATGGATGATTTAAATAAACTGAGAAATGAGTATACATTTGGAATGAATTCTATCTGTAAGATTTATAATCAAACAGACTTTCGCCCTACATTTTATGGAATACAGGATTTCTATGTTTATGGTGACATTAAAGAATATATTGAGAGATATTATTCAGGAAAAGATAACGTTTTTGTTTCCAACAGAATCAAATGGCATTTTAAACTGGATAGAAAATGGAATGTATTCCCTTTAAACACAGCCTACAACGCTTATAAAAGATGGTTTAAAGACATTTATGATGTGAGGTTTAGTGATGATATTTACAGGCAGGTCTACGATGGATTCAGTATAACGATGTCCCTGATTCAGATAGCGGTTTATATGGGATTTAAAAATATTTATTTAATAGGGGCCGACTGCGATTTCCAACCGGATAAAAAGCTTCATTTTGTTGAGCATGATGGATCCATAGATGCAACTCTTGATACGGCCGCCGCGAGAAATTTTGCAGGTTACAGGATGGCAAAAGAATTCGCAGAAGAGAATCATGTATCGATTTATAATGCGACGCACGGTGGAAAATTAGAAATTTTTAAAAGAGTAGACTTTGATAGTCTGTTCTGAAAAAGAAAGACGGAGAGGTTATGGGGGATAATAGCATCAGTTATTCGTTTCCTTTAGTCAGTATAATTATACCTGTATATAATGTTGAGAAATATTTAAAAAAGTGTATAGACAGCGTTCTTACACAAACATATCTCAATTTAGAAGTGCTTCTTATCAATGATGGATCTTTGGATAACTGTGGAGAAATATGCGATTATTATAAATCCATAGATAAAAGAGTAAAAGTTATTCATAAAAAAAACGGCGGATTATCTGATGCCAGGAATTGTGGACTTGAAATCTGTACAGGGGATTATATAGCATTTATTGACAGTGATGATTTTATTTCTGAATATTATATTGAAACAATGATAAAAGCAATCCTGGAGAATGACTGCCAGATGGCCGCGTTAGCTGCCAGTACGCCTTTTTATGATGGTCAGGAAGTGCTGTCAGATGTATTAACGTCAAATTATGATCTGGAAATTTATTCTGGCACAGATGCCTTGCGTCTGATGTTATACCAAAATATAGCAACAGGTGCACCATTTAAAATCTGCAAAAAGGATATATTTAATACAATAAGATTTCCAAAAGGATATTTGTATGAAGATGTTGCAACTACTTATAAAGAATTTTTTTATGCAGATAAGGTGGCAGTAGTTCGGGGAGACTTTTATGCCTACAGAAAAAGAAATGACAGTATCACACATCAGAAATTTAATCACCGAAAAATGATTGTTGTAAATATCCGTGAGCAATTACTAATGGACAAGGATATTGAGAAAAATGGATTGATTAATGCAGCGACTGCCAGAACGTTTCAGATGATATTCAATGTATTTCTGCAGACTCCAACTAATGACAGAAAAAGCATGAAATCCTTATGGAAATGCATCAGAAAAGACAGAAAAGTTATACTGCATGATAAGAGCCGATTAATGAAGAAAAAAAATATATTAGGCGCATTAGTATCATATTTGGGGATGAATATCACACATACAATGGGTAATAAGATTTTACGTCATTAACAGCGGAGAAACATTATGGTGGATATTTTTAAGAAACTGCAAAATTATGAGATAATTTCTTTTGACATTTTTGATACATTGATCAGAAGAACTGTAAACAGACCGGTCAGAGTTTTTGATTTAGTTGAAAAAGAATATCTTTCAATTTACGGAGAAGAAACGATCACAGATTTCGGGAAGAAGAGGATAGAAGCAGAGAGAAGGGCACGTTCACTGAAAAAGACAGAGATAACTTTAGATGACATCTATTCTGCGTTCGAAGCAGAGAGCGGGAAATCGGTTATTGAAAGATATAAGAGAATCGAAGAAAAAGTAGAAATCAAAGTATGTGTTAAAAATGAAACTGTATTCAAAATCTATCAGGAATGTCTTAAACAGAATAAAAGGGTTATTATTATCAGTGACATGTATTTGCCCCAGGATATTATAAAAGAAATTTTAAAGAAAAACGATTATGAAGAATATTCTGATTTATATGTATCTTCGGAACTGGGGCATACAAAGGTGAAAGGCTCTCTATTTGATTATGTTTTAAATAGTGAGGGAATCGTTGGATCCCAACTGCTGCATATAGGAGATAATCCTTCATCTGACATAAGAAATGCCAGGGTTCGAGGGATTGATACCTATCAAATCAAATATGCAGCTGATAAAAATTGTAAATATGGACTTTTAAATGCAGAAAACAGAGACTCTGTTCTTCAGGGTTTTTTCAATAATTCAACGGTCCAGGAGGAAGATATCTTTAAGCAGATTGGATATAAATGTTTCGGCCCTCTTCTATATGGCTTTATAGAGTGGATTGTGGAAAAGTGCAAAGAGCATAACCATGCTAAAATATACTTTCTTTCCAGAGACGGATTTCTCATGAAAAAAGTATTTAATCACATAAAAGGAGATTATAAGATACAGGATTATTATATGTATGCTTCCCGCCGCGCTCTGCAGGTCGCAGCTATTCATTTCGCTCCGGATTATGAGAGGGTGATGGAAAACATGTTTATTCCAAGATCTGTTACTGTTGATTGGCTTCTTGAGCGTTGGGGGCTGGATCGTGAAAACTGTGAAGATGAGGTTATGAGAGCAGGGATTGAGTTTAAAGATGAAATAGATGGCAGATGTATAAAAGATAATGGAAAGATAAAAAAATTATACGAATTATTGCAAGACAAAATTATAAATAATTCGAAGCAGGAATACGAATCATTTATTTCATATCTCAAAAAAATTCAATTTGAAGGAAATGCTGCGATTGTAGACATAGGTTGGTATGGAAACATGCAAAATTCATTAATGACCATTATAGAAAACAGCACCATTGATGTGAATGTTACCGGTTATTATTTAGGAATTGTTCCAAAATCAGCATATCAGGATTTATATAAGATGAACGGATACTTATTTCAAAAGAATAAAAATGAAGAATTCTTTTATAAGTTTAAATATTTAAATAGTCTTATGGAATTATTTTTTATGGCACCTCATGGATCGGCTCAAAAATACGATTCATCAGATAGAGAGCGGGGGGTTATCCTGTCGCAATTTGAATATGGAGGAACTTATACTGAGCAAATGATCAGGAGGGTTCAGGAATATGCATTAAAGTTTATTGATGAATATAAAACAACGGTTGCTGATTATATGAGAAATGATTCATTAATGTATGCTGACAATCTATATTCTACTTTAATGAGACCTAATATAGTCATTGCGGAAAGAGTGGGAGAATTGGCCATCTGGGATAAAAGGTGGATCAAAATTGCAGAAAAAAGAAACATTGCATATGGGATTTTTTTTCCTAAAAAAGTATTATATGAATTTATGAATACACCCTGGAAGGTCGGTTATATGAAGATGATGTTCAGAGTGCCGTTAAAATATGATGATTTAGTATACAGGATCCGAAAAAGGTCAAATTTTTAATAATTTAAAAAATCTGTGCATGGGAGAAAATATGAAAACAGTAGCGTTTGTACCAATTAAATTAAATTCACAGAGATTGCCGCATAAAAATATACTTCCAATCGCCGGCCATCCCCTTTGCTGGCATATTTGCAATTCTTTGCTTCACACAAAAGGGATTGATGAGGTGTATGTGTATTGCAGTAATGAAGCCGTGATGGATTATCTTCCGGAAGGAATTCTGTTTAGGAAAAGAGAGCAATGGCTTGACGGAGATATGGTAAAAGGGTTTGACATTTACAAAAGTTTTATTAATGAAGTGGATGCAGACATTTATGTACTGGCGCATGCAACTTCTCCATTTATAAAGAATAATTCAGTTGAAAACGCGTTGTCGTATGTCCTGTCGGGAAAAAATGATTCGGCTTTCTCCGCTGAACGGATACAGACATTTGCCTGGTATCGGGGCAATACGATCAATTATGATTTGGATGATGTACCCAGAACACAGGATTTAGAACCAGTCTGGGTTGAGACAAGCGCATTTTTCATATTTAAAAAGGAAGTATTTACAGTTTATAACAGGAGGATCGGATTTAATCCTTATATTCAGGAAGTATCCGGAATTGAGGCGATAGACATTGATGAGAAAAAGGATTATGATCTTGCCTGCAAATTAGCAGAAGTGGAGAAAAGTGAAAATGAGTAAATTTATCTTAATTGCCGGTCCCTGTGTTATAGAAAACGAAAAGAATGTAATGACAATAGCAAAAACAATAAAAGGAATAGCAGAAAAGTTTGATCTTGATTATTATTTCAAGGCTTCTTTTGACAAAGCCAACAGGACCAGTATCTCATCCTACAGAGGACCAGGAATTGAGGAAGGTCTTCGCATTCTGAAAAAAGTAAAAGATACATATGACTTAAAGATCGCAACAGATATCCATGAACCCTGGCAGGCAGAAAAGGCGGCTGAAGTGTGTGATCTGATTCAGATACCGGCATTTCTATGCCGACAGACGGATCTTTTAATAGCAGCCGGAAAGACCGGTAAAGTGATCAATGTAAAGAAGGCGCAGTTTTTAGCACCCTGGGATATGAAGAACGTAGTAAGAAAGCTGGAAGAAACAGGCAATAAAAAAATTATGATTTGCGAGAGAGGTACATCTTTTGGATACAACACCCTGGTTGTTGATATGACAGGAATTGTGGAGATGAAAAAATTAGGATATCCCGTAGTGATGGATGCGACTCATAGTGTTCAAAAGCCAGGCGGCATGGGGACAGCAACTGGCGGCAATCGGGAAAATGTGGAACCACTTGCCAGGGCAGCGATTGCTGCCGGAGCGGATGCACTGTTTTTTGAAGTACATCCTGACCCTGACAATGCTTTATCAGATGGTCCCAATATGGTAAGGCTTGATGAATTTGAGGGACTTCTTAGGAGAGTGATAAAAGTATATGATGCGGTGCATTGATCAGGAAGAGGCATCAGTTATGAATAAACTCAGTGAAGGAAAGAAAGTATTTGATGTCGAAATAGAGGCATTAAAAAAGACCCGGGATGCCTTGAATGAGAGATTTGTAGAAATACTGGATTTAATTACAAACTGTAAAGGAAAGGTGATTATTACCGGAATGGGGAAGCCAGGACATATTGCAGCTAAAATAGCAGCAACCTTTGCCAGTCTGGGAACCCCTTCCTTTTGTATCCATCCGGCTGAGGCAATGCATGGCGATCTGGGTATGATTTCCCCGACAGATATTGTGATCGTGATCAGCTATAGCGGTGAATCTGATGAAATTGTCAGAATCCTGCCAAATATTAAAATGATAGGGGCAACTCTTATCGGTATTACGGGAAATCTGAATTCTTCCCTTGCTCATGCAGCAGATCTTGTACAGGTTCTTCCTGAATTTAAGGAAGCCTGTTATTTGGGACTGGCTCCAACTTCCAGCACAACATCTGTTCTCTGCTACGGAGATGCACTTGCAGTGGTAGCAAGCGGTATTTACGGATTTAAAGATGCAGATTTCGGCAGATTTCACCCGGCAGGTTCATTAGGCAAAAAACTGATTCTTAAAGTAAAGGATTTAATGACAGGTGGTGAGAAAAATGCAAAAATTCATGTAAGTCTGTCATTGAAGGAGGCTATCATCGAACTCAGTAAAAAAGGGCTTGGAGCGGTTTCTGTTGTTGATGATAATGGGATTTTGCTGGGGATTATTACAGATGGCGATTTGAGAAGACAACTGGAAAAGGGCGCAGATATCTATTCGATGAAAGCTAAAGAAGCTATGAATACAGAGCCTTTAGTGATAGGGAAAGAGAAGCTTGCAGTAGAAGCGTTGAATATTATGAAATCAAGGAATATATCTTGTCTTCTTGTGACTGAAGAAGAAAAAGCTATAGGAACTATCAGATTGCAGGATATTGTGGGTGTTGGGATTGTCGGTTAAAATCGGAATTTTTATAGATGCATTGCCTTCTGATAAATATGTTTGATAGGAGAAAAATTAATGAAATTAATAGCTTTATACTTACCACAATTCCATACAATACCGGAAAACGATCTATGGTGGGGAAAAGGGTTTACTGAATGGGTTAATATAAAAAAGGCAACATCTTTATTCGACGGACATTATCAGCCAAGAGTCCCTTTGAACAATAATTATTATGATTTATCTGCTGTAGATGTTATGCGATGGCAGACAGAGCTTGCCAAAAAGTATGGGATTTATGGTTTCTGTTTTTACCATTACTGGTTTAACGGAAAATTATTGTTGGAGAGACCAGTAGAAAATTTTCTTAAAACAAAGGATATTAATTTTCATTATTGTATCTCGTGGGCAAACGAACACTGGACAAATCAATGGGTTTCGGATAAATGGGATGTCTTAATTGAACAGACATATGGGGGCAGAGAGGAGTGGAAAAAGCATTTTATGTATTTATTGCCCTTTTTTAGGGATACAAGATACATAAGATATAAAGACAAACCTGTTTTTCTGATTTATAAGCCTGAATTAATAGAAAAAAGACGCGAAATGCTGGAGTACTGGAATGATCTTGCCAAAAGTGAGGGGTTTACAGGCTTGTGTTTCGTATTTCAACGGGCAGAAATTCTGCTAAATAGTAGTAAAACAGATTTGTCAATGTTCGATTTTTGCGCACAATATCAGCCGGGATTTGCCGTTGCAAAATATCAAAAAGAAAGACAAAAATTTCAAAATTTAAGGGAATTAAAGAGAAATATTCTGTTGTATTTGAGCAAACATTTTAGATTTGATTCACGATCGATTGTTCTCACTCCACAGGGAAAAGGACCAAGAAAAGACGATTATGATTTCTTTTGGGAACGGCTTTTAAATGATGATGATGCTTTTCCAAGAACAATACCAACAGCATTTGTAGATTGGGATAACACTCCGCGAAGGCATGAAAGAGGGAGTGTGATGATTGGAGCCTCTCCGGAAAAATATAAAAATTATTTAAAAAAATTAATAGAAAAAAGTAAAAAAGTTTATGAGACAGATATGATTTTTATTTTTGCCTGGAACGAATGGGCAGAAGGAGGCTATTTGGAACCTGACGAATTTAACAGATACAAATATCTGGAGGCGACAAGAGAGGCCTTAGTTGAAACTGGAGAATATCCATATTTAATTGACTGAAACGGATGGATTAATATTTATGTTTAATATCATACGGAATAAAATCCAATTGGCAAGATTAAAGAAGATTTGGAAGAAAAAAAATTATAATAAT
>Ga0137306_102187_pt1 | contig 17109 bp, 12 predicted proteins | sample Inofroosms_March_FD_97187 | JGI IMG/M metagenome (GOLD analysis project Ga0137306, IMG submission 97187) | Mouse cecal microbial communities from Vienna, Austria - N-Acetylneuraminic and N-Acetylglucosamine D2O microcosms_March | ecosystem: Host-associated > Mammals > Digestive system > Large...
ATGGTTCAGACAGTCTTCCGCACTTTCTCCCGCTTCGATTCCTTTTGTAAGAGCTTCCAGGGCCGGTTCCAGGGCATCCAGCATGGTCTTTTCTCCTCTCTCTGCCTTGCCCCGCATTTTAATACCGCCGATTACCGCTGTCATCATCTCTTTTGCATCTTCCAGCGTAATCTCCTTTTTACCGTTCACAGCTCCTGCTGCTTTCATATATGCAGTACCGTACAGAGGGCCGGAAGCTCCTCCCACCTTGGATAACAGTACCATACCGGTTTTCTTCAGAACCGCACTGATATCCTCTTCTTCCTGGGGAAGCTGCTGCAGTACTTCCGTAAATCCTCTGGCCATGTTAATCCCATGATCCGCATCACCGATTGCGGAATCCAGATCTGTCAGAAATTCTTTGTTTGCAATGATGTCCTCTCCGATTTTCTGCATACATTGATATATTTTGGTTGCCATAAGAATCCTCCTGTCTCTTGTTATATTTATCTGGCATGTATCGGGGAAATTTCCCCAATCGCTTATAATTATATATAAGCAAATTCTGTGCCAGTTTATTTAACCGTTTTTGTTTCCAGATGATATTTCCGGGCTTTGGCCGCCACGGTTTTATGGGTCAGGCCCAGCGCTTTTCCCGCTGCATTAAAACTTCCGTATGTTTCCAGAGCCCGGCGGATAATTTCTTTTTCATAATATGCAAAAGGGTGTACTTCTTCCCCTTCCCACCGGCTGTCCCCCGGAAGGCTTCGGCTGTCCCGGACGGGAATATCATAAGCCTCCGGACTGCTTTCTTTCTGTTTTTCACCGGAAAAAATATTTTCACTGATATAATGGGGCAGGTCTTTTCGCCGCACCTGGAATCCGTCGGCCAGGATATTCACCCGCTCCATCACATTTTCCAGTTCCCGTATATTCCCCGGCCAGGAATACTGAAGAATGGCCTCCATGGCCTCCGGCGTTAAATACTTGGGCTCCCGGTTTAAATCCGCCGCAATTTTATTCAGGAAATGTTCGGCCAGCACAGGAATATCCTCCCGGCGTTCCCGCAGAGGCGGCAGCCAGATGGGGATTACATTGAGACGGTAATACAAATCCTCCCGGAATTCTCCCTGTTCCACCAGTTCTTCCAGATTCCGGTTGGTGGCTGCAATAATCCTGGCGTCCACCCGAATCGTTCTGTCATCCCCCACCCGCTGAAATTCTTTTTTCTGAATTACCCGCAGCATTTTGGCCTGCATGGACCTATCCAGTTCTCCAATTTCATCCAGAAAAATCGTGCCTTTGTGGGCCAGCTCAAATTTACCGATTTTCGTCTTAATGGCTCCTGTGTAGGCCCCTTTTACATGGCCGAACATCTCGCTTTCCAGCAGATTCTCCGGTATGGCCGCACAGTTTACCCGGATAAAATCATGACTGGCCCGCTCGCTGGAATAATGGATGGCTTCTGCTATCAGCTCTTTTCCCGTACCGCTTTCTCCCCGTATCAGCACGTTAAAATTATTGTCCGCTGTCTTCGCCGCAAGCTGCATGGCGTCATAAAGTTTGCTGCTGATACCCACAATCCGGTTAAACGCCGGGTTCAGCTTGTTGCGCCGGTTCAGTTCTTCCTCCAGATATTCCGTTTTGGCTGACAGATGGTGAATCCGCTCCACCAGTTCCTGCACCTCGCTCAGGCTTTTCACCACGGAAATACCGCCCATAATCTGCTGATTTACAATGATGGGAACCACATTCAGCACCAGATTTTTCCCATTCTTTTTCTGACAGATGGTGCCCATAATTTTCTGGCCCTTTTCCAGTACTCTGGCGGCGCTTCCTCCGTCGTCAAAAGCCAGTATGTCGTCGCCTTCCCGTACCTGTTCTCCGGTGATATCCTCCCAGGCCCCGTTTACATAGGTGACAGCCCCTTTCTGGTCGAACACGCAGATTCCGTCCTGCACAGCCTCCAGAATCTGGTAATATTTCTCTTTCAGTTCTTTTACCTCTTCAAATTCCCAGCTAATCCGCACCAGCTGGGACACGTCTTCCAGAGTGGTAATGGTTCCCTTTATTTCTCCGTTTTCCAGAATGGGCCTGGTATTTCCCACCATGGTAGAGGTTCCGATGGTCTGGGTATAGACAGTCACGGGCTCCCTGTCCCGTATGGCCCGCAGCATTTTACTTCCCGCAAACACATCTTCCGCCCTGCGGCCCAGCGCCTCCATTTCCGGAATCCCCAGCAGCTTTTCCGCCTCCCGGTTGTAAATAATCACGGTTTCCTGTTTGTCCGTCACCACCAGCCCGCTGGCAATGCTGCTGTATATATTTTCCGCAGTGATTACATGTTCCTGCAGCAGGGTATCCACCTGGCTGAGTTCCGCCTGATTCAGGTTCAGATCGTGTTCCAGAAAATCACCTTCCAGAAAATCCTGCATTTCCAGCGAGGCTTCCTCTGCCTGTTCTCCCTGGGTAATCAGAATAATTTCCTCACCCTTTTTGATTTTCATGGAAGTAACCAGCAGAAGGCTGGTCAGAGGCACGTCATGAAATCCTTTCCGCCGGATATGGAAATTCACATGGTATTTCCGCCGGAGCCTTTCTGCCTTCTGCACCAGCATGGCTGCAATTCTGACATGGAGCCCCTTTTCACTGTGAATTTTCACCACCGCTTCTGTTCTGTCTTCTCTCATCATGATTTCCTTCTTCCTGAACTTCAGTGATACTCTTTCCGCTGGCGGACATTGGGAATCTGAAGCTGTTCCCGGTATTTCACCACCGTCCGCCTGGAAATGCCTATTCCCATTTTTTCCAGTTCCCGGACAATCCCGGAATCACTGAGGGGATTGCTCTTATCTTCTTCCCGGACAATTTTTTCTATACAGGAACGGGCATCTTTTTCTGCTCCTTTATTGGAAAAAAAATATTTCAGCTCAAATATTCCCCAGCGGCATTCCAGATATTTATCTTTCAGAGCCCGGCTTACCGTGGATTCATGCATACCGATATCCTGTGCAATATCAGCCAGATTCATAGGGCTTAAGCAGATTTTTCCTTTTTCAAAAAATGCTTCCTGCCGTTCCACAACAGCTTCCGCCACTCTGCGCAGAGTTTCCTCTCTCCGCTCAATATTCTTCAGAAAAGTCCTGGCCTCCCGGTACTGCTCCTGCAGATATTCGTAGTCTGCTCCCAGGTTTTCCCGGTTCAAAAGGGGCAGATAATCCTGATTAATTCTGGGAAATGTACTCCTTTCCCGGTTCATAATAATCTGATACGCCCCGTTATTGCTCCGGACCGTAATATCAGGGTAAATAAATTCCCCCTGGGTTCCGGTTCCATACCCCTGTCCCGGCACAGGTTCCAGCTCTTTGATACGGGCAATCAGCCCCAGCACCTTTTCTCTGCTCCATCCGGTTTCCCGGCAGATTCGGGGTATTCTGTTATGTATGATTTCGTCCGTACAGTTTGCCACCAGCCGGTACAGGTCGTTGTTATCCCCCTCCAGCTCTGCAATCTGCAGCAGCAGACATTCCCGCAGATTCCGGGCAAAAACGCCGCAGGGCTCCAGCTTCTGCAGGCTGAGGATTTCTGCTTCCACCTCCTGCTCCGTCACTCCCAGTATACGGGAAATTTCCGAACTGCTCATTTTCAGGTATCCGGATTCTTCCATACATTCTATCAGATATTCCGCCAGATTCTGTCTGTCAGGCTTTAAATTCCAGGTGCAGAGCTGCATTCTGAGATGTTCTTTCAGACTGGTTCCACAGCTTTTTTCATCCACCAGCCCATTGATATACTCCTGGTCCCGTGCCGGCACATACTGTTCCCCGGACGCATAATACGTCTTTCTTTCCCATCCCGGCGAAGGTTCTGCTTCCGGTTCTTCTCTTTCCCCGTCTTCCGGTTCCTGGCAGGTCAGCATGGGATTGGACAGCACGGTATCTTCCATATACTGTTCCAGCTCCGGCCCGCCCATCTGCAGTATGGACAGGGACTGTTCCATCTGAGGCGTTAAAGCCAGTTTCTGGGTCTGTTTCATTGTAAGTTCCAAATCCATGCTGCAGTGTCACCTCCTTCAGTTCCTCCGGGCGTATTATATGTAACCGGGCAGCTTGTCCGAACTGTTACTATTATATCATATTATAAATGCATTTGTTGCTTTTTTCTGTTGATGTGAAAGATTTTTAACGGTATAATCAGTTAGAGAGAAAGATACGTCCGGAAAAGCCGGACCCGAACGAAAGGAATTTTCATGAACCAGAAAGAATTTGAAGAACTTGCAGAATTATTTAAAATATTCGGAACTCCAACCAGACTCCAGATTATGTACGCTCTGGTGAATAAGGAAAAGTGCGTCTATGACATCGCAGAGGAACTGGGCATGTCCCAGAGCGCCATCTCCCACCAGCTCAGTATCCTGAAACAGAACCGGCTGGTCAAAAACCGCAGAGACGGAAAAACCATTTATTACTCTCTGCTGGATTCCCATGTACTCACCATTATTGACCAGGGACTGGAGCATATCCGTGAATAAAGAGCCCGCGCTCCGGCTATGATACGGGGCCCTGTTCCTGGCTGTTGAAATGTCGGTATGTATACTCGTTATTGCTTCCCTTTTTCCAGCCCCGGCAGACGGTCCTGTTTTTCCCGGTCTGTTTTGCCTCATATAACGCCGAATCCACTTCCTTAAACAGCAGGATACTGTTTTTGTCCTGAGGCTGTATTTCTGTCATGCCCAGAGAAATGGTTATTTTCCCGGTAACTCCTTCCACCGTAACCTGTTCTACCTCCCGGCGAATCCGTTCCGCCATATTATAGGCTTCCATCTCTCCTTTTCCCACCAGAATCAGGCCAAACTCCTCGCCGCCGTATCTTGCGGCTATATCTGCTTCGCCGATGTTTTTCTGAATCAGGGAAACAATTTTCAGAATTACATTATCTCCTGTGGCATGGCCAAACGTATCATTGATTCTCTTAAAGTTATCAATATCAATAATAATGAGTGACAGGGGGCAATCCTTGTCACATTTCTGAAGATATTCATTCAGTTTGTCATAAAAAATCTTATGATTGTACAGGCCGGTCATGGAATCCCGCTGGGAAATTTCCAGTATTTCTTCCTTTTCCTGATGAATTTTCTGATTTTCCTTCTCAAAATTCACCACCACGGAAGTCAGCACCTTACTGAAGGAAAAGGCCACTATGGTAAAGCCGATAAAGATAACCAGAAGTACCTCTTTGCTGTTATCCGGTTTAAATTCCGTAGACGGAATCATCCCGTAATTGATTCCTGCATAAACCAGAATCGCCATGACAAAAGCCACATACCGGAAGTATTTTTCCCGGTACACATTGGCAAAAATCACCGGATAGGTCAGTGTCATGCACATATAGGGCACGGAACTGTGCACCGACACTACGGTTCCCAGAAGGAGAAACTGCATGAACAGAAACAGTACCGTTATCACCTGTTCCCCAAGAACTTTTCCAAGACAGCGGAAAATCAGTTCCATAACGCCAGCTTCCAGTACCATCATAACACTGGGCTTCAGAATAAAGGTCTCCCAGTATTCTCTTTTGCTGCACTCCGGCACCGGCTGATAAAAAATAAACAGCAGCACTTCAATAAAAACAACCAGACCTATACTGATCCAGATAAAGCGCATTACCTTTTTATTCCATTCTGTTATGCTTACATATGCAATATTGCGGTTATTATCCATAATTATATTTCAGGCCTCTCCTGTTCTGTAATTTCTTTTATTCTATCATGAAACGACGGTTATCGCCACTGTTTATTTTATTTTATCAGAATTTACACTCTTGACATCTTTCTTTTTTCTGTATAAAATAGTAATAATTACTGATATTATTTTATACAAATGTAAAGGAGGAAGCACATGGCAGTTTACAAATGCAGCATTTGCGGAGCAATTTTTGACGAGGAAAAAGAAGGGAAGAAGCTGGAAGAACTGGAGGCCTGTCCGGTCTGCAAACAGCCCATATCCAAATTTGAAAAAATTTCAGAGGATAACGGCACAGAGGAAGCAGCCTCTTTTGACGGAGAGCTGGCTTACGACGCCCGGTTTGAACGCCACGACAAATCGGCCCGGTATATGGAAGAAATCCATGAAATGGCTGTCACCGGCAGAAGTATCGGCGGCTCCATGGGAACACAGATGGCCATGCCGGGATGGGATGATATTTTATTACCGGGCGCTCAGCTTGCCCGATTTCCGCTGAACGAAGAAGACCCGGTGGATACCCGCACCGTCATCGGCAAACATGCGAAACAGCCCATGATACTGGAACACCCGGTCTACATATCCCACATGTCTTTCGGCGCTCTCTCCAGAGAAATCAAGATTGCTCTGGCCAAAGGGTCCTGCATGGCCAGAACCGCCATGTGCAGCGGAGAAGGCGGCATACTGCCCGAAGAACAGGAAGCGGCTTATAAATATATTTTTGAATATATTCCCAACAAATACAGCGTAACCGATGAAAATCTGAAAAAGGCCGATGCCATAGAAATCAAAATCGGCCAGGGCACCAAACCTGGCATGGGCGGCCATCTTCCCGGTGAAAAAGTTACGGAAGAAATTGCCGCACTCCGGGGAAAAAAGACGGGAGAGGATATCCAGAGCCCCAGCAAATTCCCGGAGCTCAATTCCAGAGAGGATTTGAAGCAGATGGTAGATATGCTCCGGGAGCGTTCGGAAGGCCGCCCCATCGGCATTAAGATTGCAGCCGGAAATATTGAAATGGATCTGGCTCAGTGTGTCTATGCCGCTCCTGATTTTGTCACCATTGACGGCCGTGGAGGGGCTACCGGTTCCAGTCCGCTGTTTTTGAGGGAAGCTACCAGTATTCCCACCATCTACGCCTTGCACCGGGCCAGAACATATCTGGATTCTGTTCATTCCGATATGGAACTGGTAATTACCGGAGGGCTGCGCGTTTCTTCCGACTTTGCAAAAGCACTGGCCATGGGGGCAGATGCAGTTGCCATTGCCAGCGCAGGGCTGATAGCCGCAGCCTGCCAGCAGTACCGCATCTGCGGAAGCGGCAACTGCCCTGTGGGAATTGCCACACAGGATCCGGAACTTCGTTCCCGGCTGCATATTGACGCGGCGGCACAGCGCACGGCTAATTTCCTGAATGTGTCACTGGAAGAACTGAAGACTTTTGCAAGGATTACCGGACACAGCTCTGTTCATGATTTAAACAGGTCTGACCTGGTTACCCTGAACCGGGACATTGAAGCATATACGGGAATTCTTCATGCAGGAAAACCCCGGCAGGAATTCTGAAACGGATAATTTTGCCCTGCCGTTCAGACTGCGAAAAGGGGCCGAAAAATCTGTACATGATTTTTCGGCCCCTTTTCCGGTATCATCCTGCTTTCTATATCAATTCCCATATGTGGCTGATTATTACATTCATTCCTCCCACAACCAGCAGAAATCCGCCGGCCAGATAGGCTTTTATCTTATGCTCAAATCCCAGCCGGTAACCGGTATACATACCAAATACCGTAACCAGAACGGTCATAATGGTAATGAGTATCAGGATAATCCACATACTGCTTTCCAGAAATCCAAAGGCAAGGCCGGTGAGCAGAGTAAAAATGCTGGTTCTTGCATAAAGTCTGACAAATTCCAGAACATCAAACTTTTCTTCCCTGCGCTCTACAATCCGCTCATTCCGCCAGGCTTTCAGAAACAGCCTGGCGCCCAGGCAGAGGAAGATTGCAGCCGCAATGACCTGCCCCAAGAAAACTTCCCCCTCTTTTCCCATGCTTCTGCACAGGAGCACGGAAATGAAATCTCCGATTCCCAGAGCAAGCACCTGCCCTGCCACCAGAATCCCGCAGAATGCCAGCAGTTGCTTTCGCTCTACTTTTGCAACCAGCGACCCCTGGCATTCCATCACTGCAAAGATATCCAGAGATATTCCCAATATAATAATCAGCTCTTCCACAACACTCATAACTCCGCTCCCGCCTTTGTTCTAAAGGTCTGCTTATTCTTCTTCTCCTTCTTCGGACTTGATTCCCTCAGTACGAAGAACGAATTTCACAGAGCCTTTTGTTCCGTCTGCAACCTTTGTAAAGGTCTGGTATTCCTTACCTGCCTCCACTACTGCTTCCAGCCTGCTTAACAGCTCCTTAACGTCTCCGTTATAGGCATCCAGCAGTTTCTGGATTCCTTCTTCATCAAACTGAATCATACCGTCCATCAGTTTGTCAGAACCTTCTGCCAGTTTATCCACGCCATCTTCAATCTGTCCCGTTGCTGTTGAGAGTTTTCCTGCTCCCCCCACCAGCGCTCCGTTGTTGGAAACCAGAGTTGCAGCTCCGCTGGTCAGCTGCGAGATGCCTGCCGTCAGCGCCGGAATATTGTCGCTCATGGTCTGTGTCCCGTTGCTCAATGCCTGCATACCGCTGACCAGGCTGTGGCCGCTGTTTTTATCTTTTGCATTGATTGCCTCGGAAATCTGTGCCTTCGTACCTGCAACTGCAGTCAGCGTTGCGGTTTCTGCTGCTGTTTTAGCTGCCGTTTTGGCAGTATCAGCCACTGCGGAACCAACGGTATCTTTTGCACCTGCTGCAATTCCTGTTACAATCTGGGAGGCAGTGGAGTTCATGCCTGCTTTTAAAGTTTCATTGCCCATGGCTGCCGCCACTGCAGAAGAGGTAAGCTGTGCGGCGGTGGACTGAATCTGTGCCTGGCTGTCTGCTGACTGAAGGCCTGCGTCTACCTGAGCTTCCAGCCCGGCCATGGTCTGGCTGGCAATGGCTTCCTTCTGACCATCCACATTCGCCATAACTCCTGCATAAATATCCGGATTTGCTCCCACCGCTGCACCTGCCTGCTGACAGGCATCGTTTATCATGGCCTGCAAAGCAGCTTCATCTAATTGACCCGCACTAACCGCCGCTATAATCTGTGGCGCTTTTTCTGACAGACCGGCAGATATGGCATTTGCAGTCACCTCCGCTGTCTTCGCCTGTGTCTCTTTTTCAACCGTATCAGCGACTCCCACAACAGCCTGCTGAATGGCTGCCGGTGCATACTGTACCATCGCCTGGTTTTTCGCTCCCTGAGCTGCCGCCTGGCTGAAGGCCTGACTCAGCACCGTATTCAGCACCGTTTCCGTATAAGTATTCAAGCCTGCTGCCACCTGGACTTTGGCTCCCTCATTATTGGCAAGACTGTCATAGAATACAGAAGAGGCCTGATTTCTGATTGCCTCTGTTCCGGTCTCGCCATCCTTAAAGGCGGATTCAATGGCAGCGTCTGCCTGTTTCATCAGAGCATTTTTTTCTTCCTTTGTCATTTTGGCTTTCAGAGTCTTATCCAGTTCTGCCACACCCCGATTCAGGGTTGCAGCGCTGCTGTTTAATGTTCCCACGCCCTCTGTCAGAGTACCGGAGGAATTTGCCAGCGTGTTAATTCCGTCATTTAACTGGGAAGCGCCGTTGGTATAGTTGGTAATACCGTCTTTCAGAGTGCCCACACCGGAGGCAAATTCTTTCATGCTGTCTTTCAGAGTGCCGAGTCCTTTTGACAGTTCCTTGCTTCCATCTATCAGCTTACCGGAAGCGTCTGTCAATGTATCCAGCTCCTCATCCAGGCTGCTCAGGTCAAACCCTTCTCCCAGGTTGGCCTGACCTACCAGATCATTCATGATAATGGACATGGTCATTTCCAGAGAGAAATTCTCCACATCTGCAGTTACTTCCACGTATTCCGGAATCTCAAGATCTCCGTCCAGATCCCCTTCTTCAATACCAAGACTCTCTTTCAGACCGGGCATTGCCATGCCCACAACTACCTTTTTATCCCCGTCGGAAATCACTTTTCCGTTGGTTACTTCCACATTTGCATAATCTTCCGGTAAAATCATACCTGTCATAACGGTGAAAGGCACATACACTTCATGTTCTTCTCCGTCAATAACCTGCGTGGTTTTTTCATTATTGGTATAATCAAAACGGATGGTTGCCTTACCGCTCTTTCCGGCCATCTCCTCCGGAGACATTTCCTTTCCGTCCATGAAATACGTTACTTTTTCCGTGACCGGAAGGTCTTTGTCCGTGGTTCCCTGATAATAGATATCCTTACCGTCCGCCTGCCAGGTAATCTTATCCCCGTTCTGCTCAAAGGTTTCATCGCCTTTTACATTTTCAATGTCTTTCAAATCAGAGGTATCTTCCAGGGTTGCGGCTCCGTCTTTATTTTTCAGCCATTCACTTACAATCACATTTTTTGTGGAACCGTCGGGATTAGCCACCACGTAAACGGTTTCTTCCTTTCCCGCTTCTTCATTTTCTTCTCCCACAGACAGGGCTTTCTCCAGGGTTGCTTTTGCCTTTTCAACCGTATCGTCTTCTTCGTCCTGGGTTTCCTGCACAGTTTCCTGTTTTTCCGCCCGCACGGTATAAGCGCTTACTCCGGCGCTGGTTCCGATTACCGCAACGGTAACCACTCCTGCTGCCACACGAATCACGTATTTATTTCTAAATTTTTTCTTTAACTCCAGATTTTTCATGTTATTTCCTCCTGCAATTTCATTACACTGTTTTTACAGTTGCTGCTGATTCTTTTTTATGATTGCCAAATCCCATACTTGATTTACAGATAATCTTATCAAATACCATGAACATTGCCGGCAAAATGAAGATTACCACAAACATACTGATTATCGCGCCTCTTGCCATCAGGATACACAGTGAGCTGATCATGTCGATATTGGAGTACATGCCAACACCAAAGGTTGCCGCGAAGAAGCTCAGTGCGCTGACGAATACGGACTGTACCGATGTGGAGAGGGCAATGGTGACGGAAGTCTTTTTGTCTTCGCCCCGGTTCCGCTCTTTCTTATAACGGTTGGTCATCAGGATTGCATAGTCAACGGTTGCGCCCAGCTGAATCGTTCCGATTACGATGGAAGCGATAAAGGGCAGTGTAGTTCCTGTATATGCCGGAATACCCATATTGATGAAAATTGCAAATTCAATGACGGATACCAGAATAATCGGCAGTGAAATGGATTTGAACACCAGCAGGATAATCACAAAGATTGCTCCGATGGACACAACGCTTACGGTCTGGAAATCCGTATTTGTTATGGAAATCAAATCTCTGGTACAGGGCGCCTCGCCAATCAGCATGGCTTTTTTATCATACTTCTTAATTACTTTATTCAAATCATCAATCTGAGCATTTACTTCATCAGAAGCAATGGCATATTCGGAACTTACCAGCATAAGCTGATAATTTTCATCCATCAGCGCTTCTTTGATATCGTCCGGTATCATTTCCTTTGGAAAAGCCGGGCCCACAATGGAATCCATGCCCATCACGGTTTTCACACCGTCCACCGCTTTCATTTCCTCTATCATGGAAGTGGCGTCCTTGCTGGAAAGGCTGCTGTCCGCCAGCACCATATGGGTGGAATTCATTTCGTATTTATCTTCCAGTTTCTCTTTGGCCTGGATACTTGCCAGATCTTTGGGTAGTGTGCCTGCCAAATCGTAATACACATCCGTATGAGTATACCCGTAAATTGCCGGCCCCAGTACCAGCAGGAATACTACAATAAATATGGGGAACCGTTTTGTTACAAAGTTTCCGATTCCTCCCAAATCCGGAATAATGGGTTTGTGTTTTGTCTTTTCAATGGCCTTATCAAAAATCAGTATCATGGACGGAAGAATGGTTACGCAGCCAATCACGCCGAATACCACGCCTTTTGCCATTACCACGCCAAGGTCCATACCGAGCGTAAAACTCATGAAACACAGAGCCACGAAACCGGCTACCGTTGTAATAGAACTTGCCACCACAGAGGTCAGGGTATTGGACACCGCATGGGCCATGGCCCGGTTCTTATCTCCCGGATAACGCTCCCGGTTTTCCTCGTAGCTGTGCCACAGGAAAATGGAATAGTCCATGGTAACTCCAAGCTGAAGCACTGCGCTTAAGGCTTTGGTCACGTAGGAAATTTCTCCCAGGAATATGTTACTTCCCAGATTATACAGAATTGCCATTCCGATACTCAACAGGAAGAACACCGGCGCCAGGAAAGAATCCATGGTCAATGCCAGTACCAGGGAAGATAACAGCACTGCAATCAGTACATAAATGGGCGTTTCTTTGTTGGACAGGTTCTTGATGTCCGTTACCACTGCCGACATACCGCTGACAAAACATCCTTTGTCTGCCAGACCGCGAATTTCTTCGATGGCGTCCATGGTCTCATCCGCCGACATGGAGGTTTCAAACAGGATGGCCATCAGTGTGGTTCCTTCGGAATTGAATTTATCCACCAGGTCTTCCGGCAAAAATTCCATGGGAAGTGATAAATCTGCAACGGAGTCGTACCAGACAACTGCCTTTACATGGTCAACTTCCTCGATTTGAGCCTTCAAATCCACAACATCTTTGTTCTCCATGCCTTCTATCACGCACATGGAAAATGCTCCCGTACCAAAATCATTTACCAGAATGTCCTGGCCTATCATAGTTTCAATATCTTTTGGCAGATAAGTCAGAATATCGTAATTGACTCTGGTGGTTATCATACCGAATGCTGCCGGAATCAAAAGCAGTAAACTGATAATGAAAATCGGTACTCTTAACTTTACGACTCCTTTTCCAAATTTAATCATCTTTCTTCCTCTCGCTCCTCTTTCAATATTTTTTAGCTCATACAGAGTATAAAAAAAAGGATTGAATAATGAAATATTCAATCCTTTTACTCTGTATCATTCAATCATACATTTTACATGATTTGTAGCTTTTGAAAAACACAAACAGCATTTTGTATCTGACTCTGACGTTAAAACCGGCTCTGACGTCACAGTTCTTCGATTACCTGGCTCATGGAACGGGTAATCATATAATTATAGATATCCGTGATCTCCTCCGGCTCCACGGTCATTCCGCCTTTTATCCAGCTGATTACCACAAAACACATGGACTGAGCATAATACCGGGCAATATGCTCCGGCGTCAGCCAGGGATGCCTTTGCCGGGCAGAGGAACTTTTGCTCCGGATTACCTCCAGCAGAATATCCTCCACACACTTTTTCACAATATCCTCAAAGGAATTCTGGCCTTCCAGACGCACGGCTTTTTCATAAAATTCTTTTTCCTTCTTTAATAAAGTAAAAATCAGTATCAGCGCCTCATCCACCATTCCCGCGTGAATCAGGGGCCGGATTGGCTCCAGAATCTGAACCTGGATAATCCATTCCAGCAATTCGTATTTATCCTGAAAATGATTGTAAAAAGTGGGACGGATAACTCCCGCTTTGTCTGTAATCGCCTTAATTGTTATCTTTTCAATGGGCTGCTGACATGCCAGCTCCTTGAAACTTTCTGCCAGCAGGGTATCCATGGTTTCTTTCTGTATCGCCACACTCTCACTTCCCGTTGCTTTTTGCCTGTTACATGAACAATTCCGAAATTGCCAGTTCCTTTCCTTCCTTACCGGACTCCAAATCCAGCACTTCTCCTTCCGGCAGCACTTTTACAATGGGCCGCAGCGGTGATTCCGGATGGTTTTCCCATACCACCGCCCTCCGGCCATCTGACAGAGACACCTCGCATCCCACCGGATATACAGCAATTTTCCGTGTAAAAATCTCCGCCAGATCCGGGTCAAATTCCGCCCAGGTATTGGACAGAATATAGTCCACCGCACCGGAAGGGGAAATGGGGTCATGATAGGGGAGCCTGGAAGTCAGGGCGTCAAACACGTCCGCCACTTTGATAATTCTGGCATAATAGGAAATCTCATCTCCGGACCTGCGCATGGGATAACCGCAGCCATTATACCATTCATGGTGTTCCAGCACCCCCGTACAGATTTCCGGAGAAAAATCGTAATGCTCCCGCAGGAAATCATAGCTCAGTTTGGGATGCTGCACCACCAGCAGCCGTTCTTCTTCCGTAAGCCCCCTCCTGGCATTCAGCACATCCTGTTCCACATATCGTTTTCCCACATCATGAAGCAGCGCCGCAGCAGCCAGTTCGTTCAGTTCTTCCAGCCCCAGATTGCCCGTTGCCGCTCCAAGCATAACAGCCAGCACCGCCACATTAATCGAATGGAAAAATGTATAGTCATCAGAAATCCTGGTATCAATCAGGTTATACATCCGCCCTCTTCCTGCAAGAACCTGACGGGTAATCTTTCCCGCGGCCTGCTGAATGTCATCCTGCTCCACATCCCGAAAATGTTCTTCCTGAAACAGGTCATGAACGAGCCGGAGTGCTTCTCTTTTTAATTCCGGCTCTATAAACCGGGGTACTTCCAGATCCCAGCTGAACTCATCTTCCACATAGATACCCGAAATTCCCAGATTCTGCAGTTTCCAGACTGCCTCATCCGTCAGGAAAAAACCTTTTTCCCACAAAACTGTTCCGGCTCCATCATAGATATTCTGACCCAGTTCCATTCCTTTTTCCACGTCTGCAACAGGTATATAACGCATATCTCAGACACCTCCTGTCTTCTGCTCCTTCTGCCCTTTCTTACACTGGTACATCTGTTTATCCGCACGTTCCATGGTATCCTGAAGATTTCCATCCCGATTCCGGTCAAACACTGCGCAGCCTGACGCAATCTGCATATAATCTTTCATCTCCATCTGAATTCCCTTCAGACTGTCCAGCCACCGGCACATAACTTTTTCTTTTTCCTGAAATATCTTCCGTGTAATATGTTCTGAAATCAGGCAGAACTCATCTCCTCCAATCCGGTATATTTCTCCAAATTCTCCGAATACTTCCCGGATAATTTCACTTCCTGTTATAATATAATAATCTCCCATTCCATGTCCGTATAAATCGTTCATCTTCTTCAGATTATTCAAATCGAACATGACAACTGCATATTTCTCCAGTTTATGTTCCGGTATCCCATGGAGATCCGCCTCAAAAATTCTGCGGTTTTTCAGCATGGTAAGCCCGTCCATTTCAGCTTCTTCTCTGATACTTTCGGCTTTTTTGCCAACTTCTATCAGCTCCATGGAATCATCCAGAAACCGGGCTGTCAGAATCAGTATAAAGAGCAGGCATCCGATTCTGGAAAAAGTCGCCACATCTTCGTAAAACCGATAATAATAATTCAGTGCGTCCAGCAGCATGGACCCGCCTATGATACAGATACCGATGATATTGATACACACCCGGCGCTTCCGGGACGCAATCTCTTTCCTTCTCTCAATCAGGAGCTTTCCTCCGTATATCATAGCCGCAAAGATAACAGAGATTCCCGTCAGGTGGGTTACCCATATGGTTTCCCGGTAATCCGCCCATCCAAAAAACTGGAGTACAAAGCTGACTGCAAAGTCCAGAATTCCCATCCAGGCAAAAGCATTCCACAGCCGGCTGCCCTTCACCTGATAAACCACCTGAATAAAACAGACAATCGGCAGCACCATCAGTTTCAGACTCATAAAGGTAATCCGGTTGCACATAAGTTCTCTTCCGAACATCAGGGCCGGCACCTGCGTCTCCATGGTGGACCATACGGCAAAATAAATGGTAAACAGACCCAGCCACTGAATCCCTTCATGAAAATGCATTCTCCTGCCGATGGTAAACCAGCTTATGACCAGCATCAGACCCAGCACCAGCATACTGATACCTATGATCAGAGACATTGTTTTGGTGTTAAGCTGCTGCACCACAATGGCCGACTGGGGGCCACAGGTAAATTCCGGTACTTTTACACTGCCATAATCATAACAGTTCCGAATGCGTATTTCCAGCGTTTTCTTTCCGTATCCCTCCTGCATCTGTACAAAATTCCAGCAGTTTCCCGGTGATTTGCTCTGCACATGTTCCGGAGCCTTTTTCCTGTATACCTGTTTTCCGTCCACAAAAGCAAGTACTTCCTGGTGAGACGTATAAAAACCCACGGAATTTATGGAAATCACATCTTCGTCCAGCTCTTTGCGCAGAATAATCTCTTCTCTGCCTTCCGGTATCGGTATGTTCTCAGGCAATACCGGATATTCCTTCATCCCTTCTTCCGTAATGCAAATCCAGTCTTCATTATACGGTACGGTTCCGGAAATTTCCGTATCATCTCCATTTCCTCTGAAAAAGCAGGTTACCAGAATCACAAAGCAGAGCACAACCGCCACTTCTGCCAGATGTAATCGAAAAACTTTCATCTGCTTCTCCCTTCCGTATTTCTTTTGTCATCACGCTCTCGTTTTTACATTTTAACATACTTTTGTCAAAAGTAAAATACTCACCTGAAAATATGCGAAAGACAGAATACTTCTGGTTACTGTTCACACGTCACCGGATGCCGTTACCGGAACACCCGCAGGGTGTGAACAGTAACTGCTTCTGAATGTCTCCGTATGAGCAAAACTTAAAAGAGAATGCACAGGGCATTAACGTGACACGGTATTTCCTGTAAGAGAAAAAACAGCCGCAAACCTTTGATTCTACTGTAAAAATCCTCAGGTTTGCGGCTGTTATCCGTGAGAGCGATAGACGGGGCTCGAACCCGTATATATAATCGCTATATTCGTTATATATACGGGCTTTTTTATAAATTGTGACAAATTCTGTGACAAATTTTAAATTTATCATGACTTAATAAAAAAGTGGCTCAGGCCGCGGCTCCCTTATGTAATTTTATATCTGCAGATATCCGGCGCAAAAATATTATGTTACAGTTACGTGTCCATTCCTTTGAAGAATATAAATATTTATAATTTAATATAACCAATAACACCCTATTTTTCCGAAACCTGACGTTATATCACATTTCTTTATATTATTTTCTATTATTCTATATTCTGTATAAGGTTGGCAAAATGTAGTCTTTGCCAACTTTATACATCTGTTACTCTTATATTTGACATTTATTGAAAATCTGCTATAATCTTTACGAATCGGGCGGCTTGTCTGCCGCCCTTTTCTGTTGTGTGTTGGGGCTGTTTATTCAGCCCCTTTTAACTTTTCCTTCTCCCGCTTTCCCTCAGTGTACTCAATGCACTCAACAACCTTGTCATTGTCGAATCCCTGAGCCCTCAACCAGTCAATCAGGTTCAAAATTTCTTTTGCTGTCATAGTTTCCATTTATTCTCCTTTCTCCCTT
>Ga0137306_102188_pt1 | contig 17101 bp, 11 predicted proteins | sample Inofroosms_March_FD_97187 | JGI IMG/M metagenome (GOLD analysis project Ga0137306, IMG submission 97187) | Mouse cecal microbial communities from Vienna, Austria - N-Acetylneuraminic and N-Acetylglucosamine D2O microcosms_March | ecosystem: Host-associated > Mammals > Digestive system > Large...
ACGCTTCCGGTGCGGACGGCGGGCAGGCTGCGGCAAAGCAATCCCTGGAAAAAGCTCAGGGAGGGGCGAACCAGGGAACACAGGGAGGATCGAACCAGGGAACAAAAGGACGTGCGAATCAGGGAACGAAAGCCGGGTCCGGCCAGAAGAAATCCGGCTGGGAGGGCGGAAAGAAAAAATGGCAGCCGAAGGGCGGTTTTTCCCGGAAAAAATCGGACAATCCCGACGTGCTGTTCGGCCGGGATTTCGACGCCGATCCCATCAGGCTGTCTGAGCTTGTGGGAGAGATGGGCGAGGTGACGGTCGGCGGCCAGATCATCGCCATGGAGGAGCGGGAGCTGCGCACCGGCAATTTCATGGTTTTGTTTGATATCTACGACGGCACCGACACCATCACCGTGAAAATGTTTTCCAGAGCGGACCGGATCGACGAGATCAGAGGCGTGATCAGCAAGGGAATGTATGTCTGCGTAAAGGGAATCGCCATGCTGGATCGGTTCGACGGGGAATTGTCCATCTCATCGGTGAGCGGAATTAAAAAGGGCCAGGCCGACAGCGGCGGTAAACGAAGGGACAACAGCGAGAAAAAGCGGGTGGAGCTCCACTGCCACACCAAGATGAGCGAGATGGACGCGGTGGGCAGTGTGGAGGATATTCTGAAGCGGGCTATGGAGTGGGGCCACACGGCGCTGGCCATCACCGACCACGGCGTGGTGCAGGGCTTTACCGAAGCCTATCATATGGTGGGGGATAAGGACCCTTTCAAGGTGATTTACGGCATGGAAGGGTATCTGGTGGACGACAAAAAGGAGATGGTGGTCCGCTCGGCAGGCCAGAGCCTGGAGGACGATTACGTGGTGTTCGATCTGGAAACCACGGGCCTGACACCCCTGCGTCATGAGATTATCGAAATCGGCGCGGTTAAGGTGCGGGAGGGAAAAATCATCGATCGATTTTCCACCTTCGTAAACCCCCGGACGCCCATCTCTTATGAGATCGAGAATCTCACCGGCATCAATGACGACATGGTGATCGACGCGCCGGGCGTGGAGGAGGCGCTGCCGGAATTTTTAAATTTTTGCCAGGGCTGCGCCGTCGTGGCCCACAATGCGGATTTTGACGTGGGCTTTGTCTCCCATAAAGCCCAGAATCTCGGATTGGAGTTTACTCCAACCGTGGTGGACACCGTCAGCCTGGCCCGGCTTTTGATGCCCTCCTTAAAACGGTTTAAGCTGGACACCATCGCCAAGCACCTGAACATTTCCCTGGAAAATCATCACCGGGCGGTGGACGACGCCGAATGTACGGCGCTGATTTTTCTGGAATTTATCAAAATGCTGAAAAAGCGGGGAATCAAAAATCTGGACCAGCTGAACGAGGCGGGACAGCCGGACCCGGAGCTGATCAAAAAGCTGCCCATGTATCATGTGATCATTCTGGCGAAAAACGACACAGGGCGGATTAACCTGTACCGGCTGGTTTCCGAATCCCATATCACCTATTACGCCAGACGGCCCAGAATCCCGAAAACCCTTTTGGAACAGTACCGGGAGGGGCTGATCGTCGGCTCGGCCTGCGAGGCCGGGGAGCTGTTCCAGGCGGTGCGAAGCGGCGCCGACGACGCTGAAATTTCCCGGCTGGTGAAATTTTACGACTATCTGGAAATTCAGCCCGTCGGCAACAACCAGTTTATGCTGCGGGACGAGAAATACGGCCTGCATTCCGAGGAGGATCTCCGGGATCTGAACCGAAAGATCGTGGCGCTGGGAGAGCAGTTTCAGAAGCCGGTGGTGGCCACCTGCGACGTTCATTTTATCGACCCGGAGGATGAGATTTACCGGCGGATTATTCTGGCCGGCAAAGGCTTTGCCGACGCGGAAAATCAGCCGCCTCTGTTTCTTCGGACCACCGAGGAAATGCTGGAGGAGTTCCAGTATCTGGGCAGCGAGAAAGCGGAGGAGGTGGTGATCACCAATTCCAACCTGATCGCCGATCAGTGCGAGAAGATCGCCCCGGTGCGCCCGGACAAATGTCCGCCGGTGATCCCCAATTCCGACAAGGACCTGCGGGATATCTGTTATGGTACGGCCAGGAAAAAATACGGGGACGACCTGCCGAAGATTGTGGTGGAACGGCTGGAACGGGAACTGAATTCCATTATCAGCAACGGCTTTGCCGTCATGTATATTATCGCCCAGAAGCTGGTGGATAAATCCAATGCGGACGGATACCTGGTAGGCTCCCGGGGTTCGGTGGGTTCCTCCTTTGTGGCCACGATGGCCAATATCACGGAGGTAAATCCATTGTCGCCCCACTATTACTGTCCATCCTGCCATTACTATGATTTTGATTCGGAGGAAGTGAAAAGCTTTTCCGGGATGGGCGGCTGCGATATGCCGGACAAAAACTGCCCGGTCTGCGGGGAGAAGCTGAAAAAGGACGGCTTTGACATTCCCTTCGAGACGTTCCTGGGCTTTAAGGGAAATAAGGAGCCGGATATCGACCTGAATTTCTCCGGCGAATACCAAAGCCAGGCCCATGACTATACGGAGGTGATTTTCGGTAAAGGGCATACCTTCCGGGCGGGTACCATCGGCACACTGGCGGATAAAACCGCCTTTGGCTATGTGAAAAACTATTTCGAGGAAAAGGGGCAGCACAAGCGGAAATGTGAGATCAGCCGGATCGTTCAGGGCTGCGTGGGCGTAAAAAGGACCACCGGGCAGCATCCCGGCGGCATTATCGTAATGCCCCACGGGGAGGAAATCTATTCCTTTACGCCGATTCAGCATCCGGCCAACGATATGAACACGAAGATTGTCACCACCCATTTTGACTATCACTCCATCGACCACAACCTGCTGAAGCTGGACATTCTGGGACACGATGATCCGACAATGATTCGTATGCTGGAGGATATCACAGGGTTGAATGCCAGGGACATTCCGCTGGATTCCCCGGAGGTAATGAGCCTGTTCCGGAATACGTCGGCTCTTGGCATTACGCCGGATGATATCGGCGGCTGTCAGCTGGGGGCCCTTGGCGTGCCGGAGTTCGGCACAGATTTCGCCATGCAGATGCTTCTGGACACGAAGCCCAAATATTTCTCCGACCTGGTGCGGATCGCCGGACTGGCCCACGGCACCGACGTGTGGCTGGGCAACGCCCAGACGCTGATCTTGGAGGGAACGGCCACGATTCAGACGGCCATCTGTACCAGGGATGACATTATGACCTATCTGATTCATAAGGGGATGGAGTCGGAGCTTTCCTTTACGATTATGGAGAGCGTAAGAAAGGGCAAAGGGCTGAAGCCGGAGTGGGAGGAGGCCATGAAGGCGGCTGATGTGCCGGACTGGTATATCGGCTCCTGTAAAAAGATTAAGTATATGTTCCCCAAAGCCCATGCGGCGGCTTACGTGATGATGGCCTGGCGGATCGCCTACTGCAAGATTTTCTATCCGCTGGCTTACTATGCGGCCTTTTTCAGCATCCGGGCATCCGGCTTTTCCTATGAGCTGATGTGTCAGGGAAGATCCCAGCTGGAACGGAACCTGGAAAATTACAGGCGGAACCAGGACAAGCTGACGAAGAAGGAGCAGGACTCTCTGCGGGATATGCGGATTGTCCAGGAAATGTATGCCAGAGGCTATGAATTTATGCCCATCGACATTTACCGGGCCAAAGCCAGCCGTTTCCAGGTCATCGACGGGAAGATTATGCCCTCCTTAAGCAGCATCGACGGCCTGGGAGACAAGGCCGCCGACGCCGTAGTGGAGGCCGTGCAGGACGGGCCCTTTTTGTCCAAGGAGGATTTCTGGCAGCGGACCAAGGTGCCGAAGTCGGTGATTGATTTGATGTCGGATATGGGGCTGTTCGGGGATCTGCCGAATACGAATCAGATATCGCTGTTTGATTTTGAGCTGGAGTGAGGAAAAGAATCGCAGTAATATTTGCCTGGTCCGGTATATTATTTCAGGCGAAATATAATTCTTTTTATATAGATGCTTGTCCGAAATGTTTGCTTTTGGTATAATATGGAAAATACTTAAAATACGATAGAGGGTTACGGAAATGGCCAATGAAGATTTCTATGAAGCGGCGATAAGGCATTGGATCGGCGGTCGTATTTTGGAGCGGGAAGAAGAGTATGATAATGCCGTATGCATGCAGGGCTTTGCTGCTGAGTGTGCTTTAAAAAAGATAATGGAAAAAATAGAATTCTTTGAGTTTGCTAAGAAATATAGTCATTCTGGCGACGAATTGTTTCGGGATGTGAAAATGCTGCTGCTGGGAGATATGGTTTCTGCGGTGATGATTCATCCGGGTCTTGGCTTAAAACTGTCCTCCATAGCCTTGCCAAAGATTGTATTCGATGACCATCCGGCTAGACGGTATTTTGAGGATGACATTTTCTCAATGGCTGATGCCCGGGACTGCCAAAATGCGGCAGAGTTGTTAATTAGAGAAATGGTTTCTATGCGTCTGGACGGATATTTATAGGAGATATGGAGTGATTACATTTAACGATGCCTTGGATGTGGCTTTTCAGTGTGTGAATTTATGGGGAAAAAAAAGCCTTTTGTCAGAGGTTACTTTGGTCAGGGACGTGTATGGGAAAATATCTTTTTTAATGGAGAATGTAGAGCTAATAGATGATCCTGCAAAACAAAATCTGGATCATATTTTAAATGAAAATTTAGGAGAATATTACAGCGGAGCAATCTATTGGAAAAAGCTTCCTGACCGTGAGAAAAAGAAAAAAAGACGTGAGAAAATTATTGTAGATATTATAGAACAGGGCCGTACAGAGTGGAAAATTGACGAAGGTATTCAGTTATATATATATGAGAGAACAATTGCTAAAAAAGCCTGGATATACAGACAGGGAGAGCATGAGTCCGTATGGCCATATGAAGATGCGGTATCGGAAGATGGTACAAAGCTGGTTACGTTTTACTCTTTTAAAGGCGGCATGGGAAGGACCACAGCTCTGGCCGCCGTTGCCCTTTTGCTGGCTGAGCGGGGGAAAAATGTGATTATGATAGACATGGATATCGAAGCTCCCGGATTAGCCACCTTATTTTTTGACGAAGAAATCATTACAAGAGGGGTTCTGGACTATTTAATAGAGAGTGGGATTGATTCGGAGATTCCTATCACAGATTATATATTGGATGTGGCGGAGCCGTCATTACTGAATGAGGATGCAGGGCGTTTGTTTTTAATGCCAGCCGGAAAAGTGGATGGAAATTACCTTCAGAAACTGGCCCGCATCGACTATCAGGACAACAGAGAAGGATATCTTCGGGCGTCTTTGGCAGCGCTGCTGCATCATATAAAGGACCATTATGACGTGGATTATATTTTGATAGACGCGCGTGCCGGATTTCATGATATGGGGGGGATCGCGATTACACAGCTTCCCCACGGCGTTGTATTGTTTGGAAACGACAGCAGACAGTCGTGGGATGGGCTTACGCAGGTATTGCGGACAATAGCGGAAGGACATACGGAGGATTTTCCCGTAATGATTGCGGGAACTATGTTTCTGAAACCCACGGCGCCGGATTTTGGCCCGGCAAGGGAACGTTTTATCAGCAAAGCCTATACGATATGTATGGAGAATTATTATGATGCGGATAATGGAATACCGGGAATAGAAGCGGAAGGAGAGGTTCATTATCCGGAGCTGATTTCATTTGACGATCAGCTATTGCACGGAATTGAATTGTTTTCCGATGGGAGTCCGGAAAAAAATCAGCGGGTAGGCGGTTATAAAAGCATTCTGACGGGAGAATGTTATAAGAAAATTGCCAGACGGATACTAAGCTGGTTCGGAGAGGATTATAACACGGCGAGTGGGTTGGAGTGAGGGGAATATGGATATTGAAAGCAAATATAAGATTCTGGAAGGGATAGCCGGGTTTGTACCTGAAAACGGGGCGGGAGAAGATGAGGAAAATCTTTTGCGGAATTTTTTGCCTTTGAGAAGCTATGGGAAACTGGCGGATCAGAAAAATTTTCTGATTACCGGCGGACGCGGTTCAGGGAAAACAGAATTGTTTCGGATATTGACATCCTGCGGGGGATTAAATTATATCCTAAGTGAAAAAGATAAGAAACGTTATACGAAATTATATGAGAATGAGTATTTGATCGGATATACCGCAAACGGCCCTGCAGCAAAGAATTTCCCGACCTCTGACGTATGCGATGATTTTTTGAAAGCGGAAAAGCCAAATAATCTGGTTTCCTTCTGGGGTGGGCTGATCTGTTCCGTGATTTTGAAACGATTCGAAGGAAAAGAGGAAATAGATGGTCTGGCGGATCAGTATTTAGGGCAGACAACAAAAAGGGTTTTAATAAAAAACAGCAGTGAAATTTCGAAATGGTGGAAAGCGATAGATTCGGAAAAAGAAAAATGGGAAGCTTTTCTTGATCAGACGGACTCGATTCTGGAAAAACAAAATATTCATATTTGTATCACATATGATGAGATTGACCGGATCTGCGGCAATTATGATGAACTGTTTGGATATATCAGAAGTCTTTTGGATTTCTGGTATCGTCATAACAGCCGTTTTACGAATATAAAGGCAAAAATTTTTCTGCGCAATGACCTATATCACGCGAAAGCGCTTCAGTTTGTAGACGCTTCTAAAATGGGGGCATATCGTCTGGAACTGAATTGGGATACCCATTCTCTTTATCGTCTGCTGGTTAAAAGAATGGCCAATACGGGAATTAATGAATTGGAGTTATATTTAAAAAGTATTCCGGGGCTGCTCAGGGCAGAAATGAGCGGTGAGTTGGGTTACGTTCCGGGCGATTCGGAAGAGGCGCTGCGGCTGTTGATCGATAAGATGATCGGCCGGTATATGGGGAAGGACGCAAAGAGGGGGATTAGTTATATTTGGGTTCCGAATCATATTCAGGACGCGAATGGAGAGATGGCCCCGCGGGCTTTTTTGAAATGCTTTGCTTTTGCCGCCGAAGCTATGCTGAACTGTAAAAGTGACATAGAGGCTTTGGAGGAGGAAAGATTATTGCTGCCCACCAGGCTGCAGGGAGCTGTGGCGAGAGTTTCCACTGACCGGGTACAGGAATTAACAAAGGAAGAGTATAACTGGCTGCAAAATCTGATTGATCGGCTGAATAAAAAAACGATGTTAATGGAGATGGATGAATTCTTGCGTTATCTGTCTCCCGGCAGTTGGCCGAAGGATGAAAGAAAGAAGCTGCCGGGGAATACTGACAGGGAGATTTTAGAATCTTTGAAAATGCTGGGAATCGTAATGAAAACGGCGGATGGCAGGATAAATGTTCCGGAGATTTACCTTCATGGTTTTGGATTAAAACGAAAAGGAGGGATCAGGAGGCCCAAGTAGAATATTTCAGGAAAATAAAACATTGCTGACAGCCCGTTGACAGCAAAAGAAAAATACATTATCATTAATACACACTATTAAATGAAGCAGGCATGTCTGCGAATGCAGGCGCTGTCAGATTGAAAAGCCTGTATAACAGAAACTGACATACCGGAAACAATAGTGGGATGGAGCGTTTATGATATGGAAGAAAAACAGTGTTGCTGCCAGAAGACAAAGCACAGGGAGCCGGAGGAGTACAAAAAGCTGATTCACCGCCTGAACCGGGTGGAGGGTCAGGTGCGGGGGGTGCGGACGATGGTGGAGGAGGAACGGTACTGCGTGGACATTATGACTCAGGTACAGGCCATCCAGTCGGCCCTGAACGCGTTTAATAAGGAACTGCTGGCCAGCCATATCAAAAGCTGCGTCGTGGAGGATATCAGGGAAGGCAGCGGCGAGAAGGTGGATGAGCTCTGCGCGCTGGTGCAGAAACTGATGAAGTAAGCGAACAAGGAGGATTTGTAGAATGAAAGTTTTAAACGTACCGGATATGCAGTGTCAGAACTGTGTAAAGAAGATCGACGAGGCGCTGACCAAGGCGGATCTGAAGCATGAGATTAACCTGGAGAACAAGACCGTATCCATCGACGGCTGCGACAACTGTCTGGCAAAGGCTTATGATATCGTGAAAGAGCTGGGCTTTACACCGGAGAAGAACGCATAACGGCTGAAAGCTGTAAGAGGAATGTGTAACGGTTGAAAGGCCGCGAAAGGAGAAGGCAGACAAGCGGGGATTCCCACTGAGGTCTGCCTTTTTGCATCACTGAAAAAATTTAGCTGATTTTTTCACTGATACAGGACAAAATTAATATATTATAAAAAATTTGAAGAATCGGCATGATGCCACATATAAGCCAATCAGGAACGGATTTGATATAATCAAATACACTGATTGGTTTTTTTGTTGCTTTTTACAGATTACAGGTAAAAAATCTTGAATTGCAATCCTAACTGTGCTATAATTTTGTCAAATACCGGGAGATTATTTCTGTTTTTTTACTCAACAGATTAACAAATTATATATTTTGCAAATATAATAATGGAGAAGGGGGCAAAGCCATAGGGAGGGATGATTCGTGGCGGAAAAAAGCGGGAGTGCAGGCCAGAGAAACGGTGAGATCATGACGCCGGAGCTGATACGGGATTTCATAGAGACGCTGCGGAAAAAGAATCGGGGAAAGAATTCCCTGGACAGCTATCAGCGTATTCTGCTGTCCATTTATGACTGGCTTCCGGAGGATAAGACTGTGGACGGGACAACAGGAGCAAAACGGCGGAAGTGGCTGCTGGAGGAAAAAGGATTTTCTCATCGGACGGTTAATACCCAGATGTCGGCCTTAAATAGCTTCTTCCGGTACCTGGGACATCGGGAATGGCAGATGGACGAATTTGTCAGAATTACCGGAGACGTGCAGCCAGAGCTGAGTCGGACAGAGTATATGCGGCTTTTGTCCGCAGCCAGACAGATGGGCAATGAAAAGACCTATCTGCTGATTAAGACGATGGGTGGCGCAGGGGTTCGCGTACAGGAAATTTCTCAGGTAACGGCGGAGGCGGTGAGGCAGGGATCGGTGCGTCTCGACAGCCATAACGGCCTGCGGCTGCGTATGATGTTCATCCCCAAAGTTCTTCAGAAAGAGCTGATGGAATATATCGAGAAGGAACAGATCGAAAGCGGTCCCGTGTTTCTCACAAGAGACCGGAAACCGCTGTCTCGGACTACGATTAACCATTATATCAGCGCCGTCAGTGGAGAAGCCAGAGTAGATCCGGAAAAAGCAACGCCCCGTTGTCTGTGGAAGATGTATCAGAGTGTTCAGGACGGGATCGAGGAGAATATCCATGTGCTGATCCGACAGGCTTACGAGGAAATGATGGAGAAAGAACAGATGAGCATTGGTTGGAACGTATGACAGGCAGACTGCGATGTCTGACGGCAGTCTGGCGAGAGTTGATATTTGGTTGGTATCCGCATCCAGGGAGAGCTGTTTTCGGTTCGGGCGGTATGGATTTGCGGTAAGGGAGATTGTAGATAGAGGAGAATCCGGCTATGCTGTATGTCCGAATGTTTGGGAATTTTCAGTTATTATATGACGGACGTCCGCTGACGGGGGAGAAGCTCCGGGATACCCATTTTACCAGTTTGCTGCAGCTTCTGCTTCATAACGTGTCCACCGGGGTGAGCAGAGATTATCTGGAAGATGTTCTGCTGGGAGACAGGGATGTGGAAAACCGGCACCAGGCGCTGCAGACGATTGTGTACAAGGCGAAGAAAAAGCTGAAAAATATGGGGCTTCCCAATGTGAACTATATATTTTTGGAGAAAGGCGTCTACTATTGGACACCGGAGATCCCGATTAATGAGGATGCGGCGGTTTTTGATGAGCTGTGCAAACAGCTGTCATCCTGTAAGGATAAGCCGGATCAGGAGGAAGAGCGGCTTGCCATCTGCCTGGAAGCATGTTATCTATACAAGGGAGAATTCTTGTCCACCTACACGGCAGTGCTGTGGGCGGGAGCGGAGGCCAGGCGTTACCGCAAGCTGTTCTACGAATGTGTGGAGACGGCAGCCTCTATTCTGCGGAAGATTGGCTTCGCTTGGAGGAGCTGGGCAGATACGTGGTAGAGATTGCGCCTTTTTCCGATTGGGAGAGCTTGATTATGGAGGCGCTTGTGGGGCGGGGCAGGTATGACGAGGCTAGAAAGCTGTATGCGGACACCGTGGATAATTATCTGAAGGAGCGGGGCGTCTACCCTTCCGCAAAGCTGATGGAGACTATGGAGCAGCTGGGAAACCGGATGCGCCATTCCTATGAGGTGCTGGACCAGATCCAGCAGAGGCTGAAGGAGGATACATCGGTGATCAAAGGCGGCTATCAGTGTTCCTATCCGGTATTCCGGGGCATCTACCACATGGTAACTCGACTGATGGAGCGAGGCGGGCAGAGTGTTTACCTGATGCTGTGTACCCTGGTGGACGGCAAAGGCAATCCCATGAAGGAAGGAGAACGGTTAGAGGAATTGTCTGTCAGGCTGAATGAAGCTATCAAGCGATCCATCCGCCACGGCGATATCATCAGTCGATACGGCCACGGCCAATTTCTGGTACTGCTGATCAATACTACCAGGGAGGATTGCGACATCGTGGAAAACCGCATCAGCCGGAATTTCACCACCGGCAGGCAGCGCACCGGCGTCCAGTATCATGTGAACAGTGTGATTTGTGAAGCGCCGTGATATAAAAGTGGTACCATAAGCAGGCGCAAAAAGAAGAAAAAGTGAAACGGAATGTATTACAAAAAACGCCGCTCATTTTACTGAGCGGCGTTTTTTGTGTGGCTCGCGGCATATCCGCCATAACTGAAAAATTAAAAAAAACGCACTTTTCCATCAAATGGATAGGGATGGGGATAGTACCGGGCTGGTATGATAGGTACAGAAAACGAAGAAAGGGTGATGGGGATGGCAGAAGCCGGACGTTATATAGGAACGCCAAACGGAATCGTGCTCTGCGCCGACGAAAATGTCAATGGCATACTCACAGGACGTCTCTATCATGGCTACAGCACGGAACCAATCCCTTTCCGGGGATATGAAGGCGTGATCAGAACCGCCGAAGCTCTGTTCGATGCATTAGGGTTCCCCCACAAAGGAACCAGCGACCGGAACCTACACGGGCAGGCGCACAGCGACAAAAAAAAAGAAGGGATGACGAAAGTAATGGAAGACGACAGATTACTGGAACAGCATGGGGACATGGGAACGTTTGTCATCCGTGTACAGCACAGGCAGCACAGCAGCTGGCAGGGCATGGTCACATATTTGGATAAAGACAAGACGGTATATTTCCGGTCAGCATTGGAGCTGATCAAAATCATAGACAGCGCACTGGATGAAGCAGAACAAAAGGGCGCAAAAGAAACAGGGAACGAGGCATAAAAGGAGGGGATCCTATGGCAGATAAAGAATTACGCAGATTAAGACGCAGGGAGCTTTTGCAGATGCTTCTGATGGAATGTGAGGAAGCCGAGCGGCTGGATCAGGAGTCCGGACGGCTGAGGGAACAGCTGGACGCCATTCAGCAGCAGATGGACACGGTGATGGAAAGCTATGAGCGGTTAAAGAAGAAGCTGGACGTGAAGGACGAACGGCTGAACCAGAAAGACGAACAGATCGCCATGCTGAAGCAGGAAGTGGAAGAATGGAAAGCCCGGGCAGTACCTGTTTACGAGACAGGAACAAAACGGCAGGCGGTGAATGCCGGACGGATCATCCCCATCCATTATGGAAGAACCGGCGTCGCTAAGTGAGAGGCAAAAAAGAAGAACCCTTGAAGATTCCTTCGATCGAAAGCCTCAGGGCGGAGCTTGCCAGGGAAGAAGCCAGGTGCAGCCGGAGAAGAGTACTCTGGAACATGGCGGCAGCCCTTATCATAGCGGCGGCTGTGGCCGGGCTGGTACTCACCAGGATATATGCATTGATCGAGGTAGATGGGAACAGCATGGAGCCGACACTGTCAGACGGCGAGATCCTGTTCCTGCGGCGGACGAAAGAGGTCGGCGCCGGGGATATCGCAGGGTTTTATTATGAGGGAAAGATACTCCTGAAGCGTGTGATCGGCATGCCGGGAGACGAGATAGAGATAGACACGGACGGAAATGTATCTGTAAACGGACAGCCGCTTGAAGAGCCGTACCTGAGGGAAAAAAGCCTGGAAAAATGCCAGCTGGAATTCCCCGTGACGGTACCGGAAGGAACCTTCTTCGTGCTAGGGGACAACAGAGCCGTATCCGTAGACAGCCGGGACTTATCCGTGGGATATGTGAGAAAGGATCAGGTCGTCGGCAGGGCAGTCATAAAAGCGTGGCCTCCGGCCCGTATGAAAATATGGAAATAAGCTTCCGGCAAGGCTTAAACCTGCGGCAAAGGCGCCGGGCCGGACGGAAATGGAATCAATGCGTTAGGAAGGTGGAAAAATGCAGAAACTTGCGAGGGAATATTTGGATGAACTGAATAAGCGCCATAAGAAAAACCGGAGGGCGCTTGTGGCCTGGATTCTGATGGCCGTTCTGGTAGTGGGCGGCGTGATGGGGACGCTGGCACAGTACGGCGTCGCCTTCGAGGGAAGCCCTGAATGCGGAAAGGAGGAGCATACCCACGACGACGGATGTTATACGGAGACACGGGAGCTGACCTGTGATCTGGCGGAAGGGGAAGAGCATACCCATGACGATGTCTGTTATACGGTTTCGAAGGAGCTGGCCTGTGAGCTGGAAGAGCATAGCCATGGCGAGGATTGCTTTGAGAAGCTGGAAGACGAAGAAGAGGCTGAGCCGGAGAAGACAGATCCGGTTGACGGCAATAAGGAGCCGGACGGCACGGAGACACAGCCTGTCGTAAAAGATGATTCGGAGGAAATTATCGATTCCACAGAGTCAGCCGCCCCTGTGGAGACTATGGAACCTTTAACGGAAAACGAAGCCGAGACGGAAACCGAAACCGAAACCGAAACTGAGATCGAAACAGAAACAGAAACTGAGATCGAGACAGAAATGGAAACCGAAGCTGAATCGGAGACTCAGCCGGAAGAAACAGTTTTACCGTCCTTTGAAGCGATAGAAAAAATAGATGGCGGGAAAGTAAAAATTCGTGCGACTGCCGGGGAAGGTGTGCTTCCCGAGGATGCGCAGCTTAAAGTGGAACCGATCGTAAAACGGGATCTGGAAGAACTGGAAAGCCAGAATGGCGTTACCGCTGAGGAAATAGAAAAAGCAAGGGAAATCAACGAGAAATATGACGAGGTTTATCAGGCATTAGAAAAATCTGTTCCGGAAAATGAGGTTAAGAAAATCGCGGGATTTACTGCATATGATATCAGCTTTCTGGCGGCTGACGAATACGGGGAAATGACGGAGTTCAAGCCTCAGGGAGAGGTTGGAGTAGAGATGAGTTTTACTCAGGCATTTCTTCCTGAAAGCGTAGCGGACAATGAGGGTATTGAAATTACGGATGTTAACCTGGTACATATGAGGGAAACCGGCAAAGGACTGCAAGCGGAAGAGATGGAAAATGCGGACATTGATCTGTCCAAGGACAGCGAAGTGGAAAATGTGGCGTTTACGTCGTCGGATTTCTCAATTTACTCAGTGGCTTGGATCAGAGGGCCGCTGAAGCTGGAATATGAAGATGGAGATGTCACTATCTTCGTAGAGGAAAGTGAAATAGGAAATATTCCTGAAGGAGCCGTGCTGAATGTGGTTCCTGTGGTGGAAGAGAATGAGGAGACGGAGGAACAATATAGGAATATTGAAACGAAGCTGGAGGGAAAGGCAGAGGAAGACTCTTATAAGATCGCTGGATTTATGGCCTATGACCTTTCCCTCACAGATCAGGATGACGCAGCAGTAGAACTGGGAGGAGACGTAAAAGTTTCCATCGAATATAAAAAAGCGGTGGTTCCCAATGCGATTGTGCCAGAGCTTACGGACGTATCTATGATGATGTTGAATCTGGATGAGGAGGCGGAAACAAAGCAGCAGGAAAAAACAGAAAAACCGAAAATACAGGCCAAAAGCAGAATGGCAACGCCCGTAGTGGCATCTGCGTCCGAATCGGAGGTTGTTGATCTGTCCGCTGAGAAAAAAGTGACAACGTTAAATGTAACGGAGAATAAAGAAATTCAGAAGGCGGAAGTTGTTATGGGCAGCTTAGAGCCGGTAATGATGGCGGTTTGGAGAGTGAGTCCAGTTCAAGTTGATGTTGGTATGACTAAAATTGTTGATAAAATTGATCAAAATGGACGTTTGGAAGCGGAGGTGGATGAAGGGGCTCAACAGCAAATTGCTCAGGCAATTGAATTGGCTAAACAGGAAGCGGAAAGTAAAGGTGAGGAATTTAAGCGTGAGAGTGTTATCCGTTATGAATGGTATAAAAGTATAAATAATGGTGAGTACAAAAAAGTAGAACGGAAAAAAATCGGAGATGAGTATACTGTTGCGGAAGATGGCTCATGGGTGAATGTGGTGTTAGATGACGGCGCACTGAATAATGAGCATGAAAGTGTGAAATATAAGTTTGAGCTTTATCTTTACAATGAAAAAGTAACAGTAAATTTTCATCGTGTAGACTATGCTAATGTCTATCCTAATATTAATCCGGATTATAATTCTGACTTTTATCCGGTTTTATATTGGAATGAGTTGAGGAATGGAAGTTTTGAGAATCCAATTACTACGGATAATTATAAACAATACGAACAATATGAGACAAAAGGATTGGTATGGAAAACAACGGGTAGGGATGAGTCTATTGAAATTGTTAATGTTAGGTATGTTATTGATGGACATTACAACTGGTATGGTGAATATAGAAATCCGCCGGATGGTGTTCAGTTTGCCGAATTGAATTGCGAAGCCTCTGGAGCTTTATATCAGGATGTTATTACAATTCCAGGAGAAAAACTAAATTATTGGTTTTCACATCGAGCAAGAGGTAATGCTAAAAATGCAACACAGGAATTTGACACAATGTACGTAGTTATTGTTCCGGCGTGGCTTGCTCGCACAGGAGGTGACAATGGGGGGGCGATTGACACACAGGAAGAAGTATTAAAATTAATGGAGAACCAGAATAATTATAATGGTGCTGTTTATGTAAAGGAATACAGGGATGACGATCAGGCATGGCATGATTATGAGGAAATTGGTATTTATGAACCAACCAGTTATTTGACCAGATTTTTCTTTGTAGCAGGTGAAACAGCTAGTGGTTTGACCCAAGAAGGTAATTTCTTAGACAGAGTAGGATTCAGCCAGAAATTGCCTCCCGCGAATCCTGGAACGTTTGATTTGAGGATTACAAAAAAGGTAGAAGGTCTTACTTTGGAGGGACTTGACTTAAATGGCGATTTGAATGAAACGGAAGTTAGTAATAAAATTGCGACGGCAATAAATAAGAAGCTCCCAAATTTAAAGTTTGAAATTTCAGCCAAGGATAAAGAGGGAAAAGATGTTCCTGATGCACCATGTGTTAATAAAAACGGAGTGCCAATTACAAATTCTGGTTGGACTTGGACAGTAGATGGTAATGGCAGTTATGTTGGCAGTTATAAAGTTTCAGGTGAAATAGGAGATCTAAATGAACTGACTTATACTGTAAAAGAATCAGGCGCGGAGATTTCATCTTATACTTTACAGGATGAATTGGAAATTAGCGGCGGTACTGTCATAAAGGACAGCGATGGCAAAGACGTATCGGCAACTTTAAAAGAAGGAGAGGCCGCAGCTTTTCGGTTTACTAACACATACACGCAGGATTTGAAAGCTAAATTTCAGATTGAGAAGATAATAGAAGGTCTGTACGGTGAACAACTAAGTCAATTACAGAAAAATTTGTATTTTGATGTAGAATTGGTTGACGATGGATCTCTCGATGTATCGGTTAAATATGAAAATGTGAAACTTACTTTCGATTCATCTGGAAAGGGTGTATGTACGATTGAAAACGTATTACCTGGGAAAACTTATAAGATAACTGAAAAGAATGCTGCCGTACCTGGCTATGTGTTAAATGTTACCGCGGCTGACGATTTGCAGAAGGATCAGGAGGGAAACGCATGGATTAATGTGACTGTACCGACGCTTGAGGAAATTAGTCAAAATCCTGAGAGTGCAATAATTATTGCGCAGTTTAAAAATGTATATCAGCAGGATAAAGTGACAATTGACTTGAAAAAGTATGGTTCTGATTATAATACGGATCCTTTGCCGGGCGCGACATTTAGTCTTTACGCGGGCGAACTTAACACTGATACGAATGAGGTTACATGGACGGAAACTCCATTGGAGAGCTATGAAGATTTCTCGGTTGCGGATACGGGAGAGCCGGAACTGAAGCTTGCGTCCGGATACTATAAATTGGTGGAAACCAAAGCGCCAGGTAGTTATCAGTTATTAAATGAGGATATTTATTTTAAAGTCGGGCAGAACAATGTGACATTGACCGATAAGAGTGGGAATTCACTTACATCGGATTCTCAGAAGATGTGGAAGCTTGAAGCTTTGGCTTCGGGAACTGTGACAGCATATACGCTTAGCGTTTTGAACGAAGCTTTATACGAACTCCCCTCCACCGGAGGCTCCGGAATCTACCGGTATATGATCAGCGGTGTACTGCTTATGTTGGCAGGTGTGCTGATTTTATATAACAACAAACGTGCAAGGAGGTGTGCAGGAGTTTAAGGAACATCTTTACTTTCCGGCAGACTCCCTGCCGTGAATCAAATGTGGCAACTATTAACCAATGCAACGTTCAGAAGGATCTGAAACGAAAAGGGAACTGAAAAAAATTATGGGCAAAGCCCAAAAAAAGAAAGGAAGAGACTATGAAAAAGATGAAAAGATTTTTTGCCTTGTTTTTAGCAATGGCGATGGTACTGGGAATGTCGATGACGACGTTTGCGGCTGGAACAGCAACTATTACTGTAACTAATGCAGGTAATGCAGAACTTACAATGAAGCAGATCATTGCACCGAATCCCGAAACTGAAACTGGCTGGGAATTTGTGAACGGTGCCGGAGAATGCTATAAGAACGCTTTTAAGTCAGATGATGAGCAGGCGATTCTTTGGAAATTGATTGCGTTGGCACAACCCACTGCTGCTAATATTC
>Ga0137306_102189_pt1 | contig 17099 bp, 14 predicted proteins | sample Inofroosms_March_FD_97187 | JGI IMG/M metagenome (GOLD analysis project Ga0137306, IMG submission 97187) | Mouse cecal microbial communities from Vienna, Austria - N-Acetylneuraminic and N-Acetylglucosamine D2O microcosms_March | ecosystem: Host-associated > Mammals > Digestive system > Large...
GGGCTTGTACGGTCCGCTGCTGTTTTCATAAACCACTTGACACTACCTCCCATATATGGCAAATATGAATTGTATGTGAAACACAGCTTCATTATATATGATGTTTCCTGTAATAGCAAAATATTTTTTCATGGATTCGGTTTCTCATCTATCAAAAATAAATATCATTCTGAATTCCCCGTTTTCTCCGGCAAAAAGAATCCGTGTTTCATGCATCCCGCATAATTTCCCTGCGGCAGGAATAAAGTAAACCAATGACATTCCAACTTTCGGAGGCGTTCACTTGCATCATCGGAAACCAAACAAGCAGGAACTGAAAAAAAGAAGCGTCCACATTCTGTTCTGCCTGATTTTTATATGTTTGCTCTGCTTCCCCCAAACTGCCCGAACAGGCGCCTACGCAGGAATGACGCTGTGGGCCAACACGGTCATTCCTGTTTTATTTCCTTTTCTTCTGGCTTCCGGTCTGTTTGCGTCCCTTGGAATGGCTTCGGGAAAATGGTATGCGGTTCTTCTCGGCTTCCTGTGCGGTTATCCGATGGGCGCGAAAGCCGCCTGCGATCTGGTGAAGGAGGGTTCTGTCACAAAAAAACAGGGACAGTGGCTGATGTGCTGCTGCAATCTGCCCAGTCCCATGTTTCTGACCGGATTTATCCGGATTCCGGCAGTGACATGGGCTGTCTATGTGCCTGCGGTTATGCTTCTGATTCCGGTTTTCTTTTTTCCGGAACATAAAAAAAGAAAGCTTTCCTCCGAAAGCCATTCCGAAGACCTGCCGGGAATCATGCCGCTTCTGGAACAGGCCATGGACTCTTCCGTTAAAATAATGATTAAAATCGGTATTTATATGATGGTTTTTTCCATACTATCCGTATGGATTCAGACTTTTCATTTTCTAAGCCCTTTTATGCGGACACTGCTGCCGGGCCTGAGCGAAATGACCATCGGCATCAACGCCGCCAAAAACGCCGGCTTTTCCATGCGGCAGCAGGCCGTATTGTGCGCCATATTCTGTACCTTCGGCGGCTGCTCCGGTCTGTCCCAGACTAAAAGCGTAACGGAGGACGCGGCATTTTCCATGAAATTTTACATATTGATCCGGCTGCTCCATGTGGCGGCTGCCGTTATCATTATTTGCTGCTGGCATTTTGAATAAGAATCCAAAATCTTACATTGCCCCCAAAACCTTCTAGTGTATTCCCGGACAGACGGCACATACTATGGATGTAACATAAAGTTACACAAAACAAAAAGAAAAAGGAGGCGTTTCATTATGTCTAATACGACAAGAAACAGAATCGAAGTACCTGACGCAAAAGAAGCAATGGATAAATTCAAAATGGAAGTGGCGGACGAGCTGGGCGTGCCCTTATCAAACGGTTACAACGGCAACCTGACTTCTTACCAGAACGGTTCCGTAGGCGGCTATATGGTTAAGAAGATGATCGAGGCCCAGGAAAAGCAGATGTCCGGCAAATAAGCTGAAAACAAAATCGAACACTGTTTGAAAAGCTGAAAAAGGGAGGACCGGGAAATGAATCATTCATTTCCCGGTCCTTTCCCTTTATTTCACCCCGTTCTTCCCGCACAGATCCGCCACACAGCACTGTCCGCAGTGAGGGACGGTCCGGGCCGTGCATACGTCCCGGCCGTGATTTACCAGTCTGTGGCAGAAATCGCTGCCTTCTTCCGGCGGAATAATCTTCCACAGCTCCATCTCCACTTTTTTCGGTTCCTTAACGCCCTCTACCAGTCCCATCCGGTTCACCAGCCGGATACAGTGGGTATCCGTCACAATGGCAGGTTTTCCGAACACATCGCCCATAATCAGATTGGCGCTTTTGCGCCCTACGCCCGGCAGCTCTAAAAGCTGATCGAACTGGTCCGGTACCTTACTGTCATATTTTTCTTTCAGCATCCGCATACAGGCGCTGATATCCCTGGCTTTGCTGTTTCCCAGACCGCAGGGGCGGACAATTTCTTCGATCTCAGACGGGTCCGCAGCCGCCAGAGCGTCCACATCGGGAAACTTTTTATACAGGTCTTCCACCACCACATTTACTCTGGCATCGGTACACTGAGCGGCCAGGCGGACGCTTACCAGAAGCTTCCACGCTTCATTGTAATCAAGCGTGCAGTCAGCGTCCGGATATTCCTCTTTCAGCCGTTCGATTATCTGCAGCGCAAGCTCCTTTTTCTCCCGCAGCTTTTTTTCTTCCGCCTTTGTCAGTTTTTTCTCCGGTTTTCTCCCGTTCTTTTTCTTCTCCATGTTCTCTTTTGTCTCCTCGTCCCGCTTTGTTCTCTTATTTCGCACCTTTTCCCGTCGCCACCAGCACGATGGTTTTCAGCAGAATCTTAATATCCAGCCAGATCGACCAGTTGTCGATATATTCCAGATCCAGTCTGACCACTTCCTCAAAATCCGTGATATCACTTCTGCCGCTGATCTGCCACAATCCGGTAATACCCGGAGAAATGCTTAAACGCCGCTTCTGATAGCCCTCGTACAGCTCAAATTCCTCCACCGTAGGCGGCCTGGTTCCCACCAGGCTCATATTTCCTTTCAGAACATTCCAGAACTGGGGCAGCTCGTCGATGCTGGTCTTTCTGATAAAACGCCCTACCTTTGTCACCCGCGGATCGTCTGTCACCTTAAACATATTTCCCTGCATCTCGTTCTGCTCCATCAGCTCGGCTTTGTGCTGTTCCGCATCCGCATACATGGACCGGAACTTATAGATCTCGAAAATCCTTCCGTTTTTTCCCACCCGCTTCTGCTTAAAAATCAGCGGACCGGGAGACTCAAGCAGGAGTACCGGCGCCAGAAACACAGCGACTGCCGCCGTAATCACAAGTCCCACCGCCGCGCCTGCAATATCAATGAAGCGTTTGACTAACAGCTTCCGGTAATCGAACAGCCGGCTGGAAAACACCAGCGTATAGTAATCTCCCATCCGGAAAATCCGCCGGCTGTCATCTAGGCCGAAATCGAACATATCAATATTCAGATGGATGACCACGCCCATTTTCTCCAGTTCCAGGATCACATGCTTTAAATCATTATTTTTAATATCCGGCAGATGGATAAACACCTCGTCGATGGCTTCCCTGAGCACATAATCCATAAAATCCGCCCTGCCGGCCACCACCGGGATCCCCCGGACGCTGCGGCCGGTCAGATCCTCATCCATCACTGCCGCGGCCACCACCCGGTAGCTCCAGTCCGCAGGTCTGTCCAGTCCTTTTAACACATCTTCCAGCCTGTCCTTTACCGTGACCAGCATCACCTTGCTGGAAGACATATTGTTCCGGTATATATGAATCATATAGTACTTATAGCACTGATGGGCAATATATATGGTAATCTGGCAGAAAATCACCGTATATCCCGCCGTCAGCCTGGACAACATAAAGGCGTTCTTGATACTGAACGCCACCGCCGTGATCGAAAAGGTAAACAGCAGGTTGTATTTCAATATTTTTATAAATTCCTCCAGCCATCCCCGGACACATATATTTTCATAAATTTTGCTCAGATAAAAACTGGATGCATGGATCAGTATCATGCATACCAGAATATAAGAAATATTCGCTTCCTGGTTAAACACATCAAAAGATCTGTACCGCACAAACCCCGCCAGTATAAAGCTGATTCCCACACATATCCCGTCGATCAGGCAGACAAAAAGCTCCTGAATCTGATTCCGTCTCTGGTACATCACAACTCCTCTGACTTTGCGGAATTTCGCCTGCGCAAAATTCCGTGCCAATCGTTCACTGCTGTTTGCTCCGTAACCGGCAGCACCCTTCGCAAAAATAAGCGGTGCCCAAACAGCAGCATTCGTTATACTTGTGCAAGTATAACATATTTTATTTTAAATAACAATTCATCTTCCTTGACATTTTCAACTCCCTTTGCTATACTCAAGAGCATATTATCCGTCGGATGATTTACCTGTTTCCTGAAGCGGCGGGCATAGATCAAAAGGTCATTTCACACAGGGAGTTCCATATGAATCACACGCACACACAGGAGAGTTTTCCGGCTTTTGGCCTGTCTCTCCTTTTTAAAATACTGATTGCCACCGCCATACTGTACCCGGCCTACTCCGTGGAGTCAAACAGCACCTATTATATACGTCTCGTGCTGCCCAATATCCTGATCGTTATCACGCTGGTCTGGTACCTGCTCTTTTGCCCCCGGCAGTTCAAAGCCGGCCGGGCCGCCCGCATATTTTCCGCAGTCTGCATGATTACGCTGATCCTGTATAACGCAGTTTCTTACTATTTTAACGGCCTCTACGGTCAGTGGTACTGGGACCAGGTGAATTACACCGTCGGCGTCCTGTTCTTTCTGTTTCTGATCCTGTGTCTGTCCGGACAGGAGCTTAAGCAAATGAACCTGCTGCGCTTTTTCTTCTTTGTCACGGTGATCTCCACCCTCTGCTGCTTTTTTATGTTCCACAAATACGGACTGCAATCCCTCAATATCCGCTGGGACGCCCCGTCCCGGAACAGTCAGGTCGAAATGTTCGGCATCCGCTGCAGCTGGCTTTTTCCTCATAAAAGCCAGTACGCGCTGGTACTGCTTATGAGCATTTTTCTCGTTCTGCGCCGCCGCAGGGCATTTTCCCGTCAGTGTATCGGCTGGGGAATCTTTCTTCTTTTGCTGTATGGATTGTATATCTGCGACACGATGTCTGCGTTCGGCGGACTGGTGCTGGGCATCGGCGGAATGTTTTTAGACTATCTGAGAAAAAAAGGGCTTCGGCTCAACAAATATACGCTGGCCGGCGGCGGACTGCTGACGGCGGCAGGGTCCGCCGTTCTCTTTGTCATCAGCAGGCAGCGGAACCTGGGCACACTGGGCGCCAGAATTCCCATATGGACGAAATCCCTTCGGATTATCCTGGAGAATCCCGCAGGCATCGGGCAGCGTTTCGGGACCCATTTCGGCATGCAGGCAACGGAAACGCTGTCCGTGGACAACTGCCACAATGTTTTTCTGAATCACGCCTTACGCTTTTCCATTCCTGCCGGCATTCTGTTTATGATACTGATCCTGCTGATCGCCGCCTACGCGGTCTATGTCAGCCGCAGTTTTTTCGCGCTGGGAAGCTGGCTGGGCATCCTAATTCTGATGAATATGGACCAGGCCCTGAATCCGATCCAGTTCGCCTACTTTATACTGCTGGTCTTTTTCATCTATCTGTATGAGCCTTCGGAGCAGGATGCACCGGCAGTGTCCGGTTCAAAAGATACGTAGCTTTTATCAAATATTTCTCTTTTGATATCCTCCGCCAGCATACTCGTGTAATGTTCGGCCCCCGGCGTGTTGCAGTGCATCACGCCGTTATAAATTTCTTCTTTCGGCATCAGCGTATCCCGGATATCCGTAATCACCGGAGCCGTCACCTGTTCCCGAAGCCATCTGTCAAAGGCTTCCAGTTCTTCTTCGCTGTTTTCCACTGCTTCATCCAGAATCGTGGGGTAGGTCAGACAGAACACCGCTCCCCGTTCCCTGCAAAAGGCGTCAAATTCATTGAGAAACGCAATATATTCCTGAGAGTAGGCCGCGGTATCATAACGCTTTTTCTGCTCTTCGGGCACAGGTTCCGTCCAGCTCTCCTGACGCAAAGCTTTCATCGTCCCCTTTTCATCAAAGGAATCAATGGTATAGATCGGATCCACACCGCTGTCCGCCCGCTCCCGTTCCCCGGGAAACAGCCCCCGGCGCAGCGGCTCGTACAGCTTCTTTGTGATAATATCCCGGCTGCCCGCCAAAACGCCTTTCACGGCCCCCGGCGGAAGAGAAAGCAGCAGATCCATCCTGCCCTCAATGCCTGTGAGAATCAGTTCCGTCCCATAATAATTCATGTCGGCTTCCCATATGGGATATACCACGATATCCCCCTCGCCAATCCATTCTTCCGACATATCGAAAAAATATCTGGTTCCCATCCCCAGATGACAGCCGAAAATCTGACAGGGCATCCCAAGCTTCTGCTCCATCAGATCCGCATCTACGGAAAAAGTTACATAAGAAGTGCCGAGCACAATCACCTTCGGTTCCTGAATCTCTTTCAGACTGTCATACTGACGCACCACCACACTCTGATAAGAATCCTGATACAGAGGCGGCAGCAGACAAAAGGCCGCCAGAAAAACACAGGCATAAAGGACCAGTGCCGTCAGTCCGACGCAGGCGGCCCGAAACGCCAGCTTAAGCATTCCCCGGCCGTTTCCCCCCGCCGTTACGGAACCGTCCGGCTTCGAACTGTCCCGGATTCCGGTCTGATTCTCCACTCGTTCAGACATATCGCTCTCCCATCACTCAAAACTGAAAATAAATAAACTGGCTGGGATCCGTAATACCGTATGTCCCAAAAACCAGAATGGCCGTAAGCGCCGCCGTATAAAAGGCGAACCGCTGCCAGCGGTTTAACGTTCCGATTCGTTCCCGCACCGAGATTCCCCGGTTCTGCATTACTTCCACGACAGCCAACACACAGATTCCGACAAAAGCGCAGAACAGCGCCCCGAAATTTTCATACAGCAGGCCCGCGAAGGGTTCAAAACCGCCGGGACTGACAAGCAGACGGATCATCTTCCATGCGTCGCCCACAGAGGAGGCGCGGAAAAACAGCATGGCAAAAGAGAACAGACAGAACGTGCGGACCATCTGAAAGCAGGAAAACCAGCCGGCATCCTCCCGGATATGCAGCCCCCTTCTGATCCGTTCCCATACCGGCTGCAGCACTTTGCCCGACACGATATAAAACCACTGAATCAGGCCGCTTGCCAGGATAAACTTCCAGTCGGCCCCATGCCAGGCGCCGATGAAAAACCAGAGGCAGAACATGCCTGCGTAAGTCGTAACCTCTTTTCCCGTTTTTTTCCCGAAGATCCGGCGGCACTCTTTTCCCAAGCCTGCCCAGAGCGGGGATTTCAGCAGCGGATAAAAGACATAGTCTTTAAACCACTCCCCCAGGCTGATATGCCATCTCTGCCAGAACTCCTGGATGCTCCGGGAGAAAAAAGGGTTCCGGAAATTTTTAAACAGCCGGATGCCAAACATCTGGGAAACCCCTTCCGCAATATCCATATAACCGGAAAAATCCGCATACAACTGCACGACAAAGGCACAGCCTCCAAACGCCGCCCCGATTCCCGGATACGCCTCGAAATTCCCGAAATAGGCGTCCACCGCCCGGCCCAGTTGGTCGGCAATCACCAGCTTTTTAAACAGCCCCCATACCGCCAGCTTAAGCCCTCCGGCCACCTCCCCCGCGTCGAACCGATGCGCAGCGTACAGACTACGTTCCATCTGGGGATACCGGCCCACCGGACCCTGGAGAATCTGAGGGAAAAACAGAACGAACAGGGCATATTTTGCCAGATTTTTCTGAGGCTCATAAAGCCCTCTGCTTACATCAATCACATAGCCCAGCGCCTGAAACGTATAAAAAGAAAGCCCTACGGGCAGTGTAAACCGAAATACCGGCAAAGCTGCCTCCAATGAAAACAGGGCAAACAGACCGTTGATATTTTCCGCCAGAAAGCCCGCGTATTTCATCAGAAACAGCAGGCCGATATTCCCGACCAGCGCCGCATACAGCCAGACGCGGCCGATCCGGCGGTACCGGGCCTGAATCGCCTGTTTCTGCTCTCTTTGCAGTTCCCGGCCTCCGGCTCTGATCTGCTCTTTCATCCTCCGGTTGTTTGCGCCGATCCGCAATGCACTCCAATAGGTGAGCAGCACGGTAAATAACGGATAGAAAAGCATACCCCATCCGGCGTACAGATAAAAAAACAGACTGGCCGCCAGCAGAACCGGCCATTGGAAAAAAGGGCTGACCGCATAGTAAATTCCGATCACCAAAATCAAAAACAACCAAAATTCTACCGAGTGAAATAACATTTAAGCTTCCTGAATCTCCTTGCGCATTTTTTTCTCAGCAGTCCCCAGTTTACCGGCCGCCGTCTGTAAAACTTCCGGATCATGGCCGCCGCCGTCTCGTCCTCCGTCTCCGGATCCTCCAAAAGCCGGGCCAGTCCCTCGCAGGGAATAAACCGGTTGGGCACAATCAAATAGGCGTCCGCCGGCCTTTTTCCCGGCGTCAGCACCATATCCCGCTTCTGCAGATGAATGTACATAAATTCCTGCCGCACAAAGTCGCACCGGTCCCGGTAATAGCGGAACACCCGGCACCGGCCCCCCTTATCCTTGCGCCACAAAAATACCTGGGGACGCTGTTTGTCCCACTGATCGCCGTTTACCGTAAAGTGATAATCATCCGCATAGATATCGGCCACCACCCGGCCGTCATAAACCGGGATCTTCTGCTCGTCAAAAATCCGGCCGATCCCCGTCCATTCGTCGAACACCCAGGGGGCGGCGTCCTCAAATACCTTCCGGTACAAAGGCTTTCCTTCCACCGGACAGCGGTACAGTCCGTTTATTTTTTCCGTATTCCGGTACAGGCTGAAATGTCCCCGATAAAACAGCCGGTCATAACGGTTCAGCAAGTCTTCGGATACAAACTCCCGCAGCGCCCCCCAGACCACATCCAGGTCGCAGTGCCCCCAGAAATCATACCCGGCAAGCTCACCGGCAAAAATCTCCCCGTAAGCCGGACGGAAATCGCAGAGCTTGTACGGCCGGGATATTTTTACCGGAAATGCAAAGCAGTCTCTGACTTTTTTCTGCATCTGCTTCCAGCCAAGATACGTCACTTTCACATTCTCCGGCCATTCAAAAGGACGCCTGTCATCCGTAAAGACCAGAAAATCAACATCAGGATTACATCCGCAGGATAAGAGCCACAGCGGAAAATAATCCGGAAAGGTTCCGAAATAAGGAACCACCATCCCAATCCGTTTCACCAAACCCCTCCTCCCCCCCATATGCTACCGCAGCAGCCGGTAAAGGTCAAATTCATCCAGGTCGCTGACCAGCTCATATCTGGTTTCCAGCACGGCCCCCAGATATTCCAGCTCGTTTCCCGCTTCCTCCACATTATAAACCACAATCCACCGGGGGAAAACCGTGTCCAGCATCCTGTAGATTTCTTCCGCCGTCTCCGGCGCCATACTCACAAAGGTTCCCTGATAGGCACAGAACCGGTTGCAGGGCTGGATATCGTTGATATAGTACCAGGCCGGATGAATGCCGTAGCCCCATACCAGCTCTCTCTCCTCCTCAGGAATCAGATTGCCCTGGGCTCTGACCGTCTCCGTCCATTCTTTTCCGCCCTCCGGACTGATCAGTGCGTTCAGATTTGCGGAAATCTTAGACGTAATCCCCCCATGGTAATTCATAAACGAACTTCCCAGCACCGCAATATAAGCCGCCGTGAGAAACAGCGGCCAGGGAGCCTTTCTCTGCTCCCGCTCTGACAGTAGCTGTCCCGTCATCGCAAGCCCTGCCACATAAGAAGGCATCGACAGCGTAAAGTAATGGGCAGAGGTCCTCCCCATATTCAGCGTAATAATCAGAAGAAAAATGGAAAATGCCATCATATACCCCGTATACGGTTCCTTTTTTCTCCCATAGATCAGGGCGGCAAAAAATCCGGACAGCGCCGGACCGATATAATAGAGAATCGACATCCATGTGCTGGCAATCCGGTTTGTAACGCCGTCATTGGAATACATAAACGGAAACACAAAGGTACCGTACAGCATCTCCCCAAAAGCGCCCTTCGCAAGAAAATACAGCGCCACAGGTGCAAAGCACAGCGCCGCGCCAATGAGAAAGCCCGCCATATTGCGGAGCAGGTTGTTCCACTTTTTCGTAGCAATCAGCACTACAAGGACAGCGCCCACAATGCCGCAGATCAACGCGGCGTTGGTAATGCGGATCAGGGCCAGATACATAAAACAGAAGCCGTAAACAGCCGCGTAAAGAGGCGGATGCTCCGCCTCCCCGGACTCCCTCAGGCTTTCCCCGCATTTTTTCGTGTAGATTACCGCCAGCAGCTCACACAGCAGCACGGGCGGCAAAGAAAACTCCTCGGTAAAATTTCCGCCGGAAGATGTTGTGGACAGCACGAACAGGTTCAAAAGAACCACCAGAAGGGCCGGTCCCTCTTTCACAAACTGTCTGGCAATGGCATAGGAAAAACCTGTCGTGGCAAGAAAAAACAGATTCTGAACCAGAAAGATTCCCGTTTTTCCGTCAATCAGCCGCTGCCCCAGCCCCTCGATAAAGAAGATCATCGGCCCTTTCATATCAAAAAAGTCCAGATACGGCACTTTTCCGTCCGCCACCATACGTCCCGTCATCATAAAAAAGGAGGAATCCAGGCCGTGAATATAGGGATAAAGAGGACTGGTAGACTCATAGGCAAACAGCAGAAACAGCACTGAAATCACAGCCGTTACCGCCAAATATTCCCGGTCCTTTTTCCGAATCCCCGCTAATGTTTCTCTCAGCACCTTTTTCATTGCCACACTCCTGCCTTTTCCGTCTTGTGATCCAGTATTATCTCACAGATCCTGTCCACATCCTCAAGGGGCAGATCCGCGTACAGCGGCAGCGTCAGCACCTGCCGGGAAATCTGAAAAGCCGTCGGCGTGCTTTCCGGTGAGAACCGATCTTTGTAGCAGTCACAGGCATTGGTCAGCGGATAGAAATATTTCCTGGCGACGATGCCGTGAGATTTCAGCCTGTCATAAACCTGATCTCTGTTTTCACCGAACACGGATTCGTCAAAGATCACCGGAAAATATGCATAGTTGGATTCCAGTCCCGGCTTGTGGACAGGCAGCCGGAGCCCCTTAACGTCGCAAAGCCGCTTCATGTAATGCAAAAACACCTGTTTCCGCTTTGCGATTTCTTCTTCCAGATGGCGCAGATTACAGATTCCCATAGCCGCCTGAAACTCGTTCATCTTGGCATTGGCCCCCACGCCGTCGATCACTTCCTCCGATAAAATACCAAAATTCTTTAATTTATACAGTTCTTTTCCCAACGCTTCGTCATGATAACAGACCGCCCCGCCCTCGATGCTGTGAAACACTTTCGTGGCATGAAAGCTGAACATGGAAGCGTCCCCGAAGGCTCCCACACCGGTTCCATGATAGCGCTCCCCGAAGGCATGCGCCGCATCATAAAACACTTTCAGTCCATGTTTTTCGGCGATTGTTTCGATAGCCTCCACATCGCACAGGTTCCCGTACACATGCACCGGGATAATGGCCGACGTCCGGGCCGTAATCAGTCCTTCCAGCTTCGCCGCATCCATCGTAAAGTCTCCGGGATTAATGTCACAGAACACCGGCGTCAGCCCGTTGCGCACGATGGCATGGGTGGTGGACACAAAGGTAAACGGGGTGGTAATCACCTCCCCGGTCAGTCCCATGGCCTGAATCGCCATCTCCAGCGCCATATGGCCGTTGACAAACAGCTCCGTGTGCGCCACGCCCAGAAACTGATTCAGCCGTTCCCTGAATCTCTCATGGTACACGCCCATATTGGTCAGCCAGTGGGAATCCCAGATCGGCCTGATTTCTTCAATAAATTCCTCCAGCGGCGGCATGGAAGAACGGGTAACCAGAATTGGTTCTTTGGGGTCTTTAGGGTCTTTCATACGTCAATCTCTTTTCCATTAGAGTTCCGCAACTTCCGACGCTTGTCCGGTCCGTTGCTGCTGGCAATCGGATTTCCGTCCGTATCCTAATCTTTTTCCAGACGGATCTCCACGAACACTTTATTGCCCTCTTTATCATAAAAGTAAGCGTTCCGATATCCCTGAAAGGTCATGGCCCGCAGAAAGTCGATGGCCTCCTGCCATGTCAGCTTCTGATCCGGATCCAGCCGGCACAGCTTTTTAAAATCCTTCTCCAGATTCACATTTCCTTCTGTTTCCGGCTGAAAGGTCCGGTAGGCCCCGGACAGCAGAACCGGGAGGAATTCTTTTAACAGCTCCACCTCCATCTGCTGAATCCTGGTATACACATCCAGAGAAGTATCCCAACTGTAAACCGGAACCTGACGCCGTAAGATAACGGGGCCATGATCCAACTGCTCGTCGATCTCATGGATCGTGACGCCTGCCGGATATTTATTCAGGATGCTGAACACCTGGGGATACCAGCCCCGGTTATAAGGGTTGAATCCCGGATGGACATTGATGCAGCGGTGATTTTTCACCAGTGTCGGAGGAAATAACTGTTTACAGTGAAGGGATAAAAACAGCTCGTACCGGCTGAAAAAGTCTTCTGTCGCCTGTTTCAGATCCACCTGGCCCGGACGGATCTGACAGCCCGGTTCCTGCCGCAGCGGATTGCCCGGAGAGCTGAAAAAATCAAAAGACTCGCTCTGATACCGGGCATCCTTAAGGAGCGTCAGAAACTGCTCATATATAAACTGATTATCTGTGATCACACATACGTTCATGTCGTCTTCTTTCCTCTGCCTGACTCATCGTTCCCTGACGATCTTTCCGTTTTCCACCCGGTACAGAATATCGCAGTTTTCTATCGTATTCAGCCGATGCGCGATAATTACCATGGTTTTTCTGCCTTTCAGATGATTGACAGACTCCATAATCGCGGCTTCCGTCTCATTGTCCAGCGCCGAGGTCGCCTCGTCAAAAACCAGCAGGTCCGGATCATGATACAGCGCCCTGGCAATTCCCAGACGCTGCCTCTGTCCCCCCGACAGACGGATCCCCCGCTCGCCGATCTCTGTGTCAAGACCTTTTGGCAGCGACTTCACATGTTCTTCTAGCTGGGCTTCCCGCAGAACGGCCCATACCCGCGCATCATCCACATTTTTTACGCCGAACGCCACATTTCTGCGGATGGTATCGTCCAGCATAAAAATCATCTGAGGAATATAGCCGATGTTTTTCAGCCATGCGGCATAATGGCCGGAGATATCCACGCCGTCCGCCAGCACCCGGCCCGACTCAGGCTTTAAAAGGCCCAGCATAATATCAATGGCCGTGGTTTTTCCGGCTCCTGACGGCCCGGCCACCCCCACTGTTTTTCCCACGGGCACTTCCATCGAAGCATCCTGAAAAATATACCGGTCCGACTGACCGTAGGAAAAAGTCACATGATCCAGCAGAATGCTCCGGTGCAGCTTCAAAGGCGCCGTCTGCTCATCTTCCTCCGTTTCCTCCAGCTCCGCTCCCAGCTTTAGCTGTTCCATAAGATCATCGCTGACCCGGATAAAAAAGGGCCGCAGATATGTGATGCTGTTCATGCTGGCGCTCATGCGGCTGACCGACGGCATAATTTTAATCGCCGCCGCCGCGAAGGCCGCAAGCTGAGACAGCATGGATGCCATATTCCGTCCGGACCCGACAATGTATAACAGATACAGAAGAATGCCGGTCATCATCACGCTTTCCGTAATCATGCCGGGAACGCCGGTCAGCAGGTTGTGCTTCCGGTTGGTCTCCGCATGGATCTTCCCGTGAACGGAATACTGATCCACAAAATACTGCTCTTTATTTGATATAATCACTTCTTTCACGCCAAGAACAGACTGGTTGATCCATTTAATCATCTGTCCGTTGTGAAATTGCTGGTCTTTTCCCGCTTTCAGCAGTATGGGCTTAAATGCTTTTTTGATAATCACAAGAACCAGCCCCATCGTGACGCCCACCATCAGAGCCATCACCGGGTCCAGCACTAAAATCATAACAGCCAGCCCGAAAAATACCACACCGTCGGAAGCCAGAGTCAGAATCTGCAGCACCAGACTGTAAGTATTAGCCACATCCGTGGTGACGGTGCGGATGATCTCGGCACTGTTGGCATGAAGATAAAATTCATAGGGCCTGTCCAGATAAACCCGCATCAGCCTGCGGGCGGTCCGAAACTGATTGTCGCAGACAAAACGCAGCTGATAGGACCGCTGAAAATACAGATAAATATTTTTCAGTATAAACATGGCGATCAGCGCCAGAATCATAAACACCGTGAACTGGCCCATATTGTCCAGATGCAGAAATTCAAATACCTGCCGCATCCGGTCATGCTCTGCCAGATCATCCGGATTCATAATCACTTCGATCAGCGGGATCAGCATCGACACGCTGAGCGTTTCGATAAAAGCGCCGATCAGCATCATCAGTCCCAGCACCGCCATCTGGACCTTCTGCTTTCGGTCCATCACCTTCAGCAGCTTTGTAACGATATCCATATAAAGGTACCTGTCCCTTTCCCGCCTGCTTTATTATCGGATTAGAAAAGTATCCCATTTATTTTTCTTTTGTAATCCTAGCAGAAAACAAGATGAAATGCAAGCTTATTTCTTTACCTTCAGCCACAGCTTCCAGACAATCTGATAAAGCCTTTTATTCAGGCAGAACAGGTCAAATTCCAGCTTTGCGGCCCTGGAAAGCCCTGGGCCGCGCACTTGCCGGTATGCCCTGCGAAATCTCTGATCCAGCGTTCCGGGAAGCGCTTTCTCCTCCGGCAGATACCGTCTGACATCAAAATAGTGATTCCGGATGCTGTGGAGATAACTCTCACACGCTTTTGTATAAAGCGCTTCGTATCCCCGCTCCCGGTAAAAGCGCAGAACATGCTCCTGCGCATCCAGCTGATCCAGCCGCTTCTTATAGTAAGCGCCCGTAATGGAATCGGGCCGTACCAGATAATAATACAGCACGGCGTCCGTATAAACCACTTTTTCCGCCTGATCAAACAGCATGGGCATCATATACGTGTCCTCATGAATTCTGCCCTCCGGAAAACGAAGGGAAGCAAGACAGCGCCTCCGATAAAGCTTCAGCCATACCACACCGTTCTGGATACACCAGGCGCTGTTATAGAACAAAAACTGCGCTTCATAACCGGTCTTCGTAAAGACCGTGTTCTCCCGGATTTCCTCCGGCTTTTCTTCATCAATCCGGTGGATAAAATCATAATTGCCCACGGCGATATCCGCTCCCGTTTCCTCCATCCTGGCATACAGAAGCTGACAGAACCGGGGATGAAGGCGGTCGTCCGCATCCACAAAGCTGATTATTTCTCCATGCGCATATTGCAGCCCGGTATTCCTGGCGGCGGAGGGCCCCTGATTGGACTGATGAACGACAGTAACCCTGACGTCCCGTTCTGCATATTCGTCGCAGATGGCGGCCGAACCGTCATCCGAGCCGTCGTCCACCAGAATCACCTCCAGCCTGGAATAGGTCTGAGCCAGAACCGAATCCAGACACCCTCTCAGATAGGGCGCCACATTGTAGACCGCCGCAATAATGGAAATCAATTCCTTTTCTTCCATTTTTTCATCCTCCCCTGTGTTCCCGGTTCCCTCCGGCCCAGGTCTCTGCCGGTCAGCCGCCGGCCTGCTCACCGTCTGTGCAGCATCTTTAATACCGGACCCGGAATCATCTTCCTGATTTTTCCGGCCATATGCTCATACTTTCTCTGATTCAGCCGTTTCTCATAATAATGCTTCCCCCACAGCTCCCGGTTTCTCCGGTAGGCCTGCTCCGTCGGCTGGTCAAAAATATGCAGAAGAAACTGTTCCAGCCGTCTGTAAGTCTCCTTCTGGCTGTATTCCTGAGATTTTAACGCCGGGGTCAGCAGCATCTTCCGGTAAAGCGCATCGTCCTGATCCACCAGCTTTACCGCTTCCACCGCCTCCTCAAAGGAACCATACCGGTGGCAGTTAATAAACGCTTCCTCATTAAACCCCAGCCCCACCAGCGGATCGCCCCAGTAAATCGGAACGGTTTTCGCGGCAAAGGCCTCCACCAGCTTTTCGGTGGTATAGCCCGGATGGGAACTGTTCTCAAAGGCTATGGCAAATTTATGTTCCGTCTGAAAGGCCAGCTTATCCTTAATCCCTTCGGGAACGCCGATATTGTTGCATAGCTGGCCGCCGGCATCCACCCGTTTATACCCGGACAGCAGCTCAAAGAACCGGGTTCTGGCAGGATTGCCCTTGCCGTTGCTGTAGACAAAGCTGCAAAACCCGGTTTTTGCCCGGATCTCCTCCTCCGTCGCCAGATGCTTTTTTACCATGCCGGAAAATGCCTCGTTCCACATGATATAATTGGGATAGCGAAAATGCCGGTCGCCGTAATCCATATATTCATAATCAATGCTGTAATCATAAAGATTATAATCGGGACAGAGATTTTCTCCGGTATAAAAGATCCTGACACAGTCATAATCCAGATAGGAATCCCCAAGAACCGATCCGAAGATATAGTCCGGATTCTCGGAAATTTCCACGTCATAGTGTTTCTGCAGAATCGGAAGAAACACATTGTCATTCTCAAAATTTGGCCAGAAATCTACGAAGTTTACCTTGATCTTTTTCATCGCGCACCGTCTTTCGCCGTCCTGTTTTCCTGCTTCAAACTCACGAAACCTACCCTTTCAGCTTTCTTTTTATCATGCCCGGAACCAAAGAAAGACAGCGGAACAGAAGAAAACCCGGACCGGAAATCTCCCGGATCACTTCTTTTAAAGCCTCCCGCCGTCTTTTGCAGGGATGCTTCAAAAACACGATCAGGGCATTTTCCTGCCACATGCGCATACGGGCATTCCCCTCTTTGGTGGGGCCGAATTCCTTTCTGCGCCAGCAGAGAAGCCTTGCGCTTAACAGGCACTCATCCACCTGCAGATCTCTGGTTATGGACACGGAATTCCAGTTTGTCTCGCCCACTTTTCTCACCAGACGGCGGCTGCTCATGGAATCGGTAAAGGTATAGATATCCCCCAGCGAAAGCAGTATCAGCGTTACCGTAACGTCGCTTCGAAAATCATGGGCTTTTGCCTCTATGGAATAATCATGAAGGGGATTTTTATAAATATTCCGGTATACCAAAGTCGCCGTCTGCCCCGGCAGATTTCCCTCCACCAGATAATCCTTCATCGTAAACCGGCCCGGCTCGCAGTAGCCGGAAAGCCCTTCTATGGGACGGCTGTTCTCATCCACCACATGATGCATATGGGCCGTGCCGATATATTCCGGGTGAGCTTCCAGAAAATCCACCTGTCTTTGCAGCTTGTGCGGGTCTGTCCAGAAATCATCCCCTTCCAGTTGGGCAATATACCGCCCTTTGCAGTGGCATTTGATATCATAACTGTTGGCCGTAGCCCCCAGATTTTTTTCCCGC
>Ga0137306_102190_pt1 | contig 17098 bp, 15 predicted proteins | sample Inofroosms_March_FD_97187 | JGI IMG/M metagenome (GOLD analysis project Ga0137306, IMG submission 97187) | Mouse cecal microbial communities from Vienna, Austria - N-Acetylneuraminic and N-Acetylglucosamine D2O microcosms_March | ecosystem: Host-associated > Mammals > Digestive system > Large...
GAAAAGGCAAAGATGGAAAATCCGTGGAGGGTCATTTCCAAAAGGCTTTTGTCATATCCCACAAATAAACGGGAAAGAGGGCGGGCCAAAAACAGGGAAGAGGCAAACATAAGCAAGGCAAAAATACTGATGATTTTCAGGCTTTTTTTTCGAAGACTTTTCAGCTCACTGAAATTCCCCGCACCGTAATGATATCCGATAACCGGCGATACTCCTACGGAAAATCCGATGTAGGCAGCTAAAAAAATAAAATTTACATACATCAGTACGCCATATGCGGCAACGCCGTCCTCACCGGCATACCGGAGCAATTGTACATTGTAGAGCATACTCACCAGGGAGGAGGAAATATTGCTCATCAGTTCGGAAGAGCCATTGATACATATCTGGAAGAAAGCCTTGCCATCAAACGTGGCTTTGGTAAGCTTTAAGAGACTTGTGTTAGGACGGGCAAAGTAAAACAGAGGTAGAATGCCGCCTATGTACTGGCCGATTCCGGTAGCGGCGGCAGCGCCCTCAAGTCCCCAGGAAAATATGACGATAAAAAGAGCGTCTAGCACAGCGTTGGTAAGGCCGGCGGCAAGGGTTATGTAAAGTCCCAGCTGAGGTTTCCCGGCTGTGGCAAAAAGACATTGAAATTCATATTGGAGAATAGAGGCAGGAATGGCAAGCAGAATTACTCTGCCGTAAATAAGGCAATCCTCCAAAAGTTGTCCTTCTGCGCCTAAAGCTATGGCAATGGGTTTGAGAAACAGAAAACCAAAGACTGTCAATATAAAGCCAAAACCCAGGGAGAGATAGATCAGCATGGAAAACAGTTCATTTGCTTTTGTCTTCTTGCCTTTGCCTAGAGTCAGAGCAATCAGAGCGCCGCCGCCTGTGCCGAACATAAAGCCCACGCTTCCCAAGATCATCAGTATGGGGATAATAAAATTAACAGCAGTAAAAGCAGTTTTTCCGACATAGTTGGATACGAAAAAACCATCAACCACCCCATAAATGGATGTGAAAATCAGCATGATAATGGATGGAAAAGTGAAACGAAGTAGGTGTTTGTAATGAAAATGATCCGATAATTGTATGACATGGTTGTGTTTCTTAAGCATAACTTTCTCCTATAAGTTTTTGGCTTTGTCACGAAGAGCAAGCAAAAAAGATTCTGTCAGTGCAAGATATTTTTCCACATCTTCCTGGGGCCAGGAGGCAAAGATCTCATTTTCAGCCTGGATCACCCGGCCGGCAGTCTGATTGGCCAGTTGTTTTCCACGATCGGTCAGACAGACATTTTTGGATTTAGGGGTTATGGCTTCCAGATAAAGGATGCCTTTTGATTCCAGCTGTCGAAGAGAGGAGTTGATCGTCTGTTTACTGAGGCCGGAACGGTGGCAAATATCCTGCAAAAGACAGCTGTTTTTGTCATCGTTGTCACATATGGTGTAGAGAATAATCATGGCGCTGTCGGACAAACCCAGCTTCAAAGACATCTCGTGGTAGGTAGCATCAATCTCGCTCAGAAGATGATTGAAACGTTTCATTGCTTTGGAAAAATTGCAGTTCATGAGAATACCTCCCTTTTAGTACGAAATCATACCGTGGATTATAGTATGATTTCGTACAATTGTCAAGAGCAGAGTAAATCTTTTTCCATGAATGAGATAGAGAATGGGATTGAATTTGAAAGGAGGATGTGTGATAATAAAATACAAGGAAAAACGGAGAAATCTGGGATGAAAGAAAAAGAATGGGAAAGGGTTCAATGTCATTTAGATAAGGAAACGAGAAGCATAAGCAAGGAAATGAGGCGGGAACCAACGCCAAACCGTCTGCTCCTTTTTCCAGTTTCGAGATTAAGAAGTCCTAAAATCCCTGACTTTTGCTAAAAACGAAACGAAAATATACAAACTCACTCCGTTCAAACAATGTATATTTTCGTTTCAACGCCAAATTCAGGAATTTAAGGATTTCTAAATCTCTGCAAAGTCAAAATTCCGCAGACGGTTTGGCGTTGGTTCCCGCCTCATTTCCTTGCTTATGCTTCTCGTTTCCTTATCTAAATGACATTGGGAAAGGGTTTTGGCAATGGGACAAAAAAACAATGGCGTGGCGCAGGATAGAACATTAAGAAAAGGAACGGTGATGGGATATGGAAAAAAGAAGAGAGATTCAATATTATGATATCGGAGTGAATTTGTTTTGTAAACAGTTTCCGAATCCGGAGATGATAATAGAGAACGCTGCCGCTGCCGGTGTCTGCTGCATCCTGACTGGCACGGATCGGCGTGAGAACGGACAGATCGATGCGTTTGTGAGAACGCATCCTGTGTTTGGAACGGCAGGGATCCATCCGCACAATGCAGATTCGGCGAGAAAAGAGGATTTTGAACAAATAGAACGTATGCTTATGGAAAATGAACGGATTTTGGCAGTGGGAGAGTGTGGGCTTGACTTTGATCGGATGTTTTCTACAAAGGAGAATCAGATTCGATGTCTGGAAAAGCATATTGTTCTGGCAAAGCGTCTTGATAAACCGTTGTTCCTTCATGAAAGAGCGGCAACAGAGGAGTTTATCCGGAGATTTAAGAAACATCCGGATATCTGTAAAAAGTCGGTGGTTCACTGTTTTACTGGGGATAAAAGAACGCTGGAACAGTACTTGTCGATGGGATTTTTTATTGGGATTACGGGATGGATCTGCGATGAAAGAAGAGGAAAGGAACTGAGGGAGGCAGTGAAAATCATTCCTCTCGATCGGATATTGATTGAGACAGATGCCCCTTATCTGACGCCAAGAAATATCAAAGGGCTTGGGAGAATTAATGTGCCGGAGAATATTGTGTATGTGGCCAGAGAACTGGCAAAGTACAGAAAGGTTTCAGAAGAAGAGTTGATTTTCCATGCCAGGGAGAATACAAAGAGAATTTTTGGGCTATCCGAATGATTTTATGGTTTTAATACACGGACGAGGTATGAGCGTCAACACATTGCTTTTGAAAATAATCATCTGTAATATCCAGGAAATGTTTCATAGCAGTGGAGATGTGATTATCATTATAATAGGCGACTACCACTTTCCAGGCAAAATCCACATCTGGTTCCAGATAATAGCAGTTGAGATAATCAAAAGATCCGAAAATCTCCAGATAATGTTCGGGAATAAAAGTGTAGCCGATATCATTGGCGACCATGCGTTTAATGGTCTCCTGATTGCGGCTGGTCATAACGATGCGGGGAGTAATCCGCGCTTTTTTGAAAATGGTTTCATTGATAGTGCGGATGCGTTGCCCCTGATGACCGATGATAAAGGGAGCGTTGTTGAGCCGTGTGATATCCACGTAGGAAAAGTGATCGTGAGGACTTTTGCGGTAACATTGCTTTCGGATCTCGTTGTCACGGGAAGAAAGCAGCACCATTCGGCTCTGCAAGAACATGTGATGGGGAAAAGCATTGAATTTAAAGGGGAGCGGGATGACGCAGATATCGATGGCTCCATCCATCAGAAGCTGTTCTAGCTCGGTGGAGGAAGATTCTACCAACTGCAGGTCAATCTGGGGAAAACGTTCCCGATAGACCGGGATAATGCAGGCGGCGACTAGAGTTCCCAGCAGATAAGGAACTCCCACGGTCAGCTTGCCGCTCTCGGCGTTGGAGAGATGAGAGAAGGTATTTTCTAAATCTTTGAGAATTCTCTCGATCTCCTGACCAGATTTTACAAAGACCTCTCCTTCCGGTGTCAGTTTTAAGCGGCCTTTGACGCGGGTAAATAAGGAGACGGAAAATTCAGATTCTACTTTCTTTAATGTCTGGCTCAGAGACGGCTGAGCTACATAGAGCTTTTGGGCAGCCTTGGTGATGCTGCCCTCACGGGCGATGGTAAGGACATATTCAATCTCTCTCAGATTCAGGTTCATCAAAAATTCCTCCTGTGTAAAATGAAGTAAAAGGATAATCGTTCCGGCGGCCGGATTTTGTGACGAAAAACAGACGAAGGAATCACGTTTTCTATAAGTTTAGGGGAATTAAGGAAAAATGTCAAGGCGCGATCCCGGGAAAAGGATATAAGATTTGTTAAAAAATAAGATAATGTTAGATAATTAAAAAAACAAATAGGTATTTTGAATAAAATATATATTGTTTATCTATTGGATTAAAAAAGTCAGAGCATTTATAATGGAATTAGAAAAAAACAGGATAAGGTGATGGAAATGAAAACAGTTTCTGAAAAAATGGCGGAATTTGCGCTACATCAAAAATTAACCGAAATTCCTCACCATATAGCAGGCTACGGGAAGCTGCTGTTGATGGATACGTTTGGCGTGGCGATGGCCAATCGGGAGTTGGAACATGCGCAGGCGATTCGCAGTGTAGTAATGAATTGGGAATCTATACCGGCCAGTACGCTTTGGGGAAGCAAAGACAAGGTACAGGTATCGGAGGCTGTTCTGTACAATGCGGGATTGATTCATGGTTCGGATTATGATGATACGCATGTAGCGGGAATCGTGCATCCCAGTGCGGCGGTGGTCAGTACGGCGGTAGCCGTGGGAGAGGCATTGGGGGCAAGCGGAGAAGAGATCTATGGGGCGATTTTGATTGGCTGGGAGATTATCGTCCGGCTGGCGTTGGCAGCGCGGGGGAGATTTCACGATGTGGGATTTCATGGGACAGCGATTACGGCTCCTTTTGCCGCCGCTTGTGTAGCAGGGAGACTGATGGAGGTGACGGAGGATGTGCTGGTCAATGCACTGGGAATCTGTGGAAGCCAGGCAGCAGGACTTCAGGAGTTTTTAAGAGATGGAAGCTGGGTCAAAAAGCTGCATCCGGGCTGGGGAGCACACAGCGCTATCTATGCGGTGAATCTGGCTAAGGCAGGCATGACGGGACCGAAAAAGGTACTGGAAGGAGAATTCGGGATCTGGAAAACCCATTGCGGGAGCATAGAGGGATTGGAGGAGTTTGAGGATTTGGGCAGAGTGTGGCATACCATGGAGATTACCTTTAAGCGGTATCCGGTTTGCCACATGACGCATTCTTTTATTGATTGTATTCTAAAGGCCAGGGCGCAAGAGCAACTGTGGCCAGAGGAGATTGAGCGGATTGAATGTCGAATCGAGAAGCGCTGCTACGGGATCGTTTGTGAGCCGGAAGATGTCAAGAAAAATCCGAAAACTGACTATATGATGCGGTTCAGTCTTCCCTATGTGGTAGCGGCGGCTCTGGTACAGGGAAAAGTAAGTCCGTGGGAAATCGATATGAGATTGGCCAGAGACTCCCGCATCCGGGAGTTAATGAGCAAGGTGGTTTGTATTGCCGATGATAGTAAACGAAATCCGGGATATTTTCCCGGATGGGTGAAAATCGTGAAAAAAGACGGGAGAGAATTCGTATTTGACCAGCGTTGGGAGATGGGCACGCCACAGAATCCGGTGGATATGGATGCCGTGATGACAAAGTTTTATAATAATCTGGAGCGGTTTTATACAAAACAACAGAGGGAAAAGATTTCCGATCTGTTACAGAATATAGAAAAGCTGGAGGATATGGGGCCTTTGATGGAGAGTCTTGCGGTGTCATAAAGGGCGAGAGTTTGAGAAAGAAATTCAGGAAACAGGAGGAGTTTTATGGGACAGACACTGGTAGAGAAGATATTGAGTGAAAAAATGGGAAGGCCGGTTCATGCTGGGGAGACGATTGTCGTGGATGTGGATTTTGCAGCGTTACATGATGGATCAGGCCCCTTGCTTGTGCGGCTGATGAAAGAGAGAGGGTATCAGGAAGATCCGGTGTTTGATCCGGAGCGAATTTTATTTGCCAATGAGTTTGGCCCGGTTCCCACCAGAGAAGTGGCTAATGAACATGCGCTGACAAGAAATTATGCCTGCAGTCATCGCTGCCATTGGGAGGAGGGTGGTACTGGTCATGTTCATGCACATGTGTACGAGGAATACTTAAAATGCGGCTCTGTCTGTATCGTAGGGGATTCGCATACTACCGTTCACGGTGCCTTTGGCTGCTTTGCCACGGGTTGCGGTTCCACGGATATGGTGGCGGTGGCTCGGTACGGAAAGACCTGGATCAAGGTGCCGGAGACTTTTCGCATCAACGTGACAGGAAAGTTGCCTCGCGGTGTTTATGCTAAAGATATCATGCTGAAGCTGGCAAGCATTATCAAATCCGATCAAGCTATCTATAAATCACTGGAATTTCGGGGAGATACCATAGCGTCTTTATCCATGGCAGGACGTCTGACCATCACCAGTATGGGAGTGGATGTGGGGGCCAAAACAGCCATTATGGAAACGGATGAGCATACCAGGGAATTTATGGCCAGGTTTGGAAGAGAGGAAGATTACCGGGAAATCCGGGGAGAGGAAAATGCCCGGTATGAGCGGGTCATCGATATAGATGCTGCGGCGTTAGAACCGCTGGTATCCTGTCCTCATTACGTGGAAAATGTGGATTTGGCTAGGAATTGTCAGAATCAGAAGGTCAATATGGTATTTATCGGAAGCTGTACCAACGGCCGGACGGAGGATCTACATGTGGCAGCAGAGATTCTCAAAGGAAAAAAAGTGGCAAAGGGGCTGCGGCTTTTAGTGATTCCCAACTCGACCTCCGTATATAAGGAATGTATGAGGGATGGCACGTTACTTACGCTGGCGGAGGCTGGGGCAGTCATCGAAGCGCCTAATTGTGGCCCTTGTATGGGGGTGCATCAAGGGATACCCGGAGATAATGAGGTGGTGGTAGCCACCCAAAATCGGAATTTCAAAGGCAGAATGGGCAATCCCACAGCCAGCATTTATTTATCCAGCCCGGCAACGGCGGCGGCCACCGCGCTGAGAGGAACCATCACAGACCCACGGGAGGTTATGTAACGTTACAGGAGGAAAGAATCATGATCAGAGACAGTATCAAAGGAAGAGCGTGGAAATTTGGCAGCAACGTCAGCACGGATTCTATCGCTCCGGGCCGGTTGATTTCGCTTCGTGCCAATCCGAAGGAATATGCGAAACATGTCTTAGAGGATGCCAGACCAGAATTTGCAGGAAGTGTACAAAAGGATGATTTTATTGTGGCAGACCGAAATTTTGGCTGCGGTTCCAGTCGGGAGATCGCTCCTTTAATTATCAAGGAGGCTGGCGTGGGAGCGGTGCTCTCTAAGACATTCGGCCGAATTTTTTATCGCAATGCTATCAACAACGGAATGCTATTGATTGAATGTGATACCGATCGGATTGACGAGGGAGATGAACTTTTAGTGGATGTGGTCGGTCGGGTGATTCGCAAGGTGGGCGACCCGGATTTTGCAATGGAATTCCGGCTTTCGGAAAAGGAGATCAAGATAATCAGCGAGGGCGGGTTGCTAAACTATATTGAGAAGCACAATTCGTTGGATATCTGAGGAAGGGAGGAGACAAGATTGATGACGGAATTGCGGCATCTGGCGCGGTTTGCGTCTGAGCTGCGTCTGGAAGATGTTCCGGGGGAGGTGGTGAGTGCGGCAAAATACTGTGTGCTAGACAGTGTGGGGGCAGCTTTGGGAGCCGTTGATTATGAAGAGATCCCTATGGTCTGTGAGGAGATGAAAGAATGGGTGTCGAAAGATGCTCCCCGGCAGGCAGCTGTGTGGGGGCAGGGCTTTCATCTAGATGTATTTCAGGCATTATTGTTAAATGGCATGATGGGACATGCCCTGGAGTTAGACGATGTACACACTCGGTCAAAATCCCATGTGGGAGCGGTGGTAGTGGAGACGGCGTGGACTTTGGCGGATGCTCTGGGAAGTAATGGGAAAAATTTCCTGGAGGCAGTTATCGTTGGATATGAGATAATGTCCAGAGTGGGAATGTCTATGGATGTGGTCAGCAGCCGCAAACGGGGATGGCATGCGACCGGGGTGATCGGAACGTTCGGAGCGGCGGCCGCAGCCGGACATCTGTTGGGATTGTCCGAGGAGCAAATGGTTTGGGCCTTGGGAATGGCTGGTACGCAGTCTTCGGGATTGTGGGCGTTTCTGGGAGAGGGTTCTACCTGTAAGAAACTCCATCCGGCCCGGGCGGCAGTAAATGGCCTGACAGCCGCAATTTTAGCGAAAGCGGGCATGACAGGACCCGAGCATATCCTGGATGCAGCGGATGGTGGATTGTATCAGGCGGTAGCGGATTTCTTTGATATGGAGGAGTTGGACAGAGATTTGGGGCAGCGGTATGAGATTTTGGAAATGGACAAAAAACCATATCCCTGTTGTCGAACCACTCACCATGCCATCGATGCGGCGCTGGCGTTGAGAGAACAGGTTTCACTAGAGCAGATTGAACGGATTCAAGTGGAAACATACGAGGTGGGAGTCCTGCAATGTGGTTCCCCGGTATATCCTAAAAGTCCGGTGGAAGCAAAATTCAGTATTTCCTACACGGTGGCTGCTGGTCTAGTGAGAGGAAGAGTCTCCCTGAATGAATTTACCAAGGAGGCATTGCAGGATGAGCGGATTCAGACCTTGGCCGGAAAAGTATCGGTGGTGGAATGCCCCATATATAGTGGACGCTATCCGAAGCGTTGGGGTTGTTGCATGGAGATTACTAAAAAGGATGGCACGGTTTTAAGAAAGCAGATCGATGATATGTCAGGAAGCCGCGCATGTCCATTGACCGAGGCACAGGAATGGGAAAAGTTTTGGGGGCTGACAGAGCCGGTGCTTGGTTCTGAGAGAGGCCGCGAGCTGGCAGATGAGATTTTGACGATTGAGAAGCGGGAGCGGGTGCCGAAGGTGTAGAGGACGAGACTTCAAGAGTACATGAAAAATAAAAGGAGGATTTGGTAATGAAAAAGAGGATTTTGTTGGTAAGTGCATTGGTATTGGCGATTGCGGCAGGAACTGGCTGTAGTTCAAACACAAACAGTAAGACGGATACAACACAAACGCCAGAAGGGACGACCCAGGCAAGTCAGGAACCGGCGGCAAAGGAAAGCAGCACTGGCGAGTTGAGTTATCCGGAAAAAGATATCACGGTCATCGTTCCTTTTACGGCAGGTGGAAATGCCGATCTGTCCATGCGCGCATTGTGTACGGCTGCGAATGAAGGAGGGTTCTTCAACGGACATACTTTAGTTGTGGAAAATGTGGGCGGAGGCGGTGCCGTGATCGGCCAGACCCAGGCATTTGAAGCGGAGAAAGACGGATATACGCTGATGCTCTATACCAGTTCGGTTATCAATAACGATATTTTTAATGAAACCGAGTATCGCTATAATGATTTTCTTCCGATAGCAGGCTATAATCCAGACCCGGAAGTAATATTTTGTCCGGCCAATGCACCCTATAACACGTTGGAGGAATTTTATGCGTGGGCGGCAGAGCAGGACACTGTGCTGGCGGCGACTCCCGGCCATACGACAGGCCATCATATCCGGCTGATGAATATGGCAGAGGATCATCAATTCAATTTTGATTATATTCATACGGACGGAGCGGCAGATCAGTTACTGCAGGTTATGGGCGGCCATGTGGATATTTCCATGAACACGGTAGGCGCCACAAAATCGGCCTATGAGGATGGAACCATTAAGATTTTGGCTGCAATGTCAGAGGAACGGGTAGTCGGGATGGAGGATGTTCCTACTTTCCGGGAATTGGGAGAAGAGCTGATTGACGGAGCAGACCGGGGAATCTGTGTGGTAAAGGGGGTTGATGATGCGATCTATCAGTATTTGGTGGAAGAATTTAAAAAGGTGATTGAGAGCGATGCCTTTGTAAAAAATATGGAAACCATCAATGGAATTGGTATGTATAAGACGCCAGAACAGTATCAGAGCTATATGGACAATACCTACAATTCCATCAAGGATATTCTGCCGAAGCTGGAGGAGGAAGCATCCAATTAACAACCGCAGGAAGAAAGGACAGTGATTTATGAAAAAAAATAAATATGCGGAATATATATTTTCTCTGGTTTTGATGATTATCGGCGCTGCTGTCCTGATCATTGGCAAGGACTTTCGTGGGAATGATAAATATTTTCCGAGCATCATTGGCGCCGGAATGGTAATAACGGCGATATGGATGGCATGGGAAGACAGAAAACAAGATAAAGCTTGTATCGATTTGACCAAGATTAACTTTGCGGCAGTGGGGATTACCATTGTAGCGCTGGCGGCATATATGGCGCTGTTTCGGTTGATTGGCTATGTGTTATCAACGATTTTGCTGGGAATCAGCATTATTCTGGGCCTTCGTTATAATAATGTGAAGGGGGCGATTCTCTGGCCAACACTGATGGTTCTGGTAGTGTTTGTCATATTCAGGATACTTTTGAAGGTACCGCTGCCGGTTCTGTTTCTGTAGGGAGGTGGAGAGTATATGCAAATGTTGTTAAATTGGGGAATCGGGCTGTCAAATGTATTTCTGACACCTACGAATCTGTTGCTGCTTTTGGTGGGAACGCTTTTGGGAATGATTGTTGGCGCGCTACCCGGATTGAACAGTCCGATTGCCATGTCCATTATGATTCCTCTCACTTATGGGATGGACCCCGGTGCCGCGCTCTGCATTCTGGCAGGTATTTATACCGGGTCAACGTGTGGCGGTAGCGTCTCTTCGATTTTGCTGGAGGTACCAGGGACAGGAGCGGCTGTGGTAACTGCCTTTGACGGACATCAGATGTATAAAGAGGGAAAAGGCGGTTTGGCATTGGGGATTTCTGCCGTCAGCTCGGTGGTAGGAGGAATTATAGCGGCCATTGTTCTGGGAGCATGCGCGCCGTTTGTGGCGGCGCAGGCGTTGAAATTCGGGGCGCCAGAATATCTCATGCTTTCGGTGATGGGGTTTGCTTCTGTGATTGGAATGAGCAATGGCAGAATGTCAAAAAACATTATGGCCATGCTGATAGGCTTACTGATCAGTGTGATTGGGATCAGTCCACAGGGAGGAATCAAGCGATTTACTTTTGGAACCCATGCGCTGTTGGAAGGGATTCCGTTGGTGCCGATGCTGATCGGGATGTTTGGAATCGGTGCTATTATCAGCACCATCAGTGATATGAAATTGGGAAAGACGGCCTCTGAGGTAGTGAAACAGACGGTACAACGAGTGAAGATGCAGTATCCAGACAAAGAAATGATCAAAAGCTTTCTCCCTATCTGGGCGCAATCGAGCGTGATTGGCAATGTTGTAGGGGCGATTCCGGGAGCAGGTATGACCGTGGCCATCTTTATGGCGTACGATCAGGTGAAGCGATACCGCACGGATCTGGAATTTGGAACAGGAGTTCCAGAGGGAGTGGCAGCGCCAGAATGCGCGAATAATGCGGTAGTTGGTTCTTCTATGATTCCGTTGCTGGCTCTGGGAGTTCCGGGCAATCCGGCATCCTCGCTGTTTTTAGGAGCTCTGCTGATTCATGGGCTGCGAACGGGTCCGAAGTTTTTTGTGGAGAGCGCTGATGTTGCGTACACTTTGATTGCCGCTTTTTTCACGGCCAGTATTGCACTGTTGCCAGTCATGCATATTTTTGTGAATTATATGGCGACTTATGTGTTGCGGTTGCGGTATGAGGTGCTAAATGGACTGATTTTGATTCTCTGTGTCACGGGAGCGTTTGCGACAGGGAATAATGATTCTTATATTGTATTTGCGATTGTTTTTGGGGTGATTGGCTTTGTTTTAAAAAAGTTTCATATTCCTTTTGGTCCTCTGGTGTTAGCCACCGTGTTGGGCAGTATGCTGGAGAGCTATTATATTCAAAGTATGGTGACGCTTAGGGGGAATTTTTCTGGCATGTTGCAGCGCCCGATTTGTGTCGGACTCCTGCTGTTGTCTGTATTTTTCCTGTTGATGCCGCTGAAACGGTTTTTGAAAAAGAAAAAAGGAGGAGTTTAAATTTTGAAGATTACGAAAGTAGATGTTTATATGCTGGATGCGACAGTTCAGAGAGCCAGCCGCCGGCCGATTATTGCAAGGGTGCACACGGATGAAGGAATCTATGGCGACGGGGAAGCAGGAATTGCCCTGGGAACAGGAGCTCCGGCGGCCTTTGGTATGGTACAGGATCTGGCGAGATTGATTATTGGGATGGATCCAATGAATACAGAGCAGATCTGGCACCGGCTTTTGAAGAGCAGCTTTTGGGGAATGGGCGGAGGTCCGGTGGTTTTTGCCGGTATCAGCGCGCTTGATATTGCATTGATGGATATCAAGGGAAAGGCGCTGGGAGTTCCGGTGTATCAACTTCTTGGTGGGAAGTGTCGCAGTGAAATGAGGTGTTATGCCTCACAGCTTCAATTCGGCTGGGCAGAGAGAACCGGACCTTACGGCAAGACAGAGGATTATGTGGCAATTGTGCAATATGCGTTGGATCAGGGATATGATTGTGTAAAGATTGACTTTACGCAGTTTGACCGTGAGGGAAACCGGATGGCTACGACGGCGGCAGAAGGGATTCTCACTCGTCCGTTCATGAATATGATAGAGGAACGAATGGCAGCGATTCGTGAACATTGTGGATGGGATTTTGATTTAATTGTGGAAAATCATTGCCGGACAGATGCAGTTAGCGGCGCTATGATTGGGGAACTTTGTGATAAATATAAGGTGATGGCGTATGAAGAGCCGGCGATGCCGCTCAATCCGGAGATGCATCGAGTAATCCGGGACAAGATAAAAACACCGATTGCGACGGGAGAGAGGGTATTTGGAAGCTGGGGATTTTATCAATTTTTAAAGCAGGATGCAGTCCAGCTGATCCAACCAGACATCTGTAATTGCGGGGGGCTGACAGAAGGAAAGAAGATTTGCGATTTAGCGGCTGTATTTGATGCAACGGTACAGGCACACTGCGCGGGTTCTCCGATCTCTACGGCAGCAGCTCTGCATTTGGAAGCAGCGATTCCGAATTTCTGCATTCATGAGCATCATTACAGAAGCACACAACCAGCATTGACAGTGTTGTGCAAGTATGATTATCAGCCGAAGAATGGTAGGTATGCGGTGCCGGAGCTTCCGGGGCTGGGACAAGAGCTTTCGGAACACGCGATTCAGACTGCGCTGATGCATGTGTGTGTGGATGAGTACTGGAGAGGGTTATAAGGAGAATTTTTCATATATTTGGCTTGGAGGAGAGCAAGTTCGACGTCGGTTTTCGGATCGGGGGAAATTGTCGGGAGTTGCTCTCTTTTTTTGCTTTCTCTTTGGAAGAGGATATTGTATAATGAAATATATCTATTTTTGTTTTCATGGAGGGGAATGAAATTGGGGATGTGGTGAGTTTTAATGATTGGATGTAGAAAGAGGATTTTGATAAGTAGTGATAAGGGGTACGCCAAGGAAGAGGGGAGAGAAGCAACGGGAAACGGTTTGCTCCTTTTTCCGGTTTCGAGATTAAGAATTCCTAAAACCCCTGATTTTGGCTAAAATCAAAACGAAAATATACAAACTCGCTCCGCTCAGACAGTGTATATTTTCGTTTTAACGCCAAATTCAGGGATTTAAGGACTTCTAAATCTCTGCAAAAGTCAAAATCCACAGACTGTTTCCCGTTGCTTCTCTCCCCTCTTCCTTGGCTGCTTTTCTCGTTTCTTTCTTTAAATGACATGATGTTGGGGGCAAAAGTTTATGTGTCAGGCAATTGTGGTATGGTATGGAAAAATGGAGGAATGACTTCAGTGGATAAGGGGATAAAATGGAGAATAATAAAAATTTAAATCGAATGAGCAAATTTATCAGCTTGATTCTGCGGCATCATCCGGAGACAATCGGAATCACGCTTGATGAGCATGGCTGGGCCAATGTGGACGAGTTGATAAAGGGAGTGCAAAAGACGAGAGTGTTGGATCGGAAAATGCTGGAGGAGATAGTGGATGCGGATGAGAAGGGGCGCTATTCTTTCAGTCCGGACAAGACTTTGATACGGGCAAACCAGGGACACTCCATTCCTGTGGATGTGGAGCTGCCGGTCGTAAAACCGCCGGAATATCTGTATCATGGGACTGGGCAAAAATATGTGGAGTCTATTGACCGTTCTGGTCTGATCCCTAAGGGGAGGCTGTATGTCCATCTTTCGGGGGACGTGGATACGGCTGTCAATGTTGGCCGTCGCCATGGAAAGCCGGTGGTCTATCGGGTAGACTGTAAAAGAATGTGGAAAGACGGGCATGTGTTTTATCGATCTGTGAACGGAGTGTGGTTGATAAAGGCGGTGCCTGTGGAATATTTGGAACTGATGAGCCGGATGATATGACAGGGGGAGGTAAATTGATAAAAATAACAAGAGACCATGTAATCTATGCGTTTAGTCAGTCGGATAAACCGGCGGCATTTGTAGATCCGGGGCAGTGCGTGGAATTTGAGACTTTTGATTGTTATCAGGGGATAATGTTGGCAGAGAGCAGTACTTTTCGGGATTTCGACCGCCGTTTCGGGAATCCGGCCACAGGGCCGGTGTATGTGAATCATGCCATGCCGGGGGATACTTTAAAGATTGAGATTCAGAAGCTTGAGGTCGGATCGGTGGGGATACTCGACATCGGCGGCGAAAGCGGTGCCTTAAGAGATGCTTTTGCCGGGCGGGAACCGGTGATCAAACGACTTTCTGTAAAGAATGGCAGGATTGATTATGAGGGGATATGGGTGCCGGCAAAGCCCATGATCGGAGTGATCGGTGTGGCTCCGTCCGGGGAGCCGGTGGGAACTTTGACACCTATGGATCATGGCGGCAATATGGACTGTACAAGGATTGAGGAGGGAGCTACTTTATATTTGCCAGTCTATGTAGAGGGAGCTCTGCTTTCCGTGGGGGATTTCCATGCCATCATGGGTGAGGGCGAGGTGGCGAATTGCGGTGTGGAGATTGAGGGACGCACGGTGCTAAAGGTGGATGTGCTCAAACAGACAGGTATTGCCTGGCCTGTGTTGGAAAATGAGGAGCAATGGATTACCATTGCTTATGGAGCTACCTTGGATGAGGCGTCGCATAAGGCAGTAGTACAGATGTTTCAGTTTCTCTGTCAGAAAATGGGGCTGAGCGAGGTGGATGCAGGGATGTTGTTAGATATGGCTGGAGATCTGATCATTTGTCAGATTGTCAATCCGAAGAAGACGGTGCGGATGGAGGTGCCCAAGTGGCTGGTACGCCGTATGCAGGAGAAAGACGGCAATTTTGCAGCAACCACCCGGCGCACTTTTGGGGATGCCTGAGCGATTGCCATTTATTTATATCAGAGAGTGATCCAATATCGTTTCATAATATGGCCGTTTGCCTCCACTTCTTTTTCAAAAATGCCGCCTGCTGCCAGGATGGTTTTTTCGCTGGCAATATTGTTGACCTTGCAAGTGATGAGTACTTTGTGGATGCCAAGAGCCAGACAGTTCTGCAAATTTTGCCGGAGCATCTCTTTGGCATAGCCCTTATTTCTCTCTGACGGGCGCACAGAGTATCCGATATGGCCGCCCCAGGTACTTAAAATGGGGTGGTCGATATGGTGGCGCAAGTCCGTGATGCCAACAATTTTATGATCTGTCTTGCGTATGGCAAGATATACGTGGGCGGGAACCTTATCTTTGGGACAGGATTCCTCCGATTTCATCATATTGACAGCAGCAATCCATTCCTTTGCGGAGGAACAAGTTTCCAGGCCAGAACAACCAGCAAACCGGCTCTGGTCATTGGCATCTAAAAGCTCCTGGCGGAATTGCCAGATATCGTTTGCATATTCTATCGTTGGTTCAGTTAATCGAATCGTGTTCATACGTTTACCTCCATTTTCTTTTTTATTTTGCCTATTCCTTCATTTTTCCATATCGTACCACATTTCCGAAGCATTGATTCCAAACCGTCCAGTTATTCCTCCCATGCCATTTAGACAAGAAAATAAGAAACGCAGCCAAGGAAGAGAGGAGCAACGGGAAATCATCTATGATGATTTTGACTTTGCAGAGATTTAGAAGTCCTTAAATCCCTGAATTTGGCGTTGAAACGAAAATATACACTGTCTGAGCGGAGTGAGTTTGTATATTTTCGTTTCGATTTTAGCAAAAGTCAGGGGTTTTAGGAATTCTTAATCTCGAAATCGGAAAAAGGAGCAGATGATTTCTTGTTGCTTTTCTCCCCTCTTTCTTGGCGTACCTTTTGCCATTGCTTATCTAAATCCTCTTTCTATATCCAATCATTAAAACTCACCATATGCCTAATTTGATTCCCCTCTATCATTTCCTCTTCGTAAACAAGGATAGATACCCTTAGTGAACAAAGGGATACTTGGTTTTGAAAGTATGTACCTTCCACTTTTGGTTATTCTTTGTAAAAAATCATTCCGCTTTCTGCTATTTTAATCGACTGCTTTAGATAGCCTAGGCAATCCGATGCCAGGCGGCGGTAAGAGTATCCACCTGTCTGAAACACATTTTTCATAGAAAACCAGACAACGGTCATGGTGGCTTCCATCAGCAAAATACGAATCAACTTTTCTAATGGATGGGATTTTAATTTATATAAGGTATAAGATTGGAATATAATATGTGGCAGTTCATCTTTTAACATCTGTCGGCAGATACTTTTTAAAGCAGGAGAATCGACGCATTCTGCCAGTGCCCGATAATAGGATAAGGCGATCATCTCGGCAGTCACCAGGACGATGATTTCTGACCTTAGTCCGCCAGTTTTTCGCAGAATACGAAAAATATCATCGAAAACAGAGTGGGTGCGAATGGGGATCTGGTAATAGTCCATATATTTTTTTAAATAGGCAGAGTGCCAGTTTTCTTCCCGCACAAACCATTTCATAGCTTCCAGATATTCTGGCGCGTGATTGCGGCTAGCATAGTGCTTGGCACAGCGAAGGAGGAAGTTCCCCTCGGAGGCTTCTCCTTTTTGGAAGTTCTGGATAGAAGGGAAGATCAGAAGCTTTTCTTGTGTGGTTAATGTCGGCTCTGCTGTGAAATCAATCTGCAGGCGATGTCTATGGTTCTTTTTAAAATGGGCAAGCCAGTCAAATTGGGATAAGTCGTCGATGGGGAGAGTGGATAGTAAAATCATGGCAGAGATTCTCCTTTTGTAGAGAGGTGCATTTATTTAAACAACGTTGATAAAATGGGTGGTGTATTTGCTTTATA
>Ga0137306_102194_pt1 | contig 17076 bp, 17 predicted proteins | sample Inofroosms_March_FD_97187 | JGI IMG/M metagenome (GOLD analysis project Ga0137306, IMG submission 97187) | Mouse cecal microbial communities from Vienna, Austria - N-Acetylneuraminic and N-Acetylglucosamine D2O microcosms_March | ecosystem: Host-associated > Mammals > Digestive system > Large...
AGAACAAAAGTTGTCAAAGCAGCAACAGGAACTGTACAAAAAAGAACTGGAAATCGAAAAGCTCTATGATATAATTAACAGGCTTCAGAACAAGTAAAGGGCTTGTCGGCATCCCTTAACTTTTATTACTGCGCAACAATTGCATAACCGCAAAAAGTAACAAATAAGGTATAATACCTGTAATAAATTTCCAGGGATTATACCTTTTATCATTTCTCTATTCTATTTTGACGCCTGTGCCTGCATCACCGGCATATCCATTCTCTTGAACACCTGGATCAGCACCTTTCCAAGAGCCAGCACCAGAATTGCTGCTGCCAACGCTTCTGGAATTCCCGAAGCTGTCACGGTTCCCATAATGAGACCCCAGACTGCTGATACTCCTACGTCTCTGGCATCTGCATACTGCTGCGCGAACAATACATAAATGCTTCCCATCACTGCGATCGTATTCACCATGGAGCCTGCGAAGCCTGCAACAGGAAGGGCAAGCAGATGATTCACCCTGCATCTGCTAAGCAGAATCCAAAGCCATCCGGCTGCTATTCCAATCAGCATCCTGCAGCCAACAGATACCCAGACTGCCTTCACTGCCCCCGTAAGTCCCGTCGTACTCATAAATGGTGAGAATGCGAAGGACAAAAGGGTCGGCGCCATGGTATTGCTGATCAGAGAACAGATGCCAAATACTGCTCCGAGAATCGCTCCCGCCGAAGGACCTAACAGAATCGCCCCGATGATTACCGGAATGTGTACAGTTGTCGCCTTAATAATCGGCAGCTGGATCATACCAAGCGGCGTATTCGCCAGTACAATGACAATCGCTGCCATAAGTGCAACACTGACCATCCATCTTGTGTCGTGTCTTACTTCTTTCATTATTCAATTCCTCCTTGTTATCATTCCCGCTTATGCGGGATACAATACAATTAGGTCAGGGTTCACCTGGATAAGTCCAAAGTGAACCTTAACACTGCAACGGGATATATTATATCAAATTATAATATATCTTGCAAGTCAAAACAAAACAAGGTATGATAAAATATAACAGTTCGTTACTGTTCGCACAGGACTTTGCATTTACTGCAAAGTCCGTAAGAAAATGATTCAGGTGTGAGCAAATCCCATTCGCGAAGCGAATTTTAGATGGATTTGCGAATGTTACACATGATGGAGGATATATTATGATATTGGAAAAGAAAACTGTACTTCTCGGAGTCACCGGCGGAATCGCGGCATATAAGAGTGCTTCTCTTGCAAGCCTCCTTGTAAAATCCGGTGCTGCTGTCCATGTTATCATGACTGAGAATGCGAAAAATTTTATCAATCCTGTCACCTTTGAGACACTGACCGGCAACCGGTGCATTACAGACACCTTTGACCGCAATTTTGAATTTCAGGTAGAGCATGTGGCTCTCGCAAAGAAAGCGGATCTGATCCTCATTGCCCCGGCAACGGCTAATGTAATTGCAAAGCTTGCCCACGGAATTGCAGACGATATGCTGACCACTACGGTTCTTGCAAGCCGTGCCCCGAAGCTGATTGCTCCTGCCATGAATACAGGCATGTATGAAAACCCGCTTACCCAGGATAATCTTAATCTTCTTGCAAAGTACGGCATGGAGGTCATTGCTCCCTCCTGCGGCAGACTGGCCTGCGGAGACACTGGCGCCGGGAAGATGCCTGAACCCGAAACACTGTATGAACATGTACTGCACCATATCGCTTTTCCCAAGGATATGAAGGGACTGCGCGTCCTTGTAACGGCAGGTCCTACCCAGGAGGCTATTGATCCTGTACGCTATATTACAAATCATTCTTCCGGAAAAATGGGATATAGCATTGCTAAGATCTGCATGCTCCGCGGCGCGGATGTGACGCTTGTAACGGGAAGAACTTCCCTCACACCGCCCATGTTCACAGACATTGTACCTGTTCTGTCGGCAAAAGAAATGTATGACGCGGTAACTTCAAGAAGCAATGACATGGATCTGATCATCAAGGCTGCTGCAGTTGCAGACTACCGTCCGGCTTCTGTCTCCAGCGAAAAGGTGAAAAAAACAGATGCCTCCCTGTCCATCGTCCTGGAACAGACAGACGACATACTCCAATACCTGGGAGAGCACAAAAAAGAAGGACAATTCTTATGCGGATTTTCTATGGAGACAGAAAACATGCTGGAAAATTCCCGCAGAAAACTTATAAAGAAGAATCTGGATATGATCGCAGCAAATAACCTGAGACAGCAGGGCGCTGGCTTTGAAACTGATACAAATATTCTGACTCTGATTACTCCGGATTCTGTGACGGAACTGCCCCTTATGAGTAAAGACGAGGCCGCGTCAGCGCTTATTGACCATATATTAAAAAATCAAACTAGTACAGCGTTGCATAATTAACGGTGAATAATGTGCCTGATATTTTTGTCAGGACAAGACGGAGGAATGAGGCGATGCGGTGGCATCGTTGATTGACGGCAACGCTGTACCGGCAGAAATAGCTGGTGCAGAATTCACCGTTAATTACGCAAGGCTATACTACCGCACCAGCACACTCATATATTTATACAGCCATACGTCGCACTCCAGGCGCTGCCAGCAGACTCCTGACACACTCTCTTTTACATAAGCTGCATCGCCTGATTCACTGTCTTCACCCCGATAATCTCCATTCCCTCTGTCTTTCCTACTGTCTTCACAGACACAGCCGGCATGATACAGGTCTTAAAGCCCAGCTTCTTTGCCTCAGTCACACGCTGCTCCGGCATCGTAACCGCCCGCACCTCGCCGCTCAGCCCCACTTCGCCGAAGACGATCGTATCCCCGGCAACCGGACGGTTCTTGTAGCTTGACACAATCGACATAACAACTCCCAGATCTGTGGCCGGTTCATTCATCCTGATCCCTCCTGCAATATTCACATAGGCATCATAGCTGGAGAGTGGCAGTCCCAGCCGTTTTTCCAGCACTGCCATGAGAAGATTTACCCTGTTATAATCAAGCCCGGCTGCTGTCCGCCTTGGCATTCCGAAATTACTGCGGCACACCAACGCCTGTATCTCAAGGAGCATGGGACGCGTCCCCTCAATGGAGCATGCCACGACAGAGCCGGATGCGCACTCTGGTCTTCCGTTCAGCATGAATTCCGAAGGATTCTCGACCTCCACAAGCCCTTTATCCCTCATCTCAAACACTCCGATCTCATTGGTAGAGCCAAAGCGGTTCTTTACACTTCTGAGAATCCGGTAAGAGGCATGTCTGTCCCCCTCAAAATACAGCACAGTATCCACCATATGCTCCAGTACCCGCGGCCCTGCCACCGTTCCCTCTTTTGTCACATGTCCCACAAGAAAGATTGTGATGCCAAGCCCTTTCGCAAGCTGCATAAAAATGTTGGTAGACTCCCGCACCTGGGATACGCTGCCGGGCGCAGAGGCTACCGCATCGTCATACATCGTCTGAATGGAATCAATCACTGCCATATCCGGTTTCTGCTCTTCGATGACGCCGCGAATCAGATCCAGATTCGTTTCACACAGAAGAAACAGGGTGTCGGAAAACTTTCCCATCCGGTTTGCCCGCATTTTAATCTGTTTTTGCGATTCCTCCCCTGATATATACAGAATCTTCCTGTTACTGTCTGAAAGCTTCCTGCACACCTGCAGAAGCAGTGTAGATTTCCCGATGCCCGGATCCCCTCCTACCAGCACAAGGGAGCCCGGTACGATTCCGCCTCCAAGCACCCGGTCAAGCTCCCCGATCTCTGTCAGTACTCTCTCATCCTCATCTGCAGACACGCTTTGTAAGGTCACAGCCTTTGCCGCTCTCCCCGTCTTCACGGTTCCTGTACCGGACTTTACAGCCCCGGTCTTCTCTTCCACAAATGTATTCCATTCCTTACACATCGGGCACTGCCCGAGCCACTTGCTTTCCTCATGTCCGCAGTTCTGACAAAAATAAATACTTTTCTTTGCCTTAGCCATAACCCTTCTCCTATTAATTCTGTCATTCCAAAAATATCTGATACAGCACTGCGTAATTCTGCAATGCTCCGCCATTCTGAAAAAGTGTGCGCATTTGCGCACACTTTTCGCTTCTTTAATTTTTCACTTCTTTAATTCTTCTCAACCTTAATCTCTACACTTTTATCTGGTGCAAGCTCGGCACTCATACTTAATTTCCCGCTTAAGTTAGTCTTCATATTTCCGGCATTCACACCGTCCATATAGACGACATATTCACTGTCAGCCTCCAGCTCCAGTGTAACCTGCGCATCCTTCATCCCTGATACAGTGAAGCTGATCTCGCTCGCTGATGCCTTAAAGTTCTCCACTGCAGTTCCCGGTACGGACTCGTATACAAACATTCCGTTCCTTTCCACCTTCGTAATCTCGGCAAATGTCTTTACCTTATAGATGTCTCCCTGAAAGTCAAATCCCTCGAGCTTAGTCTTACTCGCCAGTGTGTAGTCTCCGAAGCTTAATGAACCGTCCGCTTCTGCTCTTAAAAGTTCTTTTACCGCTGCCACTTTTTGTCTCCTCCTAAGTTCTTAATACCCCTATTATATATGAAATCACGACTAATTTGTAGTCTTCATTGTAAATTTTATTTCTTTTTTCGATAGCCCTGCCACAACCTCGCTCTCTCTTGTCACATCCCCGGAGAGCAGCGCCTCAGCAAGCTTATCCTCAAGCTGGCTCTGAACGGCGCGGCGCAAAGGTCTTGCCCCGTATTTTCTATCCGTACCAGTCTCCACGATATGCTTCTTCACGGAATCACGGATGGTAAGCGTAATGTCAAGCTGTTCCTTCGCGCGCCTGACCACATCCTTGCACATCAGGCTCACAATCCGCTTCATCTCCTCCTCCCCAAGTGGATGGAAGACGATAATCTCATCAATCCTGTTCAGGAATTCCGGACGAAAGACCAGCTTAATCTCATTCATTACGTTAGACTTCATCCGCTTGTAATCTCCTGCCTTATCCTCCTTTACATTAAAGCCCAGCTTCTTTGGGTCAATAATCGACTGTGCCCCTGCATTGGATGTCATAATGATCACCGTATTGCGGAAATCCACCTTCCGTCCCTGGGAATCTGTAATGTGCCCGTCATCCAGAACCTGCAGCAGGATATTAAATACATCCGGATGCGCCTTCTCAATCTCATCAAACAGAATCACAGAATACGGATGGCGCCTTACCTGCTCACTAAGCTGTCCGCCGTCATCATGTCCGATATATCCCGGAGGCGACCCGATCATCTTCGCCACACTGTGCTTCTCCATATACTCTGACATGTCAACACGGATCATGGAATCTTCATTTCCAAACAGAGTCTCGGACAGCGCTTTCGACAGCTCCGTCTTCCCAACGCCTGTAGGCCCCAGGAATAAGAAGGAACCAATCGGACGCCCCGGATCTTTGAGCCCGACACGGCCTCTTCTGACTGCCTTTGCCACTGCCGTTACAGCCTCCTCCTGTCCGATGACACGCTTATGAAGCGTCTGCTCCAGCTTCTTAAGCCGCGCTCCTTCTGATTCCTGAAGTCTTCTCACCGGCACCTTTGTCCATTCAGACACCACATCTGCAATGTCATCCTCCGTAACGCACATCTGCCTCTTTGCATTTTTCGACTGAAAGTTCTTCCTTGTACGCTCCAGCTTCTTCTCTGCCGCATTCTTTTCCTTATGAAGCATGGATGCATCCGTCATATCTCCCTTGACGATAGCCTCCTCCATCTCCCTGCCAAGGGTCTGGATCATCTCTTCCAGCTCATAGATCCGCTCCGGGACCTTAAAGCCCCTGAGCGCAACCTTGGAGCATGCCTCATCCAGTACGTCAATCGCCTTATCTGGCAGAAACCGGTCACTGATATAGCGGTCAGACAGCTGAACCGCCGCTTCAAGCGCCTCATCATCAATTGACACATGATGATGATCCTCATATCTGCTCTTCAATCCTCCCAGAATATCCAGGCAGTGGCCTTCATCCGGCTCTTCTACAGTAACAGGCTGAAACCTTCTTTCCAAAGCAGCATCTTTTTCAATGTATTTCCTGTATTCCACAATTGTCGTGGCGCCAATCAGCTGAAACTCTCCCCTTGCAAGAGCAGGCTTCAGTATATTGGATGCATCCATGGCGCCCTCAGCGCCTCCGGCGCCGATAATCGTGTGCACCTCATCAAGAAATAAAATCACATTTCCGGCAGCCTTCACCTCCTGGATCAGGCGTTTCATACGCTCTTCAAATTCACCTCTGTACTTGGAGCCTGCAATCATGCCGGCAAGATCCATGGTAAGAATCCTCTTATCCTTCATGCTGTCCGGCACCACTCCCGTGGCAATCTGGGCTGCCAGTCCTTCAACCACTGCTGTCTTGCCCACGCCCGGCTCCCCTACGAGACACGGATTATTCTTCGTACGTCTGCTTAAAATCTGCATCAGCCTGTGAATCTCTGCCTCTCTGCCGATAACCGGGTCAAGCTTTCCATCTTCTGCTTCAAGAGTCAGATCCGTTCCATACTGCCTGAGGACGCCTTCCTTTCCTTTATAGCCCTCCTGCATGGCATCTCCCTGGTATTCCTTTACATCCACCCCGGTAACATTCAGAATCTCCTGGAAAATCTTCTGAATATTAATATTCAGTGTAATGAGGATCCGGGTAGCCACACAGTCCACCTCTTTCAGCATGGCAAGAAGCATGTGCTCAGTTCCAATCTCATCCGAACCGAGCCGCAGCGCCTCATTCACACTCTCGTTCAATATATAGCTCAGGCGGGGGCTGAACTCAGGACTTTCCTTAAAGGTCACATCTCCTACCGGAGAGATCAGCTCATCCACGACCTTATAGATATTTTCCTCTTCCAGTCCATTTGCAGCCAGAACCTGTCCCGCAACGCCTGTATAAACCTTTCTGAGCCCCAAAAGCAGATGCTCTGTCCCCACATAAGGGTGGTGAAGCTCCTTTGCGGCTGCCTTTGCAATCCGCAGAACCTCATTTGCCTGTTCCGTATAATTCATGTTGTCAGTTCCTTTCTGTTCTATAATCATGTAAACAGTTATAACGTATATTCATCATATATACTGTCTACCAGCTCATGTACCTCTTCCCGGCTGATATTCTTACAGCACCCCTTTGCCAGCACGATGCGAAGCTCCTGCCTCATCTCCTCGTGAGCCTGTATCTTGTCAATATCAATCGCGATTACCGCCCCCTTCCTCCTGTCAAGCTGTATGAAGCCCTGCTGCTTCAGGACGGAATATGCCTTATTCACCGTATGCATATTGATACCGATTGTATCTGCCAGCTGGCGCACAGAAGGAAGAGGATCCCCCTCCCGGAGTACTTCTGTTGCAATTCCCATAATGATCTGATGCTGAAGCTGGACATAGATTGCTTCACTGCTGTTAAAATCTATCTCAATAACCATATATACAGTCACCTCTTTTGTTATACAAATACATGATTTTTACCATTATATCATGTATATTCCGCGTTTTCTACAGGAATATTCACCTGGAACGAAACCGGATATAATAAGGTTACTGTTTACACAGGTCTGTGCATTTACTGCGCAGAAAGTAATTCAGAAGTGAGCAAATCCCATTCGCGGAGCGAATTTTAGATGGATTTGCGAAGGTTACTGGTCACGGAGTGAATAGTAACATAATAAGTGGGCAAATCCCACTCGGGGAGCGAATTTTAGTTAGATTTGCGAAGGCTGCTGTGAACGGAGCAAACAGTAACGATAATTAAGAGACTGCTGCATTTACACAACAGTCTCTCTACTAAATGAGGAACTGGCTGAGCTCCTGGCGAGCCAGAATAGTACTTCGAAATTCCTCTAAACAATCCCCTGGTCTTACGGTTAATATTATAACATAAAATCTAATAGATACAAACTATTTTTTTCACGCCCCTTGCATATTCCTTCATTTCATGGTTAAATTTATGTAGCAGTTCAAAATTTTATGGCATCGGAGGATATCGTATGAAAGAAATCAGAGAACTGGTTCGAAATGCAGAGCTTACAAAGACGCAGAAGGTCATTGCCGGATTTATACTGGACCATTCGTCCGATGCATGCTTCATGACCTCGACAGAAATCGCCGCGAGACTCGGCGTAAGCGAATCCTCCGTGATACGGTTCAGCAGATCACTGGGCTTCCAGGGCTTTATGGATTTTCAGAAGGCGCTGCGCAAGGACTATCAGGACAAGGTTCTGAGCATATCCAGCGCCATCACTATCCCGTCACAGCGCATTGCCCAAAGAGCCACTCTTGGCAGCAATGCCGAATATATCAAACGTCATTTTAAGAATGCAATACAGAACCTGGATAATATTTTTTCCGAAAATGCACTGCCCGTTTTTGAAGATGCCGCTGATGCGATTATCAGCAGCAAAAGGAAATACATCCTTGCCACACGCGGCAACACATGCCTTGGAAATTATTTTCTTCTATATTTAAAGCACATGGTCCGGGATGTAGAGACAGCGAGCTCGTCTTCTCTGAGTCCTTTTGACCACATGTGCAACATCTGTAAGGATGACTGTCTGATTATATTCAGCTTTCCAAGATATTCCTCTGTGGACAGGCTGACCGCACAGATGGCAAAGGAGAGCGGCGCCAGAATCATCGTAATCACTGACAAGCCAAGCGCTCTTCTGGCGGATTATGCCACTACCCTGATCACCGTCCCGGTGGACACCAACACCTTTTTCAATTCCATGATCGGCCCCCAGTTCATAGCCGAAGCTCTGCTCGAAACCATCAGCCACAAGGTCCGCGGAATTGACAAACGCCTGAAAAAAATTGACCGCTATCTTGATGAACTCGGCAACTACTAAATATTATTCCGTAAGAACATGATAAACGAAAAGGAGGAGATTACATGAACGGCGCAGAAATTATGAAAAATGCCATGGATGAATTCAAGAACATACAAGAATACATGCTTTTAGCACGGGAGGAAAACGCAAAAAAGACATATGCGAAGCTAAAAGACCAGTATCTTGTATTAAAAGCATTACTTAATAGTCTGGGCGTTAATCTCACAGATATAGACAAGATCAAAGAATAGTATCTGTAATAAAAAAGAGTAAGCCTCTGTCACTCACAGAAGCTTACTCTTTTTAAGAACCTGCGCAGTCAAGGTAATAGTTCAGACACCAATCAGGCTTCATCAATCGCCTTCCCAATATCATGGCGCATATACTTATTATCAAACTTCGCCCATTCTGCCGCCGCATAAGCATTCGCCCGCGCTTCCTTTAAGTCCTTTCCCTTTGCCGTAACTCCAAGCACGCGTCCGCCGTTTGTCACGATCTGATCCCCGTCGAATTTTGTACCGGCATGGAAGCAGTAATATCCATCATGCTTCTTAAACTCCTCAAGCCCGGTAATCGGTAGCCCTTTCTCATATGACACCGGATACCCGTCGCTTGCCAGTACCACACATACCGCAGCATTGTCCTCAAACTTCAGGTCAATCTGGTCCAGTGTTCCGTCGATGCATGCCTCTACTACATCAATGATGTCATTCTCCATACGCGGAAGAACCACCTGGGCTTCCGGGTCTCCGAATCTCGCATTATATTCCAGAACCTTCGGCCCGTCTTCAGTCAGCATCAGTCCAAAGAAAATTACCCCTTTAAACGGCCTTCCCTCAGACTTCATGGCATCCACGGTAGCCTGGTAGATATATTTATTGCAGAACTCCTCCACCTCTTTTGTATAAAACGGACTCGGCGAGAAGGTTCCCATTCCTCCGGTGTTAAGCCCAGTGTCCCCGTCTCCTGCACGCTTATGATCCTGTGCAGAAGTCATGGTCTTAATCGTCTTTCCATCCACAAAAGAGAGTACGGACACCTCACGGCCAATCATGAACTCCTCGATTACCATCTCATCGCCTGCAGAGCCAAATTTCTTATCCAGCATAATGGTCTTTACGCCCTCTTTCGCCTCCTCGGGCGTATTGCAGATCAGCACGCCCTTTCCCAGAGCAAGACCATCTGCCTTAAGGACGATGGGGAACTTCGCCGTCTCAAGATAAGCAAGTGCCTTATCCGGATCTGTAAAGTTCTCATAGCCTGCTGTCGGTATGTTGTATTTTTTCATCAGATCCTTTGAAAATGCCTTGGAGCCTTCCAATATTGCTGCATTTTTCCTGGGTCCGAATGTGCGGATTCCTGCAGCCTCCAACTCATCAACCAGTCCGCCCACCAACGGATCATCCATGCCCACAATGACAAGATCAATCTCTTTTTCCTTTGCAAACGCCACAATCCTGTCAAATTCCATGGCACCAATCGGCGCACACTCTGCATACTCGGCGATTCCGGCATTTCCTGGTGTACAGTATATCTTTTCAGCCTTATCGCTCTTTGCCACGCAGTACGCAATCGCATGCTCTCTTCCGCCGCCACCTACAATCAGAACCTTCATTCTTCTCTCCTCCTGTTATCTTGAATCTTCAGTTCGTACAGCTTTGCGTAATTAACTGTTAATTATGCAGCGCTGTACTGTAACTGTCCGCAAGTCTCCACGTTATAAAAATCTCACCTGATTGTCCACTACCTTAATCTTTCCGTTGGCGATCAGGTCAACCGCCTGCGGAAGGATCTTCCACTCTGCCTGCTCCATAACCCGTCTCTGGAGCACCTCCGGGGTATCCCCCTGTCTGAGCTCCACCGCTTTCTGTAAGATAATAGGGCCGGTATCGGTTCCTTCATCTACAAAATGAACAGTCGCCCCTGTCACTTTTACCCCACGCGCAAGAGCGGCCTCATGAACCTTAATCCCATAATAGCCTTTCCCGCAAAAAGAAGGAATCAGAGAGGGGTGAATATTAATTATCTGATTTCTGTATTTTCTGATCATGACCGGAGGAATTACCACAAGAAAACCTGCAAGCACAATCAGGTCCGGTTCCATCTCATCCACTGCCTCCAGGAATTTTTCATTAAATTCCTCTCTTGTCTCAAACATCTTAGGGGAAATGCAGCAATTTGCAATTCCCTTCTTCCGCGCCCGCTCCAGTGCATAAGCATTCGGATTATTGCTGATCACTCCCGCAATCCTCGCATTGGTAATCCTTCCCTCATCCACTGCATCCGTGACTGCCTGGAGATTCGTTCCGCCGCCAGACACCAGTACCACTACATCTAACATAATGTAACTCCTTTTTCTCCTGCCTCGATGTGTCCTGCCACATACGGTGTGTCTCCTGCTGCTCTAATGGCTTCCATTGTCTGATCCACATCCTCTGGGTCAACTGCGACGATCATGCCAAGTCCCATATTATATGTATTGTACATGGCATGCTCCTCTACGTTTCCATCCCTTGCAATCATCCCGAAGATTGGCGGTACCGGATAGCTGTCCTTCCTGATCACTGCCCTTACACCGTCCTTTAGCATTCTCGGGATATTCTCATAGAATCCGCCTCCTGTAATATGGCTGCAGGCCTTCACTGTAACACCAAAAGCCTTTATGCTCTTAAGCGCCTTTACATAGATCCTCGTAGGCGCAAGCAGAGCCTCGCCCAGTGTGGTTCCAAGTTCCTCATAATATGTATCCAGTGACTCCCTGGTCATCTCAAAAACCTTTCGTACAAGAGAAAACCCATTACTGTGCACTCCCGAGGATGCCATGCCAATCAGCACATCACCGGCTTTCAGGTTCTCGCCGGTTATCATATCCTTCTTATCACAGACACCCACTGCAAACCCTGCCAGGTCATAGTCCTCCTCTGGCATTAGTCCCGGATGTTCTGCCGTCTCACCGCCAATCAGAGCGGCCTCTGACTGAAGACACCCCTCTGCCACGCCGCTTACAATAGACGCAATCTTCTCCGGATAATTCTTGCCGCATGCGATATAGTCCAGGAAAAATAATGGCTCGCCTCCTGCACATGCAATGTCATTGACACACATTGCAACCGCATCAATTCCAATGGTGTCATGCTTGTCCATAATCATGGCAAGCTTTACCTTCGTCCCGCAGCCGTCTGTACCGGACAAAAGCACCGGCTCCTCCATCTCTTTGATCTTCGCCAGTGAAAATGCACCAGAAAATCCGCCAAGACCTCCCAGAACCTCAGGACGCATCGTCTTTTTCACATGTTCCTTCATGAGCTCCACTGCCTTGTAGCCTGCTTCAATATCAACGCCAGATTTCTTATAATCCATACTACATCTCCTCATTCTTTTTATAATAAGCAGCCACCCGCAGCCCGTACACACGGGGCTGCTCCGTTACTAGTACAGCGTGTTTGAAAATTCATTCCTGCAACCTGCGCCCTACTTTGTCTGGAGGTATGCCTCATAGCCAATCTCATCCAGTCTTGCCGCCTTTGCCTGTACCGTCTCCTTCATCCTGGCTGTATAAGCCTTCAGCTTTTCAAGCAGCTCCCCGTCAGATACAGAAAGAATCTTTGCTGCCAGTATGGCAGCATTCATCCCGCCGTCAATGGCAACTGTGGCAACCGGAATTCCAGGCGGCATCTGCACAATGGAAAACAGTGCATCCTCTCCGGCAAGATTCTTCCCGGACAGCGGAACTCCTATGACCGGCATCGGAAACAGCGCCGCACACATTCCCGGAAGATGCGCCGCCATACCGGCTCCTGCAATGATCACCTTCATTCCTTTTCCTTCTGCCGCCTTCGCCCACTCAAAGAAAACATCCGGCTCCCGGTGCGCCGAGATAATTGTCATCTCATAATCAATCCCAAACTCCTCCAGTGTTGCTGCTGCTTTGCTCATGACCTTTAAGTCTGAGTCACTTCCCATTACAATTCCTACTTTTGGCATAGTCCTTTTCCTTTCTTTAAATACTAAATGGTTTATTTAAAATCTCCGTGCCTGGAAGCACAAATCTGCCTCCCCTGATAATAACAATCTCCTTCCCTGCCTCTGTTACAACTGTAATGCTGTCGAGCTCCTCGTAGGGAATCGTAATATCTGTATGGCAGTGCAGGTACGCCCTGGACAAGTCCTCCTTTCTTAAGGCAGACACGGAATTATCCTTTGCAACGATCTCCTTTCCATTCGGATTATATACCCGGATATCTTCACTCCAGGTATAGCAGGTGTCTCCCACTGCAAAATGCGGCCCCATCTTCTCTGCAATCAGAATCGGGAACTTATCCTCAATTCCATATTTTTTTGCCGCAACATAAGCGGTCGTATTCGTGCCAATTGCAAATTCTCCCAAAGGCAGGGTCGGATGATTATGGAGAATATTATCATGAATATACTTTTTATTATCAGACTCTCTCTCAAAATTCCTGCATGCATAGTCTGCAATCATTCCATTGGCAAATGTAATCTCCAGATCCCGGTACAAAAGCTCATTGAGATAGACACTGCCCACATGGAGAATCCCATTGGTCCCTTCAAGAACCGGAGTGGTAAACACCTCCCCTGCCGGTATATTGACGTCCGCCACACAGTTCTCAAATATGGTCTCCTTTGCCGGATCCTGAAGCTTGTAGAGCTGCACTTTAAGATCCGTCTTATTTCCATTTCCTCCCAGTATATGGACATATTCTCCCTGGTCAAGGGCATCAATAATCGTCTGCTGCACCCGCTCATAAACTTCTGCATCAAGTGTATTGATACGGATGATCTCGTCAAAAATCTCCTCATACCTTTCCCCGATCTCAGGAACCGGGTAGGCAACAATTGTAAAGCTTCTCTCATCACCGGGAATATACGTGTTCGTGATCTGCCCGGACCGGCTGTCGTATTGAAGCGACAGCTCTTCCTGCTTCTTTGTAAGCTTTACCGCCTCCTCCTTATGCTCCGGTGAAAACGGCTTTTCTCCAAACATCTCAATACAGGCAGGCCCCCCGTGGCCTGCCGCCAGCTCCTTATTCTGTTCAAAGGCAGTTCTCATAACCTCAAGCTTTCTCTCCACATACTGCTTATCCAGAAACAGCCCCTGGTCATCCTTATGGTCATAATCATACTGCTTATTGGGAATTCCGCCGTAATATCCTGTCTTCAGGTGCTGGCGCTTCGTAATTGCACTGACAGAGGCACGGTAGACTACGGGCGATAGCCCCATCTTACGGAAATTCCCGACAGCGGCCCTTACCACCCTCTCAAAGCCAAGGACATAGCGGATATTGACCGTTGATTTTTTCGAAAGATCCTTTCCCGTATTTACAAATCCCACACGGTATCCCTCTGTATATACATCCGCCATCTTCCGAATCTTCTCTTCTGGAAGTGAATTCAGATGCTCTGCTGTCCTTCTCTCGTTTTCACTGATGTACTCGCCAAAGAAATAGAGATAACGGATATCGGAGAGCTCTGCGTTCTCTATAATATTCACCGCAAACCTCTGCTTTGGATCAATCTGGTCCCGGATCCGGTCTGCTGCAAATACATCACAATAATCACTGGCATACCAGTAGAGAGCTTTCTTTATATTCTTCACATCTGGAAACTCTGTCTCTTCAAACTGATTATAGATCTGTATCAGGAGCTCGAACAGAATATCCAGATACTCTGTCTTCTCCTCAAATGCATACACAATGGCTCCCCGCAGTTCTGTATAGAGGAAGGAAAGCATCTGCCCATAATCTTCGCCCAGGATCTTTGCCGCATAGGCCGGATTCCCGTAGCTTCTCCCATAATTCTCCGGCAGAATATCCTCATACAGGCGCTGGTTCCATTCCTTAAGCTCCGTAAGGCCAAGGCTCCGATAGCTCCCGTCCCGGATGCAGGATGCCAGCTCTCTGATCATCATGACAAAATCCGACATCTTCAGGAAATAGTCCCGAAACCGTTCCCCTGTCGTTTGTTCCTCCTTCATCTCACCGATCCTGTCCACTGCAAGCCTGTATCTCTCTTCTATCAACTAAATCAGCCCCCTTAAAAATATTGCCGTCATTCCGAGCAGGACAATCCCATTCCCGACAATTCCCGCCTTACAGGTTATGTAATTCTTATCCCTTTCCTTAAAACCCTTCAGGGCAAGATGAAAGCCCTTCCCTGCCATGATAAGCGTCACAATTCCCGCCGCGCCCATAATCAGTGCAACCTTCCCTTTTGAATGAAAGGAATATATCACCATGGAACATAAAAACGCCACTACAATTACCGCCATGACGCAGGACTGAATTCCCTTTTTTGCATGCTTCAGGGGAGTCTGCCCGTACTTCGTCCGGATCATCTTCCGGCGGCGTCTTTCACGCTCCTTGGCAATGGCACGGGCCTTGTCTTCATCCTGATTATCTCTTTTTCTTCTTATAAACATATCTTCTCCTTATCGCTGCACATACCACAAATACGATATATCCTGCGACTCCGCCAATTGTATTAAGCAGAAGGTCGTCCACATCAAAGCAGCCTACCCTGGAAACAAGCTGAAAGGACTCAACCCCCAGGCTCAGTCCAAAGCTCCAGAACAAGGTGGAGAAAAAACTGCGGTATCTGCTCGCCATGGGCATAAAGAACCCGAACGGCATAAATATCAGTACATTCCCGAAAAGGTTTGTAAACATTGCAAACAGCCCGACCTGATCGCGGTACTGCCAGAACCTCTTAATCTCCTTAAACAGAATCAGATTATAATGGTAATCCTCCATCCCCGTGGTCGTTCTCCCATACCAGTCAGAAAATATGAGAAAGTAAATAATAAATATAATATACAGGACAAAGCATATCTTTCCAAATATACGAATCCTCTTTCTTTTCCCGGCATTCATCAGAATGTAAGCCCTCTTTTATCCTTAAGGAGTCTTGCCCCGCTCACAATTGCGACAATTCCTGTGGCAACTCCTGCAACAATCATGATAATCCCTATGGCAACTCCTGCAACACCTGCAAAACTCATTGATTTATACGCTTTTTCGTTCATGACAATCCTCCTGCTCTTTCTCTGGCAACTATTCAGTTTCCCTTCACATCATTTCACACCATATTGTTCATAGTATGCGTCAATCGCTGCTTTTAATGTATCATCAATGACTACTTTTCCCTGGCACTCCCTGTTATAGAGGTAATCCACCACTTCTTCCATCGTGACAATGGCGTTGGCCTGGATTCCATAGAGCTCTTTGATCTCGTCCAGGGCGCTCTTCTCTCCGCCCTTTCCCACTTCCATGCGGTTCAGTGACACCATAAGACCCTTGACCTCTACGTCTGCCTGTGCTTTTAAAACCGGAAAAGTCTCTTCGATGGATTTTCCTGATGTAGTCACGTCCTCGATCATAACCACGCGGTCGCCGTCCATCAGCCTGCTTCCCAGCAGAATCCCTGTGTCGCCGTGATCCTTTATCTCCTTGCGGTTCGAGCAATATCTGACATCCTTTCCGTAAAGATCGCTGATGGCAATTGATGTGGCGACAGAAAGGGGAATCCCTTTGTACGCCGGTCCGAATAAGACGTCGAAGTCAAGACCATATGTATCGTGAATCGCTCTTGCGTAGTATTCTCCCAGCCTCCGCAGCTGTGTACCTGTGACATATGCGCCTGCATTCATGAAAAACGGAGATTTCCTGCCGCTCTTTAACGTAAAGTCACCGAATTTCAGAACGTCGCTCTCTACCATAAACTGTATAAATTCCTGCTTGTATTGTTCCATTATAATCTGAATCCTCCAATATTTGTGTAAATGTGGCTAAACCCATTATAATCGACAAAGCTGTACGTGTAAAGTGTTTATGGGGGGAGATTTTTTGTTTTATATATGAGGACGCAGGCAGGGACAGGCCTATATTTCATTCAAACGGGGCAATATTGCGGTGAACTAACTGCTAACTGCGACTAAGACGTTCGGGAGAGCCCTCACGTCTAAGTCTCCGTAAGCAGTGGATTTCACCTCCATAAAGAACGCCCCTGGATCGTTTTCATCGAAATATAGGCCTGTCCCTGCCTGCTGTTCTTGGAAGGCGACAGAAAATCTGTCCGGGAGGGGATGAGGGCGATAGAGCTCCTATCCGGTCATTGGTGGGAACGATAGAAAATTTGTCATTTCATGAGATATTCTGGTTATTTGAGGGTGGTTGTTTTTTTTGCTATGATTCCGTTGTTCATGGCGTAGTATGTTTCGATTGTGTTTTCT
>Ga0137306_102197_pt1 | contig 17063 bp, 15 predicted proteins | sample Inofroosms_March_FD_97187 | JGI IMG/M metagenome (GOLD analysis project Ga0137306, IMG submission 97187) | Mouse cecal microbial communities from Vienna, Austria - N-Acetylneuraminic and N-Acetylglucosamine D2O microcosms_March | ecosystem: Host-associated > Mammals > Digestive system > Large...
AGTCTTTTGCGGCACGGTCTTTTCAATCACCTCATACCACTGCTCCTTTGAAAAATCCATATGCTGCGCCGCGGCACCCAGCACGATCAGGTTGAATACCCTGGGATTTCCAAGCTTTTTAGACTCCTCCGTAGCATTTACCACATAGACCTTATGCTCCTCTTTTAGTGTCTCAAGAATTCCTTCGGGATACTCTGCTGCGCCGATCACTACCGGCATAGGGTCGATCCGCCAGTCATTGACGATAAGTGCGCCCTCCTTTTTCAGGAAATGGGCATATCTTAACGCCTCAAGGCGCTCAAAGGCGATGATCACATCCGCCTGTCCTTCTTCTACGATAGGCTCTGCCACCTTCTCCCCGTAACGGACGAAAGTCACTACGCTTCCGCCCCGCTGAGCCATGCCGTGTACCTCGGAAAGCTTAACGTCATATCCTCCCAGCGTGGCAAGCCCGCCTAAGATCCTGCTGGTAAGGAGTGTTCCCTGGCCGCCGACACCGACGATCATTATATTCTTTACAGCCATTATCTCTCCCCCTCCTTTACCCGTTCGATCGCGCTGAATTTGCATAAGCTCTCGCAAAGCCCGCAGCCGGTACACATGGTATCGTCAATACGCACGGTGCCGTCCGCGCCCTTCGTCATCGCCGGACAGCCAGGCTTCATGCACATGCCGCATTTTCTACATTTATCCCTATGAGCGGTGTACATGGGCTTCTTTGCCTTACTTAAGAGCACGCACGGACTCTTGGTGATGATGACGGACACCTCGTCTTTCTCAATCTCCTCTTTCACGGTCTTTTCCAATGCTGCGATGTCAAATGCATTGACCTCTGCCACGTTCTTTACGCCCAGCGCCTTACAGAGCGCCGGGATATCAACGGCGTAAGCCGGATCGCCCTGGAGAGTCTTCCCGGTCGCCGCGTGATCCTGATGGCCGGTCATGCCGGTCGTGGAATTATCCAGGATCAGAACCGTTCCCGTCCCGTGGTTATAGGCCATATTCATCAGAGAATTGACCCCCGTATGCAGAAATGTGGAATCGCCGATAACTGCCACCCAGTCTTTGATGTATTCCTTGCCTTTAGCCTTCTCCATGCCGTGCAGGGTGGAGATGCTTGAGCCCATGCACATCGTCGTGTCAACTACACTTAAGGGCGCCACCGCGCCAAGCGTATAGCAGCCGATATCGCCCGCCGCGTGGAGCTTTAATTTATTTAACACATAATAGACGCTTCTGTGGGGGCAGCCGGGACATAAGATCGGCGGCCTTCCCGGCGCTTTAGCCGGCGCTTTAAGGGCAAGCGTCTCCTTTAATATCGCTTCCCGCAGCATGTTGGAGCTGTATTCGCCCTGGAGGGTAAAGATCTCTTTTCCGGTCACCTCGATCCCCCAGGATCTTACCTGCTCCTCGATCACCGGATCAAGCTCCTCTACGATATAAAGCCTTTCTACTTTAGACGCAAAATCCCCGATCAGCTTCTTCGGCAGCGGATTCACCATGCCAAGCTTAAGTACCGACGCTTCCGGCAGCGCTTCCTTCACATACTGGTACGGAATGCCGCTGGTGATGATACCGATCTTCGTATCATTCATCTCCACTCTGTTGACCGGCAGCGTGTTGGCTTCCTCGGCCAGCTCCTCATGGCGCTTCTCGATCTCCGCGTGGCGTACCTTGGCGTTGCCCGGCATCATCACTGTCTTCTGTATATTTTTTATGTACTCCTTATCCGGAATCTCCTGCCGGTCATTCAGCTCTACGATACCCTGAGAATGGGCGAGCCTTGTGGTCGTGCGGTAGACAAAGGGACGGTCGAACTTCTCGCTCAGCTCGAAGGCAAGCTTCATATATTCCTTTGCCTCTGCGCTGTCTGACGGCTCTAAGACCGGAAGCTTCGCCGCCCGTGCAACCATCCTTGTATCCTGCTCATTCTGGGAGCTGTAAAGGCCGGGGTCGTCCGCAACGACGATGACAAGCCCTCCGTTGACACCCATATAAGAGACACTGTATGCGGGATCGGCCGCCACATTGAAGCCCACGTGCTTCATACAGGCCATGGCTCTTGTCCCTGCGATGGAGGCGCCCACCGCCACCTCTGTTGCCACCTTCTCATTGGGCGACCACTCGCAGTACAGAGAATCTTTATACTGTACTAAATATTCGCTGATCTCTGTGCTCGGCGTGCCCGGGTATGCGGCAGATACCTTCACACCTGCCTCATAGGCGCCTCTGGCAATCGCCTCGTTGCCGAGCATGATAACTTTATTCGTTTCTGCCATTCTTTGCTCCATCCTTTCGTACAAATATTTTTAAGTATAGCATAATACTTTTCCAATTTAAAGTGCTAGTTTGTAAGCAAAATCTGCTAATGCGGGGTGAACGGTAACCGGAGATTACGACAGCACTTCCACTGAACAGCTATGCCGCTTTGTCTTCTTTTCATAACTGATTCCCACCGCAAGAATCCGCTCTGTAAATTTGGGTTTTCCTCCGAACTTTTCCTTAAAACGCAATGCATAGCCTCTGTCCTTAATCTGCTGGATCGTCTCCTTAAGCATACTGTTTATCTTTAATTCCAGGATAATGCCATGCTTTTTACCCATTTCTCTTACAGGAATACTCCTGTGCCGTCACTTTGATGACCATGACTGCCCGCACAAGCTTCGGGTTCTTCTCAAAATCATCAAAATCCTTCCCGGTCTGGTGCTTCATGATCTTTGCAAGGGCCGCTGCCTTCTCATTCTCATCCCCCACAAGCTCTGCCTGTCCATTTCCGATGATGCTGGCATAACGGAAGCTGTACTGGCAGGGCGTATTCCCTTCTGTGAGCGCGATCTCTTTGTCCATCTCAAAGCCCACCTGCCCATTCCCACGGAGCAGAGCAAGCTTCTTCCCCTCCAGCGCGCAATGAAAGTAAAGGATGAGCCTTTCCCCGTCGTAATCAAAGCCCATGTTCATGGGGACGATGTAAGTTTTTTCGCCGTCCGTCATCCCCAGCCTGCATACCTTGCATTCCTCAAGCACCTTTCTGATCTCTTCCGGGTTTGTTACTTTTCTGTCTTTTCTTCTCATTATTTTCCAACTCCTTTTCGGCAATCTGCCGCTTCAAATTCCAGGTAGCTTTTGTAAACCTCCGAAAATACATAACTTCCAAAGACGGCGCCGGACATTGCGCCTTTCTTCAATGCCTCCGGATTTCCCCACTTTAGGAAGCCTGCCCGTTTTTAAACACAAACACCGGCACCGGCGGGCAGTTCCCACGGTTCCAGTATTCATTTACGATCACCGTGAATTCTTTCGCAGAAAGATCCCGCAGCCAGGAAAGAAGCGCCTCTTTTTCTGCAAAGCCCGTATCGCCGCCGCTATAGATCAGAAGGCTCATCATCCCGCCGCGCTTCAAGATGGAAAGCCCTTTTTTCGCCGCTTCCACGCTGGTATCCGCCGCCGTCCCTATGCTATGGTCCCCGCCCGGAAGATAGCCGAAGTTAAAGCAGATAACATCCGCAGTCTCATTCGCCGCATAGCTATCCATATGCTCATGCCCGTCCAGGATAAGCTCTGCCCGGCTTCTCATCCCATTAGCCCGCAAAATCTCCTCCGTATACCGCAGCGCCTCCTTCTGGACATCAAAGGCCAGCACCCTGCCCTTTTCACCGGCCAGGCCGCATAAAAACAGCGTATCCTTCCCCTTTCCCATAGTGGCATCAATATAAAACCCGCCTTCTGGCGCCTGGGAACGGATGATCTCGTGGCACCAGGAGGTGATCTGTGACTGTCTCATGGCTCAAGCTCCCTTTCCTTACGATCCTGGCTTGTATTATAGAGAAACATGACCACCGCCATCGTACAGATAATCCCGTATCCAAGCCAGCTAAGCATATCCGGCACCTGCCCGAATACCACGAAGCCAAGAAACGCTGCAAAGATAATCTGGGAATAATCATACACCGATATCTCCCTGGCCGGCGCGTAAGTATATGCCGCCGTGATGGAAAACTGCCCTCCCGCCGCGCTTAAGCCCGCCATAAGCAGTGCGGCAAGCTGCCCCGGGGTCATCGGGTGGAAGTCAAAGATCAGCCACGGCGCCGTCACCATACAGGAAAACATAGAGAAAAAGAACACGATAAACGGTCCCCTCTCACCATTTTCCCCAAGCTTTCTCACCATCGTGTAGGCGGCTCCCGCACATATCCCGCCAATCAGCCCGATGACGGACGGCACCAGATCCATATTGGAAAATGTAGGCTTCACGACGAACATACTGCCGGCAAACGCGCCCGCCACAATAAGCGCCTGGGGCGCCGTCACCTTTTCCTTCAGGATCAGGAAACTGAACAGCACCGCGAAAAAAGGAGACATCTTATTCAGCATAGAAGCATCCGCAAGCACAAGATGATCGATGGCATAAAAATTGCACAGAATCCCAAGCGTCCCGAAACCAGCCCGTAAAAGCAGATAGACAAGATTTCCCCGCCTGCACCGAAAGGGCACCCGGTCCTTAAGCAGGATCGCAAAAGCAAACACCGCCGCCACAAAATTACGGAAAAAGCTTTTCTGCACGGATGGCAGGCCGCCCGCCATCCGGACGAACATATTCATAAACGCAAAGCAAAATGCGGACAGGATGATATAGACGATCCCTCTATATCTCTTGCTCATAATCTTGCTCATAATCAGTCATCCCTTTCTGTTCTCTCCATCCTGTTTTCCTAAGCAGCCGGCAGACAATCCCGGCACATCATCCAGCCTCCTCTACAGATCGAAAAGGGAAAGCTGGTTTGACTCCGGCAGATCGCCGAAAAGCCCCATCTTCGCCATATAGTCAATGACCGTCTTGCTGGCCTTCGTCCGCTGCCGGAAATCATCCTTGGACAAGTACGGGCCGTCCTTTGCAGCCTCCGCCACAGCCTCCGCCGCCTTCTCCCCCATCCCTTCAATGCTGGTAAATGGCGGCATCAGTTTCCCGTCTACGATCAAAAACTTGGTCGCCTTCGCCTTATAGATGTCGATAGGCTCAAAGGTCAAGCCCCTGGCATACATCTCCTGCACGATATGCATATCTTTCAGCGTCGCCTGCTCCTTCTGGGAAAGGCTTGCCGCACGCCGGTCGTAATCGTCAATATACTGCTGGAGCTTCACCTTCCCCTGGCACATCAGCTCATAGGAAAATGCGTCCGCACGGATACCGAAATAGGCCCCATAATAGGCCAGCGGATAATGGATCTTGCAGTAGGCGATCCGGTAGGCCATCATAACATAGGCCGCAGCATGGGCCTTCGGGAACATATATTTGATCTGCTTGCAGGACCAGATATACCAGTCCGGCACATCCGCCGCTTTCATAGCCTCTTCAAATTCCGGCGTCAGACCCTTTCCCTTACGCACCTTTTCCATGATGGTAAAAGACAGCTCACTGTCCATTCCCTTATTAATAAGATATGTCATAATGTCGTCACGGGTGCAGATCGCCGTGGAAATAGTCGCCTTTCCGCTCCGGATCAGCTCCTGGGCATTGTTGAGCCACACGTCCGTCCCGTGGGACAGCCCGGAGATTCGGATCAGGTCCGACAGCGACTGGGGCTTCGTATCCACCACCATCTGGATAACGAAGTCCGTCCCGAATTCCGGTATCCCAAGACAGCCCACCGGACATCCCCCGATATCCTCCGGCGTGATGCCGAGTGCCGAGGTATCGTGAAAAAGCGACATCACCCCTTTATCGTCCAGAGGAATCTCTGTGGCCACGAATTTGTGATCCGTCTCATTGTATTCGTTATCCATGGCCGGAGAGCTGATGTATTCTTCCAGCGTCTTGATCATGGTCGGATCATCATGACCGAGAATATCAAGCTTCAACAGGTTATGGTCGATCGAGTGATAATCGAAATGTGTCGTAACAATATCCGTGTTCATATCATTTGCCGGATGCTGTACCGGGGTGAAGGAGTTGATATCCTCCCCCAGGGGAAGAACGATGATTCCGCCCGGATGCTGTCCCGTACTCCTGCGTATACCGGTACAGCCCTGGACGATCCGGTTGATCTCACAGACTCTTTTTCCCTGTCCACGCTCCGCGTAATAATTCTTCACATAGCCGAAAGCGGTCTTGTCCGCCAGTGTGCCGATAGTTCCCGCCCGGTAGGTCTGCCCCGCCCCGAAGATGACCTCCGTGTACTTGTGGGCATTACTCTGATAATCTCCGGAAAAGTTAAGGTCGATGTCCGGCTCTTTATTCCCCTTAAATCCTAAGAATGTCTCAAAAGGAATGTCAAAGCCGTCTTTAATCAGCGGCGCACCGCACTCCGGGCATGTCTTATCCGGCATGTCCCAGCCGCAGCCCCCCGCAAAGGCGCGCACCTCATCAGAGGTAAAATCGCTGTAATGGCATTTCTCGCAGTAATAGTGGGGACTCAAGGGATTTACCTCGGTGATCCCCGCCATGGTCGCCACAAAGGACGAGCCGACAGATCCCCGCGAGCCTACCAGATAGCCGTCCTCGTTGGACTTCCACACCAGCTTCTGGGCGATGATATACATCACGGCAAAGCCGTTGGAGATGATGGAGTTAAGCTCCCTCTCCAGCCGCTCGGTTACGATCTCCGGCAGGTTCTCCCCGTACATGCTGTGAGCCTTCCGATAACAGATCTCCCGAAGCTGCTTATCGGAATCCGGGATGACCGGCGGGCATTTGTCCGGGCGCACCGGAGATATCCGCTCCACCATATCCGCGATCCGGTTCGGGTTCTCGACAACGATCTCCCGCGCTTTTTCCGATCCCAGATATTCAAACTCCGAAAGCATCTCATCCGTCGTGTGAAGGTAGAGGGGCGCCTGGTTGTCCGCGTCAGTAAATCCCTTCCCGGCCATGATGATCCGGCGATATACCTCGTCCTCCGGCTCAAGGAAATGTACATCGCAGGTAGCCACCACCGGCTTATTAAACTGCTCTCCCAGGTTCACAATCCGGCGGTTGATCTCCCGCAGATCCTCCTCGCTGTTTACCTTGCTGATCCGGTCGCTCTCGATCATAAACCGGTTATTCCCCAAAGGCTGTACCTCCAGATAGTCATAAAAATTGACGATTTTTGATATCCTCTCCTCCGACTTGTCATTTAAAATGGCCTGATAAAGCTCACCCGCCTCGCAGGCGCTCCCTACGATCAGCCCCTCCCTGTACTTCGACAGCTCGCTTTTGGGAATCCTGGGCCTCCTGGCATAATATTCCAGATGGGACTTCGACACAAGCGTATAGAGATTCGTCCGCCCCACCTGATTCTTCGCCAGGATGATGACGTGGTAGGAGGGAAGCTTTTTCACCATCTCTTTGCTCTGGGCGCCGAACTGGTTAAGCTTCTCCAGGCTATGGATGCTCCGGCTCTTAAGCATCTCGATAAACTTCACGAATATCTCCGCCGTAGCATTCGCATCGTCTACCGCCCGGTGATGATTGTCCAGGGAGATGTGCAGTGCATTAGCTACGATATTCAGCTTGAATTTGGACAGCGTAGGCAGGAGGATCCTTGCCATGGCCACCGTATCCACTGACGTGAAATCCGGGACGATGTCCTGATACCGGCAGTTCTGCTCGATAAAGCCCACATCAAAACCCGCGTTATGAGCCACCAGCGCCGCGTCCCCAACGAAATCAAGGAACTGGGGCAGCACCGTCTCAATATCCGGCGCCTCCATCACCATCTGGTCATTGATACTGGTAAGCTGCGTGATCTCAAAAGGAATAGGCCTCTTCGGATTGACAAATGTGCTGAACCGCTCCGTAATCTTCCCTTGCTCCACCTTCACCGCACCGATCTCGATGATCTTATCCTTTACGGAGCTAAAGCCTGTCGTTTCCAGGTCAAACACTACATAGGTATCAGAGAGGGACTGCCCCTTTTCATTGACCGCCACATCCTGCAGATCGTCCACCAGATATCCTTCTACCCCGTAGATCACCTTGAAAGGATCTGACTTATCCAGCCCCTGCAGATAGTGGTGCGCCTCGGTAAAGCCCTGGACAACACCGTGGTCGGTGATGGCCACCGCCTTGTGCCCCCAATCGTGGGCGCGCTTAAGGATATCCTCCACCTTAGACACCCCGTCCATATCGCTCATCTTCGTATGGCAGTGAAGCTCCACGCGCTTCTCCGGCGCCGTATCCTGTCTTCCTTCCGTGAAATCCGTGATCTTGCGGATGCCGGAAACAGAGCCTATGGTAAGCTCACCGTCGTATTTGTCTATCGTTGTGACGCCCTTGATCTTTAAAAACGCGCCCTTTTTCACCTCTCCCAGCATCTCCGGAAGCTGATCATTTCTCACGAACATCTTGACCATGATCGTATCGGTAAAATCCGTGACGGCGAACATGATAATGGACTTCTCATTGCGGATCTCCCGCGTATCGAAGCTGATCACCTTTCCGCGGAAGATAATCTCTCCCATCTCGCCTACTACCTGGCAAAGCTTTATTGGCTCATCATCAAAGTCGCGGCCATACACCACATTGGGGTCATTGGAGCGCCGCAAGCCCATGGACTGGTCGCGCCTGCGCACTCCTGCTCCCCCGGGACTCTGGTTTTTGCCGCCGCTGCTTTTTTTTGCCTCCTTCTTTTCCGGTATCTTCTTCGGCGATTCCTTTTCCGGCTCTTCGCCCTTTTCCCTCCTGACGGAGGCGGAGGCTTTTAAGATCTCGTCAACCTCCTGACGGACCTTCAAGTCATTGTACTTTAATTTACTCTCCTTTGCCCCGTCGTAAGTCACCCGTATATCAATATCAAGGCCGAAGCGATCCTCGTACACATGTTTAAGATATCCGGTCAGGGAATCCTTCTTCCCCTGGGAGACGATCGTATCACAAAGCCCCAGGCAGAGAATGTTGCCCTCCTTAAAGGTACAGCTTGCACTTCTGAGCATACTCCGCTCCACAGCGCTTCTTTGTCCCAGCTCCAGGATAAAGCTGTCCTTGTACTCATCCATGAGATTCTCCGGCGTATACTGTCCTGAAAGCTCGTACCGCTCCACGATCTCCACCTGTACGCTGCTCCTCCCGAAGAGCTGTTCCTTCAGCAGCTGTTCAGCGTCGTAGACCGTCTTTTTCTGGAGGAGATGCTTTCCTAATATATGCACGCGGATAAAATCACGGTTCGTATTGGTTGCAACCTTTGTTACCTCCACGCCCTGAAACATCATCTCAATATTCTGATTTACTTTTAATGTAGGAAATACTTCAAAAAATGTTTTACTCATTCCAGTTAAGCAGCTCCTGTCTCAATGTCTCCAATAGCTTCTCTTCCTTTACCTTTTTCACGACCTCGCCCTTTTTGATCAGAAGTCCTTCCCCGATCCCTCCGGCGATGCCGATATCCGCCTCCTTCGCCTCACCGGGACCGTTCACCACGCAACCCATGACTGCTACCTTGATATCAAGCGGAATATCCGCAACCATCGTCTCCACCTGGTTCGCAAGACCGATAAGATCGATCTTCGTGCGTCCGCATGTGGGGCAGGACACCACCTCGATGCCGCCCTTCCTGAGTCCTAGCGTCCTCAGGATAAGCTTTGCCGATTTGATCTCCTCTACCGGATCTCCTGTCAGGGACACCCGGATCGTATCTCCAATCCCCTGATTCAAGATCAGTCCCAGACCGATCGACGACTTGATATTCCCCGAAAGCAAAGTTCCCGCTTCCGTAATCCCCACATGAAGCGGGTATGGACACTGCTTCGCAAGCTCCTCATGCGCCTTGACACACATCATCACGTCCGAGGATTTGATGCTGACTACCAGCCGGTCATACCCGAAGGACTCAATCAGGCTTACCTTATCCAGCGCGCTTTCTACCAGCCCGTCCGCTGTGACGCCGCCATACTTTTCCACCAGTTCTTTCTCCAGAGAACCGCTGTTGACGCCTATCCGGATAGGCACTCCATACTCCTTTGCCTTTTGGACCACTGCACGGACACGCGCAGGATCACCGATATTGCCCGGATTGATGCGGATCTTATCGGCTCCATTCTCAATGGCCGCAACCGCCAGCCGGTAATCAAAATGAATATCCGCGACCAGGGGAATATGTATCTGCCTTTTGATGGCAGACAACGCTTCTGCCGCCTCCATAGTGGGCACGGCGCAGCGGATGATCTCACAGCCTGCCGCCTCAAGCTTTTGTATCTGGGTGGCCGTTGCCTTAACATCCTCCGTCCGCGTATTGGTCATAGACTGGATGGCAACAGGGCTTCCCCCTCCGATCACTACGCCGCCGATCTGTATCTTTTTCGTACCGTTTCTTAACATCTCTGACACACCTCCCATAACGCTGTGTTAATCACCTTCTTACAGCCAGCGCAGTGAATGTGCCGGCCTGCCTGAATTGTCACTCCATAGGCTGCAACGAAAAATTCCACCTATTATACCACCGCTTCCACCGATGACAAATAGAGGGATATCTGCCAATGTTACTTTTTCAAGAATATCATCTGTTCTCCATATTCACGTTCCGTCAGTGTGAGGCAGCTTCTGTCCACACTGTAGTTAAAAGTCGTGGCAACAGGATCTACCAGCCTTAAAAGCTCCTCCTTGGTATAATGGCCGTCTGCGTCATCCATAACCTTGGCGATCTCTTCGTCATCTGGATGGATAGAGATGGTCTTCTCCTCCCTATCCAGCGTATAGTGCATCCGCACGTCCACACTGCCATCCGAAAGCTCCGGCACATTCACCATCAGCGTACCGTTCTTCTCGATAGTCATACCCAGATTACCGTCCTCATCTTCCCAGCTTCCCTCCAGTGGATTGGAGGTAAAAAGCTTCGCCAGCAAGTAAACGGCGATCAGCACGATCAGCACCGACGACCCTAAGGTTGCCGCCTTCCACAGCATACTTCTTTTGTTTTCATCATTCTTCGCAATTATCATAGGCTCTTTTGTCCCCTCACATTTTACTGCTCTCTTAAATTATATTTGCTTTTTTTATCTGTGTCAACGGGTGTCTGAAAGCAGTCAGATAATAATTATTCTTTCATCTCTACAAGGAGGTAGAACCCTTTTTCCGTCTTCTCAATCTTTTTGATGGTCCCTTTTCTTGACATGATCCGCTGGCCAGTCCGGTAGATGCCCGACATGGCCACAGACGGCTCCACCAGATAGGTATACTGCCCGGTCACAGCGCTTCGCTCGCTGATCTCTACTTCCTGGCCTTCCGTGACAAGGCCCTCTCGTTCCATTTTAAATCTTTCCAGTCTCATATTGCCTCATTTCCCTTTATCATTCCTGAATATCGCGTTCCGATTCGGAACATAATATAATATCTGATGATTATCGGAACGATCTATGTTTTTTTCTGCAACACTTGGTAAAATATAGTTATTGTCCGCACAGGTTCGCACATCAAAATGTAACCGGTCAGATTACGAAAGGAGGGATTACCTATGAATTTTGCCGACAAGCTAAAGAAGCTTCGGAAAATGAACAGCATGACGCAGGAAGAAGTCGCGCAGCGTCTCGGTCTTTCCCGTTCCACGATCGCAGGCTATGAGAGCGGGATCAAAGGCCGTCAGCCATCCCGGGAAGATCTGGCAGCATTCGCCAAGCTTTACGGTGTAACGTTAGATTATCTGGTAAACGATGAGATAATCAATATAGATATTTCTCCCTGCTCTTCTCTGTCCAAAGATGAAGAGAGGCTGCTCAACGATTACCGGAACCTTTCGCTTGCCGCCAGGGAGCTTGTCAGAGAGCAGATCTGTACGCTTGAAAAATACAATATCAAATACAAAGAACAGCAGCAGCCGTAAGCATCGCGCTCTCCGGCGCCTGCTGTTTTTCACATTTCTTAACACTCTTCTGCGATCTTTTTGATCAGCTCTTTTGTATCCTCCCATCCAAGACACGGGTCTGTGATGGAGCGCCCATATTCCATATGCTCGCTGATATCCTGTCTTCCCTCTTTCAGGTAGCTCTCCACCATGACGCCCTTTACTAATGACTTTACGCCGCTGCAGTGCTTCCTGCTGTGCAGCACCTCGCTCACGATCCTTTTCTGCTCCTTATACGCTTTGTTGGAGTTAGAATGGTTGGCGTCGATAATGACTGCCGGATTCTTAAGCTCCTTTTTCTCATAAAGATCAAGAAGTCTTACGCAGTCCTCATAATGGTAGTTAGGTATGCAGGTGCCGTACTTGTCCACGCCGCCCCGCAGGATGGCATGGGCCAGCTCATTGCCCTCTGTGGTCACGTCCATGGCCCGGTAGATGAACCGGTGTCCCATCTGGGCCGCGACTACAGAATTGAGCATCACAGACAGGTCGCCGCTGGTAGGGTTCTTCATCCCCACAGGGATGTCCATGCCGCTGGCTGTCAGCCTGTGCTGCTGGTTCTCCACAGACCTTGCGCCGATCGCCTCATAGGAGAGGATGTCGTCCAGATAACTCCTGTTCTCCGGATAGAGCATCTCGTCTGCCGCCGTCAGGCCGCTCTCCTTCATGGCCCTGATATGCATCTTACGGATAGCCAGAATTCCCGCGTACAGATCCGGAGCCTTGTCCGGGTCAGGCTGGTGGAGCATCCCTTTGTAGCCCTCCCCGGTAGTCCTTGGTTTATTGGTATAGATCCTCGGTATCAGAATCAGCCGGTCAGACACCTCTTCATTGATGCCTGCAAGACGGCTCACGTACTCACAGACCGCTTCCTCATTGTCCGCAGAGCAAGGTCCGACGATCACCAGAAATTTATCGGACTTTCCCGTGAACACATCCCTGATCTGCTGATCCCGGCGGGCTTTCATGGCAGTAAGCTCCTCCGACAGCGGATACTCCGCCTTCAGCTCCTTCGGCGACGGAAGTGTTTTGTTGATCCTCATGGCCATCTCTCTACACTCCCCGCTCTCTGATCAGTTCATCGATCTGCTCCGGATCCGGCATCGAACGGATAGCGCCCTTTTTCAGCGTGATCAGGGCTGCTCCCGCATTAGCATAGTTTAGGATATCCCCCAGCTTTTCCTCGTCGAGTGCCTCAAGCCCGTGCTTTAACACTCCGTGGATTGCACAGCCGCAGAAAGTATCTCCCGCTCCGGTAGTCTCGATGGCCTTCACCGGGAAGCCTGCACGCTCCACTCGCAGATCCTTATAGTAAGCCCGGCTTCCATCCTTGCCCATCGTAAGAAAGATGAGCGGGATGTGATATTTCTCCTGAAGATAGCGGATACCTTCATCGTAATCCTCCTTGCCGGAGACAAACTGTATCTCGTTGTCCGAGATCTTGAGCACATCGCAATATCCGAAGCCGTACTCCATCTGCTCCTTCGCCTCGTCAAGGCTCTTCCACAGCGGCGGGCGCAGGTTCGGGTCGAAGGTGATGAGGCATCCCGCCTCCTTCGCCGTCTCAAGCGCTTTCTTTGTGGCTGCCCTTGCCGGCTCTCCCGTCATCGACAGCGTTCCAAAGTGAAATGCCATTGAACTCCGGATGATCTCCTCATTCACATCCTTTTCATCCAGCATCATATCTGCTCCCGGTTTACGGTAAAAGGAAAATTCCCTGTCGCCGTCCGGGAACGTATGTACAAACGCAAGTGTTGTGGGAATCTCCTCATCCATGCACAGCCCTTCTGCATGAATTCCCGCCTCAGAAATCGTATCCTTAAGGAGACGCCCGAACTGGTCAGCGCCTACTTTTCCGATAAAAGCCGTCTTCCTCCCAAGCTTATTCAGCATCGCAAGTACATTGCAGGGGGCTCCTCCCGGACATGCCTCGAACAAGTTGTTGCCCTGCTCACTCTGCCCGTTCATCGCAAAATCAATCAAAAGTTCTCCCAGTGCGGTTATGTCATATAATTTGTCCATGCCGATAATCTCCCTTTCTCATTTTAAATCTGTTAATATTATATCAATAAATGGCAAATGTGTAAAGCCGTTGCTGGATAACCGATCATCCCAGCAGGCTTACGCCTCCCAAGAGCACATAAGAGATAAAGCACATAATCACCGTAGCCATCAGTATCCCTAAGATTACCGCCGGAAATGCCTTTTTAAACTTGATCCCCAGCAGCGCGGCGATAAGCGATCCGGTCCACGCCCCCGTACCCGGAAGCGGGATCCCCACAAAAAGCACCAGCCCCCAGAATTCATACTTCTCGATCTGGTCGCTCTTACTCATGGCCTTGCTCTCTAATTTCTCCACCATAGGGCGGAAAAGCTTCGTCTCCTTCATCCACCGGAACACCGGCGTGATCAGCATAAGGATGAAGGGCACGGGAATAATGTTGCCGATCACGCTTATGGGTACTGCCGTCGTCACCGGGACGCCCAGAAGCGGCCCTGCAACTAAAAGCGCCCCCCTAAGCTCCAGGATCGGAATCATAGAAATAATAAACACAATCGCTTCTTTTCCCACACTGCCTCCCAGTGCATCGATAATCCCCTGTATTAAAGTCTCTGTCATAGTCGTCTCCCTTTATGTTTATTCGCTCCATTTAGCAGCCCGTATGTCAGTCAGACAGGTCTTCCGCCCGCTCCATGGCGGGCAGATATCCTTCTAAAAATCCAAGAAGGGCATCCATATCCTCCTTTGCTCCCACAGTGATACGGATATACTGCTCGATCCGTTCGCCTCCCCAGTACCGCACATAGATCCCCGCCTTATCCTTCAGGACCTCGAACATCTCCCTGACGTCATACTTTGGATGCGTGGCAAAGATAAAGTTGGCCTTAGAGTCAAGGCAGGAGAAGCCAAGCCGCTTAAGCTCTCCTTTCGCCCACTCTCTTGTGTTAATTATCTTACGGATCCCTTCTTCAAAATATGCCTTATCCTTTACCGCTTCCACGCCGCAGGCGATCGCCGCCTGACTCATGGTATAGGAATTGAAGGAATACTTGGCGTCATTAAGATACCTGATCAGAAGGGGGTTGCTGATGGCATACCCGATGCGCATACCCGCAAGGGACCGCGCCTTGGAAAATGTCTGGACAACGATCAGGTTGTCATACTTTTCAATAAGCTCCAGCGCAGATCTCCCCGCAAAATCCACATATGCCTCATCCACGATCACGATCACGTCCCGGTTTCGCCCGATGATCTCCTCCACCTCAGAAAGCTCCAGGTAAAGTCCGGTAGGCGCATTGGGATTGGGAAAGATAATCCCGCCGTTCTCCCGGAAATAATCCTCCTTCACGATGCAGAAATCCTCATCCAGCGGGCAGCACTCATAAGGGATCCGGTAGAGGTCAGCCCACACCTTGTAGAAGGAATATGTAATGTCCGGGAACAATATCGGTTTTTCCGAATTAAAAAACGTAAGGAAACACATGGACAGCACATCGTCAGAGCCGACGCCCACAAACACCTGGTCTTCGCCTACACCGTAATAGCCGGCCAAGGCCGCCACAAGATCCCCTGCCGCCGGATCCGGGTAAAGCCTGAATCTGTCGGTGTCCATCCCCTTAAGCACCCGCCTTACTCCCGGCGCAGGCGGATAAGGGTTCTCATTCGTGTTCAGCTTGATGACTGTCTGGCGGGGCTGCTCCCCCGGAACGTAAGGCTTTACCTTACGGATATTTTTCTCAAATGCTTTCATCTAAAAATACTCCTTTGCCAGCTCCCGGAATTTGGGAAGGGAATTGACGATCGTCTCATAGGAGACGCAATAAGCCAGCCGCACATATCCCGGACACGCAAAAGAACTTCCCGGGACGATCAAAAGATTATACTTCTTCGCCGCCGCACAGAACTCCTTTTCGTCTTCTACCGGAGATTTCACGAAAAGATAGAAGGCCCCCTGAGGCTTGATGCAGGAAAACCCGCATTCCTTAAGCCCCTGATACAGCGCCTCCCGGTTCCGGTCATAGTAAGAGATATCCGTCTTTTCATTCAGGCACTTAGCCACAATCTTCTGCTGGAGAGTCGGCGCGTTCACGAAGCCCAGGATGCGTGTGGCGACATTTGCCGCCGCAAGGACTTCCTCACTGTCCGACACCTCGTCCGGGATCACCAGATAGCCGATACGCTCGCCAGGCAGAGACAGAGATTTGCTGTAGGAGTATCCAACCACCGTGTTAGCGTAATATTTGGTCAGATAGGGAACCTCTATCTTGTCATACACAAGCTCCCGGTACGGCTCGTCGGAGATCAGGAAGATATCCGTGCCGTACTCCTTCTGCTTCGCCTCCATGACCGCCGCCAGCTTCTTTATGGTACTCTCCGAATACACAACACCTGTCGGATTATTCGGCGTGTTTACAATAACCGCCTTAGTCTTTGGGGTGATCTTCTGCTCAAATTCATCGAGCTTTGGCTGGAAATCCACCGTATTGGGCGGGACTTCCACCAGAACACCGTCGTAATTGTCCGTATAAGAGCGGTACTCCCCGAAATAAGGAGCGAAAGCGATCACTTCGTCCCCCGGGTTAATGAGCGACTTTAAGATGACGTTCAGTCCTCCTGCCGCACCCACCGTCATGACGATATTCTTTCCCGCAAACATTGTGCCGAATCTTTCATTCAGCGAAGCGGCGATCGCCTCCCGCACCTCTGCATAACCGCAGTTGCTGTTGGTGTAACCGTGAAGCGCCACCGGATCTTCCTCCTCAATAAGCTCAAGGATTGCTTTTTTCACCGCCTTTGGCGCCGGTACATTCGGGTTTCCCAGGCTGAAGTCAAACACATTCTCTGCACCGTAGATCTGCGCCAGCCGGTTTCCCTCTTCGAACATCGCACGGATCGCCGAGCTGTTCGCCACCATATTTTTCATCTTCTCTTCAATCATCTTCCATTCTCCTTTACTGTTTTTCCTTCACATTGCCCTTCTCTACCAGAAATACCGGGCGGTAGGAAAGCTTCGCCTTCCTTAAGCCCTCTGCCCCCGTATCCTCCTCCCGGTTGACGTACTGGTAATCCATGCATTCGTGCTCCACAAACTGCTGGTTGATCATCGGATACGCGCCCTGCACATCCGCATAAGCCTTCTCGATATGAACCACGAAGGTATCTGAACAGACCGGTTCTCCAAGGGTGAAGGCCGCCACCTCGCCGTCGATCTTTAAGACGCCCCCCACAAGGCCCAGCTCCTTAAAGAGCCT
>Ga0137306_102200_pt1 | contig 17024 bp, 15 predicted proteins | sample Inofroosms_March_FD_97187 | JGI IMG/M metagenome (GOLD analysis project Ga0137306, IMG submission 97187) | Mouse cecal microbial communities from Vienna, Austria - N-Acetylneuraminic and N-Acetylglucosamine D2O microcosms_March | ecosystem: Host-associated > Mammals > Digestive system > Large...
TCCGAATACTTCTCCATTTTCCTCGTATAGCCTTTTATAAATATTTTTCAGGTGAACATCTGCTTTTCTGCTGCAAAATACGACCTCCGGGAAACCGGAACGAATCTCCCGGTATGTATCCAATTTGGCATATCCCATCTCTTCATAGGACTGCTTCTGAAAGTACCGTTCTGCATCTTCCACAGACATCCTGCCGGACTTCACCTGCTCTAAAACTTCTTTTACATCCATTCTCTCTCGAAATCCTCCAACCATTTTTACATGATTCTGCTTTTATCTGCAACTAAACTGTTACTATTCACAGCCATATAAAAATCAGCAGACAGATTCGTCAAGCACAGCTTGTAAGAAACTGTTTGATGATTTTTATATGACTGGAATCAGTCACTTCACCCACATAAGCAAAAAATCAAGATGCGTAGCATCGACAGACGGCTTTGCCGGCTGTTTTTGCGCATATGTGTGAAGCGGCTGTGAATAGTAACACTAAACTACGTTTTTATCGGGAAAATACATGACTTATACTGAACCGCGATTTAAAAGCAGTCATCCTCTTTCCATAATTTCCTTCACTGTCACAGGATTGATCTTTCCTTCCATCGGCCCAAACGCAGCCACATTGAGCGCTCCTGCTGCCGCTCCCATCTGCGCAGCCTCCTTCACACCCTTTCCCTGGACAAGCCCTGCCAGAAACGCCCCGTCAAAGCAGTCCCCGGCTCCGGTGGCATCTGCCTGTTCTACCTGGTAAACGCCCACTTCTTCCACACGGTCACGCTGATAGATCCGGCTTCCCTTTGCCCCGTTTTTCAAAACCACGATTTCCATCTTCGGATATGCAAAACAGGACTCTACCGCCTTCTCCACCGTCTCCTGCCCGGTGATCAGCAGCAGTTCCTCGACTCCCGGCAGAAAGATGCCAGTGTGCTCCATGACCTCCCCGATCACCTCATGGATGGACTCGTCCATAAACAGCTCTCTACGAATATTCGGATCAAAGGAGATCTTAGCGCCCTCCCCGACAAACATGCGCATCGTCTTTAATATTTCCTGCGCAAACACCGGATTAGACATGAGGGAGCATCCCATGATATGCATATACTTCACGCCCTCAAATTCCCCCTGTCCGGGGGCTTTCGCCTCGACGGCAGGCGTATTTCCCATATGGAAAATGAATTTCCGGGAGCCGTCTCCAAAATAGGTCACAAAGGCGCAGCCTGTAGCCCGCTCTTCACTTTCAAGGACATGGCTTACGTCCACGCCGTCTTGTCTCAGACGGTCTAAAAGGCATTTTCCGAAATCGTCCTTTCCCACGCCGCCGATGATCGCCGTCCTGCATCCCAGACGTGCGGCCGCATCAATACAGATCGCGGGTGCGCCGCTGGGATAAGGGCCTTTGAACGTCCCTGCCTGGTCAAGAGGAACATCCTCATGCTCACGCATAATTTCAACCAGTATCTCGCCCATCGTTAAAATGTCTGTCATATCTTTTCCTGCTTTCCTTTTAATGTAACTCTCACAATGGTGTCTTTTGCATCCGCCAATTCCGGTTTTGGTTTCTCAGTCGATTGGAAATTGCCCTGCGAAACATAGATGTACGCTAACATCACATTTCCTCCTTCCTGCGCTTTTTCGCCGTCAGATCATAGCTGTTCCCGATCATGACCCGGACCTCTTTATCCGGGATACTTCCGTCCAGGATGATGGAGTTCCAGTAAGCCTTGTTTAGATGATATGCCGGAATGACCGACTCAAACGCATTTCTCCAAAATGAGATCCACTCCGGGTCGCATTTTACATTGACCCAGATGTATCCGTCCTTTTCGAAAATCCATGCGAATACTTTTTTATTTTCCTGATGCCGCATCACACACCAGTTGGCATCATGAAACGGATAATCCTCATATGCTCCCGGATAGTTCAGACACAGGTCTATGATCTCCTGTCTCTCTTTCAGCATCCTTCCCGGCCCCCTTCCGCAAACACCTTCATAGAAGCTTCTTCCTCAAACTGCCTGGAGTACAGCTCATAATAATATCCCCTTTCCTCCAGCAGCTCCCGGTGCGTCCCACGCTCGATGATCTTTCCATCCTTTACCACAAGGATCAGATCCGCCTGCCGGATCGTAGACAATCTGTGCGCGATGATAAAAGACGTATGTCCTTTCAGCAGTTTTCCGGTCGCCTGCTGGATCAGCTGCTCGGTCTGGGTGTCGATCGAAGACGTGGCCTCGTCCAGCACGAAGATGGCCGGGTCCGCAAGGATTGCTCTCGCAAAGGAAATGAGCTGCTTTTCCCCGGTGGAAAGCTTTCCGCCGCTCTCTCCCACATCGCTTTCATAGCCATTCTCCAGCTTCATCACAACCTGATCCGCCGATACGCTTCTGGCCGCCTCTTCAATCTCCGCGTCCGAAGCCGAAAGCCTGCCGTACCGGATATTTTCCCGGACGGTTCCGGAGAACAGATGGGGATTCTGCAGCACATATCCGATCTGGCTGTGGAGCCAGAGCTGGGAGCGCTCCCGATAGTCCGCTCCGTCAATGAGGATCCGCCCTGATGTAGGCTCAAAAAAACGCCCCATCAGATTCACCAGCGTAGATTTTCCCGCTCCTGTTTCTCCTACGATCGCCACATTCATTCCTGCAGGCACATGGAGATTGAAGTGCTCCAGCACATATTCCTTCCCATCCGGATACATAAAGGAGACATCCTCAAACACAATATCGCCTTTGATTCTTTCCCAGTTCTTCGGCTTCGGTGAAAAAGCATCCCCATACTTTTGGATCACATCCGCCCGGTCTACAACATTTGGTTCCTGCTCCAGCAAGTCCGTCACACGCTCAATATTCGCCTGACAGGAGATCAGGTCCGCCAAAAGTCTTGCCAGCTGCTGGATCGGCTCAAAAATAATGACCGCATAAGAGATAAACACGGACAGGGTTCCCAGACGCATGATCTCTTCCTGCACCATATGACCGCCCTGCGCCAGGACCACCGCTGCTGCCACGGAACTGAACAGCAGGATCGCCGGGATATAGACCGCGTTCAGCTTTGCAGAGCGCCCTGCAGCCCGCTGCATCTCCAGCGTATGCTGAAAAAATGCATTCTCATTTTCCTTTTCGATTCCCATACTTTTTGATGTCCTGACTCCGGTGATCCCTTCATTGTACGCGCTGGTAATCTGAGAGTTGATCTTCCTCACCTTCCGGTTCCAGTGCAGGATCTTATTCTGAAAATACACCGTCAGAACTGCAATGCACGGCACGATCAGCAGGATCACCAACGCCAGCCGGACATTCAGCAGGAACATGATCGTAAATACACTGAGCACATAGAGCAGTGCCCAGAACATATCCACCAGCCCCCATGCGACCAAAGAGGCGATCCGCAGCGTATCGCTCATGACACGGGCATGGATATAGCCTACCGGAGTCGTATTGTAGTAGGAAAAGGACAGGGTCTGCAGATGTTCAAACTGGGCCCATTTCAGATCCCTTCCCAGGTTCATCTCAATGATGATCGCTGCATGGACCGAGGTATAGACAGCGAACGTCTGGAGCACGATCACCAGAGCGTAAAGGATGGCAAAATGCCGCAGCCCATCCAGGTTGCCGGGTGTAATGAAGCGGTCGATAGCATAGCTCTGGAAGAGCGGAACAACCACATCTACACCGGCAAGGAAAATGTTCAGCATAAAGGAGATTGCAAAATACTTTTTGTACGGCCGGAAAAATGGCAGCATTTTCATCCATATCCGAAAGCTGAACGGTTTATGATACTCCTGTTCTTCATATGCCGCCATCTTCTGCACCTCCCATCTGTTCCCGGTCATCCTGGCTCATCTGGATATCGTATATCCTGCGGTAGATCCCCTGCTTTTTGATCAGCTCATAATGAGTGCCCATTTCTTCCACCCGTCCCTGGTTCAGCACCAGAATCTGATCTGCCCCCATGAGTGTTGTGATCCGGTGGGAGATCAGGATGACCGTTGCCTGTTCCATATCATCGCTAAGCGCTTTTCTGATCATGGAATCTGTCTGCGAATCTACTGCTGAGAGCGAATCGTCAAACACCAGAATGGGCGCTTTCTGAAGCAGCATTCTGGCGATCGCCACACGCTGCCTCTGCCCTCCCGAAAGCGTCACTCCCCGCTCCCCTACCAGCGTATCATAACCGTCCGGGAAGCTCATGACTGACTCATCCACACAGGCTGTCTCCGCCGCGCGGCGGATTTCCTCTATGGAAGCGCCGGGCGCACAGGCCGCGATATTTTCCCGGATTGTCCTGGAATATAAGAAAGGTTCCTGCAATACCATACCGATACAGCTTCGGAGCTGCTCCAGCGGAATCTCTCTGATATCCTTTCCGCCGATGCAGATCCTTCCCTGCCCGTCCTCCAGTTCGTATAGGCGTGTCAAAAGCTGAACGATAGTCGACTTTCCGCTTCCGGTCCCGCCAAGGATGCCGAAGGTATATCCCTGTGGGATGGAAAAATCTACGTCTGACAAAACTTCTTTCCCGGATTCATATGAAAAGTTTACATGTTCAAAGCGAATATCAAACGTATCTGTCCGGCCTGTGCCTTCTTTTCTTCCCTGGCCCGTATAATTCTCTTCTTCCGCCCGTATGATATAATCCACACGCTCGAAAGACACACCGGCCTTGCTCATATCGGAAAGGATTCTCCCCAGCCCGCGAATCGGCCACACCAGCGTTGTATTATAGGATGCAAAAGCGATAAATTCTCCCACGGAGATCGTTCCATGTACCGCCTCGATCGTTCCCAGAGCGATCACCGCGACCACCTGAAAGCCCGTGATCAGATCCCCTATGCCCCAGTACAGCCCGGACAATGTGCCCAGCCGGATCCAGAGCTTCGCAAAGATCTCATTCTTTTCACGGAAACGGTCCATCTCGAATTTTTCACGGCCAAAGGCGCGTACTACCCGCACACCAGTCGCATTTTCCTGGACTATCGTTGACAATTCACCTTCTGCCTCGTCTGCATCCACAAACCTTTTGGCGATGAGGCGGTAAAAAACAGCGGAGTACAATACGACCACAGGTACAAAAGCCAGGACCACCAACGACAGTTTCACATTCATGTACAGCATCATGACAAAAGAGATCACGACCAGAAACACGGTACGGAACACTTCCAAAAGCTGGGTGACTACAAAGTTGCGGATAACCTCTACGTCTGACGTACACCGCTGAATAATATCACCTGTCTGATTTTGATCATGCCAGTCCATTGGCAGCTTCTGCACATGGGCAAACAGGGCGTCCCGCATATTTTTTGCAAAATTCTCCCCTGCCATGGCCGTATTGGACCGGCAGATATACTGCGCGATTCCAGACAGCGCCGCCACTGCAATGAGCAAAAGCGACAGGATCCAGAGATGATCTGCCAGATACGTATATTTTCCGCCGCCCAGGACAGAGTCGATACTGAACCGGAAAATCTGGGGTGTCAGCGCGTTTAAAACCGTTGCCGCCAGAGATGCGGCAACTGCGGCAGCAAAATAACCCTTCGATCCGTCAAAAAACCGGCGGATCAGATTTAATTTTCTGTATTTTGAGTCTATGTATTCCACAAAATTGCCCTCTTCTGATTTGAATTTATTGTACCTATGTCGAAAAAGTAAGGCATATCAGATAAAGCTCCTGATATGCCAAAATGACTATAGGCCATTACTTTTAATCCATCAGGTCGATCACTGAAACAGGGCAGCTGTCTCTTGCCTCTTCTGCCGCCTCTTTTGTCTCCTCCGTAACGTCCGCATAAGCTTCCGCCACATCTTCATCATTGAACCGAAATACCTCCGGGCAGGTAGAAACACATGCTCCGCAGGAAATACACCCTTCATTTACCTTTGCTTTCATAAATCTTCCTCCTGGAATTTTATTCATAGGCTGTTCTGCACTACCTTTTCTCAGTATTCCCGGAAAATTTATCATTATACCTGTTCCTTTTTCATGCAGCAATGCTTATATTTTTTCCCGCTCCCGCAGGGACAGAGATCATTTCTTCCGATCTTTTTCCCGCTTCTCACAAAGGGCTGGTCGCTGTTATACTGATGGACCGCAGTCCTCATAGCCTTCTTTTTTTCATCCGGGTATTTTTCAAAATATTTCCCCCCGGTTATGTGTTTTCCCAAGCGGATATATTGTTTCTGCAAACTGCTTTTTAGATATCTCAGGTTCTTTTCATTCTGGAGCTGTTCCGCAAAATCACAGATTTTTTCATAATACTCCGGGTATTCCTCTTTCATGATCTCTAGCTGAGGAAGCACCTCCTGCCGCTCCTCGATCATACATAATTTCAGATCCAGCAACGCATAAGTCCGAAGGTCCGCCGACTTGTCATCCATCAGAAAGAATACCTCGGTTCCGAGCTGCACGGTTTCCGACAGGCGCTTATCCTCCCAGATACATCGATCCACGTACTGCCCCCGGACCATAGCCAGCAGTTCCTTAGCCTCACCCTGCACACATACCTTCTCTACCGCTGAAAGAATATCCCTGATCAGGTCATGGGGGGAAGCGCACAGATTCATATCCTGTATCATCCTCGTACAAAATCCAAACACGATATCCAGATACTCCGCTATATAAATGGAATATTGCCGGATAAACTGTTCAAATTCGCCCAGCATGCTGCTGAAGTCCCGGCCTTTTTTGCAGCACATGGACAGGATCCCCGAGTATGCACCCAATACTCCCGATATCTCTTCCCTTTTCCAGCGTCTGTCCTTTCTGACCAATTCTGTCAGCACCTGGATTCCCCGGTCATATCTCTCATAATTATCACAGGATACGGAAAAATCCAATAAAAACTGGTTATCCCGGCATCCCAGTTCATACGCCTTTTCATACGCCGCATATGCCTTCCGGGTATAGTTCCTCTCATCATAGGAAACGGCAAGTTCTCTCCAGAACCACTGATTTTCTGGTTCCCGCTTTACAAGCTCTTCACAGCTTTTCACAGACTTTCCCGAATTTCCTGCCCGGCGCTGTGCAAGCGCCAAGTAGTATAAAAATTGGATTTCTTCCGGAAAACGCTTCCATGCCTCTTCGCAGACATCCCGGGCGCTATAGGGATCCTGTGCATTCCGGTGCTGCCAGTACAAGTCCAGAAACTTTCTCGCCAGAGGGTCTGACGGTCTGGTAAAGACGGGTCCCCGGCCTTCTGTCTGTCCCTTTAACCGCTCATAAGCCTCCCGGATCTCCCGGAATTTTTCCGGAGATTCCTCTGGAGAATATTTTCTGACCAGAGAAAAGTAAGCCCTTTTTATTTCCTTCTGTGTCGCTCCCTCTTCCAGCCCCAATACTCTATAATCATCCATGCCCTGCCGCCCCTCATTCTCGCTCTTCCAACAGATCCAGGATATCCTCTTCCAACTCCGCCGCCCTGTCCTCGTCTTCCTCGATCAAGGCCAGCTTCAGGTCATACAGGCAGCTCTCCAGGTCCTCTCTGTAAAACGGCATATTCTGAACCGTTTCACTTTTCAGCCTGCGCTCAGCCCTGCGGATCACCGTCCGAAATTCCTTTGCAAGAGAAGACTCTTTCCATTTGCTGACATCTGTTGCCGCTTCCGTAAAAAATTCCTCTTCATATGCCATCATGTTGATCTCTACTGACGCCTCTTCTCCCGAGCTTGGGATCCGCGCGCTGACCTCCAGCATTCCGTTCAGATTATAGGAAAACTCCACTTCGATCCGCTCTTCTCCTTCCGGGCGCATGGGAATACCGGAAATCACAAATTCTCCCAGGAAATGGTTCAGCCGCACGTCGTCATGTTCTCCCTGGTAAACTTCAATTTTCGCGGAGGTCTGATTGTCCGCGCTTGTATAGTATATCCCTTTTCTGACAACCGGAATCGTCACATTCCTTGGGATCACAATACTCATATAATGGGATCTGTCCTCGCACAACACGCGGATTCCCAGTGTATAAGGATTCACATCTGTCATGATGATGCCCTCTTCCCGGCTCAGCGTCCCTTCGATGATGCCGGCCTGGATCGCCGCGCCTTCCGCCACCGCATAATCCGGATTCACCGCTTTTGACGGCTCCTTCTGCAGATAGGCTTCAATATCCCTGCGTACCATCGGCATCCGGGTGGATCCGCCTACCAGCAGGATCCTGTCAATATCCGAGGGCAGCACTCCGCTGTCCGCCAGAACTACGTCGATGGGAGCGTGGGTCCGCTCGACCAGGTCCCGGGTCATTTCCTCAAACAGCTCCAGCGTCACTGTTTCTTCTAACGCCAGCGGAGTTCCGCTCTTTTCTGCAATAAACGGGATCACGATCTGGCAGGAATCCCGGCTGCTCAGTTCCTTTTTACACCATTCAGCCTGTTCTTTCAGCTTGACCATGGCCGCAGCATCTTTGCTCAGGTCTTTTCCGTGTTTCTTTCGGAACTGTGAAACGAGCCACTGGATCAGACATTCATCGAAGTCCTTTCCTCCAAGCCGGTTGTCGCCGCTGCTGGCTTTCACTTCCACTACGCCTCCGAACATTTCCAGAAGTGTCACGTCAAATGTACCGCCGCCCAGGTCATAGACCAGTATATGGCTTTCTTCCTCCATATGGCCGATCCCGTAGCTAAGAGCTGCCGCCGTAGGTTCATTGATGATCCGCTCCACCTCGAAGCCTGCCCGCTTTCCGGCCTCCACAGTTTCCTGCCTCTGCAGGTCGTCAAAATATGCAGGGACAGAGATCACTGCCCGAGAAATATTTTCGCCCAAGGATTCCGATACATAATCCTTTACATATTTGAGCAGCATGGATGAGATCTCCACCGGCGTATAGTCCTTGTTTCCCATACGCAGCTTTTCTTTTGTACCGATCTTCCTCTTCGCCTCGATCACCGTATCCTCCGGCTCCATGAGGTACTGAGCCTTTGCCTTTTCTCCAAATACAAGCTGCCCGCTCTTGTCAACACCGACGGCAGAAGGCATGATCACCTGTCCGTCAAGATTAACGATCATCACTGGTTTTCCGTTCCGGATCACTGCCGCTTCCGTTGTCGAAGTCCCAAGGTCAATCCCTATAATTGTATCCGCACCCATCATTTTTCTCCTCCGTACCATTTCTCACAGAACTGATTTCTGTCCTTCTCTTTCCAGACGGTATGCCGCCACCCGTGCTTTCTTTTTTACCTGGCCCCGCCAGATCACGCCCGGACTGTAGATTTCCGCCACCCGCATATCCATCGCTTCCTCGGATACCGTTCTGGCCTCGATCACTTCATGAAGCGCATAGTCCACCTGTACCCCAGACTCTTCGATCCACGCGATCCCGCTGGATAATCTGGCTCCTTCCGCCGCTTTTTCCATCAACTCAAGCTGTGAGAGCCATTCAGGAGCATTTTGTCCGGCATACCGCTTCATCCCCCAGAGCTGTTCCTGATATACCGACAGAAACTTTAGAAGCTTCTCCTGTTCCGCTTCCAGCTTCCTGACCTGATCCCGGCTCTTCCGCTGTTCCTCCTGCTGCTCTTCCAGGGCGTCCAGGCAGTCTTCCAGAGCCATATCGTGCCGGCGCACGTCTGAACTGACCTGCCGGATATCCTGGGAAAGGTTTTCCGAAAGCTCCTGCCCTTTCTTCATTTCCTCAGTCAGTTTCGTCAGCATTTCCTCTGTCTTCAGACGGAAAGCCTTTTCCTCTGCCTCTTTTTCCTCATTTTTAAGAAAAGAAAATATTCCCATCATTCACTCCATATTCTTCTATATATCCTTTACGGACTTCCTTATTCCAACCGCCCCTTGACCTCATGGTACAGATATGCCACCGGCAGCCCTACTACGTTGTAATAATCGCCTTCAATCCGGTCGATGTATGCCGCAAACCGCCCCTGAACTCCGTAAGCGCCTGCTTTATCCAATGATTCCCCCGTAGCAAGATACCGGCGGATCTCCTGATCCGTCATTTCATGCACATAAACCTTCGTTTCCTCGGCATGGGTGATCGTATGCAATTCTCCGTTTCCGTCAAAATCCAACAGCGCAACGCCTGTATAGACCTGGTGCATCCTTCCCTGCAGGCTTTTCAGCATGGAAAATGCCGCCTCCTCATCGGACGGCTTTCCAAGAATCTGCCCGTCCAACGCAACGATCGTGTCCGCACCCAGTATCATTACATTGCAGAGATGTGTCTCTCTCGTTCCCTTTTCGGAAATGCAGGCATAACCTGAATTTTTATTTTCGCGCTGCTTCACTTCCTCCGCCACATGCTGTGCCTTCATCAGCGACAGTTCCCTGACGATCTCCTCCGGGCGGGTGCTCTCGTAATGCTCTTGTGCGTTACTGACCACAATCTCAAACTCCATTCCGATCTGCTCCAGCAGTTCTCTTCTCCTTGGAGACGCGGAGCCGAGGATGACCCGTTTTTTCATACTCTTAAATATTCCTTTCGTTCATCTATTTTATCTGTCCTGTTCCTTTACAGATACGCCGGATCCTGTTCCTGCGGTCCCCCCCATTTATGATACTCCCAGCAGAAAGCACCAGGCCGGGAGCGTCACTAGCGACAGCACTGTAGTCACAAAGATCATCGCCGTTGCATATTGCTCGTCTCCCTCATACTTCGCGGACAGCAGTGCGGTCGTCACCGGGGTCGGCATTCCCGCGATGATCACCGTGATCCCGCGGAGAAGCGGGTCGATAGGAAGCAGGCGTGTGATTCCGAAGATCACAGCCGGGATCAGGAGCAGGCGCACCGTCGTATAAAATGCCATGGTCCCGTCCAGCATCCCCTTCGGATCCATCTCCGCAAGCATCATTCCGATCAGCATCATACTCAGGGGCGTATTGCAGCTGCTGATGCCGCTGACTGTATTTTCCAAAAACACCGGAAATTCGATCCCGGCAAGCATGGCCGCAAGGCCCAGATAGATTGCTGCAATACATGGATGCGTCAGCACTTTTTTCGCCAGATTTTCCCGGCTGCCTTTCAGAAAGCAGGACGTACCGATGCTCCACATAACAATACGCACCGGAAGCATAAATACCGATGCGTAAAACAAGCCTTCCATACCGTAAATCCCTTCGATCACCGGATTGCCCAGAAATCCGCCGTTGGATAAGATTGTTCCGTACCGCAGCGGCTTCTGCCGCCGTGATTCGCTCCGGCGGTAGAGAAGGAAACTTATGAAAATGGAAATCACATTATAGCCGATTGACAAGAGCAATACTTGCAAAAAAGCCGTAAGCATACCCGGGTCCCAGTCCATCCGAAAAGAATGGAAGATATTGAACGGCAGTGTGATATAAAGGCAGAAACTCACCAGTTCTTTCCGTGCGGTGCCGCTGATGATCCTTTTTTTTCTGACGAAAAATCCGATTCCGGCAAGCAGGAACATCATCAGCTGCATATTTACCATATTCTGAAATGCCATAAAAATCCCCGCCCCCAGTTCCAATCATGGTTTAGTATGCTTTCCCCCAATAAACCATGTGCTTCGCGGGTTTTCCGCAGCAGATGCATACATCCGACAGGTGCTCCTCTTCATCTGGAATGCACCTGGAAGACGCGCCGCCTGTCTGCGCCTTGATCTCATCCTCGCAGCTTTCCTCGCCGCACCACATTGCCTTGATAAAGCCGCGGCTCTCATTGAACTTCCTGTTCATTTCTTCCATAGTCACTGCAGAATCAATGTGGGAATCCAAAAATGCTTTTGCCCGTTCAAACATATCCTTCTGCATAGTCTCCAGGATTTCTCCCAGCTTCGTGGTGATCTCGTCGATGGCGACCACCGTCTTTTCTCTCGTATCGCGCCGCACCACGACCACCTGTCCCTGTTCGATGTCCTTGGGACCGATCTCGATCCGGGTCGGGATTCCCTGGATCTCCTGCTCGCTGAACTTCCAGCCCGGTGCTTTGTCGGAATCATCGATCTTCGCAGCGTAGCCTGCCGCCCTCAATGTATCCAGCAACTCCCTTGCTTTATCCAGCACCCCTTCCTTGTGCTGTGCAATGGGGATGACTTTCGTCTGTACCGGGGCAATCCTCGGCGGGAGCACCAGTCCGCTGTCATCGCCGTGTACCATGATGATAGCGCCGATGATTCTTGTGGACAGTCCCCAAGAAGTCTCATACACACTGTGCAGCTCGTTGTTTTTATCCGAATACTTGATGTCAAATGCATCCGGGAAAGAACTGCCGAAGAAATGGCTAGTCGCGGACTGCAATGCCTGTCCGTCATGCATCAGCGCTTCCACCGTATAGGTATCCTGCGCCCCTGCAAACTTCTCGCTCTCTGTCTTGCGCCCGCATACCAGCGGAATCGCGAGATCGTCCTGGATAAAATCCCGATACACGTCGCGCATGGTCAGAGTCCTCTGTTCAGCCTCTTCGAATGTTGCATGGATCGTATGTCCTTCCTGCCACAAAAATTCTCTGGAACGCAGGAAGGGCCTGGTGGTCTTTTCCCACCGAAGCACCGAGCACCACTGATTCCATACCTTCGGCAGATCCCGGTAGGACTGTACGGTCTTGCTCCATACATCGCAAAACAGTGTTTCCGAAGTAGGCCGGATGCAGAACTTGTCCTGCAGAGGCTCAAGTCCTCCCTGGGTCACCCACGCAACCTCGGGAGCAAAGCCCTCGATATGGTCCGCTTCCTTCTGCAGCAGGGCCTCCGGAATCAAAACCGGGAGATAGACATTTTCCACTCCAGTGTCCTTAAAGCGCTTATCCAGGTCTGCCTGGATCTTCTCCCAGATCGCATATCCGTTGGGTAAATAATTCAGACATCCCTTGACACCTGAATAATCACACAGCTTTGCCTCCCGCACAACGTCCGTATACCACTGTGCAAAATCCTTCTCCCTGGAAGTAATTGACTCTACCAGTTTCTTTTCCTTCGCCATAACTAATCTCCTCTTATCCTCTATTTTTATATCTGTACCTGCCATTGCCGTATTGCAAGAAAAGTGTGCGTCTTGACGCACACTCGCGCCGGAGCGCATCTGCAACAGCAGCCATTTTCCTTATGCACGCAGTGCGCATCAGGCCCGCATCTGCAGAAGCTTCTGTTTCAGCTCGCCTTCTAAACGGTGCATCTCCGTCTCCGCCTCCCGGCGCTTCTGCCGGCCTTCCTGCTGAATCCGCATCACTTCATCCAGCGTGGAGATCAGGGATTCGTTGGTCATCTTCAGCGTCTCCATATCCACGATCCCCCGCTCCGACTCTTTCGCGGCCTCAATAGTGGCCATCTTGAGCTTGGCCGCATTTTTCTTCAGCAGTTCGTTGGTCATATCCGTCACTTCCCGCTGAGCCGCCGCTGCCTGGGCCGAATGCTCCACGCCCAGAGCCAGTACCATCTGACTCTTCCACAGCGGGATTGTATTGACAATGGTAGACTGGATTTTTTCCACCATCAGCGTATCATTGCTCTGTACCATCCGGATCTGGGGCGCTGTCTGGAGTGAGACCTGACGGGTCAATTCCAGGTCATGCAGCTTTTTCTCAAACCGGTTGCACATGGAATCCAGGTCCCTGGCCGCCTGCGCGTCCTCAGCCAGGCCGCTGGTCTGGGCCTTCTGGAAGAGGGCCGGGAGCTGGCCGGTCTGGATCTCATGGAGCTTCTTTTTTCCGGCCATGATGTACATGGTCAGTTCCTTAAAATAGGTCAGGTTCAGTTCATACATCTTATCCAACAGAGCAACATCCTTCAAAAGCTGGACCTGATGGGATTCCAGCACCTTGCAGATATGGTTGATATTAGTCTCCGCCTTGCTGTATTTCGCCTTCATGGCGCTGATCTTATTGGCAGGCTTCTTGAAAATTCCCAAAAATCCCTTTTCTTCCTCTTCGTCAAAACTCCTCAGTTCCTTGACTACGCCCGTCAGCAGATCTCCGACTTCTCCCAGATCCTTGGTCTTGACGTTTTCCAGGGCACTCTCTGAAAAATCCGCCATCTTCTTCTGTGTACCCGCACCATACTGCAGTATCATCTGTGAATTGGTCAGATCGATCTTCTCTGCAAACTGCTCTACGGCATGACGTTCTTCCGCTGTCAATACATTTTCATCAAAAATCGGCTTTTCCGGTTCCTGTGTGATCACAGGCGCAGCCGGTGCCTTCTCCTCTGCAAACGGATCCAGCGTCAGCGTCGGTGTCGTCGTAAATGCATCTAATTCGTTGCTCATAGTAACCTCCCAATTTTTTATTGTTCTATCAGTGTACTTCTTTAAAATCTCCTTCTGTCAGCCCTTCCTGCGCCAGCATCGTATGAAGTACGGAGATATCTGAGGACACATCCCAGGCCGTATCCTGAAACAGGCTGTCAAGCAGTTTTTCAAATGCCGTATTCAGCGTGTCTAGTGTCTTTTCAATCTCGCGTTTCGAAGAAATGATATTCTCTCCCTGTACCGGCTGGGCGTCCAGATCCTGATACGCCTCCAGAAGCTTCACTGTCGTCGGAAGATAGTAATCCATCATCCGGTGAATGTCTGACACCGAATCCGGATTCTGTTCCACTCGGTCAAAAATCCGGTCAACCAATATCTCCATCCTCGAAATCTTCGCAGAGATCTCCGCCCCTGGAATGGCATCATTGCATGCGTGGATCTTTTGAATATATTTTTCCCCGGTCTTGATGATCCTGCGGACCTCGGGAGAGAGCTTCGAATCCGGCGCTTCCGCTTCCTTCTGCACTTCCCTTGCCCGTTTTCTGGCTGCTTCCTCCTGCTGCTCCTTTGTCTCTGTGTTGATCCGTTCTCTCTGCTGCTGAAGATCTGTATATTGCTTATAAGCATCGTCGCTGACCATAAGGCAGGTTTTCTGCCTGTCCAGATGTCCCTGGCGGAACCATCCCTTCTGGATCATCTTTTCCACATCCTTCACGACGAACCGCCGGGATTTTCCCAGATGCTCTGACAGTTCTTTTATATTACAGTATTCCCGGCTGCCCAGACTGCTGATATAACTGCGGAACCTCTTGACTCTTCCGCGGATGCTGCTGCCTGCTGCCGCCATTCCCCCAAAGCCTGCCGCAATAACTCCTATGGACCCGAGAGCTGCCCAGAAACTCATGCTCATGTCTCCGGTTCCGATCCCCGCCAGCAGGACCATCGCCATTCCGATCAGGGACACGCTCCCTGCGGCACAACCGACCCCATAGAGCACCGTTCCGCCGACCTTTGCCGGCGTTGTCCCCGCGTACAGCGCCGGAAGCTGTTTCCCTGCCTCCGGCTGGTATGCCACATAATCCGCTTCCTGCTCCTCTACAGGCTTATCCCGGTTGCCGAACCTGGAATAATATGCCTTGTTCCAGTTATACTTCCGGTTGGTCTGCCCGTATGTACCGCTGGCAGCCTCCGGTCCCGGCTGGTCATACGTTGCTTTGCCGGGCTGTCCGTTCCAGTTCATATTGGAGTCTTGCTGCCATCCCGCATCCTGCTGTCCGAAATCCCCCTGGTACTGATATCTGCCGGTATAAGATCCCTGACGGTTTTTCCCGCTGCCGTTCCTGTGATTCCTGTTCTGGCGCACGCCCCTGGTGATCTCCCCGGCCGCATCCTTCATTCCCCTGGTGATCCCATCCGCCGCTCCGTTAATCGCATCTGTAATTGTCTGGTTTAATCTGCTGAAGTCCCTGGAATCCACCGCATCCTGCACATTCCTGCGGATTTCTTCCCCGAATCTTTCCCACTCCCGGTTATCCATCCTGTCCTCCCGCCTTCTTTCAAACTTAACGCTTAACCTTACAAAACTTTTATATCATAATCAGTTTAGACAGATTGCGGCAAAAAGTCAAGAAATATACATAAATATCTATCACTTTATCGCAATGCTAAACTCTTATTTTAAAATGATTTTGTCAAGCCCGTGGTTACTGTTCACGGTGCCTTGCACCCTGCTGCAAGGCATCCGTCCAGTAAAATGGTGGTTGCAGGCATCCTGCCCCTTGCCGCCAGGCAACTTTTTAATGGGCTGGATGCGTTACAGTTCGCGTCCGGTTGTGCCATGAACTGTAACAACCCGTGTGATCCCAGATACAAATTTAAAACCTTTTAGTTGTATTTTTATTTTATATATGTTAATGTAGCACTAATTGGCCAAGCCCTTTTTTGCCCTGCTGCAAATAGTTACCCGTTGGAGCTGGTGCTATGGTTACATATTCGGATTTATTCCAGTTTGTGATTATGCTACGTGCTGGAATGAATGGAAGATGAATTTAAAATGTTTATATCTGATGTAGATAGTCCAATATATAACATTCTTCTCAGCGTTCTATAGTATAACGGTCAATTAAAGGAGGCCCCCGCTTATGAAACCGGAAATTGTATTTGAAGATAAACACATCCTTGTCTGTATCAAACCCGCCGGCGTTCCGACACAGAGCCGGCGGATCAGCACACCAGATATGGTGAGCCTTTTGAAAAATCACCTGCACAGCCGGCAGGCTAAAAGCGGTGATCCTTATCTCGCCCTCATCCACCGCCTGGATCAGCCCGTGGAAGGGCTTCTTGTATTTGCAAAAACGCCTGTAGCCGCAAAAGCGCTCAGCCGCCAGCTCCAGACCTCCGTCTTCGGCAAGCACTATCTTGCTGTCCTGAGTGCTGTTCCAGAGCAAAAGGAGGCTGACCTTGAAGACTATCTGGTAAAGGATGGACGTACCAACACCTCCCGCGTCTGCGCGCCCGATGTACCGGGAGCCAAGCCCGCCCGCCTTCATTATCAGGTTCTCCGCATCCAGGATTCCCTGGCCCTGGCCAGGATCATCCTGGACACCGGGCGCCACCATCAAATCCGCGTCCAGATGGCGCATATCGGCTGTCCCATTGTGGGGGACGCAAAATACACGCCTGCGCCTCCCGGACAGCCCTGCTCCATATCCGAGCCGCTCCGGCTTTATGCCGTAGGACTATCCTTTTGTCATCCTGCGACCAGGGAACAGCTTTCTTTCAGCCATACACCGAAGCTTCCATTTTAGCAAGCGGAACAAGGAATTTTCGCTTACTATCCCTTTAGATTTGAAACCAAAAAGCAGCACCTGGCTGCTGTCACCAGCC
>Ga0137306_102201_pt1 | contig 17021 bp, 14 predicted proteins | sample Inofroosms_March_FD_97187 | JGI IMG/M metagenome (GOLD analysis project Ga0137306, IMG submission 97187) | Mouse cecal microbial communities from Vienna, Austria - N-Acetylneuraminic and N-Acetylglucosamine D2O microcosms_March | ecosystem: Host-associated > Mammals > Digestive system > Large...
CCGCCAGCAGAATCCCGATCGAAAGGAGCGCCGTATACTTCACTGCCAGCTCGGCTGTGGATCTGATATAATCGCGCGGGGTGTAGATGTAAAGATAAAGCCCGTCATCCAGCTTGCAGGAAAGGCTGATGCTGTTGTCCCACGGCTCCTCCCGCTCCTCCCGCCCATCCGGCTTTCCCAGTTCAATCAGACTGTCCTCACCGGTCTCAAGCAGGCGCGCCCGAAGCCGTCCCTGCATCTCTTCATAATGCCGGTGCTTCTCCTTTAAAAAAGGCGGAAACTTCTCCAGTTCATGTTCCAGCTCCTCCATTTTCTGCGGGCGGGAGCGGTAGATTTCCGCTATTTTTCCATCTTCCTCCACCATAAAAAGTGCCACAAGCGCGTTTTCATTTTCGATCGAGCTGATCTCATCGTAAAAGGTCTCGCTGTTCCCCTCATATGCCTGCCTGATCCGCTTGGCTGCATCCTTCAGATTGGCAACCTTGCTGTTCATATAGAAAACCTCGAACAGGGTAGACCCCATGAACAGGAGCACCACCGCATTGCAGATCAGGATCATCAACACCGCTGTGAACAGCTTTCGCCGGATTCCCCAGCTACTCCAGCCACTCAAATTTGTATCCCACCTTCCGTACGGTGATAATACATTTCGCGTAGGGCCCCAATTTGGCGCGCAGGCATTTGATATGGGTATCCACCGTCCGGTCGTCCCCGCTGTAATCCATCTCCCAGACTGTGCAGATGATCTGGTCGCGCGTCAGGGCAATATTGACGTTTTTCAGCAGGTAATACAGGAGATCAAACTCCTTGGGGGTGGTCACGATCCGCCTGCCGTCCACTGTCACCGCCCGCTCCCGGTAGAGGATTTTCACCCCGCCTACCTGCACATCACTCATGTCGTTGGCTGCTGTGCGTTTGAGCAGGTTTTTCACTCTGGTCACAAGGATGGTCGGGGAGAACGGCTTGGAGATGTACTCATCTGCCCCCATCCGGAAACCGGTCACCTCGTCCTGTTCGGCGTCCCGGGCGGTCAGCATCAGGATCGGCACATCGGATTTTTCCCGGATCTCCCGGCAGGCATCGAACCCGTCCTTGCGGGGCATCATCACATCGAGCATCACCAGGACCACATCCTCGTTGTCCTCAAACCGGTCGACCGCCTGCTGCCCGTCCGTCGCTTCGATCGCCTTGAACCCTTCCCGCACCAGATAGCTGGAAACCAGCTGGCGAATTTTCGCCTCATCTTCTGCAAGCAAAATTTTACTGTCCATCCGAAAACCACCTTTCCTGTGTTGCCATTTTCCAGTATGGGCGGATTTTGTGTTGCAAATGTGTGGAAACCTTTGCGGTTTGGTTACAATCTCCTGACGGGCCTTCCGGTTTAGAGGATCGACAGAAGCCGCAGGGCATACCATGCCGGCGACAGGAACCGTAAAGCCCCCAACCCGGCGGGCAGCAGCTCCGGCCGGACAATCGCCCCCGAGCAGAGGATACTCACCAGCAGAAAGGGCGGCAACAGCGCGGGAACCACTGCCCGGAGCCTGCCGGACAGCGAAACAACGGCGGTGAGCAGGGCGGAAGCCACCGCCAGTATCGCCAGCATGGCCAGACGCGCATACAGCGGATAGGCAGGATGATCGAGCAGGGCGCCAAGCAGCAGATCGGACGCCACAAGCACGAGAAGGTTCAGCAGGGCCTGTGAAAGCGTCCCGGCAAAAACGGTTGCCAGCGGATGCCCGGACACCGACGCGAGCTGTCTGACCGCGCGGTCCCGGCCGCTCTCCCCCAGCAGCCCGGCAGCGAGCGAGATTGCCAGGAATGCCGAAACCAGCGCCGCATACAGAAGCGGCTGGACGCTGCTCTCCGCGAGTGTATCGAGTGCCTGCCCGCCCGACTGCCGCAGAACCACGGTCATCGGTTCCGCTTCCTCCCGCAGACGTTCGAAATCGGCGTGCGCCTGTGCATCCGAAAAGCCGTTTTGGGTCAGACGTTCCGCTGCGAGCACCGGCATCTCCTCTTCAAACCAAGCTGCGAACACGATCTCATCGATCAGCGGGCGCATATAGGCGCTTCTGGTCGAAAGCGCGATGATCGGCGGTTCCTCCGCACCCAGCAGATATCCGCAGTGCAGCTTCCCGGCCAGAACCGCCTGCTCTGCCGCTTCCTGTCCGGGATACCGGATAAACCGATAGTCCTCGTTCTGCATGAGGCGGGCTGTAACCCGTTCTGCCCGTTCCCCTTCCGCCACCAGGCCGACCTCCAGACTCATCCGGCTGGAATCTGGCAGAGCCGCGGACAGCACCGCTGAGAGTGCAAGGAAACAGACGGCGGTGAGCAGAAAGGTCCTGGAGGCGGCCCCCGCCTTGATCCGGAGCCGCAAAAGGGTAAAGAAATACCGCATCACCGTTTCCCCCTTCGCCATAGAAATCCACAGAACAGTAAAAAGCAGACGGTCATTCCCACTGCCTGTAAAACCCCTGTCCCTGTGACCGGCTCCCCAAGCAGGGTTGATGCAAGAACACGTGCCTGTCCGGTCACAGTAAACGGGGCGATCCGGGAAAAAGCAGGGGGCATCAGCCCAAGCGGGAGGAACCCGCCTGAACAGAACCCCAACCCAGCCGAAACCAACAGGCATCCAACGGCAGAAGCTGTTCTCTTCCGGAAGAGCAGGAGCAGCAGCAGGCTTGCGGTCCCGAGCAGGGCGCCCAACAGCAGCCAGACCGCAGCCATCTGCGCCGAGCGTTCCCCCAGCCAGAAAAGCAGTGCTGTCGGGAACAGCATCAGCAGGAACAGATGCAGCCATGCCGCGCCGAACAGAGCGAGCTTTCTCCCGCAGAGGGAGGAAAAACAGCGGAGCGACGCAACTGTGGGCTGATAGAAAAATGCATAGCAGAGAACCAGAACCGGAAAGAGCGCGGCCAGATAATACGCGGGCAATGAAAGACCGCCCGTCGCCGAAAGCGGGGATTCTCCAAGCAGGGAATCCCGCTCAAGGATGGCGCGCATCGCTTCCAGGTTCACGTCGGCGAGCAGGAGGGTGTACTGGCCGGGAGCAAGCCCCTCGCCGTAGCCGACCCCCTCCTGCACCGTATAAACGCAGAGCTGCGCCAATGTCAGATATTCCGCCCCTGTCCGCGCCATCTGACGGACCCAAACCGCCTCCAGCGGGTTGGCGGCATGGACTTCGACGACCGGGCTGGGATTGGACCCATTGAGCACCCCGGCGAGGAAGCCGTCCGGAATCGTGATGACCGCCCCAAAACCGCCTGCATCGGCTTCTTCCCGGGTAACCGGGTGTACCTCAAACATCGAGTCCAGCCGGTCCTGCCCAACCACCATCCGCACCGCCATCCGGGAAAGCGGATCGCTGTCCTCGTTCACCAGTGCGATCTGTACCGGCCCGGGAGGCTCGGTATCCAGCGCGCCAAGTGCCGCATAGCCCAGCAGGCCGCAGACCGCAAGGATGCAAAGCAGGCACAGCAGCTTTTTGCCGCTGTGCCTGCACGCAATCCATAGAGAAGTTGTGAATAACCGCATCGTTTCTCCTTCTCGTCACGCTGCCGGCTGCCCTGCCTCCGGCACTGCTGACCCCATAGCATATCCGAACAGACTGCCGAACAGGGCCTGTGCACCGGCCTCATATTCGCTGACCCAAGCATCCAGATCGCTTTCCCCCATCTCGAACAGCGGGGTGAGCGTCCTCGACGCTTCATATGGCACCGTGATCGGGCTGGAAGTGGATTTGCAGGTGAAGTTCAGTGTGTAGGAATCGTCCAGATAGCCCACCTTGCCTGAAACAACCGGGAACTCCCAAATGGTATTCTCCCCGTCGGCTGTGACCGTCCCATCCAGCTGAATGCCGATCGAGGGTACCATCTGGTCAAGGCCCATCCCGTCAAAGCCCATGTCAAAACCGAGTGCATATCTCCCGTTTTTGTCCATCGTGAGCTGCTCGTCTATCTGGATCGCGACCGGTTCCCCCGCTTCCTCGCCTGACAGGTCAAATGTCAGGGACATTTCGTAGACACCGTCCGCATAGCGATCGGAAATCTCGGCGCTGAGAGAACCCTTCCTGACGCCTTCCTCCGAGAAGCCCATCTCAACGGTCATTGACGTATCGCCGGCCTCACTGTAGCTGATGTCCGCCAGAATGGTCTCAAAGCCGGATTCTCCGCCATCATTCGGAACGAAGCTCGCTTGGACCGAGCGGATGGTCCTGTTGATCTGGAAAACCAATGTTGCATCCATCTCGGGCATACTCTCCTCTATTTCGGGGAGCATATCCTCTTCGATCATCTCGGAGTAGCGTTTTCCATCGAACATTTCAGCCGGGAACGCATTGTCATAGAGCTCACCGATCGGCGAGTCTATGTAGAGATACCGCACCAGATCGACCAGTGCCTGTTTGATATCCGCACCCGGAATCTTCACTTCATAGGCGGTATCCTTGCCCTCTTTCCCGACCTTTTGATAGGTTGCATGTTCCAGCGCGTCCATGAGGATTTTCCGGATATCCTCCTGTATCGCCCTGATATCAAGGCCACCCGCTGACTGGATCATCCCGGCCTGTGCCGTCAGCATCTCCTGAAGCTCCTCCAGCTGCTCGTCCGGCATCGTCTGTGGGTCATAAAACCGGCTTGCACGCATATCGTCAGCAAATGTCTGGGGATCAATCGAGACCATTGTATCGGTAAAGGTTGGAATGCCGCCCGCGTAGGTCTCAGGCGACAGGAAAAAGTAGAGTCCCAGCAGTTCAGAACCGCTCATGGCGATCGAACCGTCCAGCTCCATGACCCCATTCTCCGGATCGGTCACAACCGTACCCTTTAACCCAAAGCCTGCAAACAGCTTTGAAACGATCTGGAGCGAGGTGTCTCCCCCTTCGAGCGACTGGAACTCCAGCTCAAAATCACTTTTCTCGGGTTGCACCGAGGTATCTATCATGGATTTTGCAGCGGGGATCTCCGCGCTGATCCGCTCAATCCGATCCTCCGATTGTTTTTGTGTGGCTTCTATCGCATCGTTGACCGCTTTTTTGGGGTCCTTCCCGAAGATGCCGCTTACCCACAGGATCACCAGCACCACCAGCAGGAGCACCAGCCCTGCCACGACAAACAGAACGGCCGGCTTCTTTTTCTCCGGCTGCCCCGGTGTTTGGGACGGCTCCGCCGACTGCTGCATATTTTCCCGCGGCGCAGCAGTCGACTGCATAACACCGCTTTCAGACAGCTGCTCCGGCTGCTGCATCCCCTTGTTTTCTTCCATATCCATCTTTCTTTCCTCCTAATCTATCCTTCTGGCCTTCTCCACATCTTTTGACAAGAACCCTTGGCAGCGGCCCAGCCGGGCTTCCCGAACGCAGGTCCCTCTTCGAAGTTTCTCTGTGCCGCGCCGCACTGCGAACCGCAGCAGAAGCTGCGGCCACAATTGCCTAGCCCGGATTACGTCTGGGAAAGCAGCGCGATCACCTGTGCGATGCGGTCTTCCTGCTCACCCGCGAGCCGGATTTCCCCGGAAATAGCGCCATCCCGCAGCAACAGCACCCGGTCGGCTGCTGCCGCGACCGCAGACGGGTCGTGAGAAGTAAACAAAAGCCCCTTTCTACGCTGTTTCAGATCGGAAAGCAGCGCGAGAATATCGGTTTTGGTTTGCAGATCAAGGGCGGTGAACGGCTCGTCGAGCAGCAGCCCGGGAGGGTCTCCCGCCAGCGCACAGGCGATCGAAAGCCGCTTCCTGACCCCGCCGGAGAGGCGGTCCGCCCTTTTGCGCGCATGAAGGTGCAGGCCGAGCAGCGTCTCGGGTGCGGATGCGGAAAAAAGCAGCTTCCCCGGCAGATTATTCGCCGCATACCACAGGCGGAGATGGTCTCTGACCGTCATCTCCCCGAACAGCGCTGGCTCCTGGGGCACATACCCCAGTTTCCCTTCCGCCGCGACCGAGCCGCTGTCCGGCTTCTGCATCCCGGCCGCGATGGTCAGCAGGGTGGTTTTCCCGGCCGCATTTGCCCCGGCGATACAGACCGCTTCCCCGTCATCAACTTTCAGGTTGACCCCATCAAGCACTCTGCTGCTGCCAAACGATTTCACAATCCTGGACAGCTCCAGCACGCCGCATCGCCCCCTTTCCGGTTCTGTTTTCGCGCTCTCTGTTCACAACTTGTGTCGGAACGGGCCATCGGGACAAGGACGGGCACCCGCCCGCAGACCGTCCCGACCTATAAGCCCGCTGTTGTGGCAGCAAAACCATCTGGTCTGCGCCTATTATAGCACAATGTTTTCATCAATACAAACCGAGAAACAAAGGAAAAGGGGACAGGAAAAACCTACAGGCCCAGCAAAACTACGCCGCTGATGCAGAAATCTGCATCAGCGGCGCATCGTTTGAAATCAGCCGAAGTTCGGCTCTTTGATCTTCGCGTTGGGCTTGAGGTTGGCTTCCTTGTGGAACGACTCGCCATCCTTGACCAGCTTGCCGAACACGACAAAACGCTGGTTCGGGTTCTGGTTGTAGGTGCCATATTTGTAGGTACAGGTCGAGAGGGTGATGATCTTGTCATCCTCAGAGAAGGGTACCTCATAGGTCCAGAGCGAGCGGTCCATCATATCATCCACCAGACGGAGGAACTTATCCCCGTCATAGGAAGCCATGTGATACGGAACCGGGCTGGTGGTCGGCTCGCAGTAGGCAACCGCGAAAATCTCGAAGATATGCTGTGCACCCTCGGTGGTGAAATAGATGTACGGGTTCTCTTTGGCGAACTTCTCTTCGTTGAACTTGAGCAACTGTGCAAATTTAACCCCCTCGGGATCGTCCTTGACGCCCATCGGGGTGCCGAGGTTATGCCCGTAGATGATCGTGTTCTGCGGGAGGTCCTTGCCGTTGTTCTTCAGCTCGCTCTCATAGTCCACATAGTAGCAGCCCTCATAGGCATAGTTTTTCTCAACGTCTTTGCGCAGATAGAAGTCGTTATCGGTGGTCTGGACAACCGCTTCGTCGATCGTGGTGTTCGGAATCTGGAGCCAGCCCACCACATCTGCGTTCTTCTCCTTGGCGGCCTTCATCTTGTCGGCAACATCAGGGACGGTGGGCTTATAGTCATCCTTGCCCTTGCTGCTCGACTTGGTAGAGGAAGCGGACGAGCTGGTCCCCGAGCTTGCGCTCGAGCCGGGCTCCTCCTCGCTCTGGCGGTTACAGGCGCTCATCGAAGCGACCATCATGGCGGCCAGCATAAATGCGGCGATACGTTTCATGATCTTTTGCATAAAATTCCCATCCTTTATCGTGATTTAATGCCCCACGTTTTTTTGCGCGGACACTTTGAAACGGTGTTTTTTTCTGATCCGGCACATATATTTAACTGATCAGAGAATCAAAGCAAATGTGTGGTGAAGCTATGAAAAAATCGCAGGTATTTCTGCTGAATGCGCTCATTATGACGGTCACCTCCCTCGCGATGAGCAGCATTGGCGTCTGGTTCAACCTCTACATCTCCAACCGGCTCGGGGCCGTCGGGATGGGGGTATTCCAGCTGATGATGTCAGTCTATTCCATGGCAACCACCTTTGCGGCGTCAGGGATCAACCTTGCCGCCACCCGGATGGTCGCCGAAGAAACGGTATCGAAACAAGGGAATGTGCGCGGCGCCATGCGCCGGTGCATCGGGTTCAGCCTGCTTTTTGGCGGGCTCACCGGGCTGGCACTCTGGTTCGGCGGGCCGTACATCGGCCTGCACTGGCTCCAGAACGCTGATACGGTCCGTCCGCTCCGGCTGATGGCCTTCAGCATGCCATTCCTGTCGGTCTGCTGCGCCCTCAACGGGTATTTCACCGCTGTGCGCAGGGTGGTCAAGGCGGTAGCCTCCCAGGTACTGGAACAGTTCCTCAAGATCGCCCTGACCATTTTCGCGCTTGCCTGCCTGGTCCCTCCAGGACTGGAATACGCCTGTCTCGCCATCACGGGGGCCGGCGTGCTCGCTGAAGCGGGCTCCTGCCTGTTCGAGCTGGCGCTCTATCTGATCGACCGCCGGCGCTACCATGGCAGCCGCTCCCCGCACCTGACCCGGAAGCTCTGCGGCATTGCTCTGCCGGTCGCTTTCAGTTCTTATCTGCGTTCGGGGCTTGCCACCGTCAAGCATCTGCTTGTACCGGTGCGTCTTCAGGCGGGCGGGCTTGCCGCCGCCGATTCGGTCGCTGTTTTCGGTGCGGTTCACGGGGTCGCGCTTCCGGTCATCCTCTTCCCCTACGCCTTCCTGAACGCGTTCAACTGCCTGATCGTGCCCGAACTCGCGCAGTCGCACAGCCTCAAAGAGGATGTGGCGGGGATGATCGACCGGATGTTTGCTCTCACACTCGGATGTTCGATCGGGGTCTGTGGGATTGTCTTTGCCTTTTCGGGCGGGATCGGGGCAGCTATCTCGGAAAACCCCGATGTAGGAATCTATATCCGGCTGCTTGCGCCGGTGATTCCGGTAATGTATCTGGATACCGCAGTGGACAATATGCTCAAGGGGCTGGACGAACAGCTCAGCGTCATGCGCTATAACGTAATCGACGCACTGTTCAGCCTCGCAGCCGTCTGGCTGCTGCTGCCCGTTTTGGGCATCAAAGGCTATATCCTGATTATCTGCGGCAGTGAGGTATTCAACTTTTCACTCAGCCTCTGGCGGCTGGTTAAGGTGACGCAGTTCCGTCTCGACCTTTTCGAGCGGGTGGTCCGTCCGGTCCTCTGCATTGCAATCGCAGTCCTTCTCGGGCGGCTTGCAGTAGAAGCGGCTTCCCTCCCGCTCTCCCAGCTGCGGACCATCACCGCCGCGACAGTTTCCGGATTGGCCTACCTGCTTCTTCTGCGCGTTACCTGCTGCAAGCCCGGGAAAATCCCGGCATAGGGACAGGCGGCCCCTCCATAGACTGTATCATTCAGCCAGTTTAAAAAGGAAGGAGGCGGTATCCATGCCGTTGGACGACAGGGAACTGTTTGCCAGGCTAATCCAGTGCGAAGCCGGCGGGGAAGGCGAAAACGGTATGAAAGCGGTAGCCAGCGTGGTCATGAACCGGGTGAATGCCCCGGGCGGAGAGTATGCGCGGGTCGGCCAAGGGAGTATCCGTAAAATCCTCTACCAGACCGGGCAGTTTGTCTGCATGTCCGAGACCGAGCGCGGGCGGTATAATCCACAGAATGTCTACAACATGCGTCCGGAGCCGATCCACTACGAGATTGCAGACTGGGCAATCGCTGGGAACCGGCTGATCAACCTTGGACAGTCGCTCTGGTTTTTCAACCCGTTTTCACCCACCTGCCGCAGATACTTCCCGAGCGATGTCGGGATTCTGGCCGACCGCATCGGCGACCACTGTTTCTACAACCCGACCGACGCCTACTATCAGACTTAGGGGATGCCCACCCCACAACTTTCGGAAAGGATGATCGCAATGCCAATGGATGCAATGGGGAGAACCATGAGCCCCGCTACCGACGCACAGGAGGTGCTCGACCCACAGAATACCGAGCAGGTGTACGCCTCGTCGTTCGTCTCGGTGCTGACCGAAAATCTTGGCTATTATGTTGTCGTTGAGTTCCTGATCGGCACTTCCGGGCTGGTGCAGAAGGAGGGGATCCTTTACAACGCGGGAAACAACTTTATTACCCTCTACCAGAGCGCGGAGGACCGGTATGTCGTCTGCGACCTCTACTCGATTAAGTTCGTCACCTTCTATGACAGGCACACGCCCCCGGCCAACGTTCCACAGCAGCCCCAACCCACCATCCCACGCCCTAGAGCAATGGGATAATAACCGGTTCGCATAAACGCCCGCGCGGCAATCCGTCTGGAAACCGCGCGGGTCTTCTGTTTCTCAATCCTCAACAAACCCTATCATAACACAGCTTTGTGAAAAAAACAAGCCTGCAAAGGGGGGTGAAAAAATGAATTTAAGGTTAATTTATGTGGCAGAAGGGTAAAAAAGAGCGGCCATTTTTTATTTTATAGTTTCTTACAGAAAAGGAAATTTATATCCGCTCATGGACATGTAAACCATCATTTCACAGCAAGCTGCTGTTTGAAAAGCAGAAGCCAAACTGCCCTGTCCGTCATTGCCGCTGGCATAAGCGCCAGCCTGCGCTTCAGACACCTTTTATGTATTGCCACTTTCCGCCCATCGTACGAACAGTAAAGACGACGGCGCGGGCAACCCAGTCGATAATCATGGCAAGCCAGGTGCCAAGCAGCCCCATCCCCAGCCATGCACCAAGGATATAGCTGAATCCCACCCGAAATATCCACATGCTGAGTACCGAAACGATCATCGTAACCTTCACATCATTGGCGGCCCGCAGGCCATTTGGCAGGGTAAACGAGGCGGGCCAGATCAGGGCATTTCCGATACAGCAGACCACACAGACCTCCCATGCCGCGCGGGCGGTTTCTTCCGAAAGCCCGAAGCAGCCGATAACCGGCGGCAGAAAAAAGATCATCAGGAGGTTGAGTGCAGCCATCAGCGCATAAGACACTCCCGTCAGCCCGAACATATACTTTTTAGCCAGCGGATAGTCCCTTGCACCGACGCATTGCCCGATGACTGTCACCATCGCAAGCCCCAGCGCCGAACCGGGCATCTGGGACATGGTAAGGATGCTGTTGCTTACCGCATTTGCCGCGATTGCCACCGTCCCGAACGAGGCAATCAACCCTGCAACGATGATCTTCCCGATGTGGAAGATACCGTTTTCCAGTCCGTTGGGGATGCCTAACCGAAGAATATTTCGGATCATCTCCCGGTCGAACCGGAATCCCCGGAGGGTATCCAGATGCAGGCGGTTGTGCGGATTCCGCAGGAAAAAGAGAAGCAGTGCGGTGCCGCACATGCGCGCGATCAGCGAACCCAGTGCCGCACCCGCTACCCCCATCCGGAATACAAAGATCAAAAGCGCGTTGAAGCCGATGTTGGTCACATTCATCACCAGCGCGGCAAACATGGAGATGCGGGAGTTTCCCTGCACCCGGAAGAGCGCCGCTGATACATTATAAATAGCAATCAGCGGATACCCGAGGGCGGAAAGCCAGAAGTAGGTCTGTGCACTCTGCATGACCGCCTGTTCTGCCGACCCAAACAGCAGATGCAGGATCGCCGGCCCCACAGCCAGGCAGACTGCCCCCAGCCCGGCCGCAACCAGTGTGGTGACCACCATCAGCTGTCTTGCGGCGCGGTTGGCGTTTTCGGCATCCTCCCGCCCGAGGTACTGCGCGGCAACAATCGCGCCGCCGGTGGAAAGGGCGGCAAACACCTGTAGCAGCAGAATATTGATCGAATCGACCAGCGAAACGCCCGAGACCGCAACCTCTCCCACGCTCGCAACCATCAGGGTGTCTGCAATGCCGATGGTTGCCGCGAGCACCTGTTCGATAATCAGCGGAACAATCAGCCGCACCAGGTCCTTCCTTGTAAACAAAACGCACTCCACCTTCTCTCTTTAAGGTTTTATTCTGAACCTTTTTCCGGAAGATTGCAAGCCTTTTGGCAGAGTTTGGAGACCTGTACGGTTTGTACACCCCTGCCGCATACGTTTTGTGCAGTCTGCCCTTGCCATCCGGCAGGCAACATGGTATAGTATAGTCAAAGCAGTTCCATCCTTGCTTTTTCATCCGGCAGAGAAAACGCTGCCAATTCGATACAGCTATCAAAAACGGGGCATTCTATCCCATCTTCAAGGAGGTTTTTATGCGTTATAATCCCCTTCTCGACAGGATCAACTGTTCCAGCTTTTACGGCCATATGGCACAATCCCCGCAGGAGATTGTGCAGAAAGCCGAGGACCGCTATCAGAAACGGATTGACGAGGTCTGCGACCGGATCATCCGGGAAAAAAAGTGCATCGTACTGGTGACCGGGCCTTCTGCCTCGGGCAAAACAACGACCGCTCAGAAAATTTCACTCGTCCTGCAAAAGCATGGCAAAAAGGTCAGCACCATCTCGCTCGACAACTTCTACCGCCATGCCTCCGAGCTTCCCCGCTGGAAGGACGGCTATCAGAACTACGAAAGCATTGAGGGCCTGGATATCCCTTATTTTGAAAACCGGGTCACCGAACTGCTCACCACCGGGCATTCCCAGTTCCCGCTTTACGATTTCTCGGTCAACGAGCGGTCTGCACAGTCGGTCGATCTTACCTTTGATCAGGACACTATTCTGATCTTTGAAGGGATCCATGCGCTTAACCCGCTGATCTCCCAGCCGGTGTCGGATTTTTCCACCCTGCGGATTTATGTCAGCGTACATAGCGATTTTGTGGACAGCGACGGGCAGGTCCTCTTCCCGGCACGCGACCTGCGTCTCACCCGGCGGGTACTCCGCGACTACACCTACCGGAACACCTCCGCGGAAGGCACCTTCCGGATGTGGGATTACGTGATGATGGGGGAAAAGCTCTATATCCGTCCGTTCCGCAAGTATGCCGACTGCCACATAGATTCCACCCATAGCTATGAGCCGTTCCTTTATCACGACGACATCCTCACCGCTCTGGACAACACCCCGGCCGATTCTCACTATGCGGAAATCGTCCTGCGTCTGCGGGAATCTGCGGAGCACTTCTTCGGCATCTCCTCCGCGCTGATCCCCGAAACCTCCCTGATCCGGGAGTTTATGAAGCCCTGACCCAGGGGGAACTCATTGATGGAGGTGACGAGATGGGATTTGGTTTTGTATTTGGAATCCTGGAACTCCTGGTCCCGGTTGTGTTTCTTTTGGTGATCGGGGTTTTTGTTGCAACGATGGTCAGCGGCCTTCGCACCTGGAACCGGAACAACCAGTCGCCGCGGCTGACGGTTCCGGCTGTGGTTGTGACCAAAAGAACCGAGGTCTCGCATCATCACGCAAACGCAGGGGACGCCAGCGGCGCCCATGGGTTCCATACCACCTCCGCCACCTGGTATTATGTGACCTTTCAGGTTGAAAGCGGCGATCGGATGGAGTTCGCTGTGGGCGGTACTGACTTTGGTATGCTTGCAGAGGGCGACCATGGAAACCTGTCGTTTCAGGGAACCAGATACCTGTCTTTTGAGCGGACATAAACCGTTTTCTGTTTGATCCATTTCATAATCTTGATAAAGAGGGGGCTTTTTAAAAAAAGTCCCCTCTTGCTGTTCTTCAAACTGCAAACCACTCCAAAAATGCGCTTCCGCAGCGGGGGCCCCGCCCCTCGACCCCACCACCTTTGAAAAGGTGGACGAAGCTTTTGAATCAAGATCACAGGAGCCAAACGGACGCTGTCTCAATTGGTCCGCCGGGAGCCGCTGCTCCGATAAGCGCCAAGCATCTGGAACCCCTTGCTCTCTCTGGAGATCGACTCTAACAGCGCCTTGACCCGCGCGTCTGCCGGATCGCCCTCAAAGTCCAGATAAAACCGGTAGTTCCAAAGCACATCCGGAATCGGCCGAGACTCGATCTTTACCATATTGACCTGTTGCTGGGAGAAATGCCGGAGCACATTGTAAAGGGTGCCCGAAGCGTGGTCGAGCAGGAACGAGATACTCACTTTATCTGCATCCGCCGTACACATCTCCCGCGCCACAACGATAAACCGGGTCGTGTTCTGGCTGTTGTCCTGAATGTCCGGCGCAACCACCGTCAGCCCATACAGTTCAGCGGCCCTGCGGCTCGCGATCGCTGCCTTGGATGGGTCTCCCTCGTCCGCGACCATCTTGGCACTGATCGCGGTGTTATGAAAATGCAGCATCTGCCAGCTGCGATGCTGTGCCAGAAATTTTCCGCTCTGCTCGATCCCCTGCGCGTGGGAATAGATCGTCCGGATGGTGTCCAGCGTTGCACCCGCTACGCTGACCAGATTCTGGCTGATTCTGACGCTCTGTTCCCCTACAATATAAAACCGATAACTGCCCAGCAGGTCATAGACCTTGGTGATCGAACCTGTGGAAGAATTTTCAATCGGCACTACCCCGAAATCAATCTCCCCAGTATGAAGGGCGGCGAACACATCCTCGATCTCCGGATAGGACGCAGCCTGACGCCCCTCACCAAAAAAGTCGAGCAGGGCCTGCTCGGTGAACGAGCCCGCGACCCCAAAATATCCGAGTCTGCCCTCGAACAGATGTGGCTGTTCCCCCTGGATAGGCGGCTGGCTGTCCGCAATCTGCTGGTGCTGGCTGGCGCGGCTCAATTCCATCACCTGATTCATAAACTGCCGTATCTGCGGCACATAGGTAGGGTTTTTCAAACTGTCCGCAGCTTTCCGGAGGACCTCCTCCTCCCGGCCTGCATGGAGCACCGGCAGATTGTGCTCTTTTTTGTATGCGGCAACCTTCCGGACGACCTCCATCCGCTGCTCAAAAAGCGGTACCAGCTGGTGGTCAATCTCGTCGATCTCCTTGCGGTAATCACTCAAATCTGCCATAGAACCATCTCTCTTTCCCATAAGCACATTGCGTCAGATTTTTCACAAAAATGGGGCTTTGCCGCCCTGCCTGAATATCGGGATTGGTGCGCTTCGGTATTCGCCGAAAGGCGGGAACGCCGTTCTAAGCAATATCCCTTGCCGGCGCGCAGCGGGTCTTACATGGCACGCCCAACAGCCGCCGCGATCGGCCGGATGTCGTCGATCAGCTGCCTGTAGACCGACGGTCTGATCGACTGCGGACCATCGCAAAGCGCATTTGCCGGGTCGTTGTGTACCTCGACGATCAGACCGTCCGCACCGACCGCGACCGCTGCTTTGGCAAGCGGATCAACCATCCACCATTTCCCGGTTGCATGGCTCGGGTCCACCACTACCGGCAGATGGGAGAGTTTCCGGATCGCGGGGATCGCAGAAAGATCAAGGGTATTGCGGGTGTACTGCTCAAAGGTGCGGATTCCGCGTTCACAGAGGATGATGCTTTCGTTTCCGCCCGCCATGATGTATTCAGCTGACATCAGCCATTCTTCGATCGTTGCGGAAAGGCCGCGTTTGAGCAGAATTGTCTTGCGGGTTTTTCCAAGCTCGCGCAGCAGATCAAAATTCTGCATGTTGCGCGCTCCCACCTGAATCACATCAACTTCCCGCTCAAAAATTTCGATGTCATGAGGCGCCATGATCTCGGTCACGATCGGAAGCCCGGTCTTTTCCCGCGCCTCCATCAGCAGCTCCAGCCCGTCGTATTTCAGGCCCTGGAACGCATACGGGCTGGTACGCGGCTTGAACGCTCCGCCCCGCAGGAAGTTCGCGCCCGCCTCCTTGACCTCGGCCGCAATTCCGCAGATCTGCTCCTCGCTCTCAACCGAACAGGGGCCCGCGATCAGCGCAAGGCGGCTGTTCATGCCCACTTCCTGACCGCCCACATGGATGGTAGTCGGTTCTGGGTGGAACATTTTATTCGCCTTTTTGAACGGCTCCGCAACATGCATCACCCGCATGACGTTCCGGTTCGCCTCGATCCAGCTGTCGTCGATCCTGCTGGTGTCCCCGACAAGGCCGAGAATCGTCAGGTCCTTTCCGACCACCGGATTGACTTCCACCCCTTTTGCAATCAGCGCTTCCGAAAGCTTGTCGATTTCCTTCTGGGGGGTTCCCCGTTTCATAATAACAATCATGGCTAAAATCCTCCTGAAAATTGATCTGGGACGCGCCGGGCCGCTCGCTTGCATCCTGTGGGACAACAAAAAAGAGAACCCATTGCGTCAATGAGTTCTCTTGAATCGTTCCTGAATCCGCCACTCCGGGAACTATCTCCGCTCACAAACACAACGATGGCCACAGCAAATAAAGCCGGTGCCGTAATAATAGCCCCAGCTAAAAAAGCTGTTAAATCGGTTCTGTTTGCTGGTCAGACAGTTCATGGCTTCCTCCTGGAATCTTTTCAAATGGTTTGACTCTATTATAGCAAGATTGGTGCCACTGTCAAGGGGTTTTGGAAAATTTACTTTATCAATTTAAATCTGTACTGCTTATAAGTGGAAAACCGGCGGGCGGAATACCCGCCGGCTCCGGCTTTACCGGTTCAGCTCATCCCCGGACTTGCCGGAATTGTTGATCGTAATCACCCGCTGGATTTCCTCAAAATCGGAGGCGGGCATGTCCCCAACGATCGTATTTTTGACCGCGGACATTGCATTTCCAAAATCGACCGCCTGCTGTATATCCCCGTACTTGAGCATTCCGAACAGCGCTCCCGCGACATACGCGTCGCCCGAACCGATCCGGTCGATTACGTCGATGTCCTCGAACGGCACACCAGTGTAGAGCCTGTCCTCCTCGTGCAGATAGATGGTCGAGTTGAACGAATGGCACCTGGGGCTTTTGACCTTGCGCTGGGTACAGGCGACCACCTTGCAGCCAAACTCGCTGCAGTAGCCTCTCATGATCTCTTCCATGGTGCCGCTGCGCTGCATCATCCTCCGGGAAGTCTCCTCCGAGACAAACAGCACATCCACATAGGGCAAAATCTCATAGATCGTTTTGCGCGCTTCCTCCTCGTCCCAGAGATTGGCGCGGTAGTTGACATCAAACGAAATCGCCGCGCCTCCAGCCTTGAACTGTTTGATCATCTCGACTGCGGCGGTCCGGCAGTTCCGGCTTAACGCGAGCGAAATCCCGCTGGTGTGGAACACGCGGGTATCCTGATAGATGGCGGGGTTGATCTCGTCAACCGAGATGCTGTTGATCGACGAATAAGCGCGGTCATACATTACCGCCGGCTTGCGCGGATAAGCTCCGCTTTCATAATAATAGATGCCGATGCGTTTTTTATCTGATTGATCGTAGATCAGGCAATCATCGCTGACCCCATAAAACCGGATCTTATTTTTGATGAATCTGCCCATATCGTTGTCCGGGACCTTCGTGATTACCGCAGTGCGCAGCCCAAGCAGCGAGATGCCCGAAACCACATTCAGCTCACTGCCGCCCGGACGCTTCTCGAGCGTTTCACACTGGGACAGCCGCTCCAAGCCGGTTGGGGAAAGGCGCAGCATGATTTCTCCAAACCCCACAACGTCAAATTCTTTTGTACGATTGCCTAACTCCATATTGAC
>Ga0137306_102202_pt1 | contig 17020 bp, 16 predicted proteins | sample Inofroosms_March_FD_97187 | JGI IMG/M metagenome (GOLD analysis project Ga0137306, IMG submission 97187) | Mouse cecal microbial communities from Vienna, Austria - N-Acetylneuraminic and N-Acetylglucosamine D2O microcosms_March | ecosystem: Host-associated > Mammals > Digestive system > Large...
TATTAAGCGCCGATACGCCTGTTTCTATATCAAAAAGTATGGGACTTGCAATGATAAGCTTTGCAGAATATTTCGCTGAATGTGATCCGGATGCGCTTATTGTGCTGGGCGACCGGTTTGAAACTTTGGCCGTGTGCTGTGCGGCCATGAATGCGGGAATACCTGTTTTACATTTACACGGCGGCGAAACAACGGAAGGGCTAATAGATGAAGCAATACGGCATTCTATAACAAAGATGAGTTATCTGCACTTTGCTAGTACAGAGAATTACCGTCAACGTATTATTCAGATGGGAGAAGCGCCGGAACGCGTGTTCAACGTTGGAGCCATTGGAGTTGAAAACGCGTTGCATACACAGCTGCATTGTCTTAAAAGCCTGGAGAAGGATCTGCAGTGTGATCTGGGGGGATGCTATGTGGTTGGAACCTTCCATCCCGTCACACTGGAAAAAGCTACAGCACAAAGACAGACCGAAGAACTGCTGGGAGCATTAAACAGAAATCCCCAGATTACTTATCTGTTTACAAAAGCGAATGCTGATTCAGATGGGCGCATTATTAATAAGATGTTAAAAAGATATGCACAGGAGCATGATAATTTCATACTGGTTGACTCTTTAGGAACGAAACGTTATATGAGCGCTTTAAAATATGCTTCCTTTGTTATAGGAAATTCTTCCAGCGGGTTAATAGAGGCGCCTTCATTTGGAATTCCTACGATCAATATCGGTGATCGTCAGAGGGGAAGAATTGCCGGGGAATCAGTAATCAATTGCAGGCCAGAGATGGAAGATATTGATCTTGCAATAAAGACGGCATTAAGCGACCGGTTTAAAGACATAGCAGGAAAGGCGGAAAACCCTTATGGTGAAGGGGATACTTCAGAGAAGATTATAAGAATAATGAAAGAATTTTTAAATCGGGATAAGGTGGATATGAAAAAGAAATTTCATGATATCAGATTTTGATTTGATGTGTATGGGAGGAACAGGTGAAAATATTATTTATTGGCTGTGTGGAGAGCTCTTACAGACTGCTGAAGGAATTGCTCGATCAGGATGGGAATGTTGTTGGCGTGATTACCAAAGAGAAATCTGGATTCAATTCCGATTTTTGCAATCTTACGACATTATGTGAAGAAAGAAGGATACCATGCCATTATGCGGATAATATTAATGATGCTGACAGTGTATCATTCATAAAAAAATATAAACCGGATATCGGATTTTGTTTTGGATGGTCCCAACTGGTTAAAAAGGAGGTAATCCGGCTTTTTGACAGTGGGATAGTAGGTTTCCATCCGGCAGAACTGCCGGATAACAGAGGCAGGCATCCATTAATATGGGCGCTGGCATTAGGATTGCCGGAGACAGCTTCTACCTTCTTTATGATGAATGAAGGAGCGGATACGGGAGATATAATTGCACAGCAGAAGATCAGGATCGCGTATGAGGATGATGCACGGACACTTTATGATAAGGTGATAGAAGTCGCGGTTCAGCAGGAGAAAGATCTGTTGGAAAGATTAGAATGTAATTCTGTTACTAAAATAAGTCAGAAGTCACATGAGGGGAATTCATGGAGGAAACGCGGAAAGTCAGACGGTGAAATAGACTGGCGTATGTCCAGCCGGAATATATATAATCTGGTTAGGAGTCTGACAAGACCATATGCAGGCGCGCACTTTGTTTTTAGAGGAAATGAATACAAGGTATGGAAGGCGGAGGAAATTCACACGGAAGAATTTAAGAATATTGAACCTGGGAAAATTCTAAATGTAAATTCAGATGGAACAGTAGAGGTGAAAGCGGGAGATAATGCTGTCAGGTTAGTTGAGTATGATCCTGTTGATTTTAAGAAAGGAGATTATATCTTATGAGAATACTGGTTGTTTCCCCTCACCCGGATGACGAGACACTTGGAGCAGGGGGAACACTGCTGCGTTATAAAAAAGAAGGGAACCAGATCTTCTGGCTGAATATTACAGATATGAAAGCTTCTGACGGATGGGATGAAAAAGTTATAAAGGTACGTCAGAATCAGATAAAGGCTGTAAATGAATATTATCAGTTTGATGGTTTCTACAATTTGGAATATCCGCCAACAAAATTAAATTACATAGAGGAAGGAAAAATTATAGGCACAATAAAGAGAGTATTTGACGACGTTAAGCCAGAATGGCTATTAATACCGGGCGGATATGATGTTCATTCAGATCACAGGGTGGTTCATAACTGCTGTATAGCCTGTTCAAAGACTTTCCGGGCTCCATATATTAAAAGAATAACGTCAATGGAAATTATTTCAGAAACTGACTATGGACTTCAGGGAAGATTTGCGCCGAATTTATTTATAGATATATCGAAAGAGCTGGAAGATAAATTAGACGCTATGGGAATTTACAATACAGAAATCGAGGATGCACCGTTTCCAAGAAGTTTAGATAAAATAAGAGCTCTTGCAGAAGTGCGGGGAGGAACAATATTAAGTAAATATGCAGAAGCATTTTATATAGTAAAGCAGATACAATAGCAAAACAGACATGGAAATTTTAAATCGGACTATTCGGACACGATCTGGGAAAAGCGCAGGAGGAGGGGAAAGATGAAGAAATATGAAAAAGAATATAATATGAAGCAGATGAACCAGCCCTATAGAAGCACCGAAGTATTTATAAACTGGCTGGAAGAATTGCATTTTTTAAATCATACGGAACAACAAAATGTTTGTGATATGGCTTGTGGAGGAGGAGGCAATACGGTTTACCTGGGGAATCGTTTTAAAAATATTCAATTTACAGGTATAGACATAAACCGGGAGTTTATTGACTGGGGCAATGAGTGTATCAAACAGAATTCTAAATTTGGTAACTGTCAATTACATGAGGGCGACTGGTATTGCATGGATACGAGATGGAAGAATAAATTTGATGGAATTGTTAGTTTTCAGACGCTGCTTATGTTTCCAGAATATAGGGAACCTTTGAAGAAGCTTGCGGAACTAGGACCGAACTGGATTGCACTTTCATCTCTTTTTTATGAAGGAGATTTGGAATATACAATTCATTTTAAAGATTATTACCGTCCACAGGAGGGCAGAGAATATAGCGACATTTATTATAACATTCATTCCTTAATCCGATTCCGGAAATATTTAAAAGAACTGGGTTATTCTAAATTTGAATATGTTCCTTTTGACATAGATATAGATTTACCAAGGACTGATAGTCTGGATATTGGGACATATACAGTAAGACTGGAAGACGGGAAAAGAATACAGATATCTGGCGGGATGATGATGCCATGGTATTTTATTGCAGCCTGCAGATAAAGAAAAATCTTAGGAGAAAGCATATGGGTAAAAGCAAGAATAAAGAATATGAAGAAAAAGCGCATTTTTATATTCCAGCCGGCGCGCATACATATAGCAGAACAGACGAAGTGTTCCCTGGGAATGCCCCCAGAGTAATTGAGAGAAGTAAAGGTGTATATACATGGGATGTTGATGGAAATGAATATATTGACTACGGCATGGCGTGCCGTTCTGTTACCGTTGGATATGACTATGACAGGATATCAGATGCGGCAATAGCGCAGATACATAAGGGGAATACGGCTTCAAAGGCATCTAAGATTGAGGTTGAGGCAGCGGAAACATTGTGCAATCTGATTCCATGGGTGGATATGGTGAAATTTGCAAAAAATGGTTCTACCGTAACTTCCGCGGCGACCAGGCTGGCCAGGGCATATACTGGCAGGAAATATATTGCCAGATGCAGGGAACATTCCTTTTTTTCCTATGACGACTGGTTTATTGGAGATACTGTTATGAACTCAGGGATCCCGGAAGAGATCAGAAATCTGACAGTACAGTTCAGCTTTAATGATATCGGTTCAGTCAGGGATATTTTTGAAAGGTATAAGGGGAAAATAGCAGCACTGATTATGGAACCGTGTGATTCAGAGGAGCCTGCGGATCATTTCCTTCAGGAAGTAAGGAGACTGTGCACAGAGTATGGCGTTGTGTATATTCTCGATGAAATGATAACAGGATTCCGGTGGAATATACAGGGGGCGTGCAGATATTACAATGTGAAGCCTGATTTAGTGACCTATGGGAAAGGTATGGCAAACGGTTTTTCGGTAGCCGCCCTGGGTGGGAAAAGAGAAATTATGGATATGGGAGGCTTAACGCCCGGTCAGGAAAGAGTCTTTTTGATTTCTACTACACATGGAGCGGAAATGAGCGGACTTGGCGCATTTATAGAAACTATGAATGTATACAGGGAGCTTGAGGTCACAGAACACATCTGGAACATGGGGAAAAGGCTCTGTAAAGGCTTAAGGGAAATTGCAGATGAAAATAACCTGCAGGAACACTTCTATATCACCGGGGCAGAATGCTCTCCTAATTTTGTTGTATGTGACCAGAATAAGAAACCGTCTATGGAGTACAGGACCGTTTTTTGTCAGGAGATGATTCGCAATGGGATCCTGATGCCTTACATTGCTGTTGCATATGAACATACAGAAAAGGAAATTGACCGGACCCTGGAAGCAGCAGGAAAAGCAATGAAAATATATGCGGACGCATTAAACGGGGATGTACGGGGGTTTGTTGAGGGAAATGTAATTAAGCCTGTGTTTAGAAAATATAACTGAGTAAGTGGTGATTAAAATGTATAAGGGATACAGGATTCTGGCAATTGTTACGGCACGCGGAGGCTCGAAAGGACTTCCGGGTAAAAATGTCAAGGACTTAAATGGGAAACCTTTAATTGCATGGACAATCCGGCAGATACAGGAGAGTGTCTATACAGATGATATATTTATTTCGACTGACAGCCGGGAAATAGCGGAGATCAGCGCGTTATATGGCGTGGAGGTTCCATGCCTGCGCCCGGATTACCTTGCTGCAGATACCGCTTCGTCCATGGATGTTATGGAATATACAATTAACCTGCTGGAAAAACAGAATAAGCAATATGATTATGTGATATTACTGGAGCCAACTTCACCTTTACGAAAGAGAGGGGATATAGACGGGATCATCCGCCTTGCAGCGGACAATCCGGAGAGTGATGGTGTGATCTCCGTCGGCAGAGTACATTTAGAACATCCTATGATCGTAAAAAAGGTTTCTGATCGGGGGAATATTATTCCATATACTAATATGATACCGAAAGTGTACCAGAGACAGCAGCATGATGAAGCGCTGTTTCCATATGGGGTCGGGTATCTGATAAAGGTAGATGTATTTAAAGAGAAACATACGATTTATACAGAGAATGTTTTGCCCTATTACATAGAAAGGTGGCAGAACTATGAAATAGATGATATTTATGATTTCTGCTGTATTGAGACGATTATGCGAATGGAGATGAAAAAGATATGAATAAGTATTTGATTATTGGTCTGGGCTCAATGGGAAAGCGGAGAGTAAGGTGCCTGCAGGCATTGGGGATAGAAGGAAGCAATATTTACGGCATGGATTACAGAGAGGACAGATGTGCAGAAGCGAAGTCGAAGTATGGAATAGAAATTGTCAGGGATGAAGAATCAATTGACTTTTCCGAAATAAAGGCGGTAATTGTGTCATTGCCTCCGGATAAACATTTTATAGGAGTGGAAGTTGCAATTAAGAATAATAAGCCGGTTTTTGTAGAGGCCAGCGTCTGCCTGGAAGACGTTAGAAAAATAAAAGAAAATAATACGAAGCATATATTTGTCGCGCCTTCCTGCACCTTTTGTTTTCACCCTGTAGTCCAGGAAGTCAAAAAGATAGTGAAATCGGAGATATATGGAAAGGTCTGTAACTTTTCGTATCATAGCGGACAGTACCTGCCGGACTGGCATCCGTGGGAACAGGTAAACGATTTTTATGTCAGTAACAGGATGACAGGAGGAGCGAGGGAAATCGTTCCTTATGAGCTGACATGGATTATAGATATTCTGGGATATCCAGAAGAGGTGAAAGGGTATTTCAGAAAAACGGCAGATCTGGGTTGTAATATTGAGGACAGTTATGCATGCACTTTAAATTATGGAAGAATTGTTGGTACTCTGATGGTGGATGTTGTCGGAAGAAACGCCTTGAGAAATCTGGTTATTAATTTTGAAAATGCCCAGCTTTTGTGGAGGTGTGACAGGGAGCAGCTGGAAGTATATGAGGTGAAATCTGGAGACTGGAAACAGATTACAATGGAAAAAACAATTCACGAAACTGGATACAGTAAAAATATAAACGAGAATATGTATATAGACGAAATTTCGGCATTTCTTAAAGGGATAGAGGATAACCGGAATTATCCGAATACAGTTGACAATGATATAAAAATCCTGGAATTACTGGGGGAAATTGAGAATTCTGACGGAGGATTTCACAGGGAGTGGCAGGAGAGATGAAGAAAGTATTAGTAACTGGTGCAGACGGCTTTATTGGCAGTCATCTTGTAGAAAGCCTGTTGGAAAAGGGATATGAAGTAAAAGCCTTTGTGTATTATAACTCATTCAATTCATGGGGATGGCTGGATTCTCTGCCCCAGGAAAAATTAGGACAGATCGAGATAGTTCAGGGGGATATAAGAGATCCGAATGGAGTCCGGACAGCCATGGAGGGTGTAGAAGGAGTTTTCCATCTTGCTGCTCTGATTGCGATCCCATTTAGCTATTATTCACCGGATTCCTATGTAGATACAAATATTAAGGGGACGCTTAATGTACTGCAGTCTGCAAGAGACTGGGATACAGAGCGGGTAATCATAACGTCTACTTCTGAAGTGTATGGAACAGCACAATATGTCCCGATTGATGAGCAGCATCCTTTTCAGGGGCAGTCGCCGTATTCTGCAACAAAAATCGGTGCGGACAGGCTTGCGGAAAGCTTTTACAGGAGCTTTGACCTTCCGGTTTCTATTGCGAGACCCTTTAATACCTTTGGCCCGAGACAGTCGGCAAGAGCTGTTATTCCGACTATTATCACGCAGCTTTTAGCAGGAAAACAAAAGATTAAGCTTGGTTCATTAACTCCGACAAGAGACTTCAATTATGTTAAGGATACGGTATCCGGTTTTATCGCTATTGCAGAATCCTCAGACACAATTGGAGAGGAGATGAATATAGCAGCCCAGAGGGAAGTCTCGATCGGCGAACTGGCAAGAGAGATTATCTCCCAGGTTAATCCGCAGGCAGAGATTATCTGCGACAGGCAGCGGCTCCGGCCATTAAATAGCGAAGTGAACCGGCTTCTTGGTTCTAATGAAAAGCTGAGGAGACTTACTGGCTGGGAACCACAGTACACCTTTGAACAGGGAATTTCCGAGACCATAGGATGGATACGGGATAACATGGATTCTTATAAAGCAGATCTCTATAACCTGTAAAGGGAAAGTCAAATGAATAAAAGAGAGACAGGGAGGCGGCTACAGAATGATTCCATTAGCGGTGCCGGATCTGACAGGAAATGAGCGTAAATATTTAAATCAGTGTATTGATACGACCTTTGTCTCTTCAGTTGGTGAATTTGTGAATCGTATTGAAGAGATGACAGCAGAAAAAAGTGGGGCAGAATATGGAGTTGCAACCTCATCGGGGACGACAGGACTGCATCTGGCGCTTACAGGCAGCGGAGTAAAAAGAGATGATTTGGTGATTATGCCAACATTTACTTTTATTGCAACAGCAAATGCAGTAACGCATTGTGGCGCAGTGCCATGGCTTTTGGATATTTCCACAGACTCATGGACTTTGGATGTGAGACAATTAGAACAGGAATTAGAAAGGAATGCTTTTTGGAGGCAAGAGCAATTAATTCATAAGGAGACAGGAAGGCGCATTGCGGCAATTATGCCAGTATATACGTTAGGAAACATTCCAGATATGGATAAGCTCCGGGACATCGCAAAGCGTTATAATCTCCCCATAATTGCCGATGCCGCCGCGGCTTTGGGGGCCGAATATAAAGGGAGGAAAATTGGCGGGCTAGCAGATCTTACAGTAATTTCATTTAATGGAAATAAGACAGTAACAGCAGGCGGCGGTGGAATGATTGTTGGTAACAACCAGATATTGATGAAGAAACTAAAGCATTTGTCCACAACTGCCAGAACTACAGCAGAATATGATCATGATATGGCAGGATTCAATTACCGGATGACGAATATTCAGGCGGCAGTTGGATGTGCACAGTTAGAGAGGGCAGATGAATTCGTCAAGAAAAAACGTTTAATCCGGTCAGCCTATAATCAGTCTTTTTGCGGATGGGAAGATGTTTCTCTGTTTCCGGTTCCAGAAGGAGTGAAAAGCGCCTGTTGGTTATCAGGCATAGTATTGAATTATGGAGGACAACAAGAGGTCAGAAAGGTCTGTCAGGAATTATACATAAAAGGAATAGAAGGAAGAAGCTTCTGGAAACCGATTCATTTGCAGAAACCATACAGGAATGCAATAAGAGCGCAGTCGTTAGAAGCATCTTCGGAACTTTGGAATCGCATTTTAACTTTACCATGTTCCAGTAATATTACAGATGAAGAATTAGAGTATGTTATAACCACTGTGAAGGAAGTGGCATCTGCCATACTGGCAGAAAATAATTTGAAAGAGCTGGGAGATCCATTTTAAATCTAAAAATTTGAGAAAAGCGGGAGGATATATTGTGAAACGAATACTAGTAACCGGGGGCGCTGGCTTTTTGGGCTCCCATTTATGTGACAAATTGATTCAGAAGGGGAATGAAGTGATCTGTGTAGATAATCTATTTACAGGGAAGAAGGAGAATATCCGACATTTACTATCTAATCCATATTTTGAATTTATTCGTCATGATGTAACAGAGCCATTATATGTAGAAGTAGATCAGATATATAATCTTGCATGTCCTGCAAGTCCGCCCCATTATCAGTATAATCCTATTAAGACTGCTAAAACCAGTGTATATGGGGCAATGAATATGCTTGGTCTGGCCAAACGTGTAAATGCAAGAATTCTCCAGGCCAGTACATCCGAGGTATATGGAGATCCAGAGATACATCCGCAGCCAGAGGGGTATAAAGGGTGTGTTAATCCAATAGGGATAAGGTCTTGTTATGATGAGGGAAAGCGGATGGCAGAAACGTTGTTTTTAGACTACCACAGACAGAATCACGTTGATATTAAAGTAATTCGGATTTTTAATACATATGGTCCAAGAATGGATCCTAATGACGGGAGAGTCATTTCTAATTTTATTGTACAGGCCTTAAAGGGAGAGGACATTACAATTTATGGAGACGGGAGACAGACGCGCAGCTTTTGTTATGTGGATGATTTAATTGAAGGAATGTATCGCATGATGAACTCCGAGGGCTTTACTGGTCCGGTAAATATCGGAAATCCAGGTGAGTTTACAATGCTTGAACTGGCAGATAAGATCATAGAACTTACAGGATCGGAGTCAAGGATTACTTATCTTCCGCTTCCAAGTGATGATCCGGCCCAGAGACGGCCAGTTATTGAACTCGCGAAAGAGAAGCTGGACTGGGAACCGGAAATTGCGTTGGAAGAGGGATTAAGAAAAACAATTGAATATTTCAGAAGGGTTACTTCGTAATAAAAACGGAGAAGGAGCTGGTCAGGAAAACATATGGATATTTATATATTTGGAGCAAAATCAATAGCTATCGGGGTATCCAGGGCAATCAGAACTCTGAAACAGGAGATGAATATAGTAGGTTTTCTAGTTTCGAGTCTTGAGAACAATCCCGAAGAATTGGATGGCTTTCCCGTCAGAGAGCTTGGGAAGGCGTCAGCAGAGATGGATGAAAGGGAAAAAAGAAATGTCTGTGTATATATTGCTGTACCAGAGTTTTTACATAAGGAAATTATTTATGATTTGCTGGAGCATGGTTTTGTAAATTACAGAGCAGTAGACTCTGGGACGGAAGCAAAACTTATGGAAAAATATTTTTCGCGAATTAAAAAGTTTCCATCCTTACATGAGCTTCCGTTAGGAAAAGAGAAAGCTGAGTTAACAATTTATCTGGCTCAGTTTTATAAAGATAAAATACTAGAGGCGCCCCCGGCATTACCGGATTATGTAAGCTCTGTACTGCTTGGATGCAGTAGAAATGAAGATAAAGAATTAGAAAAGAACGCGGATTTTTGCGATAATGTGGGCGAACAGATTTCTTCTCGAAATCCAGATTATTGTGAAATGACAGCTTTCTACTGGGTATGGAAGAACAGGATGAATGTTGTAAAAGATTATGTAGGAATCTGTCATTACCGAAGGATACTAGACATTACTGAAGAAGACAGACAGAGAATGCTTGAAAATGACGTGGATGTAGTTCTTCCGTTTCCGATGATTCACTTGCCAGATATCTGTGAGCACCATACTAGATATATCCGGGAAGAAGAGTGGCAGATTATGCTGCAGGCATTGAAGGAATTATATCCGGATTATGCAGATGCATATGAGTCAATATTTTCAGGAAGCTATTTTTACAACTATAATCTTGTGATAGCTAAAAAGGCTGTTTTCGAAAATTACTGTGCATGGGTATTTCCGTTGCTTTTCAGGACGGAGGAGCTGTGTATTATGAAAAAGATAAAGAGAAGTGCACGGTATCTGGCATATATAAGTGAAAGTCTTTTGGCATTTTACTTTCTTTATCACAAGGAATTGAGGATTTATCATACAGGACGCCTTTTATTTACATAAGGCTGATTGAGAAGGTGAAGAAACAAATTATATGATACAAGCTTCAAAAGGTCATGTGTTTCATGCCAGCATGAAAAAGTGCGGCCTTTTGACACATGTGGGAGGGATAGGCAAATGAAAATATCAGTAGTAGGGACAGGGTACGTAGGACTGGTGACGGGGACATGTTTTGCGGAGATGGGCAATAAAGTATGGTGCGTAGATGTGGATGAAGAAAAAATTAATTGTTTGAAGAACGGAGATATTCCAATTTATGAACCAGGACTGGAACCTTTAGTAAAAGGTAACTGCGCCATGGGACATCTCCACTTTACAACAGATATTCATGAGGCGCTTCAATATACTAATATTTGCTTCATTGCGGTTGGAACACCTATGGGAGAAGATGGAAGCGCAGATTTGCAATATGTGACAGCAGTGGCTTCAGAGATAGGGAAAGGAATGGTTCACCATATGTATGTGGTGGATAAGTCCACAGTTCCAGTAGGGACAGCAGAAATTGTAAGGGATACGATTCAAAGGGAACTAGATAAACGGAATTCAGATCTAACGTTTGATGTGATTTCTAATCCGGAATTCTTAAAAGAAGGGACAGCAGTAGCTGACTGCATGAAACCCGACAGGATTGTAATTGGTACAGATAATAATGAGGCAGCAGAGGTAATGAGAGAGCTGTATAATGTCTATGTGAGAAATACAGAAAATTTTATACTGATGGATATTCCAAGCGCTGAGATGACAAAATATACAGCGAATGCCATGCTGGCGACGAAGATCAGTTTCATGAATGAGATTAGTAATATTTGTGAGCGTGTAGGGGCAGATGTAAATAAAGTGCGTTTGGGAATAGGAAGCGATTCGAGGATTGGTTATAGCTTTATTTATCCTGGATGCGGATATGGAGGAAGCTGTTTTCCGAAGGATGTAAAAGCCTTGATTAGGACAAGCCATAAATACGATTATGAACCAGAAATGTTGGAGGCTGTAGAATCGGTAAACTATCGTCAGAAAAAGATACTGCCACAGAAGGTTGCGAAAAAGTTTGGAGAGGATCTGACGGGGAAACGGTTTGCGGTTTGGGGACTTGCTTTTAAGCCCGACACTGATGATATGCGCGAGTCAGCGGCAATTATGATTATTAATGAATTAACAGAACTAGGCGCAGAAGTAATAGCTTATGATCCCCAGGCAATTAATGAGGCAAAAACATGTTATTTAAAAAACAATAAAAAGGTTTCTTATGTAGAAAGTAAATATGAGGCACTGAAGGGGGCAGACGCGCTGCTTCTCATTACTGAATGGAAAGAATTTAGGCAGCCGGATTTTGACGAAATAGTAAAATTATTAAAACAGCCAGTAATATTTGATGGGCGAAATCAGTATGACAGGAGACGTCTGAAGAAAAAGGGGATAGAATATTATCAGATTGGCGTTAGATAACTTTCGGCTATTTATTAAACGCCAGTAAGCAGCTTCTGCTATTATGAAAGACAATGTTAAACTTGGAGATAAAAAGATACTTCAGAATGCAAAGCTGGATTTGGAAGGAATCTTAAAAAATAATCCGGGGAATTATACGGATTTAGAAAAAGAAAAGTTCAAAAGAAGAATTGAAGAGAAACCGCTATGGCGACAGATGGAAGCGGTAAAAAGAAATCTATCATAATCAGAATTAAGTAAGAGGCGAATTGGGGACGGGGCATTTTTAAAAATGCCCCGTCCCCAATTGAAAATAGGGTGTCCCCGACTCCAGGTTCTGTCCTTTGATATTTTGGCAAAGCATATGAAAAGGATTACTGGCATTGAGGAGTTTGTTATGATTGATATTATACAAGAAAGAGGTTATAATGTTTTGAAAAGAGGTGTAACAGGCTCTTTAGGATTTATATGGCTTTGATAAGAAAGCCGTGATAAAATACATTAAATAATTATAGTGATAGGACGGTGTTGATTATGCTTAGTGAAAGGATAATAAGTTACTTGGAATGTCTGACTAAAATCGCTGAAGGGCAGGATTACAAAATCGAATCAATAACATTTTACAATACCTATGCTGAAATTCCAGAAAAAGAGAAAAACGAAGATACCCTTTTGGAAATGGAGGAATATTTAAACGGAAAAAATATTGAAATTTTATCGGATGGCATAGAGTTGGAACAGGGGGATAGTGTGATTTCATTAGAAGATAAAATCCAGCCTTTTGATCCGACAAAAATTAATATAACGATGGCTCCCATGGCATTGGATTCTCTGGTAAAGCGATTAAAAAATCATGAAATTAACTTAAATACGGAATTCCAAAGAAAAGGTGGATTGTGGAGCAACACGAAAAAGAGTCAATTGATTGAATCTCTTTTATTAAAAATCCCTCTGCCCGCGTTTTATTTTGATGCGTCTGATGAAGGGGACTGGCTTATTATTGATGGTTTGCAGAGGATAACAGCGCTTAATGAATTTATTGTGAAAAAGACTTTAAAACTGGAAGGACTGGAATTTTTCAATGATTTAAACGGTCTTGGATATGATGAACTTCCGCGTCAGTTTACGAGAAGAATAGATGAAAGTTCCCTGATCACTTTTACAGTAAAGGAAGGAACGCCGGTTAATGTAAAATATAATATTTTTAAGCGTTTAAATACAGGTGGACTGGAGCTCACACCCCAGGAAATACGACATGCTCTATACCAGGGACAGGCAACTATTTTTTTAAAGGAGCTTTCGTCGTCAAAAGAATTTTTAAAGGTTACCTGCCACAGCATAAAATCGGATCGTATGCTTGACCAGGAATTTGTATTAAGGTTTATGGCTGTCTGCTATTATGGTATTGAGAACTATGATGGTATGCCGGAAAAATTTTTAAATGAGACGATGGATTACATAAACCGGCAAAAACAAGAGAAAATAGAAAATATGAGGGAAAGATTTTTTGAAACTATGATTGCCATATATGAGATTTTTGGAAATCACGCATTTCGAAAGATGGCTGTAGATGGAAGACGCCGCCCGATTAATAAAGCAATTTATGAAATGTGGTGTAAGTCCATATTTGATCTCAATGATGCACAAAGAGAAAAATTGAAAGAAAAAAAACGGAGACTAATGAAGCAATATATTGATTTGTGCGAAAAGAATGATTTTCAGATATATGTAAAAGCAAGTGATAAGTATTCTTATATCAAACGTATAAATCAAATAAAAGATCTGGTTGGGGAGGTTCTTAATGATTAAAAAGATAGAGTTGAGAAATTTTAAATGTTTTGAACGATTAGAATTACCATTATCTAATTTGAATCTTTTATCAGGAATTAACAGCATGGGTAAATCTACAGTGATTCAGGCATTACTGCTGCTGCGCCAGGCTTACGAAAAAGATAGTTTAAGGGAGGGGCTCTATTTAAACGGGGAATACACACAGATCGGGACTGGCCTTGATCTGTTGTATTTTAATGCTGATGGGGATATTGAAATTATTCTCACAAATGAGACTGGTCAGAAATATAGATGGATTTTGGATTATGTTCCAGACTCTGATTACTTGAAAATAAAGAAGGAGGAATCAGAAGGAAAGGATACTGGCATTTTGGAAAATCTGAATCTTTTGAATCAGGATTTTGAATATGTTATGGCGGAAAGATTCGGACCGAGAAAAAGCTATGAGAAATCATTTTATGATATTGAAGTTAAAAAACATGTTGGGAAGTACGGGGAACATGTTGTTTATTATTTAGAAAAACACGCGGGGGATCCTACGGGTACAGAAACGGTGGTTTTAGGCGGAAAGAGGACATTGAAACAACAGACGGAGTGTTGGATGAACGAGATCAGTCCGGGAATTCAATTTGATTTTACCGATGTACAGGCTGCGGATACAATCAGCCTGAAGATCCGGCAGACAGAAAATGCTGCACAGATGAGCACAATTATGGATTATAAACCAGTGAATGTAGGTTTTGGTATATCTTATAGTTTGCCGATTATTGTAGCTCTTTTAAAGGCAAAACCCGATGATTTAGTTATTTTAGAAAATCCAGAGGCACACCTTCATCCACAAGGACAGCGTAAAGTTGGAGAACTGATTGCAAGGGTGGCACAGGGAGGTGTACAGGTGATTGTGGAAACACACAGTGATCATATCCTGAATGGTATCCGTTTGGCTGTTAAACAGAAAGTTTTAGAAAAAGAAAAGGTCAAATTGTATTATTTTTGTACTAAAGCAGAAAATGATATTACCATGCATACATTTGAGGAACCTAAACTAGATGATAATGGGCGGCTGGATTTTTGGCCGAAAGGTTTTTTCGATGAATGGGATAATACGTTATTAGAGTTATTGTAAAGAAGAAATAAACAGTGGTGATAAAATGATTGTAGTGATTAATGATTTATCTTTTGAAAGAAAGTTTTCGAATAGAAATGAAGCGATCAGGAAAGTACATCAGTGGATGGATATTTGTAAAGAAATAGAGTCGCAGGAAACAACAGCGGTAGAAGAGATATATTCGGTAATGTTGAATACCTCGGCAGAGATTGCTCCTGATTATCCGCTTATACAAATGGTGAAAGAGTTTGAAACGCGAGATGAAAGACGATATTTAATACATTTGCTTACAAATCTGGGCCAGCCTAAGAATATGCCGCAAGATCCGTTCTGCCTAAAAGAGGAATGCTCTTATATTTGTTCATGGGCAAAAGAGGCGGCCGCAATTAGCCTGGAGTCAGATCTCTTGTTTGGGGAGTCAATACTTGATGGCATAGTAAAGCAAGAAAAAGTTTCGATTAAAAATATATCGAAACAGGAACACATTCAATTATATGAAGAATTTTTGGGGATACGCCATTATGAGGCGAATAAAAAGCACAGAAGACAGCCTTATATAGATGCGGCCGGACGATATGTGGATGCTATGGATTTAAGTGATATGGAAGCGCAGGAATTGCTGAATCATGCAATTGAGATCGAGGGGAATATATATGGTAAAAGAAACGGTCAGTATTACAGTTTTCAAAGGCATCATGATAATTATTATCATGGATATCAGAACAATGATTTGGAATTACATATAAAAAATAAAATTGATGCGGAGTGTTGGGAATGAAAGAATAGTAGGGAGCATCAGAATGAGGATTCGCTTTGGATTCCGGTGAGTTCAAGGGAAAATCTGTGGACAAGACAGGTTTTATCCGTGACCTTGTGAATACAAGAGGAAAAAGCAGGGCGGTGTGTGGACGATCGATAAGTACGTAATTACATGCTTTAAGAAGAGATGTAAAGTGGCATATAATTGGGAGCTGGTACTATGATTTGCCATCATAATATAAATGTGATGTTTGAGAAAATTGTAAGCGCTTTGCCAACTATAACGGCGGACAGATTCTGTTCGGTATTGATGATAACCAAGTTATCCGACATGTCGGATAACTTCGTATAGATGAAAAGACAAATAGGATAAAGGCGATACCTGAACTGCTGGATATCCTATGTATAAAAGGCTGTATCGCTACGATTGATGCGATGGGGACACAAAAGGGCATCGCTGAAAAGATCATCGAAAAGGGAGCGGGTTATATCCTACAGGTAAAAGGGAACCAGCCTGCACTCATGGAAGATATCGCCCTCTATTTTGAAAAAGATGTCTTCACAAAGTCCAAAAAAGCTCTTGGGCGGGAAGGCCTGTACCATAAAGAGATATGCAATGACCATGACCGGATAGAAATAAGGGAATACTATGTGTCAGACGGCATAGACTGGCTGCTGCAGGGACATAATGGCTGGGTGGATCTCCAGGGGATCACGAGCAAACGTAAGAAATGTGCCTACGATCAAGATTACCTATATAAAGTGTTAGGGGGACTGGATACGGGTATGTAGAAATGCAACAATATACATGGCAAACAGGCATAGATCATCTATGTCTGTTTGTCATACGCAAGATGCCCAGTATCCTGAGGATCCTATGGTATAGCATCCCACTCTTCAAAAGTTTCCAGCAGTAGTATTTCATTTATGACCAACTTCTAATTCTACTTATCAGCACATCCTCTCAAGAACCTTTATATATCGTATACTGTTGTTCGTATTCGCCCTTTCGCACCATGGAATCCATCTTCTGGTCTTCCTTCCGGTAATATCTGCGCTTATCCCCGCACTGAATCCTCGTGAGATAACTCAATCAGTTTTTGCGGAGCATTATGGAAAGCTCTGAATATTCCGTCTAAAAATTTCTGCTCTTTTTCTGGCAGGCTGACAGTCTGATTACGACGTTCCAAAAGCGCTGAATAACTCTCTTGCAAATTTAACGGTTAAATCAACTAAAAAAACATT
>Ga0137306_102203_pt1 | contig 17018 bp, 14 predicted proteins | sample Inofroosms_March_FD_97187 | JGI IMG/M metagenome (GOLD analysis project Ga0137306, IMG submission 97187) | Mouse cecal microbial communities from Vienna, Austria - N-Acetylneuraminic and N-Acetylglucosamine D2O microcosms_March | ecosystem: Host-associated > Mammals > Digestive system > Large...
AGATAGGCTCCGAGAGTCACTACAAATCCGAAATAACCGGAATTCATCAAAAGTTCATTCATGATCTTTCCTCGTCTTTCTTTTCATAACGGCAATCAGAAGTTCCGTCATCTTTCCTGTCACTGCCATGACCGCCACGGTGGAGACGACAGATATGACTGCCACCGGCAGAGCCACTGCTTTCAATATACTGTAATTCTCCATCAGGCTTACGGTTACGGGCACGAACATGAGAGGCATGGTATCCAGAAGGAAATTTCCTGTCTCTTCCACGGATTCCAGTCTGATGGCCCCTGTACAGAGCCCAAAAAGCAGAAAAAACAAGCCGTAAACTCCGGCCGGTATGGGCAGCGGCAGGAGGGCGTTAAAAAGTTCGCCGGCCATGGTAAGCCCGAAAATGATACAGATCTGTTTTACGTATTTCATCGCGGATCCTTTCTGTTTCATATTTTGTTTCTGATTCCTAATTGTAGCATCACAGCCAAAAGGCCGCAAGAGGCAAATCTTTCGCGGCACGGCCCTGTGTTCCCAAAACAGTTATTGTTCACGTAAGGAGGGGGAGCAGCCTGAAATATACAGGGAGATAAGGTTGTAATGGGTCCCGGGGATGGCTTATACTATAAGAAGAATACAAGAAGGAGGACTGACGGATGGATCTGATCTGTACAAAAAAACCGGACCCGGATCAAAGAAGGGATATGGAGCAGCTGGTGGATGCATGTAAGGAAGCGGAGCCTCTGGCTCTGTCTGCTCCCCTGGAGGATGATCTCGGTTATGATATTTTTCTCCTCTATGACAGAGAACGGCTGTGTGCCATGGCCTTCCTCTTTTTCTCTTCGGACACTGCCTGCGAGTGCTGTGCCTTTGTTCATCCGGAACATCGGAGAAAAGGATATTTTTCCCGGCTTCTGGATCCTGTCCTGGAGCTGGTGGACACCCGTGAGAAGACTCTGGGACAGTCTGTGGATTTCTGTTTTCTCGCCGATGAACAGACGCCCTCTGCCATGAAAACCCTTAAAGCCATGGGGGCCGAATACTGGTATTCCGAGTATCGGATGATCCGGCCTCTGACAGAACGGGACCAAAATCCCCTTTCCTGCCCTCTGACTGTCCGCATGGAAGAAGAACATCTGTATACGGCTCTCCTGGGAGACCGGATCGCAGGAACCTGCGCCGTCCTGCCGGACGGGCCGGGAGTCTATCTCTACGCATTTCAGATCCGTGAAGATCTGCGCGGGCAGGGATACGGGAAGCAGTTTCTGGCGGCCATGCTTTCTGTGCTGTCCCGCACAAGTACTCAGGTGACGCTTCAGGTATCCGGACAGAACTATATCGCCAGAAATCTTTATAAAAAGGCAGGATTTCAGACCGCGGAGTCTCTTGCCTACTACATATACTGAAAATTTTCCATGGTTGATTATGACTGGACTTTTCTCCGGGATTGTTCTATAATGATTCGTACATACTATGAGAAAAATTGAGGAGGTATATAGAATAATGAGTGAGAATTGTACTCATGACTGCAGCAGCTGCGGCGAGAACTGCAGCAGCAGAACCCAGGAGCAGACCAGCTTTCTGGAAGCGCTGCATCCCTTAAGTTCCGTCAAAAAAGTCATCGGTGTAGTCAGCGGAAAAGGCGGTGTGGGAAAATCCCTGGTCACTTCCCTGATGGCAGTTAAGATGAACAGCAAAGGTTACCGCACGGCCATCCTGGACGCGGATATTACAGGCCCTTCCATTCCCAAGGCTTTCGGTGTAAACGGTGATATCGGCCTGACCGAGGAGAAGCTGATGGTTCCCGCCACCAGCAGCACCGGAATCCAGATCATGTCTGCCAATCTGCTTCTGGACAACGAGAACGACCCGGTGATCTGGAGAGGTCCGGTGATCGCCGGAGCCGTCAAACAGTTCTGGAACGAGACTCTGTGGAAGGATATCGATTACATGTTTGTGGATATGCCGCCGGGAACCGGCGACGTGCCTCTCACCGTGTTCCAGTCCCTTCCCGTAGACGGCATCATTATCGTCACCTCTCCCCAGGAACTGGTGTCCATGATCGTCGGCAAAGCCGTGAACATGGCGAAAAAGATGGATATCCCCATCCTGGGCGTGGTGGAGAACATGAGTTATCTCCAGTGCCCCGACTGCGGAAAGAAGATTTCCGTGTTCGGCGAGAGCCACATCGACGAAGTGGCGGCCGAATATGATATTGACGTTCTGGCCAGGATTCCCATTGAACCCAAAGCAGCCAGGATGGTGGATGAGGGAGCCATCGAATATCTGGAAGAAGACTGGCTTGACTGTGCGGCAGAAAAACTGACACGATAACCTGTTTCTATGCAGCCTTTCCCGCTGCGCCGGCCACCCTATGTAAGACAGAGGTGTTATCATGAGAATTAATATGAACCCCAACAGCGAACTGGTACAGTCTATTGTCAGCGTGCCCCATATGGTCCAGGTGCCCAGCAATCTTCTGACCCAGGCCCACGAGTTTCAGGAAGCCATGATGATGTATACCTGTGCCATCAGAGAGGTAAAGACCAAGCTGGAAGTGCTCAATGACGAGCTTTCCGTCCGCAATCAGCGCAATCCCATCGAGATGATCAAGTCCCGGGTAAAGAAGCCCATGAGCATTGTGGATAAGCTGAAAAGAAGGAATCTGGAAGTCTCCGTGGAATCCATGATGAACCACCTGGATGACATTGCAGGGATCCGTGTCATCTGCTCTTTTGTAGATGACATCTATCAGGTAGCCGAGATGCTGGTCCGCCAGGATGATGTGAGGGTCCTGGCTGTCAAGGACTATATCAGATATCCCAAGGACAACGGATACCGAAGCTATCACATGATCATAGAGATCCCTGTGTTTTTCTCCAACGAGAAGAAATTTATGAGAGTGGAAGTCCAGATCCGCACCATTGCCATGGATTTCTGGGCAAGCCTGGATCACCAGCTGAAATACAAAAAGCAGATGTTTGCTTCCTCGGAGATCAGCAGAGAGCTGAAAGAATGTGCGGACATTATCGCCCAGACCGACGAAAAGATGCTGGCCATCCGCAAGGGCATCGAATCCCAGGGGATCCAGATACAGAGAGATTATTAACCGCAGCATATTATGGCTGAAGGGGAAGCAGGTCTCACCTGCTCCCCTTCAGCCATAATTGATTGATCTTTTTTCGCTTCTCCAGAAACACAGGGTTATCCCTGTCCGGATGGACTCGGTTGGTCAAAAGGATCATCCCCTCTGACCGGTCCAGGTCCATCAGTATGGAAGTCCCCGTGAATCCCGTATGATAGAGAGTCCCTTCTCCATATTCTCTGCTCCAGCCGTAGGTCCGGCCAAACCGTTCCGTTTCCCGGATCAGCCGGAAAGTCTCCTTTGTAAACAACCTGTCGGATTCTGTCAGATAGGCCCGGACAAAGGTTACCAGATCTTCCAGTGTGGAAAACAGTCCCGCGCTTCCGCTTTCTCCCAGAAGCCATGCTTTGGAATCATGGATCTCTCCGCAGATCAGCCCCCTGTTTTCCGTCATCTCTGTGGGAATGCACAGGCCGGCCTGTTCCGGTACGGGAAAAGACGTATGATCCATGCCCAGAGGACCGAACACATGGCGCCGGAAACTCTCTCCCAGACTCATCCGCTCCTTTAGCCCTTCCCCTTCCCGTATAATCAGCCCCAGGAGGATGTAACCTACATCCGAATACTCAAACCGTTCTCCCGGGCCGGCCTCCGGAGCCGTAAGAAAGAGCCGTTCCAGAATATTGTCTCTGGTCAGATGTGGTTTGTCCGGAATCTCCGCCGGAAGGCCGCTGTTGTGGAGAAGAAGCTGACCCACAGTGATCTCTTTCCACAAAAATCCCGGGAGCAGACGTGACACAGGAGTATCCATGGACAATTGTCCCTCCTCTGCCAGCTGCAGGATCCGGCTGGCGGTGCCTACGACCTTGCTGAGAGACGCCAGATCGTAGAAAAGACCTTTCTCCACGGGACGGCTGCTGTAGGGAGCCATGGCGCCCATCACCCCGTGATATGAGAGTTCCGCCTGTTCCCGGTCCACAAACGCCAGTGAAAATCCCCGGATCACCCTGTCGCTTACCAGGGTCTCCAGTTCCTGCCTGACGGCCGTTCCCACTGTCTCTGCCCTGTTCATGATCTTCCTGCTGCTTCTATGGCATCCCGTACTCTTCCGTCCGTCTCATCCAGAGCCCTGGCGGCCTCCGGGAGACTGCATCCGGTCTGGAGCATGACAATAGCCTCCGGTACTTTCATGCCTGCTTCCCTCAGAGTCTTCTCCGCCGTATCCGTATCCGCCCCTGTGATCTGGGAGATCATCCTGCAGGCACGGACCACCAGCTTCTCATTGGTAGGCTGTACATGAACCATATAATTCTGATACCCCTTGCCCAGCCGCACCATCACCGCCGTGGAGATCATATTGGCGATCATTTTCTGAGCTGTCCCTGCCTTCATGCGGGTGCTGCCGCTGATCACCTCCGGTCCCACCACGGGAGCGATGGAGATCTGTGCCACCGCTGCCATTTCGCTGTCCCGGTTGCAGGTAATGGACACGGTGAGAGCCCCGTGTTCATTGGCATATTCCAGCGCAGCCAGAGTATAGGGGGTCCGCCCGCTGGCGGCGATGCCGATGACACAGTCTTTTTCTGTCAGATTCACGTTCTTCAGATCTTCCACCGCCAGTTCCCGGGAATCCTCGGCCCCTTCCACGGCCTGGTACATGGCGCTTTCTCCTCCTGCCAGCAGGCTCAGCACCTGGTCCGGGGACACGCTGTAGGTAGGCAAAAGCTCTACGGAATCCAGGGTTCCCATCCGTCCCGACGTCCCTGCACCGCAGTAGATGATCCTCCCTCCGGCTCCGAATCGTTCGGCGATAGCATCCACCGCCTCTGCGATCACAGGCAGTTCCTTCTCCACTGCCAGGGCAACTTTCTTATCCTCTTTGTTGATCAGAGTTACGATCCCAAGGGAATCCATCTGATCGATATGTTTTGTGGCCTCATTCACGTTTTCTGTTGTCAGGCCGTCTATTTTTATCATGTGGTTCTCCTTCCTGCTCTTTCAGTTTCAGTCTCTCCACAAGCTTCCTGGTCTTCATCAGTTCTACCTCCATGGTCTCCAGATCATCCTGGATAACTCCCAGATATAACAGATCTGCCATGGTCATGGATGTGTGCTTTGATGTAAATGCACCGATTCTCATGGCCCGTTCCTGATTGGGGACAAAGAGACAGATATCGGCCAGACCGCTTAAAGGGGAACTGCTCTTTCTGGTGACCGCTATGACGACCACCCCTCTCTCCCTGGCAGCCTCACAGGCATAGATAATCTCCTTGGACTGTCCGCTGTAAGAAAATGCCACCACCACGTCTCTCTCATCCAGATAATTAAAAAACTCCATAACCATGTTGGTATCCTGACTGTAAAAAGCATTAAAATCTGCCCGCTTCAGCTTGTGGAACAGATCATAGGCGGGCAGCATGGAAGCGCCGATGCCCAAAGTGTAGATCCGCCGGCTTTTTTTCAGGACTCCGATGGCCCTGGACAGAGCATCTCTGTCCAGCTGATAGAAAAAATCCTCCATGGCCGTGGACACCATCTGTCCCAGCTTCTGACACAAATCGTCGATGGTGTCTTCCGGAGAAATGATCAGATCCATGACCTTCCAGTCGCTGTCCCTGTCCTGAGCCCCGGCAGATGCCAGCGCCAGCTTAAATCCTTCCAGCCCTTCAAATCCCAGTTTCTGCACATATCGGATAATGGAAGCAGAAGAAACCTCACTTTCTCTGGCCAGATCCATGGCAGACATCCCCAGGCATTCCGTGCCCCGGGACAGGATAAAATCGGAAATCTTCTTCTCCCCCCGGCTCATGTCCTCATATCTTTCCCGGATCTTCAATATCACATCATTCATGAGATCTCTTCTTCCTCCCGTCTTTCTTTTTATAAATAATTCTCGATGGACTGAGACGATTCATTGGGAATCATCTGAGCCGTAACCGGGATCCCTCTGGCCAGGATCTCCTTCACACAGGCCTCATCCTGTTCCGTCAGGTTCACCGACTTCTTGATCGGCCGGGATCCCTCTCTCTTGGCTACATTTCCTACGTTCACCAGTGGGATGGAAACTCCGTCTGCCACCAGCCTGGCCATATCCGGTACGGACTTGGTGATCAGAAATACCTTATCCTCCTCATAGGCGCCTTCTTTAAACTTTTCTGCAGCTCTTTTCAGAGACAGGATAGACAGCTTCACTCCCGCCGGTTTCGCCATCTTCAGTCCCGCGATGATCAGCTCGTCTTTCACCGCTGCATCATTGACCACTACGATCCTGGTAGCTCCCACCGTATTGGTCCAGACCATGGCCACCTGGCCGTGTATCAGTCTCTCATCTACTCTCGCATGTACGATCGCCATAACCGTTCCTCCTGTTAATCATCTAATTCGATCTCATCGTCTTCCTCTGCCGCCGCCTTCTCAGACGGAGCTTCAAAACAGATGGTCTGGGACTTCCCGGCTTCCAGAGAAGTCCTGGCCAGAACCGCCGGATCAGAGATCATATTGCGGCTCATATAAGCATCCAGGAGAATAGGAAGACTGGCTCCGCCGATGATCTCCACCTGATCCAGGCCTCCCAGCTTCATCCTCACTGCCGTGTTATAGGGGGAGCCTCCTGTCAGATCTGCCAGGATCAGCACTCCCTCGCATTCTTTTAAACGCCCGAGAGCATTCTGAAGGTCCTCTGTGAGAACCTCCAGAGATTCCTCCGGGTCAAAATCTACTGCCTCATAATCCGACGGTTCCCCGGCCAGAAGCCTCAGACCGCTGGTAAGGCCGGTGGCAAAAGTACCGTGTCCTGTTACGATTATCCCTATCATACCACACCTCTGTCCTTAGAACAATCCTGCAACTGCAGTCAGCATGGACTGAAGATTGCCCAGGATCATGCCCAACCCCAGAAGAATGAAGATCAGTTTGGTAGAATTGATCTTTTTCTTGCCCAGGAGCCAGTAGGACAGCATGACGATTCCCAGAGGCAGCATCTTGGGCATGATCTTATCCAGCATATCCTGCACTGCAAAGGTTACGTCTCCCATGGTAAACGCCAGATTGGTGCTGTAGTTGACCACGGAAGGAATCAGCGCGCCCACAACAGTCAGTCCCAGGATGCTGGCCGCCTCCGTGATGGGAGCGATGCTTTCAGCAAATCCCGTAGCCAGCTTCTGTCCTGACCTGTAACCCATCCAGGTAAATTTGTAGCGGACCCACAGCACCGCCGCGCAGGCCAGAAGCGGTACGGTCAGCCCCACCGGGTTGCCCTGCATGGCCACATAAGCGGCAATCGAGAATACGATAGCCCGGTAAATGGCAATGAACAGAGTGTCGCCAACTCCGGCCAGAGGTCCCATAAGGCCGGTCTTTAAAGCGCTGACGGCTTCTTCCGATTCGATGCCGATCTCTTCTTCCAGGGCCATGTCGGCGCCTACGATCAGGTGGGATGTACCCGGAGTCGTATTGAAATAGGAGCTCTGCATCTTCAAAGCCCGTTTCATCTTCTCCGGATCATCGCCGTAAAGACGCTTTAAGGCGGGCATGATCACATAGGCGTAACCCAGACCCTGCATCTTCTCATAGTTCCAGCCAAACTGCAGGGCAAACAGATTGCGGACGTATACTTTATTGATATCCTGTTTTGTCAGTTTTCTCTCCGTTGTGTTAGCCATCGATCTCTACCTCCTCATCGTCATACATCGTCACATCTCCTGACACGGCAGCCACGGCCCTGTCCTTTCCTCTGCTGAAGTGAAGGGCAGCAAGAGCCAGTCCCAGCAGGGCAGCTGCCATAACCGTAAACATGGAACCGCCGTAAGCCAGCAGTACAAAACCGATTATAAAATAAGGATAATACTTTTTCAGCGGCAGATACCTCATAAGGATCGCCATACCCATGGCAGGGAGGATCGCTCCGGCCGTCCGCAGACCTGTCATAAACCATGCGGGGATCAGCGCGTTGATACTGGTTACCACCGCCTCGCCGAAGATCAGACCCAGGGCAACCGGGATCAGACGTGACAGCTCCCAGGGGATCAGTCCCAGAAGATTGGCTCTCTCCATGCCTTTCCAGTCGCCTCTCTCCGCACAGCGGTCGCCGTAATGCTGGAAAAAGGAATTGCTCATCCTTCCAAGTACGTCCATCTGAGTAAGTAAAAGTCCGATGGGAATGGCAACTGCGATCCCATACTCCGCACCTTCTCCGGAGATAATGGCATATGCTGTTCCCATGATAGCACCTGACAGGTAATCGGGAACCGTAGCGCCTCCATAGGTGGCCACGCCCAGGGTCATGAGCTGCAGCGTAGCCCCGATTATCAGCCCCGTCTGCAGATCTCCCAAAAGCAGTCCTGTAAATGTTGCCGCGAATAACGGACTGTACAGTCCACATTGAATGGAAATCTGATCTGCCACTGCGATCATCGTGTACAGCAGCAGAACCAAAATGATCATAAATGAAATTTCCTGCATGATATGCTTCTCCTTTTTGTGAAATTTTAACATAGTGGGGCCGGTATTTTTCGATAAATTATCTGCGAATAGAATACCTTTCCATTTCCATAAGCGCTTACATCTGTATAATATCACAAATGTAATGAAATTACAATATATATTTTAAAAATATTTTATAATGTAATAATATTTCATTTTAGGAAGCTGAAAAGCCGTGAATGCGCCCATATTCCCCTGAGGATATGGCCCGCTTTCACGGCTTCTTCTGTTATCTTTTCTTTATGCGGATCTGCGGATGGCCCGCAGTACTCCTGACTGTTCCAGAGCCCAGGTCATGGAATAGAACAGAAGGGAATTGACCGGCCACATGATCAGGTTCTTGACCACCCGCATGGGCAGCAGCACGAAAAATCCCTTCCCGTACATCATGTGCAGCCACAGAGTTCCCAGGATCATATTGCACACCACCGACACAGTCAGCTCTGCCGCCAGCACTCTGCCCACGCTCAGTTTTCTCTTATAGAAAAAGCAGCCGTAGAGCAGTCCTGCCGCCATGGCGCTTAAGGTCCAGCCGGGGAAAAATGCTCCCGTAGGTTTCACAAGATACTTTAAAATATCCAGCGCCCCGCCAAAGAGGCACCCTGCCGCCGGACCGAACAGATAATACACAAACTGGTTGGCAATGGTGGAGAAGCCGATCTTGATAAAGTCTCCGATCTGGATAGTCAGACTTCCCAGTATGACTCCGATGGCGGCAAACATGGCCATGGTGGTGATGGTCCTGACCGATTTCAGTTCGTTGTAGGAATCCTGAAACAAAGTTGCCAATTTTTTCATAAAAAATTACCTCCTTTGCAGTTCCTTACCACAACAGGAGATAATCCTATCCTATTGCAGCGGGATGCGGCCTGTGCACCGCAAGAATCTTCTTTTCGTCCGGCTGGCAACTCCCCGTCCAGCCGGCACTTAACGCGCACGGGCCTACTCTGCTTTTCTTATTATATTTTCTGTATCAGATGTATTCTACCACAGATCCGGAAAAATGCAACACCGTCTTCCTGCTTTTCCAGCTTTATCCAGTCCGTTGACACTCATATTCCGTTCTGGTATAATTTGCTTACTGTGTTGTCTTTTTCAGAATATTGTCCGTATTTAAACAATCAGGAAAGACAGCACGGCAAAAATCATCTCAGGAGGAGAAAGAAGTATGAGACACCAGAAATTATTTGCAGCGCTTGCAGTTCTTTCCCTGACAGGCGGCCTTCTGTCAGGCTGTTCTTCAAGCACTCCGACGGCAGAGACGACTCCGGCAGCCACCACGGCGGCCCAGACCACCGCAGCCCCGGAAACCACCGCGGAAACCACGGCCGCAGACACGGACACGGTCTGCACAGGAACCGCCCAGGGCAACAACGGCGAGGTGACCGTTGAAGTTACATATGCCGACGGCGCCATCACCGGCATCGAAGTTGTCAGCCACAGTGAGACGGCAGGCATCTCTGACAACGCCATATCAGACATGCCCGGCCGCATCATCGACGCTCAGAGTCTGGCAGTAGACACGGTTTCCGGCGCTACCGTCACCAGCAACGCCATCCTGGCTGCCGTCGAGAGCGCTCTCACCACCGCCGGCATCGATGTGGAGCCTTTTAAGACCGCTCCGGAGAAAGCTGAACTTGTTCAGGGCGAGACCGTGGAGACCGACGTGGTCATCGTAGGCGCGGGAATCTCCGGCATCATGGCGGCCTTTGAACTTCAGGAAGATTATCCCGATATCCAGTTTATCCAGGTGGAGAAACTGGACTATGTCACCGGTTCTGTTCCGGGTTCCGGCGGAGCCATCGCAGGCATCAGCTCCCAGTATCATGAGAGAGATCATGTGTCCTCCACCACTCAGGATTTCGTCAATCTGTTTGCCTACACCTCCGGCACAGACGTGAACGAAGACTTCATCAAGGCAGTATACGAAAAATCTGATGTTCTTCTTGACCGTCTGATCGCCTACGGGACTCCTTTTACCACAGAGACCGAGGCCTCCAGCAAATACTCGGATCAGGTCTACGCTATCCGCACGGAAAACCGGGGTTCCAGCTTCAGCCAGTTCTTAAACACCTATGTGGAAGGCAAATATGACCTGCGCATGGGCACCACTGCCGAGGAGCTGATCGTGGAAGACGGCGCCGTAAAAGGCATCCTGGCCGCGGACAGCGAAAAACGCTATGAGATCCGTGCCAAAGCCGTTCTGCTGGCAACCGGCGGTTTCGGCAATAACCCGGAACTGATGGAAGAATATCTCCCCCTGTTTGCCGACGGCTTCTCATCCGCCAACCCGGGAGCTACCGGTGACGGCATCCTGATGACACGGCAGTTTAATACAAAAGTAGTAGGCGACGGATCCATGGGCTCTCTCGTGGCTCCTGACGGCTCCAACCTGATTCCTTCCAATTTCCTTGTAAACAAAGAGGGCAGGCGGTTTGTAGGCGAGGGGGAACCCAAGTATGTCATCCAGCGCGCATGTTCCCAGCAGACTGACCATGAGACATTCCTGATCATGGATTCCAGCTATGATGACGCAGATGTGATCAAGGAAAAGACGGAAAAGGGCTATCTGAAACAGTATGACACCATTGAGGAACTGGCCGCTGATAACGGCATTGACGCCCAGGCTCTTAAGGATACCATCGACGCCTACAATGCTGCCGCTGCCGCGGGAGAACCCATCCCGGCAGACGAGTACGTTCTCACGGCGGACAAGGCGACGGTCATCGAGACGGCACCTTTCTATCTTGAGAAGGTGACCCTGCGCTACTTCGGTACCATCCCCGGCATCGAGGTCAACAACAACTGCCAGGTACTGGATGGAGACGGCAATGTAGTAGAAGGGCTCTACGCTTCCGGTGAGCTGGTTGCCGGCAACGCCTTTACCCGCCAGTATCCCGGCGTGGGAATCGGCATCTCCTTTGCCGCCAACAGCGGTTCTTATGCCGTAGAGCACATCGCTCAGTCTCTCAAATAAATTTTCGGGACACGGGGACCGTGAAGACCAGAGTCTGCTCTGGTTTTTCACGGTCCCTTTTTTCTGTCAGATCAGATTGGTGTACCCCATCAGGCTTTTGTCCACCTCTCTTGCCGCCTCTCTGCCTTCCCGGATAGCCCACACTACCAGCGACTGTCCTCTGTGCATGTCTCCCGCAGTGAACACCCGGTCCACGTTGGTCCTGTAGGCCCCCGGCGCCGTGGCCACATTGGCCCTCTCGTTTACCTTTACCCCGAAAGCATCGGTCACATATTTCTGGCTGCCCAGAAAACCGGCTGCGATCAGCACCAGATCTGCGGGGATCTCTTTTTCACTGCCTGCCACGGGAACCATCTGGGTCCGCCCTGTGGCGGCGTCCTTTTTGGCCTCCAGCTTCACGATAACGGCGGCGCACACCTTTCCGTTTTTATCTTTCTTAAACTCCTTCACCGTGGTCTCATAGATCCGCGGGTCTTTCCCGAACAGGGCTATGGCCTCTTCCTGCCCGTAGTCGATCTTGCAGACCCTGGGCCACTCGGGCCAGGTATTGTCCTTTGCCCTCTGCCGGGGCAGCCGGGGCATCATCTCCAGCTGGACCACGGAGGCACAGCCGTGGCGGATGGCTGTACCCGTACAGTCGTTGCCCGTATCTCCGCCGCCTATGACAAGTACGTGCTTTCCCTTTGCCGACACATACCGGCCGTCTGTCATATCGGAATCAAGAAGGCTCCGGGTAGTGGATTTGAGGAAATCCACCGCAAACCAGATTCCTTCCGCCTCCCGGCCCGGCACCTGGATATCTCTGGGAGCAGAAGCGCCGCAGGCCAGGATCACGCAGTCGAACTCTTTCAGCAGTCCTGCCGCCTTCCGGTCCTTTCCCACATCCACCCCTGTTTCGAACAGGATCCCTTCTTCCTTCATGACGGCGACCTTCCGCTCGATCACCTTCTTCTCCAGCTTCATGTTGGGGATCCCGTACATCAGAAGGCCTCCCGGCCGGTCCTCCCGTTCAAACACCGTAACGCTGTGTCCCCGTTTGTTCAGCTGATCGGCGGCAGCCAGCCCTGCCGGGCCGGAACCAACCACTGCCACACGTTTTCCTGTACGGATCCTGGGAGGCCTGGCTGCGGCCATGCCCTCCGCATAGGCACGTTCGATGACCGCATACTCATTTTCCCGGATGGTCACCGGGTCTCCGCCCAGACCGCAGGTACATGCCGCCTCACAGGGAGCAGGGCAGACCCGGGATGTAAATTCCGGAAAGCTGTTGGTCCTTTTTAACCGGTTGTAGGCCTGGGCCCAGTTTCCGTTGTAGATCAGATCGTTCCATTCCGGAATCAGATTGTTTAAAGGACAGCCTGACACCATCCCCTTCATCATCACGCCGGACTGGCAGAAAGGGACTCCGCACTCCATACATCTGGCTCCCTGCTGTCTCTGCTGCTGTTCTGTCAGATGGCTGTGAAACTCGTTAAAATGTGCGATCCTGGCTTTCGGCTCCTGGGCCCTGCCGTTTTCTCTCTCATATTCTAAAAATCCTGTTGGCTTTCCCATGTTCCCGTCCCCTCCTACTGCCTTGTGTTGGCATAAAACGCCTCGATCTGTGCCTGCTCGCTGCTTAAGCCCTTCTCTTCCATCTGGATAATGGTGTTCATCATGCGCCGGTAATCATGAGGCATGATCTTTTTAAACCTGGGCAGGTATTCTCCGAAATGCTCCAGGATCTCTTTTCCCCGGGAAGAACCGGTACAGGCCACGTGCTCCTGGATCATGGCTTTCAGCTCCAGCACATCGTACTTGTTGGTCAGATCCTCGAAAGACACCATCTCCTTGTTGAGCCGCTTGTACAGATCATGGTTTTCATCGAGAACATAGGCGATGCCTCCGCTCATGCCGGCCGCAAAATTCTTGCCCGTGGGCCCCAGGACCACCACTCTTCCGCCGGTCATATATTCGCATCCGTGATCTCCCACGCCTTCCACCACCGCCGTGGCTCCGGAGTTGCGGACGCAGAACCGTTCTCCTGCCACGCCGTTGATAAACGCCTTTCCGCTGGTAGCCCCGTACAGAGCCACATTGCCGATGATGATATTGTCCTCTGCCTTAAACTTTGCACTCTCGGGCGGATATACGATCAGCTTGCCTCCGGAAAGCCCTTTGCCGAAATAGTCGTTGCTGTCTCCCGCCAGTTCCAGAGTCAGGCCCCGGGGGATAAAAGCGCCGAAGCTCTGTCCTCCGCTGCCTTTGCAGCAGACAGTAAACGTGTCCTCCCCAAGTCCGTCGGGGTACAGCCTGGTGATCTCGGAACCAAAGATGGTGCCCAGAGTGCGGTCCACATTGGATACCTCCAGCTGAAGAGTTTTTTTCTGGCCCGATGCCAGAGCCGCTTTCAGCTTCTTCAGGAGGATCTTCTCATCGGCCGTATCCTCCAGTTTAAAATCAAAAACCTGTTTCTGCCGGTAACCTGCCAGTTTCATGCCCGCATAGGGATTGCCCAGAATATTGGTCAGGTCCACCCTGGCCGCTCTCGAAGAACCTATGTTGTCTTTCTTTTTCAGAAGATCTGTCCTTCCCACCAGCTCGTCCACGGTGCGGATCCCCAGTTTCGCCATATATTCCCGCAGCTCCTGAGCCACAAAATGCATGAAATTCACCACATACTCAGGTTTTCCTTTAAATCTTTTCCGAAGCTCCGGATTCTGGGTGGCGATGCCCACGGGACAGGTGTCCAGATTGCAGACCCGCATCATGACGCAGCCCATGGTCACCAGGGGAGCCGTGGCAAAGCCGAACTCCTCCGCCCCCAGCATACAGGCGATGGCCACATCCCGGCCCGTCATCAGTTTTCCGTCGGTCTCCAGGATCACCTTGTCCCTAAGGCCGTTCATGATCAGGGTCTGATGAGCCTCCGCGATGCCCAGCTCCCAGGGAAGACCTGCATTGTAGATGGAATTTCTGGGTGCGGCTCCCGTGCCTCCGTCAAAGGAAGACACCAGGATCACCTGGGCTCCCGCCTTGGCCACGCCGGCGGCCACGGTTCCTACTCCCGCCTCGGACACCAGCTTCACGGAGATCCTTGCCCGGGAATTGGAATTCTTCAGGTCAAAGATCAGCTGAGCCAGATCCTCGATAGAATAGATATCGTGGTGAGGCGGCGGAGAGATCAGTCCTACTCCTGTGGTGGAGTGTCTCGTTTTTGCCACCCAGGGATATACCTTTTTACCCGGCAGCTGTCCTCCTTCTCCCGGCTTGGCTCCCTGGGCCATCTTGATCTGGATCTCCTTCGCGCTGACCAGATACCGGGAGGTGACGCCGAACCGGCCGGAAGCCACCTGCTTGATGGCAGAGCAGCGGTTCTCCTCCCCCGGCCCGGGATTCAGCCGTTCCAGGCTCTCGCCGCCCTCTCCGCTGTTGGACTTGCCGCCGATCCGGTTCATGGCCACAGCCAGGGTCTCATGGGCTTCCTGGGAAATGGAACCGTAGGACATGGCTCCTGTCTTAAACCGCCTTACGATAGAATCCACGCTCTCCACTTCCTCTATGGGGATCCCGCCTTTTTCGTCGAACCTGAAATCAATGATGCTCCGCAGATTGACGGTCTGGCCCTCATCATGAAGGGCATGGGAATATTCTTTAAATATCTCGTAATCGCCCCTTCTTGCGGCCTCCTGAAGCAGATGGATAGTCAGAGGATTGTAGAGATGTTCCTCCTGCCCCGCCCTTCTCTTGTGGCTTCCCACACTGTCCAGCGTCAGATCCACGTCAAGTCCCAGGGGATCAAATGCGGCGGAGTGAAGCGTATCTACATCGTTTGCGATATCTTCCAGAGTGATGCCTCCCACACGGCTGACCGTATCCGTAAAATACCGGTCTATGACTTCCTTTGAGATGCCGATGGCCTCGAAGATCTGGGCTCCCTGGTAGGACTGGATGGTGGAGATTCCCATTTTGGAGGCGATCTTCACGATGCCGTGGAGCACAGCCAGATCATAATCATGGACTGCCGCATAGTAATCCTTGTCCAGCATGTTGGTCTCGATCAGATACCGGACAGACTCCTGGGCCAGGTAAGGATTGATGGCACAGGCTCCGTAGCCCAGCAGTGTGGCGAAGTGATGAACCTCCCGGGGCTCCCCGCTCTCCAGGATCAATGCCACCGAAGTCCGTTTCTTCGTCTTTACCAGATGCTGCTGCAGGGCCGACACTGCCAGAAGAGAAGGGATGGGCACATGGTTCTCGTCGATATCCCTGTCTGACAGGATGATGATGTTGGCTCCTGCCCTGTGGGCGCGGTCCACCTCCAGAAACAGCCTGTCAATGGCTTTTTCCAGAGAAGTATTCTTGTAGTAGGTAATGGGGATGACTTCTACCTGAAAGCCCGGTTTCTTCATATGCTTGATCTTCAGCAGATCGGTGCAGGTAAGGATAGGGTTATCCACCTGGAGGATCTTACAGTTTTCCGCCTTCTGTTCCAGCACATTGCCGTCCTCCCCCACAAACACGGTGGTGGAAGTGACGATCTCCTCCCGGATGGAATCGATAGGCGGATTGGTCACCTGGGCAAAAAGCTGTTTGAAATAATTAAACAGAGGCTGATGCTTGGCCGAAAGCACTGCAAGAGGGATGTCGGCTCCCATGGCCGAGGCCGGTTCTGCTCCGTTTAAGGCCATGGGAAGGATCATGGTCTTGTACTGCTCATACGTATACCCGTAGGTCTTCTGAAGACGGGCCCGCTTCTCCCTGGACATGGGAGGTACTCCGATATTAGGAATCTTCAAATCCTCCAGCTTCGCCAGATTCGAGTCCAGCCACTGGCCATAGGGCTTCTGCCGGGCATAATACAGCTTCAGTTCATCGTCCGTAATGATCTTTCCCTGCCTGAGATCCACCAGGAGCATCTTCCCCGGACGGAGCCTCTCTTTCTTAAGGATCCGGGACTGGTCGATGTCGATGGCCCCTACCTCGGAGGACAGGATCACATAACCGTCATCCGTAATATAGTACCTGGACGGCCGCAGGCCGTTGCGGTCCAGAACTGCTCCCAGCACATCTCCGTCGCTGAACACGATGGAAGCCGGGCCGTCCCAGGGCTCCATCATGGTGGCGTAATAGTGGTAGAAATCTTTTACCTCCTGGGGCATGGATTTATCATACTGCCAGGGTGCCGGGATCATGATCATCACCGCCAGAGGCAGATCCATACCGCTCATCATCATAAACTCCAGCGCATTGTCAAGCATGGCCGAATCAGAGCCTTCCTGGTTGATGATCGGAAGGACCTTGTGCATCTCCGTCTTAAAGAACTCCGATTCCATGGTTTCTTCCCTGGCCAGCATCTTGTCCACATTGCCCCGGATGGTGTTGATCTCGCCGTTGTGGACGATGATCCTGTTGGGATGAGCCCTCATCCAGCTGGGATTGGTATTGGTGCTGAACCGGGAATGGACCGTGGCCAGGGCCGACTCATAGTCCTTGTCCTGG
>Ga0137306_102210_pt1 | contig 16985 bp, 15 predicted proteins | sample Inofroosms_March_FD_97187 | JGI IMG/M metagenome (GOLD analysis project Ga0137306, IMG submission 97187) | Mouse cecal microbial communities from Vienna, Austria - N-Acetylneuraminic and N-Acetylglucosamine D2O microcosms_March | ecosystem: Host-associated > Mammals > Digestive system > Large...
AGAACAGCAGCATCAGCAGATTTTCCGTATTCAAATATAGAATCAGAAACCCAAGAAAATGAATAAACAGCATGAAAAATATCTGCAGATTCACCACATAGTTTCTTCCCCGCTCCGTCTTCTTGCTAAAGTAATAAAAGTTGCAGAAGACATAACAGATCATCATCACAATCAATAAATATTTGGACAGCTCCACAATCAGATGATTCATCGTCAATCTACTCCCCGTCTGAAATGGCCTCTGGTATACGTCCCGTCCACCGGCTGCGCATCGGCTTTTCCGCCGCCTGTTTGCATCGCTTCTTTTAAAATACGTGTCAACTGCCGCTGTCTGTGCCGGTCTTCTATGGTAAATTCCATCCTGACAGAAGCCGGCTTCAGCCCGTTTACCTGGTCCATCCGGTCCAGCAGATATAAGGGTTCCGCGTTATAAATCATGTTACAGCAGTTTTTACACATGGTTTTTACCGGAAAACGTTTCTTCTTTCTGTCCGTCAGATACAAAAGCTTCTCTCTGTGATCGCAAACTTCAGCGGTCTTTCCCACACATCCGGCCGTCACCATCAGCGGCGCATAACCGTAGACCACCAGCTCGCTGCTCCGGCAGCCTCTCTCGGACAGCTCTCTTTGGTTCAGCTCCAGAGGCAGTGTGGTATAGGAAAGACGGCTGCCGAAAGCCTTTCTCAAAAAGACCAGCGCCTGCCGGTTCCACGTATAAAAGGAGTGATCCAAGACCACCGGAATATCCCATCCGGCGCCGCAGACCAGCCCGGCTTCATCGGCAGTCCGAAGCACCAGACCGTCCAGACCGCTGCCTGTCAGCAGCTTCCTGCAGTCACACAACTTTTCCGCCTCCCGGCTGCGAAGCACCGGCGGCAGGCGGAACAACAGCTTTTTCCCCTGACTGTGGGCAAACTCTGCCAGCTCCATTAACTGCTCCGGCTTATCCTGCTGTCCCTCATCCACAATCACCCTGTCGATTCCCGGTTCTTCTATGACCCAGACGGCAGAACGGAAATCCGGAACAAGAACCGTGACCGCAGGCACCACTGCGGCGGCAGGCTCCATGGCAGTATCCGTCTCCGGTTCTGCCCGGCCGCCGGTCTGCTTTACGGTTCGCCGGTTTCTCCCGGTCAGCTCCTGTCTTAGCCGTTCAAACCCCTGTCTTCTCAGCGCATTCAGCGCCTGCACATTTAAAAAACAGCCTTCCTCTGACAGCACATCCAGCTTTTCAAAACAGAACGCGCTGTTTCCCGTCTTTTGGATCTGTTTTCTGACCGCCTCCTCAGTCAATGGCCGGGATTTTGCCGCCTCCACGGTTTCTCCCTCCCACTGACAGCGGATTCCGTCACATTCCAGAACTATTTTAGCAGGTTTTCCCTGTTCAAGTGTTACAATTCCGTAAACTTTTCGTTTCAATTCCTTTGAGAGATATTGCAATTCTATGGCATTTATGACAGTTTGATCCACCGGCCGAAAACGGGGCTTCTCCGTCAGCGCCATCATCTCCCGGCCGTTCCGTCTCCAAAGATAATCCGTAAAACCGCCCCGGTCAAACAGCTCCGATAAAATCCGCAGATCCTGTCCCTCTACGGCATATCCTTCCCCGCCGTATTCCAGACAGCGGTCCAGATATTTTCTGTATATGCTGACCACGCCTGCCGTATAAACAGGACTTTTCATCCGTCCTTCTATCTTCATGGAATTGATCCCGGCCTCCACAAGCTGAGGGAGGGATTCCACCGTACACATATCTTTCAGATTCAGCAGGAAGCCTTTTTTCCGGGAGTCCGACTGCCGGTCCGGACGTTCCAGCCCGTAGGGCAGACGGCAGGGCTGGGCGCACCGGCCCCGGTTGCCGCTTCTGCCGCCGATCATGCTGCTCATCAGACACTGGCCCGAATAACAGTAGCAGACAGCGCCGTGTACAAAGACTTCCATTTCGATGGAAACCCTTTCACGAATCGTCCTGATTTCTTCCAGGGACAGTTCTCTGGCCAGCACAATTCTGGAAGCTCCAAGAGCCTCCATCCACCCGGCCCCCTCGGCACCGGTCAGCGTCATCTGCGTACTGATATGAACCGGCAGATCGGGAAAACAGTCCCGGATTCGCTGCCACACGCCAAAATCCTGAAGAATCACCCCGTCCAGCCCCCGCTCCAGATAAGGCACAAGAAATCCGGGAAGCTCCTCCAGCTCCCGCTCTTTCACAAGGGTATTCACCGTCAAATACAGTTTCCTTCCATGAAAATGCACATAGTCCAGCGCCTCCAGTGTCCGGTTCTCCTCCACACTCTCGGCAAATGCCCTGGCGCCGAACCTGCCGCCGCCCATATATACGGCATCGGCCCCTGCGCTGACAGCCGCTTTTGCGCTGTCAAAAGAGCCTGCCGGCGCTAACAGTTCCACCATCGTTTCTTTCACCCTTCTGTTTTGCCACTTTCGCTTTCATATTCTTCCACGGCAGTACTTTCTTTTTCGCCGTTCTCCGCCTCATCCTTTTCTGTTTCCCGGCTCCGGACCACATTTCCGGCCAGTCCTGCTTTTATCTTCAGCTCTTCCACCTGGTCTGCCATTTCCTCGGAGATGCTCTGCCATTCTCTCGTCTCCTGTTCCTGCTTTTCCAGCTTCATCTGGGCGGACACCAGGTCATGTTTCAAACCGTAAAGCTCTTTTTCCAGTTCGTCCAGCTTCTTCTCCAACTGGTTCGCATGACGGCGTACCTTGAAATAATCGTCGGTAATATTCAGTTCCACCATTACATGAAAAAAATCCACGCCCTGGCGCAGGAAATTTCCCGACTGCTTTAAATCTGATATCCTGGTATTGATATAAGCGGCCACTTTCTGGAGATAATCTTCCTCCTCATAACCCTCTATCGTATAAACCTTGCCGGCTATGTACACCTGCGTGCTGTTTTTTCCCTGGCTCATATCTGTTCGTTCCTCTCTCCTGACGCGGCCTGCCGCACCATCTGGGTCAATTGATCACTCACTTTCAAACTTTTTTGTCCCGTTCCATATTTTTACAAACACGGAACAGCAGACTGTCCGGTGTTATCCCTCAGGCGGCTTAAGCCCCAGATGCAGATACGCCCGTTCTGTGGCAATCCTGCCTCTGGGGGTCCGCTGCAAAAACCCGTTCTTGATCAGATACGGTTCATATACTTCCTCCAGCGTCCCCACATCTTCGCCCACCGCCGCAGCCAGCGTATCCAGCCCCACCGGCCTGCCGCAGAACTTTTCGATCATTGTAAGCAGTATATTTCTGTCATGGAAATCCAGTCCCATCCTGTCCACATCCAAAAGATCCAGCGCCTCCGTGGCCACCTGTCCGGAAATCCTGCCGTCAAATTTCACCTGGGCAAAGTCCCTGACCCGTTTCAGGAAACGATTGGCAAGCCTGGGCGTCCCTCTGGACCGTCTTGCGATCTCTTCCGCCCCCTCTTTTTCAATCTCCACTTCCAGCACTCCGGCAGACCTGATCACGATGTCTGCCAGCTCCTCCTCCGAGTAAAACTCCAGCCGATGCACCACGCCGAACCGGTCTCTTAAAGGCGCCGTCAGAAGCCCCGCCCTGGTGGTGGCGCCCACCAGCGTAAAATGAGGCAGGTTCAGCCGAATCGACCTGGCCGTAGGCCCCTTTCCGATCATAATGTCGATGGCGTAGTCTTCCATAGCCGGATACAGCACTTCTTCCACCTGCCGGTTCAGCCGGTGAATCTCATCCACAAAAAGGATATCCCCTTCCTGCAGACCGTTTAGAATTGCCGCCATCTCCCCCGGCTTTTCTATGGCCGGACCTGAGGTAATCTTTAAATGGGTGCCCATCTCATTGGCGATAATGCCTGCCAGCGTGGTTTTTCCCAGTCCCGGAGGACCGTAAAACAGCACATGGTCCAGCGCCTCTTCTCTGGCCTTCGCCGCCTCAATATACACCTTCAGCATTTCCTTCGCTTTCTGCTGGCCGATGTAGTCTTCCAGAAGCTGGGGCCGCAGATGACTCTCTATCTTAACATCTTCTTCCGTAAATTCCGTCGTAATCATTCTTGATGCCATACTCTATCGCTTTCCTTTTATCAGCGCCAGACCCGTTTTCCGGACATTTGCCGCGCCCTGCTTTCCCTTCTATAACGATCCGCCATCCCGTATGCCGCCCCGGTTTGGAAGCTTTGACAATTACAGCAGATTTTTCAGCGCTTCCTTTATAATATCCTCCGCTGACATCTCTTTCCCATGTTCCACTTTCCGAACCGCCCTTGTAGCATCCGAGAGGGAGTATCCCAGCGCCGCCAGCGCCTGAACGGCCTCACTTCTCTGATCCCCGCCGGCAGCCTGCTTTACAACACCGCCGCCGGTCGTCCTGGCCGCCCTGCTCTCAAAGGCTTCCTGAATGTCCAGCTTGTCCTTCAATTCAATAATCAGCCGCTGGGCCGTCTTCGTCCCGATCCCCGGCGCACGGGAAATGCTTTTTGCATCCCCGGACAGCACGGCAAACCGCAGCTCATCCGTAGAAATAGCCGATAAAATACCCAGCGCTCCCTTCGGTCCGATCCCGCTGACCCCCAGCAGCAGACGGAAGATCCGCAGATCTTCTCTGGTGAAAAACCCATACAGCGCCACCAGATCGTCCTTGACATACAGATGGGTATATACCTTTACCTGGGTTCCCAGTGGCGGCAGACTGTCCAGCAAAGTGCCCGGAACCGCAATGCCATAGCCGATTCCTGCGGCCTCCACCACAATCGAATCTGCCTGCGCCTCCGCCAGCTCCCCTTTTATATATGAAAACATATGATTCAAATCCTTCCAGAATTGATCCCCGAAAGCATACACATCCGCCAGACGGTCTGCTTTTTCCTTAAAAGACATCTTTTACCTGCCTTTGCCCGCAGGTATATCTATGTTATCATAACACAGTTTTATCCATCCCGCAAGACAGGGAAAAACAAACGTTCCTCTGATTTCCTGATAAAGCTGCTGTTCACTTCGTAACCAGCAACATGCTTCGCGATGCACAGAAATGATGCATTCCGTATCATTTCGCGCTTGCACAACTCGGGATTTCATGCATTACATGCATGAAACACCTAGCGGAATAGCGGCACCTGAACAATAACCCAATAAAAACAGCAGGCAGCTTCCGGAAAACGGAAAATCTGCCCGCTGTTTTTATCGAAAAACCATATTAATCTGCCAACACTCGTTCCACTGTTTCCACAATGCGCTCCACCGACGGAAACAGGCTTTCCCTGGGCGCGTCGCTTTCCACAAAGATCACGCCGTCTTCCTTTAGCTGCCGGACATTCCGCTGCACGCTTTTATTGGAATACATAGCCGGATTAATATGCGTTGCGGCTATCACCGGACATTTTACGGACAGCACCGTGGTGGACAGCAGATTGTCGGCAATGCCGTTTGCCGCCTTCCCCAGCGTATTCGCGGAGACGGGAGCCAAAAGCAGCAGATCCGACGCCCCGGATAAAGATTTGTGGCCGGCGTCATAGTGAACGGGGAGTTCAAAGGCCTCCACCTGAATGGGTGTGCCCGTCTCTCTCTGCACCAGCAGCGGCGGCACAAAATGCAGGGCGTTCGGCGTCAGAACCGCATGTACCTCAGCTCCTCTTTTTTTTAATTCCCGGATCAGGTCAAGCGCTTTCGGCGCCGGACTGCATGCGCAGATTCCTACCGTTATCAGTTTTCCTTCCAGCATATATACCTATTCCTCCTGTGATATTAAGTGTTATGTGAAACAGAATCTCGCTTCGCAGGATTTTTCGCCCACGACGGGTCGCTTTTGCGACATTTTACCTTTTACCCTGACATGGACGCCACACAGGCCTCTCTGTCCAGCCCCTCTACCTGCACCAGACGCAGCCTGACCTGATACAGCCGGGACAGCTTTTCTTCGGTAAGAATCACCCCCGCGTCGCCGAATTCCATTCTGCCTTCTCTGTCCAGCACGCCCACTTTTCCGCCCAGCATCAGCACATGGTCCGGATTATGAGTCGTCATAATCACCCCATAGCCTTCGTCAGCCAGCTCTCTGATCAGCCGCACCGTCCGGATCTGATTGCCGTAATCCAGATGGGCCGTGGGCTCGTCTAGCAAAATCACTTTCGGTTCCTGCGCCAGCGCCCGGGCGATCGTCACCTGCTGACGTTCCCCGCCGCTGATCTCCGTATAGGCTTTCTCGGCCAAATGGCTGATATGAAGCTTTTCAAGTGCCTGATCCGCTTTTTCATAATCCTCTTTTTTCGGCCTGGAAAACGCGCCGATATAAGGCGTCCGTCCCATAACCACAAAATTTCTCACACTGTAGGCATAGACCGGATAATGAATCTGGGGGACATAGCCCACCAGCCGGGATACCTGGGTCAGCGGAAGCCGCCGCATGGAAGTTCCGTCCAGCCGGATCTCGCCCGTACAGGGCGTGTACAGATTTCCCAGACAGTTCAGCAGCGTGCTTTTTCCGGCGCCGTTGGTCCCAAGAATCGAAAGAATCTCGCCCTGCTCCAGCCGAAAATTTATATCCTGAAAAATGGCGGGACCGTTATGATAGCGGTAGGCTAAATTTTCCACTTCTAAAATCATCGTAGCCTCCTGTTCTGTTCATATAAAATAAAGATAAAGAACGGAGTACCCAGCAGTCCCGTCAGGATGCCGATCCGCAGTTCCGATGCCGAGACGGTACGGCAGAAAATGTCGATGACCAGCATAAAAGCCGCGCCGAACAGCATGGAAACCGGCAGCATCCTCTGATTATCAGATCCCACCAGCATCCGGGAAGTATGGGGAATAATCAGCCCGACCCAGCCGATCGTGCCCGCCAGGCAGACACAGCTTGCAGAAATCAGGGTGGAACAAAAGATAAAGATTCCCCTTGTCCGCTGCAGGTTGACGCCCAGAGAACGGGCCTCATTATCCCCCAGCGACAGCACGTTCAGCCGATAGCGCATCAGCAGGATCACTCCCATCGGAATCAGGATGGAAGGCAGAACCGGCAAAAGCTCCGGAATCGTAACCGTGGCAAAGGAGCCCATGGTCCAGTAGGTAATCTCTGCCAGCTTCGTATCCGTGTCCGCCACATATTTCAGCATACTCATCACGGAATTCATCAGGCCGCCCACCACAACGCCTGTCAGGATCAGGATGGTCGTGGAATCATTGCGCAGCAGCTTCGGTATGCTGACGGTTAAAACTACTGCGGTAATGCCGCCCACAAAAGCGCAGCCCTGAATCAGCGCGCTGCTGCCGTTTGCCAGAATGGCGATGGCAGCCCCCACACAGGCTCCCGCAGAAACGCCTAACAGGTCCGGCGAACACATGGGGTTTTTAAAAATACTCTGGTAAGTTCCGCCGGAAAGGGCCAGCGCCGCCCCGACCAGCGCCGCCGTCACCGTCCGGGGAAACCGAAGATCCATAACGACAGACTCCGAAATATCAGACCAGGTTTTCGTGACCGGAAAAACATTGGAGAAAACAATCTGAAAGGCCTCGGAAAACGGAACCGCATAGCGTCCCATGGTCAGGGAAAGGAGAAAGGCAAACGCCAGCGCGGCCGCCCCTCCCCAGAGAATCATATGGTATTTCATGTCGGCGGCTCTGCCATTCTTCGGACTGTCTTTCAAAATCATTGTACGGGAACCTCAGCCGTACCGTCCGGCTGCATGCCGTCCAGCATATACCCGGCTTCTTCGTCGGTCAGCTCCGTCCCATTATAATATTGATAGAAATCCTGAACCTCCTGTACCATTGATTCGCGGGTAATTCCGTTTTCAGCGGCGATTTCAGGCTGGATACACAGCAGCGCATAGTCGATCTGCATCAGGCTCTCCAGGCCGAAACGTTCCCAGTTAAAACAGCCGTAAGGATTGTTGTATACTCTGTTATTCTTTACGGCATTCAATTCCTTCCAGCCGTCGGTGTTCTTTAACTGGTCGATCAGCACATGCTGGTACACGCCGCCCACAATAATCACATCCGGATTCAGGCTGAAAATTTCCTCGGCGGTTACTTCCTGTCCTTCCAGATTCAGCACATCGGAAGCAAAGATTCCGCCGTTCACCTCAATCCATGTCTGCATAATGCTTCCCGCGCCCATGGTTGTAAGCAGCTCCTCACTCTGGCCGGCAATATAATATACCACCGGTTTTTCGTCATCCGATAAACCGGCAGTCAGACTCCGGTGTTCTTCCAATTTGCCCTGAACGTCCGTACACCACTGATTCAGCTTCTCCTGATACTCGCCGCCTAAAATCTGTCCCAGAATCGTATAGGCTTCCGCCATGGTTTCATAGTCATTGTAATTAATATTGACCGCGGGAATACCGGTATCCCGAATCTGCTGCGCAAGGCCGCTGCTGGCTGAGGAAGGATGGGTAATCACCAGATCGGGATTCTGGGTTACCAGTTCCTCCACCGACGGCTCCGTACCGCCCATACTCATAATATTGACACATTCCGGATAGAAAAACTGCGTCCACCGATTCATAATGCCGGGGGAATTCACCCCGACGCCCACCAGAAGATCGCCGGCTCCCATCACAAAAAATGAGGATGTTACCGAGGGCCAGAGATTAATAACCTTCTCTACCTTTCCTTCTACGGTTACTTCATCACCGCTCATATCTGTCACCGTAACGGTTCCGCCCTCGCCGGTATCCGCCGGCGTTTCAGCGGCCGGGGCTGTGGTTGTGGCTGTGGCTGTGGTCTCCGGTTCCGCAGTTTCGGCAGTCCCGGACTGGGCCTGGGTTTCGGCAGGTGTCTCTGTCTTTTCCGGTTCCTTTGTTCCGCAGGCCGCCAGATTTAACACCATGGCGCCTGCAAGCAGCAGGGCAATTAATTTCTTTTTCATCATAAGTCTCCTTAGTCTCCTTTTTAATCTCTGTCAATAAACCGTTTTCCTCAGTTTCTGACGCGGGTATCCCACCACAGAACAAGGCTTCTGGTCTTATGTAAAAACGTAACGGTTCCGTCCTGATTTTCCGTCAGATACCGGTCCACATTTGCATGATACCGGTTTTCATCCGTAACGGGCCGGTCCGAAAGTATTTTCAGATCCTCATAGGCCGCTTCACGGGAGCCGTAGACGGCATAATAACCGTCGTCCAGTACTTTGCAGTTGGGATCATAACCCTGATCGTAAACCAGATTGTAAAATACATTATACCCCACACGGCGGTCTGAGGGTCTCGGCCGGAAGGTTCTGCCTTCCACGGCGCCTTCAAACAGATGACTCAGGATTTCGGGAATGCTGGGCGCGTTGGCCCAGATCACGATAGCCGCGTATTTCCTGGCACATGCGGAAAGCTTTTCAATCTCATTGATCGCCGTACAGCGGCAGGCAATCGCGATGTCATGCTGTTCCAGATTCTCGCCGGGAATCACCTCGTTCCAGTCTATCAATCTGGTTTCCAGATTGCGGATTCCTTCTTCTTCGGCATGCCTGCGGCAATATTCCAGCATCTTTTTAGAGCTGTCGATTCCGGTAACCAGCTTCGCCCGCTTTGCGGCGGGTACCGCCGTACGTCCTGGACCGCAGCACACATCCAGAACCGTGTCATCCGGTTCAATCGGGATGCAGTCCAACTGATCCAGCGTAAATTTCCCTTCCAGCTCTGTCATCCGGCTGTACATCCCGGAAGTTTTGTCCCACATATTGTCCGCTTCTTTGGGACCCGGAGCCGGCGGTTCGCGCCGCACCGGCATATTCAGGCTCCGTAAGGCCTCCCAGTTAATCAGAGGCGGCAATCCTGCATAGTTTTCCATTTCTATACTCTCCTTTGCATGATATAAATCAAAAAAATCCCCCTCCCGAAATCTATAAACGGTACATTCCACGGCCAAAACAGCTCGGCCCAGCATAAATGCAGCGTCAATAGGATTCGGAAAGAGGCTCGTCCACCACTCTCAGAATATGCATCAATATTCATTTCGGAAAGGGAATTCCTCGTTCTATTTTAGCACACATAACGCTGAACTGTAAACCAGATTTTTCAAAACAGTGCAAAATCCGGCATATAATAGGGAAAAAGAATACGATACCCAAAAACACGCCGGTATGCTATACTATTTTTATCAAATGAAGGAGTATATTCCATGATTGCCATACAAAAGAAAACCGGCCCAGTCTCCGGCGCCGATTTTTCCATTTTTCCCACAGCATCGCCCTGTCTGTTTTTTGACATTGAAACCACCGGGCTGTCCAGAGAAAAAAATATGATTTATCTGGTCGGCGCTTTGCTTCTCACACCGGAGAGCGGACAGTTTTTTCAGTGGCTGGCCCAGTCGGAGGAGGAAGAAATTCTGGTGCTGGCGGCGTTTCTGGATTTCATCGGGCAGCTTTCTCAGCCTGCCACACTGGTTCATTTCAACGGAACCCGGTTCGATCTGCCCTTTTTTCAGACCCGGTGCCGGCGAAACGGGCTGGACTGCCGGCGCTTTTCGCAACTGTCGGATATGGATCTGTATCAGCAGATCAGGCCATACAAAAACCTGCTGGGCCTTCCGAGCTGCCGTCAGAAAGCCGTCGAAGATTTTCTGGGAATCCGGCGCAGGGATCAGTATGACGGCGGCGAGCTGATTCCTGTTTTTTCCAAGTACTGCAAACATCACGGCCGCCAGGAAGAAACCCTTCTCCTCCTCCACAATGAGGAAGACGTAAACAACATGCCCCGGCTTACGGCCCTGTTTGCCTATACCCGGTTTTTCAAAGGCGGTTTTCTCTGGGATCACTGTGAGGAAGCCCGTTATACGGACTGGGAAGGACAGGAGAAAAAAGAACTGTTCTCCGTGTACCAAACCAACAACGGACGGAAAATCCCCGCCCCCCTTGTTCTGCGCCGGAATTTTCCCTCTTTGCACAAACAAAAATCCGCCTCCCTGGCCGGACAGTTCTGGATGTCCTGCAAAGAGACGGAGCTGACCCTTCGCATTCCTCTGATCGAAGGGGAACTGAAATATTTTTTCGAAGATTACAAAAACTATTACTACCTTCCTCTGGAAGACCAGGCCGTACATAAAAGCGTATCCCGGTATGTGGAGCCGGAATACCGGAGGAAAGCCACCGCGAAAAACTGCTACAGCCGGATATCCGGCTTCTTCCTGCCTGCGGCCGGAACAGCTTTCAAGCCCTGTTTCTATGAAGAATACGGCAGCAAACAGCCCTGGCTGCGCTGGGAAGCCAACGGAACAATGTGCGGACTGCCGACAGCCGATTTTTTCAGGGCATATCTGGAGATGCTGTTGGGGAACTGCTGAAAACAACATATTCGGCATTCCTGCCCGGACTGACTGGCTTTTATGCTCCGGCCCCTGCCAGATACCTCCTGCAGCAAAATGCCAACAATAGAATCATAATCACCCAGCTCAGAATATAACTGAGATAAATCACCCGCATATCATGCCACAGAGGCAGAAGCAGGCCGCACCAGGCAATCCGGAACGCACAATAGCACAGCACGGTGACGGCCATCGGAGAAAAGGTATGCCCCATTCCCCGCAGGACGCCGATACAGACCTGATTGACCGCATAGAGACAGTAAAAGGGAAATATATAACGAATCGCCGTCTCCGCATTTTGAAGCACCGCCCGGTCTGTGGTAAACATCTCCAATATCAGCGGCTCTGCCGCCAGCAGCACCGCCGCAAATACCAACCAGAGTCCCAGACCGACCCACACGCTCATTCTCATCCCGCTTCGGATACGCTCAAACTGCCCCGCACCGGCATTCTGGCCCACGAAACTAGTCACGGCGATGCCCAGGGAAAAAAGGGGAAAATATAAGAATCCCTCCACTTTTGAAAAGACCGTCATCCCGGCCATAGCCGCCGTCCCGAAAGAATTGATACTGTTCTGAATCACCAGAGAGGAAATACTCATGAAAACCGCCTGCATCCCTGCAGGAATACCCACAGCCGCCAGTGCTTTCAGATGTGTCCCGTGCGGCCGGACGCATGACAGCCGCAGCCGGAACGCCGGACTCAGCCGCATCAGCTTACCTGATACAAGAACAGCGGAAAGGATCTGGGACAGCAGCGTGGCGGCGGCCGCCCCCCGGACATCCAAATGACATACCGCCACAAGCAGGCAGTCCAGCCCGATGTTCATGACGGAGCAGAACGTCAGATAGTAAAGCGGCGAGCGGGTATTTCCCAGCGCGCGCAAAATGGCTGTCCCCATATTGTAAACAAGCTGAGGGATCATGCCCCAAAAGCAGATTTTCAAATACTGCCTGCACGGTTCCGCCGCATCCCGGGGCGTACCCAGCCAGAGCAGAAACCGGTCGGTTCCCGCAAGTCCTGCCGCCTGAAATACAACGCCAAACGCCAGGGCGGCGGCAATGGCCGTATGAATACATGCCTTCAGACGCCCAAACTGTCCTGCACCGAACGTTTGTGCCGCCACCACGCTGACGCCCGTGGAAAGACCGATAAAAAAATTTACCATAACCGACAGGAGCAGCCCGGCGGATCCTACCGCGGCCAGTCCGACAGCACCTGCCGCCTGACCGATGACAGATGCGTCGGCAATATTATAAAACTGTTGTAAAAGCTGGGAGAGCAAAACCGGCAGCGTCAGCTGTAACAGCTCACGTCCGATGGGCCCTTTTGTCATACAAAACTGTCCTTCATGCTCCATTTCGGCTATCCCCCCCTGGCGTCATAAATGATTCGACACTATTATACCAGTTTTGGTTTTTCGGGGATATAGCCGCTTATTTATAGGCAGGTATAAGGATTTCTTATATCAGAAAGACGGAATCAGGTCATTTTTTCCGCATGCCCCGGCAACCCACTCCAGAAAAGAAGCTCCGTAACCGTCCGCTTCCTCACCTTTTCGTTTCAGATAACCGAATCCGATGGTTTCTTCACAGCCCTCTATGGAAACCAGGGAAATTCCTTCGCTGGAACAGCGGTCATGCCGCCAGTAAGTTCCCAGATTGCAGAGATCGGTTTGCTGCAGCAGATGAATCACCATATGGTCACTGTTGGTCATCACGGCCTGATCCAGCATAGTACCGGGAAGGACATCGGCTAAAAGCCCCTCCGACAGTTCCAGCAGCGTAAAAAAATCCTCCTCCATCTGGACATAACGCAGCCCGCCCAGCCTGTCCGGCGCAATTGATCTTATGCCGTAAAAGGCACTGCGCACCCCGGCGTACAGCACCAGCCCCGTAACCGTCAGCATAGTGAATTCCAGATTTTTACGTTCCAGCAGATATCGAAAAGCCGCCTGTTTATTCAATGGAACAAAGACAAACCCCATCTGTGCCTCATGGCCGCTGACCCAGTCCATCACCTGCTCCACGCCCCCTTCCCGATAACGGAACTGGATACGATCCGCCTCATTGGCCGTGACAAACTCTGAAAACAGCGCCGCCATCCGGCTGCTGGGATTAGAGGCTACAGAAAAAAACGGTCTGTCCTTTTGCATACCCGCCAGAGAAATCAGCTCCGCGTTTTTCAGGATATTAACGGCATAGGCAAAAATACGCTCACCGTTTTTCGTCAGCGACACCCCTCTGGCCCTGCGCTCCAGCAGCGTCATCCCCAGCTCCCGCTCCAGCGACCTCACTACCATGCTCACATGGGGCTGGGAAGTATACAGCGCCTGCGCCGCCTCGCTGAAGCTGCCAAGCCGGGCGCTGGTTACAAAATATTGCAGTTGTCTGATATCTGTCATGATGATACCGGCCTTCTTTATCTAAATTGATAACGGAAATTTTTAAATCATAAAAAGCCGGACATACTATCCTGTATGTCCGGCTTGAAAGCAACGCGTTTGCCGGATGCTTCTTATTCTTCCTCGTCCGCGTAATCATCCGCAGCGTCCGCTGACTCCAGCACTTTCATGCTCAAGCTGATCTTCTTATCATCGCCGTTAAAGTCCACAACCTTCGCCGTGATCTCCTGTCCGATCTTCAAAACGTCGGAGGGCTTCTCCACATGAGTTCTGGAGATCTGGCTTACATGAAGCAGCGCGTCAATACCAGGCTCCAGCTCCACAAATGCGCCGAAATCGGTCATTCTGGCTACCCGGCCTGTAATTACATTGCCCGCGGCATAATTTACCGCTGCGTTCAGCCAGGGATTCTTATCGGGGAACTTTAAGCTCAGGGCGATCTTCATTCCATTGATTTCTTTGATAAATGCGGTAACGGTATCGCCTACCTTGAATACCTTCTTCGGGTTCTCCACTCTGCCCCAGGACATCTCGGAGATATGAAGCAGACCGTCTGCTCCGCCCAGATCAATGAATGCGCCGAAGTCCGTTACATTCTTCACGGTTCCTTCTACGGTCATGCCCTCTTCGATTCTCTCGAACAGTGCTTTCTGCATCTCGGCCTTTCTGGCCACCATCAGCTGCTTGCGGTCGCCGATGACCCTTCTCTTGCGGGGATTAAACTCGGTAATTACAAACTCAATCTCCTGGCCGGCATATTTGCCCAGATTCTTCTCATAGGAATCGGAAACCAGGCTGGCGGGAATAAATACTCTCGCGCCGTCCACGATCACGCTCAGGCCGCCGTCCAGCACCTGGGTTACGGAAGCCGTCAGAACCTCCTGGTTCTCAAAGGCTTCTTCCAGTCTCTTGTTTCCTCTGTCTGCTGCCAGTCTCTTGTAGGAGAGCAGCACCTGGCCTTCGCCGTCATTCACTTTGATTACCTTTGCTTCCATCTCGTCGCCCTCGTGAACCACGGTGGTGAGATCGGTGTTGGAATCGTTGGTGTATTCACTTCTGGTGATAATTCCGTCTGACTTGTATCCGATATTCAGGACAATTTCGTCTTCCTTAACAGCGATAACCTTGCCAGTGACTACCTCCCCATTGTGAATTGTTTTTTCATAATCGTCCAGCATTTGTTCAAAACTTAATTCTGACATTAGTATGAACCTCCTCAATTATATTCTTTGGGGTGGACGCCCCTGCTGTAATACCTACGGTGCGTACAGTTTGGAAATCATGCTCTGTTAAGTCTCCGAATGTCTGTATATAGTAAGTATTTTCACATTCTTTTCTGCATATCTCAAACAGTTTCTGGGTGTTAGAGCTATGCCGCCCGCCGACCACAATCATGGCGTCTGCCTGAGATGCGATCCGGCTGGCCTCTTCCTGTCTTTCCTGTGTTGCATTGCAGATAGTATTCACAACACTACTATTGTAACCCTTTTTTAAAATTATTTCAACTAAATCTTGAAATTTATTGTAGTTAAATGTCGTCTGGGCAACGATTGTCACCGGTGTACCCTTCCCAAGAGCCAGTTTTTCGGCCTCCTCGCAGGTTTCCACAACCTGTGCCTCTTTGCCGCACCAGCCCACGATGCCTTCCACCTCCGGGTGCTCTCTGCTGCCCGCGATCACCACCGTGTCGCCTCTGCCGCCGGCCTCCTGCACAATCCGATGGATTTTTTTCACGAAGGGGCAGGTGGCGTCGATCACTTCCAGTCCGTTTTTCTCCATCAGCTCATAGATTCTTCTGCTGACGCCGTGAGACCGGATAATCACGGTTCCCCGCGAAAGCCGGCGCAGCTCCTCCTCCGTATGTAATACGCGGATCCCTTTCGTCTCCAGATCCCGCACTACTTCTTCATTATGAATAATAGGCCCGAACGTATAGACATCCGGCTTACCGCTGTCCACCTGTTCGTATACCTTGTCTACGGCCCGCTTCACACCGAAGCAGAAGCCGGCCGTTTTGGCCAGTATTACTTCCATTCACTCTCCATTCAGCATCCTGTTTCTGCGTACCCGAAGGGTTCCGCAAAACAGCCGATGTTCCTTCTGCGGCAATTCCCCTCCGATTCGGAAAGGAACTCACGGAGTCTTCCCGCGGTACAGGGACAGGATTTTCTCTGTCACTTCCTCTATGGACATATGCGAGGAATCCAGGTAAACCGCATCCTCCGCCTGGGTAAGCGGCGCAATCTCCCTGTGCATATCCTGCTCGTCCCGCATGCGGATATTTTTTTCGATTTCTTCAATATTACAGGAATCTCCCCGTTCTGTCAACTCCTTATATCGTCTGGATGCCCTTGTTTCCACACTGGCGGTCAGAAATATCTTCAATTCCGCATCCGGAAGCACCACGGTACCGATATCCCGGCCATCCATCACCACATTTGTTTTCTCCGCCAGTTCCCGCTGTAGCTGGCTCAGTTTTTTCCTCACATCGGCATTCTGCGCCGCCTGAGATGCCAGGGTTCCGATCTGCTCTGTCCTGATCCGGGCAGTTACATTTTCCCCCTGCAGCAAAATCTGCTGCCTGCCGTCTTCATAGGCAATGTCAATCCGAATCGCCTGACAGGCCGCCGCCACGCTCTCCCTGTCGGACAGATCAATTCCATTTTCCGAAAAATACAGCGCCATGGCTCTGTACATGGCTCCCGTGTCAATATAAACAAAGGCCAGCTCCTTTGCCGCTGCCTTTGCAATCGTACTTTTTCCCGCCCCCGCAGGGCCGTCTATGGCAATTTTATAACCCATTTTCACTCCTGATCGGATACCGCGGCTTTCTTTCTATGGCTGCGGTCCGTTACCGTCTAAATTAAATTTTATATACCCAGATCCTTCATATATAAATACGCTCCCCGAAAAAGCACTATGATTCCGCTGCTTTACAGTGGCTTCCCGCCGCATATCCCGTGGACCAGGCAATCTGCAGATTATATCCGCCGGTCATGGCATCCACGTCCAGCACCTCACCCGCAAAGAAAAGCCCTCTCACCAGCTTTGACTCCATCGTTCCGGGATCAATCTCCTTCACCGAGACGCCGCCCTGGGTGATAATGGCCTCATTATAATCCCGCAGCCCCGTCAGCGTCAGCGTAAAATGCTTAATCAGCCGGACAAGCCGCTCTCTTTCTTTCCTGGTAATGGCATTCACCTGTTTTTCCGGATCAATTCCGCTTTGCTCCACCGTCACAGGAATCAGTTTGGCCGGCAACAGCCCCTGAAGCGCATTTTTAAACTGTTTATTCTGC
>Ga0137306_102011_pt2 | contig 16982 bp, 17 predicted proteins | sample Inofroosms_March_FD_97187 | JGI IMG/M metagenome (GOLD analysis project Ga0137306, IMG submission 97187) | Mouse cecal microbial communities from Vienna, Austria - N-Acetylneuraminic and N-Acetylglucosamine D2O microcosms_March | ecosystem: Host-associated > Mammals > Digestive system > Large...
AAGAACCCAGCCAGGCCATACCGGGAAGATTGGCAAGGCTGACATAACCTTCTGTGGTATTACATACAACGTTAGAAAGCAGTGTACACAAGGAACCCACAATGATGATAGGCATCAAATTTGTAAAACCATTCTTGATAGCATTGATATGCCTCTGACCCTGGATTTTCGTCGCAAACATGAGAAATCCATTCATCATTTTATCTTTCATAGCGAACCCTCCTAAGTTTTCATTCCCTAATGTGCGCGCGTTTATTAGGTCTGTCATATTGACTGATAGTTATCATACCATGCCGGGAAATAGAACTCCATATCAACTTTTTCCATTTTAAAGTGGAACCTTTTTCCCTTCGAGCAGTTTTTCATGTCAAATATGTCGGTTTTTCAAGGAAATACGCCTTGTTTTCTTGTGTAATAATACACGCTGGGTTTCGCTTTTTCACCACACTTTAGGGATTTTCACTTTCAGGCCTGTTTACTGATCTCCTCTAAATCTCGTCCTCCACCTGCTGTTCCATTTTCAGCAGCAGATTTTTCAGCGTATCATAGCTCTGATACTGGATCAGCTCCTGCATACTCTCCCCATCTAAAAGCAGCTTGGCCGTCACCTGATAAAACCGCTGCACATCAAAATGCTCATAATTAGCGACGGACACCAAAAAGATCACCTGGATCAGACTGTCCGGGGCGTCTTCCGTCCACAGGATCGGCTTATCCAAAACCGCCACGCACACAAAGGGACAATCCCCCATAACCTCAATGGGATGGGGCATGGCCACAAAATTGCCGAAAGCGGTCTTAGCCAACACCTCCCTGGCCCGCACCGAATCTATAAATTCCTTTGGAGCCAGCCCTTTATCGCACACAAACCCGCACAGGGTCTTAAGGGCCTCCTCCTTATTGGCAAATTTCATATGGGGGAGAAACAATTCTTCCGGGTAGATATCCAGCACTGGACTGTCTTTCTTCCCCATAAGCGTCTTTTTCACAGCCTGGATGTCAGCGCTTTTCAGGAAATATTCCACCTCCTGGATCGGCACCGGGATCTTCACAGGAATGGGCACCGTGGTAAACACATAGTCGATCTCCGAAAAATCCTGCTCCCCGATCCGCCCCACGTCGCAGACGCTGACTTTATTAAGGTACGGCCCAAATTCTGTCTTGTATCTGTGAAGCAGAAGCTGCGCGCTCCCTCTCCCTGAAGCGCAGACCAGAAGGATGTTCTTCTTGGCCACCTCCGTCTTTTTCCGCTCCAGAGCCAGTGCAAACAGGAGGGCAATATATCCGACCTCGTCCTCCTTCAATGTCTTATAGTACTTATGATTCAAAACCACGCAAGCCGTGGTAGCCATGGTGTAAGCAAAAGAATAACGCTCTTTTATGTCTTTCAGCAGAGGATTGGTCAATTTCATGTCATGCCGCAGCCGCACCACCAGAGGAACCATATGCTGGCTCAAGGACATCCGCAGCTCCAGGTCATCCCGAAAGTCAAATTTAAAGGCATCATAGACCGCTCCCAGCATCTGATCCACCAGATCGCTGATCTCCTGGCTAATGACCAGATTCCCCTCTGCATCCTCGCACCCTCCGATATTGGCGACCATTTTCTTGCCTTCCAGATGGATGGCTATGTATACGATCTCGCTGGGGGGAAATTCCACCCGAAACTTATCCTTGATCTTTCCCAGTATCTCCTCTGCCATGCGATAAGTCTTTCTGTTCCGCACCTTCTCTCCATCACCTTCCGCCATAGGTACATAATGTCCCCCTCTCATCCGCAGAATAGCGATCTGAATATGAAGGATCAAATTCTGAAACGCCACATTGGATATGTCAAAATTATATTTGGACAGACAGCCCCGCACGCACTGATAGATCCACTGGATCTCCTCCGTCACATCCTGGTCCCCGTCCAGTTTCTCCAACAGCCGTATCTTCTTCGCCACATACCCCGCGATACACAACCTGCGGTCAAACTCCTTGCCCTCCACCCGGACCCCATAGTTAGGCTTCCTTTTTAGGCACAGGTTGTATTCTCCCAGAAGGCACTCCACCTCCTTCAGGTTATTGGTCAGAGTTTTCTTGGAAATGTAAAGGAGTTCGCTTAAGTCATCCAGTTTCACATACCCCTCCGCATTGAGCAGGTATTCCAGAAGATACTGCACCCGCTCCTCCGAGGAGTTAGGGATGGCAGACTCCTGCAGTTCCCGCTTCTGCATCAGCTCCTCCAACTCTTTCCTCCGGCTGGGATTCTCCACCACCAGCCGGTATCCCGCCCCGTGCTTTGACTCTACATAAACCTCAAATTCGCTTAACAGTTCATTTAGATTCTTTAACTGGTTGCGTATGGTCTTGCTGCTAACTCCCAGTTCCTCGGCTAACGCCTCTGCTGTCTGATATTCGTTTTCTGACAGTCTTCGATAAATATCACTCATCTGTCTGCTAACCATGTGCATCTCCACTTCCCGTCATCGCTTTTACGCTAATAGCACCTGCTATGACTTTTTATGATATTTTCCGCTGTTTATCTGATAATAGTCCTATTATAGCAAAATACTGTTTTTAATCCAAGTAGTATTTTTTGTAATTGTGGGAGAATTTGCTGTCTGATTTATGGTATTGGTTATCCGCAGGTTGTAATAGACAAAAATTTATATTTTGTATCAGATATGATTTAAGGTGCCAGGCTGGCACCTCAAAATAGATCTGGTTAAGATCAAGGATGAATAGGACATTCATTATACATATTCCCAAAACAAAAACAAGAGTACCGCCTCAATATGGATCATTCCATAGTTTAAAACGATACTCTTAAAAATTTTGAAATTACCATTATTTCAGAAAAAACAGTTATGTCGAATATTATTTTCTACTTCACTTCATCAATATTACGATAAACAGGATATGATGTTAAGAGAACACCATCAGTTAAAGTATTTTTAGTTTCATAAGTCCCGCTAGGAGTCTTAACCTTATGTTCACAACTTAAACGGTAATAATAATCCGTTGCTAATCCGTAAACACTAAATTCCATCTCCCCTGAATGAAGCGTTCCATTTGGGTCATCCTCGGAAGTAAATTCCTGTACATATGTTTTAACTAAACTCCAACTACCAGATGTCCCCTTTCTTCTTTGCAAATTAATAGTTATTTGTGCCCACGGAATTTCACTATATGACACAAAATCTGCATAAATCCCTAATACACCCTCTCCCTCATTTGTTATCTCTGATATAGCACTCCCCAAATAACGACTTCTAGGTTCTACCATGGTCCCATCATAAGATATAGTTTCTACTCCCCCAGATGGTAGTTCACTAGCGAATGCAATGCCCGCTGTTACCGCCATTATTGTTAATAATACCCCTAATATCTTTATTGATTTTCTCTTCATTATTTCTACTCCTAAAAAGTTCTTTAATTTTCATATGGTCTGATTCCACAAACAACCTGAACAAATTCTTCAATGTCAATAATACCTTCTGCAATATAATAAAAATCTTCTATAATAATCCAACTACTAAATTCGACGTTTCCATCTTTCAATTCTCTTCTATAGATAGGAATCTCCTTATCTAAAAAGGAATTATAAACACTCCTATAAATTTTCGTATCAGAAGCGTAACTAAGGGAAGTAGGTTTGTCTCCCTTTCCCTGATAAAAATACAGCCAATCCTGTTTATACATAAATTCTAATCGTGCTTTATTTTTAAACATCTTGGACTGATCTAAATACATTCCTTCTGGTAAATAAGATAATTCAAAAACTTTAATATTCAGCTCTTCTTTTATCTGCTCGTACGCCTTTCTCTCTTCAAAAACATCATCTGAAATCACATTATCAGGGCTATTATTTATCGCAATAACATTCTCCAAATCCTCCCGTTCCCGCACTTCATACACATAATGTCGCTTCGCTCCCACCCACATACTCCCACCAAACAGCACCGTCCCTAAAACCGCGGCCACAGCCATCACCATAGCCATCTTTTTCACCCGGATGCCCTTATGCCGTTTTTCGTCATGTTCCCGTTCCAGTCGGTTCCAGATTCGCTCAAACTCGCCTTCCGGTGCTTCCAGGGCCTTGTCGTCGCTCTTTTCGGCCTCTTCCATAAACCGGTCCAGCTCACTGGCCAGCTGTTCATCTGAATATCCGAAAGCTTTTGCTATCTGCTGCTCTATGAAGTTGTTGTCCAGTTGCCTTTTCTCTTTGTTCTTCACAGGGCTACCTCGCATATTTCTTCTGATTTCAGGAAATCATGTTCCATAGGGTTTTGGGGTTGACTTTTTTAGATGTTCGTTTAGTATAATATAGGTATATGGGTACACTTAAGTCATATGTTTTGTAAAATTGGAGGCCGCGTCTTATGAAAATGATCATGCTAACCGGCGGTGGAACTGCCGGCCACGTAACACCAAATCTGGCTCTTATCCCTTCCCTGCGGGATTTAGGATACGAGATCCGCTATATTGGCTCTTATGAGGGCATTGAGAAAAAACTCATCGAAAACACCGGGATCCCCTATGACGGGATATCCTCCGGCAAACTGCGCCGCTACTTCGATTTAAAAAATTTCTCCGACCCCTTCCGCGTGATAAAAGGATACAGGGAAGCTCGCAAGCTTCTGAAAAAATATAAACCTGACGTGGTCTTTTCCAAAGGCGGTTTTGTAGCCGTCCCTGTGGTGCTGGCTGCCAAACATTACCACATTCCCACCATTATCCATGAGTCCGACATGACTCCGGGCCTTGCCAACAAACTCTGCATCCCTTCCGCAAAAAAAGTTTGCTGCAATTTTCCCGAGACGCTTCAGTATCTTCCCAAGGACAAAGCTGTGCTGACAGGTTCTCCCATTCGGGCGGAACTTCTCCAGGGCGACCGTCTGTCCGGTCTTCAATACGCCCACCTCACAGCCGATAAACCGGTCATTCTGGTCATCGGCGGAAGCCTTGGATCCGTAACCGTCAATACTGCTGTGCGAAACCTGCTGCCCCGCCTGCTGCCCGATTACCAGGTAGTACATATCTGCGGAAAGGCACATCTGGATGAAAGCCTTATTCATGCCAAAGGGTATGTGCAGTACGAGTATGTGGACGCGCCCCTAAAGCACCTCTTTGCCGCCGCCGATCTGGTGCTGTCCAGAGCAGGCGCCAACTCCATCTGTGAGATCCTGGCGCTGCGCAAACCGAATGTTCTGATTCCTCTGTCAGCCGCGGCCAGCCGGGGCGACCAGATCCTCAATGCCAATTCCTTTGCCAAGCAGGGATTCAGCACAGTCTTAGAAGAGGAATCTCTCACTGACGACAGCCTGTACCAGGCAATTCGCAGCACCTATGAGAACCGGGAAACCTTCATCCACGCAATGGAGCAAAGCCATCTGAACAACGCGGTGAAGACTATCACGGATCTGATCCAGGAATATACAGCCGGCAAAAACTAATCCCGCTCTTTAAGCAGTTTCGCTATTTGCCTTCTGATCCTGGAAATACGCATCCTGCATGTAGAATCGTTGATGCCCAGGATTTTACACACCTCATCCCGTGGCCTCCCCTCCACCATGTGGAGGATGGCCACCTCCTTAAGAGCAGGCGACATATTCAAAATAGCCTTGCGTATCTGTTCCAGTTTCTCCCTCTCGATCAGGTCACTACTGACATCCTTAAATCCCTGAGACTGCAGGAGCTCCGCAGTCAGCGCCAACTCATTTGCTTCTATGCTGATCTCCTCATGACGTTTCAAACTGCGGAAGTAGTCGTTGCACCGGTTTTCGAGAATCCTCATCAACATCGCTTTCTGCTGGGCAATATTCCAGACAGGGAATTTGGCTTCATATTTATCCATGAATGCCATAAACGTATCCTGGACAATGTCGTTAACCTCGCATTCCGGCACCTTTTTGCTTAGGGCGGCCAGGCGGAGCGCCTTTTGATATGTCTCGTACAGTTCCTGCAACAATTCCTTATGCTCTTGATGCATGGTATTCTCCTATGGCTCAGGTTTCTCATCATGTTTGCAGGAATTGCTGACTGTGCATAGTAAGCGAACCTTCCTGACTACAACCGCGGCGTTACCGCCTCAACAATCCTCTCCGTCTCCTCGGCGGAAACCTTACCTGGCTCCCAAGTCACCATCTTGGATCCGCCTTCATAGCGGGGAATCACATGCATATGAAAATGCATCACTGTCTGACCGGCAGCCTCCCCGTTATTCTGCACCAGATTAAAACCGGCGCAGCCAAGACCTTCCTTCATGGCTTTTCCAATCTTTGCCGCCACCTTCAGGACTTTTTCGCCAACCGCTTCGTCCAGCTCGCACAGATCCTGATAATGGTGCTTTGGCAAGATAAGAGCATGTCCCTTCGAAGCCGGATTGGCGTCCAGGATCACACGAAACGTATCATCCTCGTACAGAGACGCCGTAGGGATCACTCCATTAGCAAGTTTGCAGAAAATACAATCATCTTTTACCATATGTCTTCCTCCATCCATCCAGTTCTTTTTACAGGCTTCCGATACAGGATCATTCCCATGAGGATCCCCAGAAACAGCCCGGCCACGTGAGCCGTATTGTTTACCCCGCTACTGGTAAAGCCATGGTAAAGAGAAAATGCCACCAGGATCACCATCTGTCTGGCGTTCAGATCCTCCAGCCGCCCTCTGTTCACCGCTACCGCGTAGGCTAACCCTCCGATGACGCCGAAGATAGCCCCCGAAGCCCCTGCCGATACCGCATAATCCCCCTGGATCACATTCACCCACAGGGATATGACATTGGCCCCAATCCCGCATACCAGGTAAAAAAAGGCATACTTTACTTTTCCAAGAGCCCGCTCCAGATTATCGCCTAAAACAAACAGGATCAACATATTGTTGGCAAGATGCTCCACGCCGAAATGCATAAAAACCGACGTCAAAAGCCGCCAATACTCTTTTCTGTACAAAACCATCGGTTCAAACAGAGCTCCGTGAGCAATCATAAACTCCACATCCTCTGTAGAGCCCCTGATTTCCAGATACAGAAATCCCAATATGTTTATGACTATAACAGCGATCGTTACATAAGCGGTCTTATGGTTTCTCTCCTGTCCCATAACAGTCTCCCCTAAAACTTATGTAACCATATTTTATCATAGGGTGCCTGTTTTGTTAAGTTATTATTTTAGCTGGAATCTTAAATCTGCCACCCCGATCTCATCGCCTGGCTGTATCAACGCGGTTCCGTTGGCGTCTAAGGGCCTGCCGTTAACAAACGTCCCGTTAGTGGAATTCAGATCCGTCACCCGGTATCCTTCCTCCGTCTCATCGATCCGGACATGGAGACGGCTAACTGTGCTTTTATCCAGCACATAGTCGCAAAGTCCTTCCTGCTTGCCGATGATAAAGGGGTAATAGGACAATACAATATCACCCTCTCCGTCCCGGCTTACAAGACTTCTTACCGGCTTTTCTTCACTTTGGTTCCACAGCAGCACTGTACGCATTTCCTCCGCCTGGGAGACTGCCGACGTCGATGGTTCCTCTGTCTGCTCTTCTTCCGGCTCATCAAATATCATTTGCCACTGCCCCGGCCGAGAAGATACGTTTGGTTGGGGATTTTGATTGCTGAACAATGGATTCAATCCTGATGCTTCATTAGATGTCTCTCTAAAAGATGTCTGTCTGTCAGTGTTAGATGATGTGTGTGTTAATGCTCTCTCACAGGAAGATCGACTGCAAGATGACAAACCATAGGATACTTTGCGAGAATCCTCTGTTCGATCTCGTTTTCTTGCGGCAAACCACTTAAACCAACCCAGGCTCCCTCCCAGCAGCAAAAGCGCGATTCCCGCTGCTCCTAAGAAGACCGCATATGGTATTAACCCATATCTTCCGGAAAAAAACCGGATCCCGGCTGCCAACAAAATCATAACAGAGCCCGGCAAAAGGTAAAGATAACTTATCCGCTCCGGAGAGCCTGCGTACTTCTGAACCTTTTCAGACGCATCTGTCTGTCCAGGCGCTATACCCGCAGTTTCCGGCGCTATCCCCTTTTTATCCCATGATTCTGTATTTTCTGGTTTCATTCTCTCACAGGTTTCCCCTTTATTTCGATACTCCATATCTGGATAATTTTCCTTCATGACCCATCGCAGAAGATTGTCCAAACCATAATTCTCCTTCAGACTTTCGCGGTACAGCCCATAAATAAGGACCACAGCCTCTTTATCCTCGTGATCCGTGTTGCCCAAAAGATACTGTAAAAACAGGCTGAACTCCTCCGGAAAATCGCCCCTTTTCCCTGGGAGCAGGCAGAGAAACGGCTCATATTCTTCCGGATCCACATAAATGTAATCCGGATCCAGAAGGATCTGTTCCTCTGACAAAAGATAATCCTCCATTCTGGTCAGCGTCCGGGCGATCCCTAAAAGTAAGCCCCGGATCTGTACCGCGTTTATGGCCTTCTTCTCCAACATCCGGCTCAATGGCTGCTTTGACGTGATCTCATAGCAAAACCTGCACCGGTTATCCGACTTCTTTATGCGGAACTTTAACAATCCATCTATAGTATTTCCTATCATCATCCTGGCTTCATATCCCTGTTCCTGACTTTCCTCTGCCTGTATCATCAGATAATTCTGGCGCATCTCCCGCAGATACTCCACTTCCATCCCTGCATTACTCCCCTTTCCTGCTCTGCATCGCTTCGTCCTTCTCAAAAGCAGCTATTTTTCTCAACATCTCCTCTGGTTCATAGACTCCGGAAATGATCTCCTTTTCCCATGAACCTGTGTCTATATATCCCTTCACCTGATCTTTGTCTCTCTTTGCCTGCCCGTGGGGCAATGGCTTCTCCTGCCCCTCCTCCCCAAAGCGCAGCCGCTCCACAGCCCAATGAAGCTGCATGATCTTGGTGGTTTTTCCGCACTCAAAATATGCTGTCCGTATCAAAACAGCCAGAGACAAAAGAACCATGGCCATAATATAAGAAGCTTCCACCGTCATACTGGCAGAGATCCGGCGCGCCCCTGGGGCTTTTTCCATCATGGCAGCCCCCCCTTTGCCATCAGGATCCACGCCCCGATGGGCCACATGCAGGCCAGAAACGGCAGGGTGGCATTGGCTGTATTTTTTCCGATCCAATTTCCCCGCAGGATGATCCCCGCGCTCCAAAACCAGCTGACCGACAGACCTCCCAACAGCAGCAGCCAGATCTCCTCCCCTGTTAGATACCAGGCGCTTGCCAACAAAAACCAGCCGTCTCCCATTCCCACAGCCCCTCCTGTGACCCTGCTCACAAGCAGAAGCCCCATCCCGGCGGCCAGCCCCCGGATGTGACCAACCGGCCCGGTTATAAGGGCATAGACCATCCCCACGCCGCCGCAGACCGCCAAAACTCTGCAAGAAACCGTCCGCTCCCTCAGATCTGACACCGCCCCAATGGTCAGACATAAGAACCAGAACCACCGCATATCCCTCTTCTCCCTTTCTCTGTAAATCTTAACCTCATCATTGCTTTCCTGTCCCTGAACAGTAGGAACACGCCCCTAGATATTCCACCTCTAATTTTAAAACAGACCTGACATAGGCATTGATGGCCGAACAGGAAGCGCTGGTATGATAATGTTCCCCAAAAGGCATGATATACACCGTCGCCGCGCTCTCATCCCTGCACCTTGCGCACGGCTGATACCGCCTTCCGTCCTGGCTCCTCCTATCCCCGATATCCTTTATAGAAACAGCCGTCAGGTCATTGTGCAGGTAATGACAGGTGCGGCTTACATGGTAGCGGGTGCTGTTCTTCCCCACATAGACCACCGTGTTATCTTCCTCTCCGTCCCCCCTGTCCCCGTTTCGCCCCTCCTGTCCCACCCATGCCCTGCGAAAGCTTCTGTTGGTCTGCTTTACTGTTCTTTTGCCAAGGACGGAGAACGGCATCCTGATCTCATAGTCCACCATCAGATCTATGGTCTCTCCGTCCTTTAACAGGTTCGACCGCGCCAGCGACAGTTTCCGGACTGGCAGCTTCTCCAGCCTTGTCCGCAGGGTCAGCTCCGCGTATCCATACGCGGCTGCGGCGCTTAACCCCTCCTTCTCCTCTGTATACTTTGACAAATAGGCTGTTTGCCCTATGTTCTCGCTGACATACTCTGCCGTGGCCTGAACCTGTCTGTGTACATCCATCACCTGAAAAAGCGTTATGAAAACAGCTCCCGCGTACAGAAACAGCGGCAGGACCAAAGCCGCCTCCAGTGTGAGACTGGCGGAGGCGCAGAGGGATGCCTTTTTTCCAGATATGCAAATTTTGATCATAAGGATTCGTACTTGGAGAGTCACGCTTCGTTTTTTTGATTTCTTTTGAAATGAGCCGAAAAAAGGCACCCTTCTCCACCTCCGCTTCTGTTTTTGATATGGATTAATATGCTTTCTCCCCCGCTGCCTCCAGGTAATATCCCTCCTGGCCATTGACCATGTTTTCCACAATAGGCAGCCCAAAAAACATATGTTTTCCACACGCCTTTGCCCGGATATCCACACCATAAGCGCAGTTCTCCATCCGAAATCCCGGCTCCTGACGCTGGATATTCATCTGCATCACATCCAGCATCCTCATATGCTTTGTCTGAGGATCCGTTTTCAGGAGGAGCAGTTTCAGGTATTGCTCATAGGTAAATCCCCGCTCTGTATTGTCCTCTCCTGCCCCGGCATCCATCATCTGCCCCCGCCCCATGTTCAGGATATTGTCCAGACTTGTAGTCCAGTCGCCTTTCTGCTTCCACAGGGGTACTTTTTTGCCGGCCATCAGCCTTCGCAGATCCTGGATCGATTCCCCCATAGCCCACACGCCCATGACCACGCAGGCCACGATCTTGACCAAAGGCGCCAGCCCGGTAACTCCCGTGATCGCGGCTGCCAAGGCTTCCGCCTCCTGCCGCTTTCCCGGGTCAGATAAAATATGGATCAGGTTCATGCCCTCCCTGACGGCAAACAGCTCTGTCACCGTCTTTTCCAGGTTCTCCCGATCCGTCCCTCCTCCGTGCAGAAGATATTCCAGTTCATACCGGATGGGATGGTTGTCCTCGCTTAAGGCATTTGTAAAAAATCGGCCGCAGTATTCGTTTATCAGCACTCGCTCTGCCAGACTGTTTCCTGCTGTTCCCACCTGCCCCTTAGAGCCTGCTGCCATGCTGCCGGAAGGAAGATCCGTCTTCGGAAGGACTGCCCCGGAGATCGTGGTCCCAGCAGGCATCACCGCTTCCACCAGACCGCCTTCTGCCAGCTGCCTCACTTGGTCCAGAAGCTTCTGTTTCTCCTTATCACCGGAAGAAGGATTGCGGGCAAGGCCGCTGTTCTTATATCCGTGCCTCCAATGATCCGCAGCAGCAGCCAGGGCCAGCTCCTGATCTCCTTCCTCCTCAAGCTCCTCCTGATGTTTCACACAGTCTTCCACCAGCTGTTCCGTCTCATCCAGAAGACGCAGGTTATGATCTGCCCATGTTTCCCACCCGGCAAACTCCCGCCGCCTCTCGCCGTCCTGGGCAAGATAGGCGTCATAGGGATTCCACTGCTGTCTAAAAAGCTGTTCCCGGTCCTCCTGCAGATCGCCGCTTACCTCATCCACCTTTAACCAGGACTGCTGATTTTTGGCCGAAAGCGCCTGGGCCTGCTTCTCATACTGCCTCATCAGGCCTGGGTACTTGCCTGCCGTCTTTCTGTAATCTTTGGCCGCCCGGAAAAATCCCCTGTTGTCATCTCCCTCCAGGGCCTGGGCGATCTCCTGGCAGAGACGCTCCTGCTCCTGAATGTTGCGTATCAGTTTATCGACTGCCTGCTCCAGTTTTCTCGCTTCCTTCTCCTGACCGTCATAGATGCCTGACAGCGTGTGAACGCTGGACGCTTCTGCCACATCTCTGAAAAACGACTCTCCCTGCTCCGGCTCCACAAAAAGCTTCGTCACCGCTCCCAGCTCCATAAAGCTTAGGACTTCTTCTGCCAAAAGATCACCCTCCCTGTCGCTGATCCCCACCAGCCTGGTCACCTCCACGGATTCCAGGTTCATAGGATACCAGTTATTCACGGACAGGTATTCCTGAATATAGCTCTCCAGATTTTGGACGATCTCCTCCTCTTTCCAGTATTCCAGGGCAAACACCCGGTACTCCTCCCAGAGGCGGCGGTGATAACGGCTGAACAGCGTATCCAGCGCTCCTCCTGCGGCCACCTGGAAGTAGTATCTGGAACCGGCCGTTCTGGCCGATTCCAGCATGACGCATAGGAGCGCCCATATACACAGCAGACACATACTTAAGAACACGGTGATCTGTCCGCTTTTCTTCATCAGTACACCTCTTTGGTCTGTTTCTCGATCTCCTTAAAGATCCCGTCCAGCAATGTGGTGATCTGTTTCTTAAAGATGATCACCAATCCCACCAGGACCACCAGGATCAGCACTACCTCAATAACTCCGATACCGTCTTCCTCAACCCAAAACGCTGTCAATTCTTCTCGCATCATAAGTTCCTCCTCTTTTCTCTTCTACTGCCATTACGCTTTCCCACGGTCAGCGCGGTAAACGCGCAGACCCGTCTGAGCGGTTACCTTCTACTGCACTGCCAGCAGCGCCGGGACCATGATGATCACCATCACCACTGCCAGCATCAAAAACAGCGGTATCAGCAGCCTGGTGCCGGCTTCCTCTCCCAGACGTCTCGCCGTGTGTTTCTGTTCCTCCCACGCGGCGGTCATCTCCTGTTCCAACAGCTGCTGCAGATTTTTTGTTCCTGTTCTCCGGTTTTGCTCCAAAAGACTGCTTAATTTCATATAGGGCTGCAGATTACACCGCCTTCCAAAGGCGTCAATGGCCTTTCCCTCCGGTTCTCCGTACTGGATCTGGCGCAGTGTAAACGCCATCTCCTCATAGGCGGGACGGACCGGGCTTCCATGGCTCTCTTTCCTCGCCTCATACCCCCGCGTTATGCACTCCCAGGCTCTCTGCACCGTAAGCCCGGCTCCTATGTACACCATAAGCTGGTATACCACATCCGCGTAATCCAACAATAGCATCTGTTGTCTCTGCTTTTTCTTATTCTCCTCCTTTGTCTTTTCCTGTCCGTAAAACAAGACCGCCAACGCCACCCCCAGAACCGGAAGAACCCGATAATCCGAAGCCCCGGCGTCCCGGTAGCGTAGTTCCTCCCCCTTATATTCCCTTGGGAGCATAACTCGCTCCTGAAAGGGTTGTTCCTGATCTGACTTTTGTATCAGCTGCCGCAGTTCTTCTGCCTTCTTTTCTCTTTCGCTCTGAACTGCCGGCCAGATCCGCAGTCTGATCTCTCCCTCCTTCTCATACACGCCGTCCGTCAGGGTCGCCGCCAGGACTGCCCAGATCCCCTCCGGCCCTATATCTTCTGCTGTGATCTGCCCGTAGGAATCCACCACCTCCGGATCCCTGCTCTGCCATACTGCCCGGATCCCGGTTCCGTCAAAGGAAGTCACAAGGTTCAGATCTGTTCTGACCTGATCCAGAGATTCGTTCTCCCCCAAGATCCGCTCCGGCAACTGATCAAACAGCTCTTCCATCACTTCACAGGCCATGGCTTCCTCATATTGTACCGGCCCGATATCCACAGTACATGTCACTGGTTCTCCAAAATCCCCGTCCACAATAAGGTCATAGCGTCTGCTGTCCTCCCCGTAACCGCCTCGTTCCAGATATCCCTGGCTTAACGGGCCGCCTGTGTATTCTCCATACACGGCGATCCCAAAAAGCAAAAGACTTCCCCCAATGCTGAGGATCTGCTTTTTCCACCTGCATGCCCTCACTGTCCACATCCCTGCCATAGCGCTTCCTACCCAATGGGGATGTCCAGGATCTTCCGAGACAGATAGCAAGACAACAGGTACATGGCAAGACATCCGCTCATAACGAGCCGGCCAAAGACCGTCTCATACATCACCGCAAAGAACCCGGGGGAGGTGGCGTCTATGTAGAGGATCATCAGAAAGGGGATGACCATCATCACCTTCTGCTCAAATTGAACCGATGCGGACATGGTGCGGATCTCCTCCTTTACCTGGCTTTTGTCTTCCATGATAGATACCGTATGGCAGATAACCGGCGTCAACTGACCGCCGCTGCGCTTGGCGATCTGAAAGATCTGGGAAAAACGTTCTGCCTCTTCCAGGCCGCTGCGCCTTGCAAAGTCCTGGATCACCTGTTCCACGGAACGGTTTAAGTTCATCTGCTCCCGCATATATACAAACTCCCGCACGATCATCTCCTCCGGCCCGTAAAGCTGTTCTAGCTCCCCGCAGCCTGCGATAATGGCATTTTCCGCCGAGTAGCCCGCGTGGAGCAAACCAGCCAGAATCCCTATAGCCTCTTTAAACTGCTGTTCCAGACAGAGAAGCCTTTTCTCTCTCCAGGACTTCTGATAGATCCACAGATATCCGCAGGCCGGGATCAGCAGCAGCGCAAACGCCGCCATGCTGCGGTAAAACCCATATGCCACAATAGCAGCCATGAAAACTCCCTGGCAGACTCCCGTGATCCGGCAGCGGACTCCCATAGGACCGATCACATCCGGCACATTACAGAGTTTCCCCTGCTGTCCGAAGCTTTTCCTGATGCCGAAGTTCTCCTTTCTTTTGAAGATTCCCGGCCACAGCTTTTTCCTGTTTCGCGTACCCTCTCCTTCCTCTTTCCTCTTCTGGTTCACTCCCGGCGCTTCCCTCACCCTCCTCCTGGAATTCATAGAGAGTGTGGAGCCGGATCTCTCCTTTTTCATAACCGTCCACCTCCGTAATCCACAATACCTTTCTGCTCCTGTCCCGCAGCCGCCCCAGATGGATCAGCACATCCAGAGCCGAGGCGATCTGACTTCGGATGGCCTCCAGCGGCAGATCCGCTCCCATAAGAACCATGGTTTCCAGCCGGGCAAGCATGTCCGCCGGGCTGTTGCCGTGGCCGGTGCTTAAGCCGCCGTCGTGACCGGTATTAAAGCTGTTGAGAAGCTCCAGGGCCTCCTTTCCCCTGACCTCCCCCACCACGATCCTGTCGGGATTCATCCGAAGGGATGCCCGTATCAGATCTCCGATGGTAATCGCGCCCTCACCCTGAGGGTTGGCCGTGCGGGTCTCCAGGCGTATCAGGTTTTTGACCTGCTGGATCTGCAGCTCCGCCGAATCTTCTATGGTAATTACCCGCTCTCCCTTTGGAATATAAGCGGAAAGCGCATTTAAAAAAGTGGTCTTGCCGGAATTAGTCCCGCCGCTTATAAAGATGTTGTATCCGGATCTCACCAATTTTTTCAGAAGATCCGCCGCCTCACGGCTTATGGTCCTGCCTTCGATCAGCATCTCCATAGTGATCTTCCTGGGAAACTTGCGGATCGTCACCACAGGCCCGTCCAGGGAGACAGGCGGAAGCACCACATGGACCCTGGAGCCATCAGGCAGCCGCGCGTCCGCTATAGGGGACGCCACATTCACAGTCCGGTTCACCCTGCTGACCATCTGCTGGATCATATCCTCTAACTGTTCCTGAGAGTCAAACTCCTGGTCCCAAAGCTCCATGTTCCCTTTCCGCTCCATAAAAATATGTCTGGGACCATTTATCATCACTTCCGTGATCTCCGGGTCATCCAGAAGCTGCTGCAGGATGTCCAGCTTGCGGAAGGAATTAAACAGGCCTGTCCGAAGCTCGATCCGCTCTTTTAAAGGAAGATACTCCTCCTCTCCCTTCTCAAAGATCAGCCTGTCAATGATCTCATACAATTCCTCGTCGCTGGTTTCCCTGCTGCTATTTACCTCCTCCCGAATCAGCCGCCTTAACCCCTCCCGGATCCCTCTGGCGCTGCCAGGGTCCTCTTCTTTCCGTCTCGTCATTTCCATGGCACTCCTTTCAGCAATTTTCTCACATAGTCTCCCAGCTCTCCCCAGAGAAGCTGCTCCATATAGGTGTCTTTTCTCCCAAAGCTGCTGTGGTAAGGCAGTTTCACCCGGATGATACGCTCTCTTAAGTCCTCCCGGTGGGTCACATCCAGATACTCTTCAAATTCCTCCAGCTTTGCGGAAGAAACCCCGTCTTCCTTCACCGGCATATAGATGATGTCGCACCGCTCCAACAGAGGGATTATGTTGCATATCACCTGGCCAAGATCTACGATCACATACTCGTACCCGCACTCCGACGCCATCTTCTCCACCAGTTTCCCTACCTCGTCTCCGGTCAGCTGTTCCAGATCCTGGGGGTACTTTACCGGAGGTATGTAGTCCATATCTTTCCAGTTATACACAATGCTCTTCAGTCTCATGACGCTGAAGCTTTCCTGCCGGAAAAAGTACAGCACATCCGACAGATCCCCCTTGCCGTCGCCTTTAAGAAGGCTGCCAAATCCGGAGAACACCTCAAATCCCACATAGAGCACTCTCCCGTCCCGGGCAAGCTGCTGCCCAATGGTGAGAGCCATAGATGTCTTCAAACACCTGGCCACCGGCGAGTAGACGCCTATGATCTTCGCCCTCTGCCCCACTGCCACCAGCATTGGCTGAGGCTTCTCACAATAATACGCCATCACCTCCCGGATCACGCTGTCCGTGGACTGATATTTATAGACACTGGGATAACTGCCGGTGGAGGACACGATCTCCCCCTCTGCCAGCGTGACCACGGACCTGGCCCCGATCTCGTCCAGCTGCTTTTCCGGCGCTGCCCCGCTGACAAGGAGAATCTCGATCACATGCCCTTTCGCGTACTCCTTCAATGCCTCCAGGGAGGTAAAGGGAACTACCGTAAACGGCACCTTTTCCTTCTGGTTTACCACGTCGGCAAACCGCTCCGCGTAACAGGTGTCCACATCCCAGACCGCCATTATTTTTTCCATGATACCTCCTGTATATTAATATTTACAGTCAGACATCCACTGTGATCCATCCGCAGTCACTGCGGACATTTTCTCCTTACTTAATCATCAACCTTAACAAATACCACAGATATCCTCCCA
>Ga0137306_101957_pt1 | contig 16967 bp, 15 predicted proteins | sample Inofroosms_March_FD_97187 | JGI IMG/M metagenome (GOLD analysis project Ga0137306, IMG submission 97187) | Mouse cecal microbial communities from Vienna, Austria - N-Acetylneuraminic and N-Acetylglucosamine D2O microcosms_March | ecosystem: Host-associated > Mammals > Digestive system > Large...
ACATTCCGTTCAGCATGATAATCTTTCCCTTGCCGTTTAACTCCTTGCACAGCCATTCCATACCGGCTCGTCCGAAATCTTCGTCCTTGGCAAGTACGGAAGCATCATACTGGTCTGTCCCAACCGGAGAAGCACATGTAACAACCACGATTCCTTTTTCCTTCGCCTTTTCTACTACTGGCGCCACAGCATCCGGGGAAATCGGCTGAAGAAGCAGCAAGTCGATATCCTTGCTGATCAGATCCTCGATGTCAGAAATCTGTTTGTTGGTATCGTTATTTGCATCTGTAATATAATACTGCTCCACTTTGTCATTGTTTTTCAGATAAGATTCCAGTTCGTTCACACATTGAACGCCCCAGGAATTTCCTACCCACACATTCGCAAATCCAACCTTATACGCCTCCTTCCCGTCATCGCTTTTTTCTTCTTTCGAAGCTTCCGTTCCTTCGGTCTGTGACCCTTTTGTTTCTTCCGGTTCACCGTTTCCTGACGAACATGCCAAAAGACTTATGCATATCGCACATACCATTACCAGTTCCAGAACCCTTTTCATTGACTTTTTCATAATTTTGCCACTTCCTTTCGTGTATTTGTTACATATATTATATAATTTACCGATTTTTACAACAATATCAGGAACGGCAGAATAATTGTCAATAATGTAAGAAACTTGAATGCAAAATCAAAAATTAACAGAAAACAGTTGCTTTTCTATACTCTGCGGGAATATAATTATTGGGTATGAAAGACATAAGGGAGGAAATGTGATTGAATGGATTTAACTGGGAATTTGATTTCGACCAGTCATTCCCAATTTATGTATATAATATGATTGTAGACGGCAATCGAGATCCGATGCACTGGCATCAATATTTTGAAATCGGATTGTGCATTGACGGCAGCGGCAAATTTATCTTTATGAATAAGGAATATACGGTAAAAAAAGGGGATATCTTTCTGGCTAATAATTTTGAGAACCATGTTGCGATTTCTGAAAGCGGAGAGAAAACAGAGTATATTTTTATATTCTTTATGCCTTCGCTGATTGCCGATCCGAACGGACGGCAGTTAGATCTGCAGTTTTTGCTTCCTTTTCAGTATCATCCTCTGGATTTTGATAATAAAATCAATGGGGATGCTCCTGCTGCCAAAAAAATATATCCCCTTGTTCATGAAATTTACGAATTTTATTCCAAAGAATCGGCCGATCCTTTTGATCAGCTTGAAATTGATATCCGTTTAAGGCAGATTCTTTTGGAGCTGATGTACCACTATTGGGGAAACGGCAATTTCAAGACGGATGATTCTATTACGAATTTAAGCGTACAGAAAGCAATCAAATATATGAACCTGCACTTCAGCGAAAATATTACCATCGCCGAGGTAGCTGATCATGTAGGAATCAACGCCTCATATTTCCGGCATTTATTTAAAGAACATACACAGATCACGTTTAAAGGCTATATTACCTATCTGCGGGTATCGCAGGCTAAAAAACTGCTTCTTGCAACAGACAAAAGCATCAATGAAATCATATTGGATGTGGGTTATAACAACGCCTATCAATTTTATAAAGTATTTAAAAATCTGGTACAGATGTCACCAGCGGAATATCGCCGACAATACCGCAATAAAATCACCGTGAAACACAGTTGATGCTCCATCCGGCTGGAAACCAGATGGAGCCCCCATATTCAGACTGATTTGAGATCCAGTTCAATCGGGCAATGATCCGACCCATACACCTCTGTCAGGATCTTCGCATCCTCCAGCCTGTCCTTTAAGCTTTCCGACACGCAGAAGTAGTCGATACGCCACCCGGCATTTTTCTCCCGCGCTTTGAACCGGTAGGACCACCAGGAATAGATCCCTTCCTGCTCCGGATAAAAATACCGGAACGTGTCGATAAAGCCGGCATCCATAAGCTCTGTGAACTTCTGGCGCTCCTCGTCCGTAAATCCGGCGTTCTTCCGGTTGTTCTTCGGATTTTTCAGGTCAATCTCCCTGTGGGCCACATTCATATCCCCGGTTACGATCACCGGCTTTGCCGCCTCCAGACCTTTGAGATACCCCCGGAAATCATCTTCCCATTTCATCCGGTAGTCCAGACGCTTCAATCCCTCCTGGGAGTTGGGCGTATAGACTGTCACGAAATAAAAGTCCTCAAACTCGCAGGTGATCACACGCCCTTCCTGGTCATGCTCCTCCATACCGATCCCGTAAGATACGTTCAAAGGCTTTGTTTTGGTAAATACCGCCGTCCCGGAGTAGCCTTTTTTCACGGCATAATTCCAGTACTGGTGATACCCCTCCAGTTCCAGCTCAAGCTGTCCCGCCTGCAGCTTCGTCTCCTGCAGGCACAGTATATCCGCATCCGCCTGCCGGAAAAAATCCAGGAATCCTTTTTGCATGCAGGCGCGGATTCCATTTACATTCCAAGATATCAGTTTCATATGAGCTTCTACCATCCTTCCAATCCGTACATACTCAATAGTATACCTCTTTTAAGGATAATCCGCAAGCCGGCGCCAGAAATCCGGCCTGAAAGCGCTCCCCTCCGCCCAGAAGCGCCGCCGTCTCCTCTACGGACCGCTTCCCGGTTCCCACTTCCAGAAGGGTCCCCGTCAAAATCCGCACCATATGGTACATGAATCCGTTTCCCTCATACAGAAGCTTCACCTTGCTCCCCTCTTTACTGATCCGGATCGCATAGATGGTGCGGATCGTGGACTGATCCTCATTCCGGTCTGTAAAGGCGGCAAAGTCATGCTTTCCCACCAGGCAGTCCGCCGCCTTTTTCATCGCCCCCATATCCAGTTTTTCCGGAAAATGAAAACAATATTTGCGGGTAAAAACATCCGCTTTTTCCCTGGTATCCACCGTATACTCATACCGCTTTCCCGAAGCGCTGTAACGGGCGTGAAATCCGTTTTTCACAAGTTCCATCCCTGTCACCCGGATATCCTCCGGCAGCATCCGGTTCAATTCCTCCAGAAATGGTTCTTCCTCCACTTTTCCCGATAAACGGATACTGGCCGTCTGGGCTTCGGCATGTACGCCTCCGTCCGTCCGGCCAGATCCGTTGACTTCTACAGGATACCCTTTCAGGGCGCAGACGGCCCTCTCCAGCATCCCCTGGATCGTCAGCTCCGTATCCGGCTGTCTCTGCCAGCCCTGGTAGCGGGTTCCGTCATATGCAATCGTTAATTTGTAGGTTCTCATAACTCCTCCTTCGAAACTGCTGCCGCTCTGTACCCCGAACCGAATGCCTGTCCGCCATCCGCAAAGCCCATTCAATGGGTGCAATTCCCGTGTCCTTCTTTTACAGCCCGCCCGGCTCGTCCAGGCAGTGCACTTTCCCATCCTGAAGAAACAGTACCCTGCCGCACAGCATACTGACCACGTCCAGGTCATGAGACACAAACAGATAGCAGATCTTCTCCTTCTCCTGCAGCTCTTTCAGAAGGGCGATGATCTGGGCCTGCACGGTCACATCCAGCGCGGAGAGCGGCTCGTCCGCCAGGATAAATCTGGTCCCGGTGATCAGGGCCAGTGCGATGCTGACCCGCTGCCGCTGCCCGCCGCTCAGCTCCCGGGGGTATCTTCCGTAAAAATCTTCCGGCAAATGTACTCTTCCAAGCATTTCCTCCGCCTTTTCCCGGCGTTCCTGCCTGGAGAATCCGCCCTTGACCCTCAGCGGTTCCTCCAGTATCCAGCCGACGGTCTTTCTGGGGTTCAGAGCTCCAAAAGGGTCCTGAAAGACCATCTGGGGGCGCTTTGTATAGTGCCGGATCTCACCGTCGTATTCCTTCAAAAGACCCAGGATACATTTGCAGAGGGTGGATTTCCCGCTGCCGCTTTCTCCTACCAGGCCGACGATTTCCCCCTCGTACAGCTCAAAGGACACGTCCTCCAGAACCTGCCGCCTCGTTTTTCCTTCTCTATAGTAGGCATTTACATGACTGACTTCCAAAATCTTTTCCGGCAAAAGGCTCACCTGCTTTCTTCTTTCTCCTCAGCAAATCGTAATACCGGTTCTCCCTGGTCCTTGCCGGGATCGCCGCGATCAGTTCTCTGGTATATTCGGACTGCGGATTTTCAAAAATCTCCCTGCATTCCCCCTCTTCCACTGTCTGCCCGTCCTTCATGACCAGTACGCGGCTGCACAATGTATTGACCACACGCAGGTTATGGGAAATAAACAGGATGCTCATGCCGTATTTCCGGTTCAGTTTTTTCAAAAGATTCAGGATGCTTTCCTGGGTTCCCACGTCCAGCGCCGTAGTCGGTTCGTCCGCGATCAGAAGCTTCGGGCGGCACACCATGGCCGCGGCGATCATAACCCTCTGGCGCATCCCTCCGGACAGCTCATAAGGATACTTCCTGTACAGTTCCCCGGGATTCTCCAATTCTACCTCTTCCAATGCTCTCAGGGCAAGCTGTCTGCGCTCTGCTTTTGTCATTTTTTTCCCCGCCGCTGCGCCGCTGTCCTTTCTGCCTTCCCGCCCCCATGGCCTGTCATGCAGAAGCAGCGCTTCCTCCACCTGCTTCCCGATCCGCATGGTGGGGTTCAGAGCGGTCATGGGCTCCTGGAAGATCATGCCGATCTCATTTCCCTGAATCCTGCGCATCTCCTTTTCCGAAAGCGTCAGGAGATCCGTATCGTCCAGCCAGATCCTTCCCCCGTCCAGAACCGCGTGTTTTTTCAGAAGCCCCGCAATGGTCAGCGCGGTCATCGTCTTTCCGGAGCCGGATTCCCCGACGATTCCCAGGATATCTCCGGCTTCGACTGCAAAAGAAACATTTTTTACGACCTCTTCCTTCTCACTCCGGTCTTCAAAATGAATCGACAGATTTTCTACTTTCAGCATCATCTTCCACCTCCAAACTGACCCGGTATTCTTTCTTCCGGCATCATCTTCCGCCTCCAAACTGACCCTGCATCCCTTCTTCCGGCATCATCTTCCGCCTCCGAACTGATCCAGTATCCCTTCCCCCAGCAGACCTACGCCTAAGATCAAAAGCACCAGGAACAGACCCGGGAATACGGCACACCACGGCCCTCCAGCCAGATAGGTCTGGGATTCCGAGAGCATCCTTCCCAGACTGGCATCCGGCGGCTGCACCCCGATCCCCAGATAACTCATGCTGGCCTCCGCAAGCACGGCGTTGTTAAATCCAATGGCCAGGGCGGAAAGCAGAGCCGGCAGGATATTGGGCAGTATGTGTACAAATAAGATCCGCGGTGTGGAAACACCGATCAGTTTTGCGCTGGTTACATAATCCATTTCCCGCAGCCGCAAAAATTCTCCCCGGACAATCCTTGCAAAGCTGGGGATAAAGGCAATCCCCAGGGCAAGCATCACCTTATAAGTGCCCGGCCCCAGAAGCGCGATCATAACCAGGGCGAGCAGCACGCTTGGAAATGCGGCCAAAGCGTCATTTACACGCATCAGCCCTTCATCCAGCCAGCCCCCGAAGTATCCGGTCAGAGCTCCGGCAAGGATGCCGATGATTCCACCCAGCAGGATGGTTCCCAGGGCGATCAGCAATGTACTCCCTGCCCCGGACAGAACCCGGCTTAAGATATCCCTGCCGAACTGGTCTGTCCCGAAGGGGTGCGTCAGGCTGGGGCCATGGAGCTTTAACGAGCCCTGCATGGCTTCCGGGTCGTATGGCGTCCAGACGAAGCCCAGCAGGATCAAAGACAGCATGATAGCCGTGATCACTGCGCCGAGTATGAAATTGTGGGAGGTCAGCTTCCGTTTCATGATTTTCCCCATTCCTTTCGCATTACACTTCAATTCTCTTATCCAGCTTATGGTACAGCAGGTCTACCAGCGTATTCATCACCAGCGTGACCACCGCGATCAGTACGATGATCGCCTCCACCACCGGATAATCCCGTTTGGAAATCGAGCCGATCAGCGTCCTGCCGATTCCCGGAATCCCAAACACATGCTCCACCACGATACTGTTCGCGATCATATCCGCAACTGCCATTCCCAGAAATGTGACCACCGGGACGATCCCATTCCGAAACGCGTGGCACACCAGCACCCGCCAGGGGCTGTTCCCCCGGCTGTATGCGGTCCGCACATAGTCCTGATGCATTTCCGAAATCAGGGAATTTCGCAATAATTTCGTAGTCATTGCGGCTTTGGGAAGGGCAATCGACAGAGACGGAAGGATCAGGTATCCTAAAAAAGCTGCCATCCCTTCCGTGTAGGACACATATCCGCCCGGTGTAAACCAGCGGAAAATCAGTCCGAAGACCACCGTAAAAATGATCCCGATAAAAAACGGCGGAATGGACATGGTAACCTGGTTGAGGATCAAAAACGTCCGGTCAAAGAAATGATTCTCATACCGGGCGCTGAGAATGCTGACCGGGACAGACAACAGCAGCGTAAAGAAAAATGCAAGAGCCGTCATGGCAACTGTGATGGGAAGCTTGTCCCCGATCATCTCCCGTACAGGGATCTGATAAAAATAGGAACTGCCCATATCGCCTGCCAGAAAATCTTTCACCCACTGTACATAGCGCTCCCACAACGGGCGGTTCAGTCCCATTTCTTCCCGCAGCGCCTGCACTTTGCTTTCCGTTGCTTCCGTGCCGAGGATCGTCCTGGCCGGGTCTCCCGGGATGACTTCAAAGGCAAGGAAGGCAAGTATGCTGACAATTAATAATGTGATTATAAGACCTGTAATTTTTTTGATAATATATTTCATACCTGCCTCCTGATTGTTCTGAATGGGCTGCGTTTCCTCTTCTTACAAGCCGTGCCTGCCTGTTGATTTCGGCATGGCCGTGAACTGACGCAGCAGGAATCTGGATTCCATTATTCTACCGCGTACATGGCGGACATATCCTGCACATACAGGGGGTAGAATTTGTATCCGTCAAACCGATCGCTGATCGCCACCATATTTGCCAGATCCTGGATATATACGTTGGCCGCGCGTTCCGCAAGGATTCCCTCTGCTTCCTTGTACAGCTTCACTTTTTCGTCCTCATCCGTAGTGGCGATCGCCTCCTGGAATACCTTGTCATATTCTGCATCGCTGAACCCGGTAAAATTCCCGTGGCCGTCTGTGGTAAAGCGTTCCAGCATAGCCCGCGCGGACAGGTTGGACGCGTCCACACCCACAACCGTGGACTCAAACTTGCTGTTGGCGTACACCTCCTCCAGCCATGCTTCCCATTCCACCGGCTTGATGGTGGCGTTGACACCGATATTTTTTAACTGCTCCACAATCACCTGGGCCGTATCCACATGGGGCTTGTCCGCTGCGCTGACTGTGATCTCCAGGTCAAATCCGTCCGCATATCCGGCTTCTTTCAAAAGCGCCTTTGCTTTTTCATAGTCTTGCTCATAGTATGTGGAATATTCTTCGTCAAAATACTTTTTCAGCCCCGGATACATGCTGGTTCCGATGCGCGCCCCTTTTCCGTCCGCGATCATATCCATGATTTCCTGGGGATCAATCGCATAGCAAAGCGCCTGCCGCACCTTCTCGTCGTTCAGCGGCTCCACGGCGTTATTCAGATACAGCGCCTGTACCAGGTTCATAGTGCCTTCTTCCACATGGAAGCCTTCCGTCAGCTCCGCCGCCTGGCTGACCGTCAGACGCATAGCCATATCGATGGAGCCGCCTTTTAAGTTCGTCACCAGCATATCGGCGTCCGCCACCACGCGAAATTCCACCTTGTCCAGATGCGCCTTTTCTCCCCAGTAGTCTTCATTTTTCACAATGATCACATTTTCCTGGGGATTCCGGGAATCGTACTTAAACGGGCCCGTTCCGATGGGGTCTGTATCCAGCTCTTCATAGTCCCTGGGCACAATAGCGGTAGTCATGTACGCCAGAAATTCCGTGTTGGCTTCCGACAGATAGATCTCGACCGTCTTTTCATCCGGAATCTCCACTCGCTCCACAATAGAATACGCCGATACCAATGGATCACCATTCGACGTATCGGCGCACTTGTCAATTGAATATTTAACATCCTCGGCAGTCACAGCATCCCCATTGTGAAACTTCACGCCTTCGCGGAGTGTAAATGTATACACCTTCGCGTCCTCGGAAATCTCGTAGGATTCTGCGAGTGCTTCGATCAAATTACCATCACTGTCCGGCTTTACCAGACCTTCGTAAATGTTAAATAAAACCTCTTTTGTTCCTGCCGATACTGCTCTGTGTGGGTCAAGACTGTCGAGATCCTGGGAAATACCAACCTTGATACTTCCACCCTCGACCGGGTTTTTACTCTTCGGAAGCTCATTCTCCGTTGCAGACTCCGGCTTCGCCTTGTCACCTGAGCACCCGCTCAGTGCAACAGACACCGCCATGATAAGCATCAAAAGAATACTCGTGATTCTTCTTTTCATGTTCTGTCTCCTTCTTCAAATAACCTCCATTATTAAATTGTCAACTATATTGTAAGGGAAGAACTGCGGTTTGGCAAGTTTTTATTTTTGAACAATTCGATGCAGCCGTGAATAGTGACTCAGACCCTATTTTATATTGCCTTGTCAATGGGTGTCCTGAACGCCAACTTTTATGTGTATTTTGCACAATTTTTCGTCCCATTTCACAGCACTTTTCACATATTTTTCAAAACTGCTTGACAGTATCTGTCCGTCACCTTATAATGGCACTTAGAAATTAGCTTGTATAAGTTCATGATTGGATGAGCGTGTCTACCAACTGCCGTAACAGTTGACTACAAGTCTTCGGGATCACCGGAGATTTGCAGTTGATTGTTACGGCAGTTTTTGTTTTTCTATTTTTCCAAAAATTTGGCTGCCGGCAGGAAAAACCAACTCTGACACGCATATCATATGCCTATTCCTTTGCGCGCAGGATGCCGCATCAGAAAATCATACCGTTCATGCAGCTTATCCGGCCGGTGCAGCGACGCACCGACGTAATTTCGTTACAAACCGCACCCTGGCCGGGCGCGGACTGCAGCTTCGTTTCACATAATCAAAACCGAACATGATAATTGGAGGAAAAATCATGAGCAGCTTATTGATAAAAAATGCTTCTGCCATTGTGACCTGTGACTCAAACGATGCCCTGTTGGAGGATTCCAATATCCTGATCACCGACGGCGTCATTACCTATATGGGCAGAGAACCCCGGTCCGCGGACGAGACTATCGACGCCGCCGGCTGTATCGTTTACCCCGGATTGATCAATACACACCACCATCTTTACCAGACATTCAGCCGCAACCTGCCGCAGGTGCAGAACATGGAACTGTTTGACTGGCTGACAACGCTCTATGAGATCTGGAAAAATCTAGACGGCGACATCATTTACCACAGTTCCATGACAGGGATGGGGGAATTATTAAAGACCGGCTGTACCACCTGCTTTGACCATCACTATGTATTCCCCGGCGGTAATTCCGGAGCCCTTCTGGAATCCCAGTTCGCCGCGGCAAGGGAGCTGGGCATCCGCTTCTACGCGTCCAGGGGAAGTATGGACTTAAGCAGAAAAGACGGCGGCCTGCCGCCTGACAGCGTGGTGCAGACCGTAGACGAGATCTTAAGGGATTCTCAAACTGCGGTAGAAAAATTCCACAATCCCGCACCGTTTTCCATGGAAATGGTGGCTCTCGCGCCCTGTTCCCCGTTCAGCGCAGGGGAAGATCTGTACCGGCAGTCCGCCATCCTGGCAAGGGAGCTGGGAGTGCGCCTGCACACCCATCTGTGCGAAACCATAGACGAAGAGAACTATGTACTCGAAAAATACGGAAAACGTCCGCTGGCCTACATGGAGGATATGGGCTGGGTTGGAAAGGATGTCTGGTACGCACACGGAATCCATTTCAATGATGAGGAGCTGGCGCTGCTGGCCGAGACTGGCACCGGTGTCGCCCACTGCCCGATTTCCAACATGAAGCTGTCCTCCGGCATCTGCCGTATCCCGGATATGCAGAGACTTGGCGTTCCGGTAGGTCTTGCGGTAGACGGAAGTGCCAGCAACGACGGCTCCAATCTCCTGGAGGAGCTGCGCACGGCATTTCTTCTGCACCGCCTCAATTCCAGCAAGCTTGCACCCAGCGGGTACGATCTGCTGAAAATTGCCACAAACGGCAGCGCGAAGGTGCTGGGACGTGACGACATCGGCTCCCTGGAGACCGGAAAAGCCGGAGACCTGTTCCTGATCCGACGCAGCCGCCTGGAGCTGGTGGGCGCCGACCTGGATGTGAAATCCATGCTCGGTACTGTGGGTGTAAAAGGCGCCGTGGATTACACCGTCGTAAACGGCAGGGTTGTCGTGAAAAACGGACAGCTTGTGGGAATTGATGAAGAAAAAGAAATCCGTATGGGCAGAGCCCTTGTCAATGATTACCTGGGACGGATCTGATAAAACAGACTGTGCGGAATCCTAAGGAGGATATAGATTATGAGTGAAATCCAAGATACAAAATCAAGAAAAGAACTGGATCGTGAATTGGTGTACCAGCTTGACGGAAGGCCGGGGCTCTCCACAGCGGTTCCCCTGGGCCTGCAGCATGTACTGGCCATGTTTACTTCCAACCTGGCCCCCATCCTGATCATTGCCGGGGTCTGCAGTCTGTCCGGCGCGGATACTGTCGTCATGGTACAATGTGCCATGTTCGTATCCGGCCTGACTACATTTATACAATTATACCCGCTGCGGCTCGGAAAAAATTATCAGGTAGGTGCAAAGCTTCCCATCGTAATGGGTACTTCCTTTACCTTCGTTCCCACCGCCTCCGCCATCGGGGCCGCAGGCGGTATCGGGGCTGTGCTGGGCGGCTGTATGGCCGGAAGCCTGGTGGAAGTATTTATGGGCTTCTTTTATAAATACATCCGCCGGTTCTTCCCACCCCTGGTTGTCGGCTGTACCCTGGTCACCATCGGGGTTAATCTGCTGGGCATCGGCGTGGATTATTTTGCAGGCGGGGGAGGCGCCGCTGATTACGGTTCCCTGCAGAACCTGGGCGTAGGCTTTTTCGTGCTGGCAATCGTCATCCTGCTCCAGCGTTTCGGAAAAGGTCTGGTCAAAAATTCCGCGATCCTGATCGGGCTTGTGGCAGGCTATGTTCTGGCTGCAATTTTGGGCATGGTAGATACATCGCCGATCGCAGACGCCAAATGGTTCGGCCTGCCGCTTCCGTTCCAGTTCCATCTGCAATTCCAACTGCCCGCGATCTTAAGCTTCGCGGCGCTGTTTGTGACATCCGGGCTGGAAACCATCGGAAATACTTCCGGAATCACGATTGCGGGATTTGACCGGGAAGCCACGGAAAAAGAAACCTCCGGCGCCATTCTCGCGGATGCGCTGGGCTCCACAACGGCAGCCATATTCAACGCACTGCCGAATACGGCCTTCGGACAGAATGCGGGAATCGTCTCCATGACCAAAGTGGTCAACAGATGGTGTATTGCAACCGGCGCATTTATCCTGATGATATCGGGCTTTTTCCCGAAACTGGGGGCTTTGTTTTCAGCCATTCCCAACGCGGTGCTGGGCGGCGCGATCATTACCGTATTCGGCATGATCCTGATCAACGGCATCAAGATGATCTCCAAAGCAGGATTCAGTGAGCGGAATATTCTTGTAATGGGACTGACTTTCGCTTTCGGTATGGGCGTGCCGGGCCACCCGGAGGCTGTCGCGCAGCTTCCGTCCGCACTGCAGTTCATTTTCAATGATCCGGTAACGGCAACCTGTATTATCGCGATCCTTGCGAATGTCCTGTTCCCGCTCAAGGATGAAAGCGATATTGAGAAGGCGAAAGAGGCGATGCTCGGATAGTTCTTTCAGATCAGAGATCTGAAGGTGTTCTAAGAGCGGATTTTGCCATGTTTCTCAGCAAATAGAATCACGGAATTTTTAAAAGCGGCGAATCTTCCGGAAATCCGGAAGAATGCGCCGCTTCTGTTTTCATAGGCTCAATCCCAGATGATGAACTTCATAAATCTTTTTGCAGCATTGATTACTTTTGCAGACAGATATACCTTTGACAGCTTTTTCTTTGAATAACACCAGACAGGATTTTCTTTCGTCTTGTCTATCAGCAGTCTGGTAAAGTATTGTTCCCAACTGGCATATTCCCTGCTGTCAATATATTCCTCCGGTTGCTGAAGGATTGACGTGCTGTTTGAATCGGGAATCACATTGATCGAAAGCAGCATCCATTCAAAAGACTCCGGTGCATAGAGAATCATATTATTTTCCACAGATACATATTCGCTTACGTCTTTCATTTCTGAACCAAAAGCCGCCCCATCAACTATAACCAGTTTTTTTCCTTCGACGCCTTGATTGTCCTCCAGCTTTTTCACTATATTTGATTTTCCTTTTAGCGAAATGCATTCTATATTTTTCTGTTTTGACAATTCGGCAAAAAATTCAAATCCGCTGTTCGAATCTTCTGTAATAACAAATTTCGGATCAATACCCTCTTTCTCAGATATTTCACCATATAAATGATATATCTCATTATACTTTTGTTTTGCTTCATGGAATTTTCCCGACTTACGAAAGCCGTAAATTTCATGAATACTATATGGAAGCATCGGCAATTTCTCACGTGTAGCAAACACAAAATAGTTGTCCGATTTTATAACAAGCTCCGCAAATTTTTTTGATATAAGGAAACGATTTCCTTCATCTATGAATATAATACTTTTTGTTATTTCTCCCAGTTGATGTTCCCAGTCTTCATTATCCAAAGTTCTGCAAGGGCAACTGCATGAAACCGAAACACCGCTGTCAGAACCAAATCTTCTATACTCACGAATCAAATCAATTAATACCGTTTTTCCCGAACCACTGTCTCCTGTGAAAATCGTAATATTTCTTTTTATCCGGAAATCATATTTTACTTTCCTGGTTTCTACGATTACCCTATACGCACCTTTCATGTTCCGTCACTCCTGCTTCATTTCATTCAAATATTTACTGGCTACAGGAATCAGTTCTTTCATAGAGTGTACGATTTCACCGCCATTTTCCACTTTTATTTCAAATTCCGTATTTTTACCAAAACTCATCATATGCCTGAGATTAATTGTCAGATCTTTTTTCTTCCCTATTTCCAATATCCATTTTGCGCAGTTATCCCCGCAGGTTGACGCATTGAATATTTTACCTGATTCATTCAGCATCAGTAATAATGTTTTCACGCCCCCTGACAGTCGCTCAGGCGGAATTTGTCCCAGAACCGGGCTGTTGATGCACTCTCCGCTTAATACCTCTGAATCGTCAACATCCCGGATCATTTCTTTTGCCAGTTCTGAGGCAAACCACTCTGGCTCGTAAGTATTTTTAAAATAAACGCTTGTGTTATAAATACTGCTTTCAGCATCGCCGTAAATAATTGTAAGCATCGAATACCTCCACTTTCCTTTCCGCAGTTATTTCAAACCTGTCCAGTCTTCCACTCATTCCCCCTCAACCGTAACCTCCCCAAACGCCTTCAAGAACTGCTTCCTTCCATACCCTTCAAACTCCACTTCCACCATCATCTCATCTTCCGACACCAGGATTCCCGCTCCGTACTTCGGATGCCTTGCGTACTTCACTGCCGTATTCTTCTGCGGCTCCTGTTCCTTCTGCTCCTGCTCCTTTTTCTCCCGGATCTGTTCCTGAACCTCCCGGCGGAGCTGCTGCAGGTTACTCCTCTTCTCTCCCTCACTGCGCAGTTCCTCCCATTCCAGAAGATGGGGCGGAAGCATCCGCAGATACCGGCTGTACTCCCCGGAAATCCCGGGCTCGCCCGGGTTGGTATAGTAGGACAGTTCCAGTTCATCCTTTGCCCGGGTAATTCCCACGAAAAACAGTCTCCGCTCCTCTTCCTCCTGTTCAAAACTCTGGCTGTGCAGCGGGATCAGCCCCTGGTTCATCCCGATCAAAAACACGGTTTCAAATTCCAGTCCTTTAGAGGCATGGAGCGTCATCAGCTTCACAGTATCCCCCGGGAAATTTTCTATTCCGACCGAATCCATATCCCTGTCTGCGCTTAACAGATTCACCCCATACAGCGCAGACTGATTGACAAATTCCCGGGTTCCCTCAATCAGTCCGCAGCCTTTTTCCCTGGAATATCCGCAGATCCTTTCCAGAAGTCTCAGCACCAGCTTTTCATCCTCCTGATAGTCAGAGGCAGTCGGATGCAGCGCTTCCCTCAATCCGAAATATGCAAATATCTCCGCTGCCTTCGGAACCGTATCCTTCTTCCACGCTTCCTGATCCTGAAATTCCAGCATCCTTTGGTACAGCAGAACGTTGTCCCACTTTTGCTCCCGGATGATCTTCTTTGCTTTTGCCCTGGTACATTTTTCCCCGTACTGCGGATCGGCAAGCGCTTCCATCCCCATCTGTCCGTCCGCCGGATTCACGGAAAACCGGAGTACCTTGATCAGCCAGTCCAGGACCGGAATGTCCCTGACCGTCTTCCGCACAGAGACTTCACAGGGAATCCGCTGCCTCTCCAATACCTTTTTCAATAGCTCCGCTTGCTTCTGCAGCCGGTAAAATACCGCGATCTCACCATATGCCCTGCCTGCGTCATGAAGCGCGCGAATCCGGCCTGCCAGGTATTCCGCCTCCTGAAACGGATCGTAATGATTTTTTACGACGATCTTTCCCCCTGCCTCCCGGATGCTCTGGATGCCTGCGCCGGACTGCAGAAATCGGTTGGCCGCTTCCAGGATTGAGGCGCTGGAACGGTAGTTGACCGGAAGGGACAGTTCTTTCGCAGCGAAACGGTGCTTCAAAAGATAGAACATATTCTCTCCCGTCCCCCGCCAGCTATAGATCACCTGGTTGGGATCTCCTACCGCAAACAGTCTGGTATCTTTTCCTTTCAGCGCTTCCAGAAATTCGATCTGCTGCGCGTCGCTGTCCTGTACCTCGTCCACAATCATCCATTGCGGATGCCATTCCCCGGCACGCAGCAGTACGGCGCTCACCCGGAGCAGATCCGAAAAGGACATTTTATTCTGACGCTTCTTTTCCTCTTCCAGCAGCGGAAACAGCCTGAACAGGTCGTCCCGATACCTGCTGCTTTCTTTTCCCCGCACGTATCCCGGGTACTCCTGCTCCAGACGTTTTTTAAGCCGGTTCTTATACTTCACCGTCAGCTTCTGTTCGGCAATCACTTCTGCCGCCAGATCCGCCTCTTCATCCGGACTGATCACTGTAAACTCCCTGTTCCACCCTGTCTGCTCCAGAGACAGCTGGTGTTTCAAAAGATGCAGCGCCGCACTGTGAAATGTACCGAACCCCATGACCTGTTCCCGTGACAGACCCGGCTCCTTCTTTCTCAGTCTGCTGATGATCTCATCCGCCGCCTTATTGGTAAACGTCAGTACAACCATGTCCTCCAGAGGAACCGACTTCTCATAATGCAGATATAAAATTTTTGCAATCAGTACCGTGGTTTTTCCACTGCCCACATTTGCATTCACAACACAGGCCGGAGACTCGTCCAGTACCGCCTCCATCTGGTATTGATTCAAATGCTTCCACTCTTCCTTAAAATCTATTTTCATACCGTCTCCGAAGCTTTTCTTTTTTCTTGATCGACTCTTCTGTATTCCCCTTCACAATGGTTTCCACCTTCATATCTAAAGGACATTCCACATGCCGCTGCAGTATCTTCTCCACAATCCGCATATTTTCCGGTTCCCCAAGCCAGGCTTCGTAAAATGTGTTCTCCACCGTCAGCACCAGCCGATGTCCTGATACCTCCACAGCCTTCACAGACTGCAGAAAGGCCGCGCCGCCCTCTCCCCTTTGCACCGCATTTTCACAAAACTCCGGCCACTGTTTGGGCAATTTAAAAAATGAATATTCTTTCCGGACAGCGGGCCGCTCCGTCTCCGTATATTTCCCTTTGTATTGCGGAGGTTCACTCTTTTCTTTCAGATTTTGGAGCCCCCAGAGCACCATGCCTTTGTCCAGGCTGTAATCTCCCACACAGGCAGGACAGCCGTTTTCGCAGCCGCACCCACCGACCATACGCACGGCATTGTCAATGATCTGCGGCACCAGCTCATATATTTTCTCCGAATATCCCAGTCCGCCCTCATACCTGTCGTATATATACAGCGAAACCTGCTGCCGGAATCCACTCGAATCCAAAGAAACAGCCGAATCGAATGCAGACATTTCCTGAGAAGCTGTCGGATCGGACTCAGATATCCTTTGGAATACCGCCGGGTCGGACTCAGATATCCTTTGGAATACCGCCGGGTCGGACTCAGATATCCCTTGGAATACCGCCGAGTCGGACTCAGATATTTCCTGAGAAACCGCTGAATCAGGCGTATGACTCCCCGCCTGGTTTCCGGCATTTCCTGAATCTGCTTTCAGTACCACATCTCCGCAGATCACCGCGTCAATATCGTCCCCGGCCGTCATCGTAACCATCATGGCCGCGTTCTTGATTGCATGGCAGACCCCTTCAAAATGGTTATTCAGCGCCAGCTCTCCTGCCGCGTTGGGCAGCAGCAGGCTATGATACATTTCAGTCACATTCTGCGGAATATCGATCCATGTACTCTCGGTATCGTAGTCCTTCTGAAGAGCCTCCGGCAGCTGCACGTACCCCAGATTCTGATGATTATGGAACTGCAGCTTCTTAAACATATAGATCATTTCATTCATATTGATATCCCCGAAATGCACCTGTGTCCTTCCAAACTCCGTCTCCTCAAATACCTGCAGGATTTTTGTATCCTTATTTCCCGCCGGGACTGTATAGTAATTGCCCGAAAAGGGAACGGCCCAGGCAGTCCGGCTGACCAGGTCCAGCTTCATCACCTCATACAGCGTCCCCTCGTGCATATAAACCGCTCCCGGGTGCAGTTCATGATATGCCTGGTTTTCATCCATCTCCGTGATCACCCTGGGAGCGAATTTCTCACGGCCGTTTTCCTCCGGCAATTCCAGGCTTTCATCCAGTATCA
>Ga0137306_102218_pt1 | contig 16951 bp, 16 predicted proteins | sample Inofroosms_March_FD_97187 | JGI IMG/M metagenome (GOLD analysis project Ga0137306, IMG submission 97187) | Mouse cecal microbial communities from Vienna, Austria - N-Acetylneuraminic and N-Acetylglucosamine D2O microcosms_March | ecosystem: Host-associated > Mammals > Digestive system > Large...
GGAAGATGAAACTGCCGTTTGGCTTAGGGTAGCTGCATTTGGTTTAGGGCTGGCAGATTTTAGTAGATGGTAACAGTACAAGCCGAAGGAACAGTTCGCGGGTTATTTCCGGGGCTTCCTAGGGGCGGAGTTCTGATTACACATAAAAGAAAAATAAAACTAGGAGGTGAAAAGCAATGGTAAAGATCAGGTTAAAGAGAATGGGGCAGAAGAAAGCACCTTTCTATAGAATCGTGGTAGCGGATGCCAGGTCCCCAAGGGATGGAAGGTTCATTGAGGAAATCGGGACTTATGACCCAACCAAGAATCCCAGCGAATTTCATGTAAATGAAGAAGCTGCAAAGAAATGGCTGGCAAACGGTGCGCAGCCTACAGAAGTGGTAGGGAAGATTTTCAAGTTGGCTGGCATTGAGAAATAGCCTTTATGAGGTGATGGAATGAAAGAATTAGTGGAGGTAATTGCGAAGGCTCTTGTGGATTGCCCGGAAGAGGTTGCAGTTACAGAGACTGAAAATGAGAAATCCATTGTGCTGGAGCTGCGTGTTGCCCAGTCCGATATGGGCAAGGTAATCGGCAAGCAGGGGCGCATTGCCAAGGCCATCCGTTCTGTTGTGAAGGCGGCGGCAGCAAAAAGCGACAAAAAAGTAATTGTGGATATCATGCAGTAACCAGGGAAAATCACAGTGATGGATTCACTGTGATTTTTTGTGGTAAGATTGTATTTTTTGTGGTAAGATTGTATTTTTTGTGGCTTTTTATGGAGGGGAATGCCAAAACGGAGCGCTGCGGAAGCTACGGATATCCCTTTAGGGTTTCTTTATGCGGCCTTCCTGCCTCATTCGCTGCAAGCTGCAGGCTGCTGCATTTCCTTAAAATGTGCAGAAGCACTAGAAAAATTAATAAAGACAGAAAGGATAAGTAAAATATGGAAGATTTGCTGCAGGTGGGGGTAATTGCCAATACCCATGGCCTCCAGGGGGAAGTGAAGGTGTTCCCCACGACAGACGACGTGAAGCGCTTCAAGAAGCTGAGAGAAGCCTGGCTGGATACAGGGGCAGGCATGACGGCGCTGGAAGTTTCCCAGGTGAAGTTCTTCAAGAACCTGGTAATCCTGAAGTTTAAGGGCTATGATAATATTAGCGATATCGAAAAATACAAGGGCAAGGGACTTTTTGTGACCAGGGAGCAGGCTGTAAAGTGTGGGAAGGATGAATATTTCATTGCAGACCTGATTGGCCTGGAGGTTCAGACAGAGGAAGGGGAGCTGCTGGGGACGGTCACAGACGTTATCCAGACCGGTGCAAACGACGTCTATACGGTGCGGGCAGGGGAGGGTTCGCCCTATGTCTCTAAGCTAGGGGGCAAGGAGAAAGAGCTGCTGCTCCCGGCCATTAAGGAATGTATATTATCGATCGATATGGAAGAAAGGCAGATTAAGGTGCATTTGATGCCGGGGCTGGTGGAGGAAGGATGAATTTTTATATATTGACATTGTTTCCGGAAATGGTGATGGATGGGCTGAATACCAGCATTATCGGGCGGGCGGCAGAGGCTGGCCTGCTGCGCTTAGAGGCCGTGAATATCCGCGATTATTCCGCCAATAAGCACCATAAGGTGGATGATTACCCCTATGGGGGCGGGGCAGGGATGCTGATGCAGGCGCAGCCGGTCTACGATGCTTACCAGGCTGTCCTGGGGAAGATTGGCAGGAAGCCCCGCTGCATCTATGTGACCCCGCAGGGCAGGACATTTTCGCAGGAGGATGCCAAGAGGTTTGCCAAGGAAAGTGATTTGGTGTTCCTGTGCGGGCATTATGAAGGTATTGACGAACGTGTGCTGGAGGAGATTGTGACAGACTACGTATCCATCGGGGATTATGTGCTGACGGGTGGGGAGCTCCCGGCCATGGTCATGGTGGACGCCATTTCCAGGATGGTGCCTGGGGTGCTGGGAAACCAGGAATCCGGCTCTGCTGAGTCCTTCGAGGGGAGCCTTCTGGAGTACCCGCAGTATTCCAGGCCGGAGGAATGGAGAGGCCGGAGAGTGCCGGAGGTGCTTCTGTCCGGACACCATAAAAATATCGAAGCCTGGCGCAGGCAGCAGTCCATCCTGCGCACCAGGGAACGCCGCCCAGACCTGCTGGCGCAGGCGGAGCTGACAGACAAAGAGAGGGAGTGGCTAAAAGAGGGGATGGGGAAGAGGCAGGGATTAGCAGAAAAGGACAAGTGAGGAAAAGATGGAACATAGAAGAGTAAATTGGAAAAATATAATTGCTTTATTGTGCTGCCTGGGGCTCATGGCCTGCGCAAGCCCGCTGCCAGAGAGTGGGCTGCAGGGAGGCGGTTTCCAGAATGGGCAGGGGAACGGCGCCCAGGATGTGCAGGAAGGAATTTCCCTGGACGAGGTTCCGGACTATGCAGGGGAGCCGTATGTGCCCCTGGAAGGGAATGAGCCTGGGTTTTCCGAGGGGGAGCTGTCCGAGGAATCCTTTGAGAGCTACAGCGATTTGGATGGGCTGGGGCGGTGCGGCGTGGCAATCGCCAGCGTAGGGCAGGATCTGATGCCTACGGAGAAGAGGGGCAACATCAGCCGTGTGAAGCCTACGGGCTGGCAGTCTGTGCGTTATGATTTTGTAGAGGGGAAAAATCTCTATAACCGCTGCCACCTGATCGGCTACCAGCTTTCTGGGGAGAATGCAAATGAGAGGAACCTGATTACCGGCACGCGCTATATGAATGTGGAGGGGATGCTCCCCTTTGAAAATGAGGTGGCGGAGTATGTGGAGGAAACAGGCAACCATGTGATGTACCGGGTTACCCCAGTGTTTGAGGGGGAAGACCTGGTGGCCAGCGGCGTACAGATGGAGGCCTATTCCGTAGAGGATCAGGGGAAAGGGGTCTCCTATAATGTCTATGTGTATAATGTGCAGCCAGGAGTCGCCATTGATTATGCGACGGGAGAAAGCGCTGTGGAGGGAACAGATGCGCGGACAGGGCAGGATGGGGAAGGTCAGCCGGAAGGCGAAATCAGGGGAAATGCCAGGTCGAAGATTTACCATTGCCCCGGGCAGGCGGCTTATGAGGAAATGGGGGATTCCAAGAATCTGGTGATTTTCCAGACAGAAGAAGAAGCTAAGGCAGCGGGCTACCGAAAGGCAAAACGGTAGTTGCTGAATAGGGGGATGCAAAGGGGGAAGGGGAATCTGCCTCAAATATAAGGTGCGGAACAAATTTTTGTGATAGGGAGAGAATCAGGATGGGATTTTTATTGAACCGAAAGCTTGCAACGCGTATAGGTATTATTACAACGGCAATTACTTTGGCAGGGATGCTCCTGCTCTGGCTGATTGTGTCCAGCCGTGTTGCCTCCATTGTCAAGAGTGACATTGAAAATCAGATGACGGATGCGGTAGAGTCCAGGGCGTCTATTATAAATGACTATGTGGCTTCTGCGGAAGAGTATGTTACGGCATTTGCCCTTGGGCGTGAAGTGCATGATCTGCTGGCGGATCCAGAGAACCCGAAGCTTTTGGATAGGAGCCAGAAATATACGGAGGATTTTGCTGCTGTCAAAGGTATTTTTGAGGGGCTCTATATTGCCACGCCGGATACCCATGTCTTGACGCACACATCTTTGGATGCTGTCGGGATGACCACCAGGACAGGAGAATCCCTGGCGCAATTCCAGGAGACGATCTTAGCCCAGCAGCAGCTGACCAACCTCGGGATTATGAAGTCTCCCGGTACCGGAAGTATGATTCTGTCCATGTACTGCCCTATTTTTGAAGGGCAGAAATGCATTGGTTACGTGGGAGCCGGCGTCTATGCCGATCGGCTGATGGATGTTTTGCTGGATTTGGATATCAAAGGGCTTCCCAACAGTGAATATGTATTCCTGAATGTGGAAAATGGCGTATATCTGTACCACCAGGACAAGGAGTTGCTGAATACAGAGACAGAGGACGGCGGGTATCTGGAAATCATCCGCCGGATCCAGGAGGATGAGGACAGCGAAAACAGTACATATTCCTATGAGGACAGCAATGGCGTGGAGCAGCTGGTTGTCTATAAGTATCTGAAAGACCGAGGCTGGGTATTTATGGTTCGGGACAGCGTGGCGGAAGTGTATGGCGCTGTATCGTCAGTACGCGTTGTCGTGGGGCTGATCTGTGCAGCAGTGACGGCGGCCATCATCCTGATTACGCTGCTTGTCCTGTATCGCCAAGGAAAAGAACTTATGGCAGTAGAGAGGGCCATCGGGCATCTGGGGGATCTGGATCTGTCAGCTGACCGCGAATTAGAGCCTTTTTATGGCCGCACGGACGAAATTGGGCTGATTGCGCAGACCACGCATAATATGTGCGTTTGCCTGCGGAAGACCATTGAGGATATCGGAAGGATCCTGGGGGAGATGGCGGATGGGAATATTGCCGTGGATGTTGAGAAGAACGAAGCATACTATTTTGGGGATTTTCGGGTGCTGTCCGATAGCCTGAAAACAATCCGCAGCAACCTCCTGCATGTGATGCATGAGATTTCCAGCGTTGCCAGCCAGGTAGATGCAGAAGCATATCAGGTGTCGGCAGGAATGCAGACGCTTTCGCAGGGAAGCATGGAGCAGTCAGCATCCATTGACAGCCTTGTGTCACATATGTCAGAACTTACGGAGCAGATTAAGGGCAGCGCGGCGCGGTGCGGGGATGCCAGTGAGCTGGTAGATAAAGCCAACGGCTATGCATCTGAGGCGGATGCAAAGATGGCGCAGCTGGCTGCCGCCACCCAAAACCTTGACCAGTCCTCCATGCAGATTGGAGGGATTATCAAGACCATTGAGGATATTGCCTTCCAGACAAATATCCTGGCATTGAACGCTGCCGTGGAGGCCGCCCGGGCAGGCACGGTGGGGAAGGGCTTCTCCGTGGTGGCTGAGGAAGTGCGGAGCCTTGCAGCCAAGTCTGCAGAAGCGGCAAAAAATACAGGAGGGCTGATTGGAAGGTCTGTCCATGATGCGAAGGCAGGGACAGAGTCTGCGGATCTTGCCATTTCAGCCATGCAGGTGATCAATGACTGTATCCAGTCGGTGAAGACGCTGATGGATCAAATTGCGCACGCCAGCGTCCTGCAGTCAGAAATGGTCGCTTCCGTAAATGAGGGAATCAAAGAAATTTCCAAAGTAATACAGGCAAATTCTGCCGCTACGGCTGAAAGCGCAGGGGTGTCTCAGGAATTATCCGGCCAGGCAAATATACTCAACAGCCTTATCCGCCAATTCCGGATGGAATGACAGTTTCCCTCTGGCCTTTTAAAATTAAAAACCCTGCTGCAAGCAATGTGAGGCTAGCTTGCAGCAGGGTTTTTAGTCTGCATTATGCTGCTGGAATATCGGGGGAGGAAAAATAATATAGAAGGTCAAAGGGCTGCAAATAGTTTGAGGAAAGGGGTTGTTATTTTAAGTAGATTGTGTTATGTTAGTATTTGTAATCGGAATTTTTAGTTTTTGCGTATCCAGTATAGCCCAGCTGTACTTTTGTACTAACAGGATAGCGCTGTGCTGTGGTTATGATAATCGTCTTTGAAATTATAAGGTATGGAACGATTAATTTAGGATTGGTGTTAACATTTACGAAAGAAAGGATACCTAATATATGAGACTTTCACTAGAAATGAAGCTGATGATTGCAAAATCCGGCAATTATAACAGATGGCTTCCGCTTTGGGTACATGCAACGGATACGGCGGAAGTGATACAGGAACTGATTCATCTTCGCTACTCTGCTCTTTCTGAGTTATGTGGAATGTCCTTTGATACGTTTAAAAGGACGGCAGTTTTGCTGGCATATCTTCATGATATTGGAAAGATTACACCACTTTTTCAATCACAGATCTTAAAGGCCTTGCCAGCAAGGCGCTCTCTATTTGAACATTATGGCATCTATAATATTCCAGAAAATTTTAAGGATAAAGATAAATCCCACCATACAAAATGCGGTGAGGCAATTTTGCTGAAGATGGGATTTCCCAAAGGATTTTCTTCTGTTGTTGGTGCGCATCATGGCATGCCTGCAGAAAATTTGCGTAACCATTGCCAGAAATATCCGGGCCATTTTTATGGAAAACCGAAAGAATATGAATTGTGGGAGCGTCTTTACAGGGAATGGGCAGATTTCTCGCTGGAACAGGCAGGATTTTGCGATGTTTCTGAGGTTCCAGCATTCGGCAGAAAGGCCGGGATTTTACTGTCGGCTCTATTGATTATGGCAGACTGGCTGGCAAGCAACCAGATGAATTTTCAATTATTGGATGAGGATATGCTGTTATCAGAGAATGAGTACCCAAAGGATCGCTGTTATCATGCATTACAAAAAGTGAGGCTGCCAGAATCATGTGAATTTTACCAGGAACGGATTGGTGATGAGGATTTTAAAAAGCGTTTTGGCTTTCACATGAACGGCATTCAGAATGATGTGATAAGCGCCATAGAGAGCTGTACAGCCCCAGGGCTGTTGATTTTGGAAGCGCCCATGGGCATTGGGAAAACAGAGGCTGCCCTGGCGGCAGCGGAAATTCTTTCTGCAAAATGTGGAAAGACGGGGCTGTATTTCGGGCTTCCAACACAGGCGACGGCAAATGGTATTTTTGAACGGGTTGTCACATGGGCCGGGATGCAATCATATAATTCTGTCCACAGCATCAATCTGGTGCATGGAAGCGCAGAATTTCAGCCTGTTTTTGCTGAACTTAAAAATGAAAGCATGCTGCAGACGGATATGGATGGCGAAAGCGGGCTTGAGGTTAATTCGTTTTTCAGTGGAGGCAAGACATCACTCCTGACAGATTTTGCAGTAGCTACCGTGGACAGGCTCCTGATGTCTGTGCTGAAAAGAAAACATGTCATGCTGCTCCATCTGGGACTTTCCCAAAAGGTTGTGATTGTAGATGAAGTCCACTCCTATGACGCATATATGGATCAATATCTTGACCGGGCTTTGGCATGGCTTCATGAATACCATGTTCCAGTCATCCTGCTTTCGGCGACCCTGCCTTCTGATAGGCGGGAGGAACTGGTAAGGGCCTATTTTAATGATAAAAATAAAATGCTCAAGTTTCCAGAGGCAGAATATCCGCGCCTTACCTATACCGATGGGGAGGAAGTATTTACAAAATCGTTGCCGAAGGACAGCGGGGGCAAAAGGGTACATATTATTCGTGGTAACGATGAGATGGCTGCAAGAAAAATTGCAGATGCGGTGCATTTGGGCGCATCTGTGGGCATTATCTGCAATACGGTCATAAGGGCGCAGTATTTTGCCGGGCTGGCGCGTAACATAGATGGTGCGAGGGTTATTTTGTATCATGCGCAGTATATCATTCCAGACAGGATGGAATGGGAAGAAAGACTAAAAAAGGCAATTGGAAAAGATTCAACGGCAATCCAGCGAAAAGGCATAGTCGTTGTCGGAACACAGGTTCTGGAACAGTCACTGGATATTGACTTTGATATCCTGATTACAGAACTTTGCCCAATGGATCTTTTGCTGCAGCGAATGGGCCGCCTATGGCGGCATACCTCTAGGGAGAGGCCTTTTGGATGTAATAAAGCGGAGTGTATGGTTTTGGGGACAGAGGAGCTTGCGGATTCTTCGAAACGGATTTATACAGAGTGGCTGCTGCTGCAGACAAGGAAATTGCTTCCTTCTCATGTTACGATTCCAGGGGATATTGATCCGCTTGTATGTGAAACATACCGGGAAGCAGGGGCTGACGGCAAAGAAGGATGCCGGGCTGCAGAATCTGATTGCAGGAAAGAATGTCAGACAGCAGGATTTGACGGTAAGGAAGAACAAATGGCATGGAAGCAGTATCAGGAATTGCTGAGAGACAAAAAACAAAGGGCAGAAGGCTTTTTGATGGCATTGCCCAAAGAGGGCGGGCAGGGGGACAATCTTCACCGCTGGATTTCGAATGCAGCTGGAGATAATGAAAACAGTGCATTGGCAACTGTGCGTGATGGGGTATATTCGATAGAGACGCTTGTTTTGGTGCAATATAAAGATGGGACGCTAGGGATGCTGCCATGGCAGGCGGACGGCAGGAGATTTTTCCCTGATATCTGCCCAGCGGAGGATGATTGCCAAAAGATTGCACAGCAGAAATTACGGCTTCCTGCAAGGTTCTGCCATGATATTGGCAGGACAGTGGGAGAATTGGAAAAGATGGATTGCTCCTTGACAGGTTTTCAGAAATCCCGCTGGCTGAAAGGGCAGCTGGTACTCTTATTAAACGAGGAACTCAGTGCGGAACTTTGTGGGATTAAGGTGGAATATTCACAAGAGAATGGACTCATTTACGAAAAGGAGAACAAATGTGAAGGATAAGGAATTTAATTTGCTTGACGAACCTTGGATTAGGGTGATTGACAAGAATTGCAGCATCCATGAAATATCTCTGATTGAGGTGTTTAGGCAGGCACATAGGTATAAGGATTTATGCGGTGAGCTGCCAACGCAGGACTTTGCCATGATGCGGCTGCTGCTGGCTGTTTTACATACCGTATTCTCGCGGTATGATGGAAAGGGGAAGGCTGCGCCGCTTGATGATGCAGAGCACGCGTTAGGGCGCTGGAAAGAACTGTGGCAGAGTGGGGGATTTCCGGCAGAAGCGATAACCGGGTATCTGGAAACCCAGAGGGAGAGGTTTTATTTATTTCATCCAGAACGTCCATTTTATCAATGTGAACGCGCAAAGATAGGCACAGAGTATTATGCTGCAAAATTGAATGGAAATTTGTCCGAGAGCAGCAACAAGCCGCGGCTTTTTACAAACATAAGCGGAAAAGCAAAAGAAGAAATGGACTTTTCAGAGGCGGCGCGTTGGCTGCTGTATGTGAATGCATACGACGACACTTCGGCAAAGCCCTCAGGAGAATCGAAGAAACAGGGGATTAAGCTGCCGTCTGCTGGGGCTGGCTGGCTTGGAAAGCTGGGGATTGTTTTTGTCAGGGGAGACAATCTATTTGAGACGCTTATGCTGAACTTGATTATGCTAAATGAAAGAGAAGAACTTTTTGGAAAGGAATGTCCTGTCTGGGAACGGGAAGAAGTTGCACAAGGGGAACGCACGAAGATCCAATGGCCCAATAACCTGTCGGAACTGTATACGCTGCAGTCAAGGCGGATTTATTTGAAAAGAGAGGGGCAGCGTGTGACAGGATATTATTTGCTGGGCGGAGATTTTTTTGATAAGGAAAATGCCTTTATTGAACCTATGACCGTATGGAAAAATCCGGATCGTAAGAAAATAAATGATTATGTTCCCAGGAGGCATGACTTTTCCAAGCAATTTTGGAGGGAATGCCCGGCGGTACTTCTGAATGACAAGGAAGACAGGCAGCCAGGAATTATTTCATGGATGAAATATCTGGAGGAAGAAGGGATGGTGGAAAATCCTTGCATGGACGTTCGGATTGTGTCTGTGCAGTATGGGGATAAAGATTTTTTTGTTAGCAATGTTTTTTCTGACTCGCTTCAGATGCATGTTTCCTTAATGGCGGATATGAATTTTGAATGGCGTGAAATGGTTCTGAACAGCATAGAGTTCTGCGATAATGTTTCAAAAAAGGTATGGCTGCTTGCCAAGGATATCAATTTGGCGTCTGGCGGCAGCAACAGCACAAAGGAGAGTAAGGGGACAGCGGCCTTTTTTGCAGAGAGTGTGAAAGCAGATTATTATAACCGTATGGACAGGCCTTTTCGGAAATGGCTGTATGAAATTAACCCAGAAATGGATAATGCGGAAGAAGAAAAAGTAAAATGGGAGCGTGAATGTGTCCATATGGCAAGGCGGCTGGGGAATGAGCTTATGCGCCAGGTGGATACGGCAGCAATTTTCGGAAGAACAAAAGCAGGCTCTGACGATAGAAAAAGCGAGACATATTCAGCTGCAAGCGCGATGAATTGGTTTTTAATCGGACTGAACACAATAGAAAATTCGTAACAGACAGGGAGTGGATAGAATGGCAAAGGAGATAGAAGTTGGAAAATATGTGAGATTGCAGATTGCCTATATAGCCAAAGATGACAGCGCCCTTGGACAGAGCGGTGCCAAGGCACGCCTGGCACAGCTTCGCAGGGGCATTGGAAAGGAGCCAGGAGAACTTCCCGAATTGTGGGGAATATTCCTGATGAATATGCCAGAAGGGCTGATGGGAAAGAATGGAAGGCCATCTTATGCCGAACGGGCAATTTACACAGCGCTGACGTTATTTGCATTCCATCAGCAGGGCCATGCGAATCTGATGAATGCGGAAGGGGAAGAAAACCGCCTTGGACGGGCAGTGCGAAAGCTTGTGAAGAATGGGGAGGAAGAAGAAAACATAAGGCTGAAATTCAGCATTGCAGCAAAATCAGATGATATGGCAGAACTTTCCTATCATTTGAAGACCATGGTAAAGCTGCTTGCTGACAGTGATATAAAGCTGGATTATGTGGATCTTGCAAAAGACCTGTACTGGTTTCAATTTGATGAGTATGCAGATCGAGTGCGATTGAAATGGGGGCAGGATTTTTACCGTAAAATAAAGCAGGAAGAGAATGGAGAGGAAGAGAATGATGGAAAATAATTTATATGTAGATATTCATGTGTTGCAGAATGTTCCGCCAAGCTGTATCAACCGTGATGACACGGGCAGCCCGAAAACGGCGAAATATGGGGGAGCAGTGAGGGCAAGGATTTCTTCGCAGGCATGGAAACATGAAATGCGTAAGATGCTGGGGGAAATATTAAGCAAGGAAGAGGTGGGGATCCGTACCAAAAAAGTCTCCCAGATGATTGCGGATGCGATTAAAAGCATCCGTGGTGATATTGAGGAAGCGGGGGCGGATAAGCTTGCAGCAAAGGCCTTGGGAATTGCGGGGATTAAATTAGATAAAGAGGGAGTATCCCCTGTATTGATGTTTTTCAGTGCGGCACAGGCAGAGGCTCTGGCACGCCTTGCCATCAGTGAGAGCAAAGATAAAAAGGAATACCAAAAAGCTTTGAAGGCATCGCCATCTGTTGACATGGCATTATTTGGCAGGATGGTGGCTGCAGATGCCTCTTTAAATTTTGATGCTGCGGCACAGGTTGCCCATGCAATTTCCACGCATGCCGTACATAATGAGTACGACTATTTTACGGCGGTAGATGACCTGAATCAGGAGGAAGAGTCAGGGGCAGGGCATTTGGGGACAGTAGAGTTTAACTCATCCACACTATACAGATATGCAACGGTGAATGTTGCTGAGCTTTCTAAGAGTCTCGGAAATCGGACAGATAAGGCGGTAAAATGCTTTGCAGAAACGTTTATTAAGGCAATGCCGACAGGGAAACAAAATACATTTGCCAATAGGACGCTTCCAGATTTTGTGTATATTGCCATGAGGACGGATCAGCCAGTCAATCTTGTAGGCGCCTTTGAGAAGCCTGTCTCTGGGGTGAATGGCTATATGGAAGAATCTGAAAGCAGGTTCCGGGAGTATGCAGGCAAGGTTTATCAGAAATTTGCATGTGAGCCGGCGCAAATATGGGAATTAGGGGAAAAAGACATGATACAGATACTGGAAGAGCTGAAAGCTTCTGTAAAGGAAAAGCTGTCTGAAGGCGGAGGTGAGTGATATGGCAACCCTGCTTTTAAGGCTTGCAGCTCCTCTGCAGTCATGGGGGAGCAGTTCTAAATTTGAAATCAGGGCTACGGAAAAAATGCCTACCAAAAGCGGTGTCGTGGGGATGCTCGCGGCAGCGTTAGGGTGGAAAAGAGATGCAGATCTGTCAAGCCTGAGCAAACTTAAATTTGGCGTGCGTGCTGACCGTGAGGGGGAAGAAATCACGGATTTTCATACCGTACATTCTGGAAAGACTTCTTATGTAACATATCGGCATTATCTTTCAGACGCTATATTTTTAGCGGGATTGGAAGGTGATGAGGAGTTTTTGCAGGAGCTGGGGACAGCATTGCGAAAGCCGCGCTTCCCGTTATTTTTGGGGCGCAGGTCGTGTCCGCCTACTTTGCCGATTGTGATTGGGATTCGTAATCTTCCGTTAGAAACCGCGCTTTGTGAAGAAGAGCCGCTAGACCAAAGGCATGAGGGCGTGCTGCGCATACAAGTTGAAACGGATTGTTCTGGCGCTGGAATCATACAAGATGTGCCAATATCGTTTGATCCGCACAGGCGGATGTATGGCTACCGTAAACTTAAGGAATCTTTTCAGGCATTCAGCCAAAAGGGAACAGAACATGACGCAATGTCGGAATTGGGGGGATGATAGTGTATTTATCAAGGATAACTCTAAATACCTCGCTGCGGCAGACAATGAAGGCGCTGGTATCGCCAAGCATATTTCATGGCGCCATAGAGGGCTCTTTTGAGGGAGCGCGGGCGCGCAGGTTATGGAGAATTGACGATTTGAATGGCAGAAAATATATTCTGCTGTTAAGCGAGGCTGTGCCGGATTTGGAACGTTTTGCGGAGCAATTTGGCTACATCGGAGAATATGAAACCAAAAATTATACACAGCTTTTGGATCGTATTACAGATGGTGCGAGGTGGCAGTTTAGGCTGACGGCCAACCCGGTGGTTTCGAAAATGAATGGGAAGATTATGGCACATATAACGCCGGAGTTCCAGAAAAAGTGGCTGATAAGCCGTGCAGAGAAATTGGGATTTTTATTAAAGGAAAATGAGTTTCAGACGGTACAGTCAAAATGGTATGATTTTCGAAAGAGAAGTGGCGCGGGCAGTGCGCATATCCGCCTGCTTTCTGTTACGTTTGAAGGGAACCTTACGGTTACGGATGCAATTCGGTTTAAGGAAACGCTTTGTCATGGAATTGGCAGGGAAAAGGCGTATGGGCAAGGCTTATTAACGATTGCGAGGTGCCATAATGTCAAATAATGCCGGAATGGTCAAACCAGAACGAATGGAGCTGCCACAGATAAAAGATAGGATGTCCTTTATTTATCTGGAACATTGTACGATTAATCGGGAAGACAGTGCGGTAAAGGTTTCGGACATGAGCGGAGATGTGTGTATCCCTGCTGCCACGATCACAACGCTGCTGTTGGGGCCAGGCTGTAAAATTACGCACCGTGCCATGGAACTTATTGGCGACAGCGGTATAGGGACGGTGTGGGTAGGGGAACATGGCGTAAGGTATTATGCGCATGGACGTGCGCTCAGTTCTCATACGGAACTTCTATTAAAACAGGCGGAACTTGTTACGAATACCCGAAAGCATTTGGGGGTTGCCCGAAGAATGTATCAGATGCGTTTCCCAGATGAGGATGTGAGTAAGCTCACCCTGCAGCAGCTTCGGGGCAGGGAGGGAAGCCGGGTTCGGAAAACATATAAGGAATATTCCAAAAAATGGGGGATTCCTTGGGACGGAAGGGAATATGATCCCAATAATTTTTCTTCGGGAACTCCTGTAAATCAGGCTCTTTCTGCAGGAAATGTATGCCTGTATGGGCTGGCGCATGCGGTTATTTGCGCATTGGGATGTTCTGCAGGGATGGGTTTTGTACATATCGGGCATGAGAGTTCTTTTGCGTATGACATTGCAGATCTCTATAAAGCAGAAACAACCATTCCAATAGCATTTGAAATGGCGGCTAATGTTCGTGATGAGTTTGGTGATAAAATCCCTTCGGATTTTTCAGGAATGGTAAGGAGACGGCTCCGGGATGAGATTGTAAAGCTGCATTTGTTAGAGAGGATGGTTCATGATATAAAAATTTTGCTTTCTGACAGTGAAAAAGAGAAGATGCAAGAGGAAGAAACCGTTTATCTATGGGATAACATAAAAGACAAAGTAAAAAATGGCAGGCAGTACTATGAAGATGGGGGCAAAGAAGATGGTAGTGATAACGATGAGTAGCTGCCCGCCTAAATTACGTGGTGATTTGACAAAGTGGCTGATTGAAATTCATACAGGGGTTTATGTCGGGCAGATAAATGCCAAAGTCCGGGACTTGCTATGGGTTAGGATTTGTGATAATATAAGGGATGGACAGGCGACAATGGTTTATAGTTTTGCCAATGAGCAGCATCTTGAGTTCCGTACGCATAATACGGCCTGGAGGATACGTGATTTTGACGGCATTAAACTGGCCATGCGTCCAAAAGCGCCAGCGCAAACCAGCGAAGCGCTTCCCAAGGGATTCAGCAGTGTATCGAAACGGCTGATGGCAGGCAGGCGGAGAAGAGAATCTGCTGATATGGAACATGGGTGGATCTTTTTGGGCATTGAGACAGATGGACTGGATTTTGAAAAAGGCAAGATTCTTGAAATTGCAGCGATTGTTGCGAATAAAAAGCAGATTGAGTCGTCCTGGAACGTGTTGGTAAGGCAGAATAAAGCGCTGCCATCGGAGATAGTGGAAGTTAGCCACCTAACGAAGGAAGTGTTGGATGGAGGAATAGAGCTTGATATTGCGTTAAGGCAGTTGAGTGATATTGTAAAGGGGAGAACAGTGGTATGTTTTAATAAGAGTTATTGTATAGCTTTTTTAGAAAGGGAGTTTAGGAGAAATTCCATTGAAATTCCATTTGGAAAGGTAATAGATTCTTTAATTCTGGCACGAAAAAGAGTTAGGGATATTAATGATTATACATTGGAATCTTTAGCGGAGTATTTTGGTATTTCTTGTGTGCAGCATAGGGCACAGCCAGACTGTGAAATATTGTACAAGGTGTTTTTGAAACTGAATGAAATTTGAAATGCTCAGTTTGGAAAATGCCTATTTAAAGGGATCTTTTTAGTCTTTTCCCCGCGTATGCGGGGGTGATCCTATTAGCGGACATAAAGGTGTTTCGTATGATAACTTTTCCCCGCGTATGCGGGGGTGATCCTATGCGGCTGTATGGAATATGGTCTGGAATGAACTTTTCCCCGCGTATGCGGGGGTGATCCCACGGTGGGAGATTACCGGGACATTCTATCATGCTTTTCCCCGCGTATGCGGGGGTGATCCTCCGTCACTTCCCGGCGTTCCATAATTCGGCATCTTTTCCCCGCGTATGCGGGGGTGATCCTCCTTTGATGAACTTTGTAAGTCGGGAGGATTTCTTTTCCCCGCGTATGCGGGGGTGATCCTAACATACGCCTACCATCGTCAATTTTGTCAACTTTTCCCCGCGTATGCGGGGGTGATCCACAACATCCCAAAACCAAATACTGCTGACTGACCTTTTCCCCGCGTATGCGGGGGTGATCCCGGATTTATATCCGTTGATGAATTTAATCAAGACTTTTCCCCGCGTATGCGGGGGTGATCCTGGAGGGCATGTTTACCATCGTCCTGCGGTGCACTTTTCCCCGCGTATGCGGGGGTGATCCCAGGCTATCTGCTCCACTGTGGCCATATTCTGGGCTTTTCCCCGCGTATGCGGGGGTGATCCTAAACTTCCTTCTCTCTATTATTTCTTACAAGACTTTTCCCCGCGTATGCGGGGGTGATCCCCACCTGCCAATGATTCTAGATGATACCAGTAACTTTTCCCCGCGTATGCGGGGGTGATCCTTACAAAAGATTATAGGTATCTCTGTCCCAATACTTTTCCCCGCGTATGCGGGGGTGATCCCTACAACATGGCGACAAACACCTGCGCTATTACCTTTTCCCCGCGTATGCGGGGGTGATCCTATGCCACAGACAGGACAACACCCTTCTGGTCTCTTTTCCCCGCGTATGCGGGGGTGATCCTACAAAACTGCTCCTGCGTAACTATCATATGCTCTTTTCCCCGCGTATGCGGGGGTGATCCTGAATCTATATAGGAGGTACGATGCTATGTCAACTTTTCCCCGCGTATGCGGGGGTGATCCTGAATGTTCAGCAGTCATCAAACGATGACATCACTTTTCCCCGCGTATGCGGGGGTGATCCTCAATACTTTTCCGCAATTTTTCCGCATGTTACCTTTTCCCCGCGTATGCGGGGGTGATCCTCTTAGAAAGTCCTTCTCTGCCATTTTCATGGTCTTTTCCCCGCGTATGCGGGGGTGATCCTGTATTGGCATGGATGCCACAGCCGGAGCCATACTTTTCCCCGCGTATGCGGGGGTGATCCTCACATCATCATAGCCTTTTTCTCTCGCCCATACTTTTCCCCGCGTATGCGGGGGTGATCCTGAACTGAACAAGGAAGAGATTCTTTCCGGTGACTTTTCCCCGCGTATGCGGGGGTGATCCTCTGCAATGTCAATCAAAAGTGAATAAAAAAAACTTTTCCCCGCGTATGCGGGGGTAATCCCGAAAGCAGTCACTTGAAAAAATCGGAGTGAAACTTTTCCCCGCGTATGCGGGGGTGATCCTACTGTGCCGATAAACTGAATGTATCTAGGACGCTTTTCCCCGCGTATGCGGGGGTGATCCAGGAGAACACAGGATAGAGCTTGAAGGCCTTGACTTTTCCCCGCGTATGCGGGGGTGATCCTACATGCCCATCCAATCCAACAAAATTCAGCTGCTTTTCCCCGCGTATGCGGGGGTGATCCCTACTGGCAGGATTTGAACGCTAAAGATTATGGCTTTTCCCCGCGTATGCGGGGGTGATCCAGTTATTGTTGTAACTTCCGGCAGGCAGATTAACTTTTCCCCGCGTATGCGGGGGTGATCCCCAGTGCCGGGGGCTGTCCGGGTTGCAGTTGAACTTTTCCCCGCGTATGCGGGGGTGATCCTGTCAAAACTGAAGCAGAAGCAGTGGCACAACTCTTTTCCCCGCGTATGTGGGGGTGATCCTCAACCATGCTTTAGCGTCTGACAACTTAACTTCTTTTCCCCGCGTATGCGGGGGTGATCCTACGGGTGCAGACTACGTTCCTGAACAGAGGGACTTTTCCCCGCGTATGCGGGGGTGATCCTGACAAACGGTCAGATTGACGAGAAAACAGCCCCTTTTCCCCGCGTATGCGGGG
>Ga0137306_102220_pt1 | contig 16946 bp, 14 predicted proteins | sample Inofroosms_March_FD_97187 | JGI IMG/M metagenome (GOLD analysis project Ga0137306, IMG submission 97187) | Mouse cecal microbial communities from Vienna, Austria - N-Acetylneuraminic and N-Acetylglucosamine D2O microcosms_March | ecosystem: Host-associated > Mammals > Digestive system > Large...
CTCTATACCATATATTGATATGAAAATTTATTTGCAATAGCAATATATGGTATGAGTGTAGCACCAAAGGTGCTTTTGACACGCTAATCCTATATGTAATCTAAGCATTTTTTGTAACTATTCAAATACGCAAAGCCACAGACATGCCGACCAAGCTGTTATACATCTTTGCTGGCATGTCTATGGCTGAGAGAATGATTTCCTCATGAAAATAAATATTCATTCCTTTTTCTATAAATTTGAAGGATCTGAATATTTATTTTCATGGGGTTTTTAAGTGTTAGATTCTTTTTTCTGTTCCATTTCTGTAATCACGTCCAGAAATGCATTCTGGATTGTGACATGCATGTCCTCGCCAAGTAGATGGAAATTTGCAGAAGGAATCATGCCGCCTGCCATAGAGGGGTGTCCGCCGCCGCTTCCATAAGTGCGTAAAACCTGGGCGATCAGATTTCCAGCATGGACTTGTTTTTGTTCACTGCGCACAGAGAAACGAATGCCGTCTGTCTGTCTGGCATAAATCACTGCGACGTCTATCACATCTAGAGATAAAATAAAATCTGAGATAATGGCGATCAGCGCCTGGGCGCAGCTAAAAGGGATATAGGCAAAACCAGTGCGGTCAAAAAGCTGTATGTTCTGAATTGCAGCGCCATATGCCCGCAAATCGTCAAATTCCATTGTGTTGCTGTACATATTTGAGACCAGATTCCAATCTGCGAACGGAAACAAAAAGGCCAGCATTTCAGTATCTAAGGCAGTGGCTCCACGGGTAAAATCAGTGGTGTCCATTTTGATGCCATAGGACAGTGCAGCGGCACATTTTGGATTGATCGGGGTATTGGTTTCCTGATAATAGGAAGCGATAATACAGGAACAAGAGCCCACTGGACGGATATCACAATATTGGTAAGTGTAGGAAAAGAAGATTGGATGATGGTCAATGCATGCCACTTCGTCACCGATCAGATCTGTCACATTGCTGTTTAATTTTTGAGAATCCACCAGTACAATCAGATCATCTTCTTTCATATCCAGAAGATCATTTTTAGAATGCATATCAATTTCAAAGGTTTCCAACATTTTTTTGGCGCTAAGCCGGTCAATTTTTCCATCATAACAAAGAGTTGCATTTACACCATGATAGGCGAGGAACTGCTGTAATCCAAAAGCGCTGGCAATAGCGTCTGGATCTGGGAAATTGTGCGTTTGGATATATACAGTATGATTCTTTAATATTTCAACTAAATCTAACGGATTCATAGATTGCTCCCTTCTTCGTCTATGTGCTGCATCAGTGCCCAATTTGGGGTGGTTTTACAGCGCTCGTCTTTCATATTATCATATTTCCTTGAAAAAGTCATTATATTTTGCTATGATGCTTAAAGAGAATGAGAGGATGGTAGTGGTGCAGAAGAATTATAAAATGGTGATAGAATATGATGGCTCCCGTTATAAAGGATGGCAGAGCCAAAAGAATACAGATGTCACCATACAAGGAAAATTAAACAGTGTGTTCTCTGCACTGGAGGGCAGAGCCGTGGAGGTACAAGGCTCTGGAAGGACCGATGCTGGAGTTCATGCCGCTGGACAAGCAGCAAATGTGCAGCTCACTGTGGATTTGCCGCCTGAAAAGATCAAGAATTATGTCAATCATTATCTGCCAGAGGATATTGGGGTGCTGGAGCTGAATGAAGTGCCTGCCAGGTTCCATGCCAGATTGTCAGCCGTCAAAAAGACTTATTGTTATCGCATTTTTAACAGCGATGCGCCTAATGTATTTGGAAGAAAATGGATGTATGGCATTCCAGAACCCTTGGATATTGAGGCAATGCGCGAGGGTGCACAGTATTTAGAGGGAACCCATGATTTTGCAGCGTTTTGCGCCAGGGCTGCCAAAAAGAAATCGACAGTGCGCACAATTGAGAACATTAAAGTCCTGCAAAAGGGAAAAGAAATTGATATTGTCATTACTGGAAATGGTTTTTTGCACCATATGGTGCGTATTATTACAGGCACATTAGTGGAAATTGGCCAAGGAAAACGAACTTCCGAAGAAATGATTAGGATTTTAGAAAGCGGTATTCGGGAGTATGCGGGCTTTACTGCGCCAGCGAAAGGATTGACACTCTGCGGGGTAGAGTATGGAGAGGCAGAAGAATGGAAAAATGGGTAGTGGCTGCCAAGAGAGCAGATTTTAAAAAGATTGCAGAAAAATTTGGGATTGATCAGGTGACAGCGCGGATTATCCGCAATCGTGATGTGATAGGAGAAGAAGCGATGGAGCGGTATCTGTTTGGTACGCTAAACGATCTCCATCAACCCAGAATGATGAAAGATATAGAATTGGCGGCAGGGATTTTAAAAGAGAAAATAGAACAGGGAAAACAGATTCGAATTTTAGGTGATTATGATATTGATGGTGTGCAGTCAGTCTATATCTTGTTTGCTGCTTTGAAACGCTGCGGAGCACAGGTGGATTTTGCCATACCAGATCGGATTGCAGATGGTTATGGGGTCAACGAACGGCTGGTACATCAAGCGCTGGCGGATGGCGTGGACACCATGCTGACCTGCGACAATGGCATTGCAGCATTCCAAGAGATCACCTTAGCAAAAGAGCTGGGGATGACAGTGATTATCACAGATCATCATGAGGTTCCTTATGAGGAACAAGGGGAGGGGCGCAGTTATCGAATTCCACCTGCGGACGCGGTGGTAAATCCCAAACAGCCAGATTGTCCCTATCCGTTTAAAAGTCTCTGCGGTGCGGCAGTGGCCTTTAAGCTGATTCAAGTGCTCTATGAGGAACTGGGGTTTTCAGAGGAGGAGGCATTGATCTATCTGGAAAATGCGGCCTTTGCTACCGTGGGGGATGTCATGGAGTTACAGGGAGAAAACCGTATTCTGGTCAAAGAAGGAATCAAAGCCTTACATCAGACCAAGAATTATGGGATCCGTGCACTCGCGGCGCGCAATCAGATTCCACTGAATAGTATTAAATCCTATCATATTGGCTTTGTATTGGGGCCATGTCTCAATGCCAGCGGACGGCTGGACACGGCAAAGCGTGCGCTTAACATGTTGTTGGCAGAGAATGAGTATCAGGCGGCAGAGTATGCAGGGGATCTGTATGACCTCAATGCGAGCCGTAAGGAGATGACAGAGCAGGGGGTACAACAGGCCAAGGAGCTGGTGGAGCATACCGAGCTTAAAAAGGATAAAGTGCTGGTGATCTATCTGCCTCAATGTCATGAGAGCCTGGCTGGAATTGTGGCGGGACGCATTCGCGAACAATATCACCGTCCGGTTTTTGTGCTGACCAAATCTGAGGAGGGGGTCAAAGGTTCTGGCCGTTCCATTGAACAGTATTCCATGTATGAGGAAATGACAAAATGCAAGGAGCTGTTCTTAAAATATGGCGGGCATCCGATGGCGGCAGGATTATCCCTGCCAGAAGAAAATGTAACAATTTTTCGTCAGCGGTTAAATGAACTTACCACTTTGACCGATGAAGATTTACAAGGAAAAGTGGTCATTGATGTTCCTATGCCGCTGGATTACATAAACAAAGATTTGATCAAGGAATTAAGTATTTTGGAACCCTTTGGAAAGTCAAATGAGAAGCCAGTGTTTGCAGATCGTAATCTTGAGATTTTGTCACTGCGGATCTTGGGGAAAAATCAAAATGTATGTAGAATACAGGTAAAAAGTACTGGAGGAACCATATTGACAGCCATTTATTTTGGACAGGCAGAACAGTTCCTGGAATTTTTACGGCAGAAATATGGTGATCAGGCTGTGGAGCAGGCGTTGGCAGGAAAAATCAGTGGTATGCTAGTTTCTTTGGCGTATTATCCAGAGATCAATGTATATAATGGTAGGGAAAGTATTCAAGTTATTGTGAAAAATTATTGTTAGCTAGATAATGAAAATTTAGCAGTGTTCTTGCAGTGAGGCGGGATTATTTGCTGATTTATTAAGGAAGGGATGTGGAAACTATGATCAAGAAGAAATTTGGATTTTTGTCATCCGATCGAAAGACAAAGATTCACGCGGTGCGATGGGAGCCAGATCAGGGAGAGATTCAGGGAATTTTGCAGATCAGTCATGGGATGGTAGAATATGTGGAGCGCTATGAGGATTTTGCAGAGTATTTGACTAAGCAGGGATTTCTGGTGGTGGGAAATGACCATTTAGGACATGGTGCGTCTGTGTTACACCAGGGATATTGGGGATATTTTGCCCCCGCACATGGCAGTGATTTGGTGGTCAAAGATCTGCACCGGCTGCGCAGACATATGCAGAAGAATTATCCAAAGGTTCCTTATTTTATGCTGGGGCACAGTATGGGGTCTTTCTTGCTGCGCAAATATTTGTCCAGATATGGAGCCGGACTTTCTGGCGCCATTATTATGGGAACTGGAACGCAGCCAGATGCCGCAGTGATATTTGGCAAAGCAGTCTGTTGGCTTGGCGCCTGTCTAAAAGGCTGGACTTACCGCAGCAAATTAGTGCAGCAGTTAGCATTTTCTGGAAATAATCGGAGATTTGAGGGCGAGGGCGTTTCTAATTCCTGGCTTACCAAAGACCAGCAGATTGTAGATGCCTACAACAAAGAGCCACGCTGTACCTTTCAATTTACCCTCAATGGATTCTATAACTTGTTTGACACCATCCATTACATCAATCAGAAGAAAAATATTGAATCAATCCCCAAAAACCTGCCGCTGTTTCTGGTGTCTGGTGAGGATGATCCAGTGGGAAATTATGGAACAGGGGTGAAAAAAGCCTGCCAAATTTATAAAAGAGCCGGAATCAAAGATATCAGCATGAAATTGTATCCCTCTGACCGACATGAGATTTTAAATGAATTGGACAGAAAGACAGTGTACCAAGATATCTATGAGTGGATGCGCAATTATTTGATTGCGGCAGAATCATAACTTACAACGCAGCACAGAATGGAGGAGACTATGAAGAGACATATCAAACGATGGACAGCGCTGTTTCTGATCTGTATGGTGACAGTTTTATCGACAACAGACACATTTGCAGAAGAATATGGGAGAGACAATACAACAAACACCAAGGAGGCGGTGGATGCGTCCGGCCAAGAAGGAGAAGTTACAGAACCAATTACTAAGGCAGATAAGCCATATCTGGCATTGGGGGCAAATTTAACGCCACAGCAGCAGGAGGCAGTATTGTCTCTATTAGGGATCAACCCTTTGGAACTTGCAGATTATGATGTGATTTATGTCACCAATGAGGAAGAACATAGTTATCTGGGTGAATATGTAGCTGCCGATAAGATTGGTACGCGCTCCCTCTCCTCTGTGCTTGTGGTAAAACGAAATCAGGGGCATGGGATCAATATCACAACAAAAAATATTTCTTATTGTACAATTGGCATGTATAAAAATGCGCTGATTACTGCTGGGATTACTGATGCGGATATTATTGTGGCGGCTCCCTTTCCGATTTCTGGGACGGCTGCACTTGTAGGCGCGATGAAAGCATATTCTGACATGACAGGCGAAAAGGTCACAGAGGAGAGTATGGACACAGCGTTAAATGAGTTGGTATTGACCGGAGATCTTGCAGAAAAAGTTGGGGATGCTGAGAAAGCAGAGGAACTGGTGGCATATCTCAAACAGGAAGTAATTGAACATAAATTGAGTTCTGAGAAAGAAATCAGTGAGGCGATTGATAGAGCCAGTGAAGAATTTGATATTTCCTTGTCAGAGGCGGAGACAGTACAGCTTGCAGAGCTGTTACAGAAAATTGAAAAGTTAGATTTGAACTTGAAGTCCATTAAAAATCAAGCGCAGGCCTTGTATCAGAAATTATCGGAAATTGATACAAAAAGTTTTTTTGATAAAATTGTAGAATTTTTCCGTTCGATTATCAACTTTTTTAAAGGATTGTTTTCTTAACCTTGGGAGGAGCTATGGAAGCATATACAGGATTTGCAGAGGTTTATGATCTGTTTATGGACAATGTGCCTTATCAGGAATGGAGCAAATATTTGGTAAGCTTACTGCAAGAATATCAAGTGTCTGAAGGATTAGTATTAGAGTTGGGCTGTGGAACAGGGAAGATGACAAGACTATTGGCACAAGCGGGTTACGATATGATTGGTGTGGACAATTCCCAGGAAATGCTGCAGATTGCCAAGCTAAGAGCATTGGATGACAGGAAAGATATGGGGCAGGAAAACTCAGATATTCTTTATCTGTTACAGGATATGAGAGAGTTTGAACTCTATGGAACTGTGAAAGCAGTGGTCAGTGTCTGCGATTCGATCAATTATATTCTGGAGGAGGAAGATCTGCTGAAAGTATTTCAGTTGGTAAACAATTATCTCGACCCAGGCGGAGTGTTTATTTTTGATATGAATACACTTTATAAATACAGGGAAATCTTAGGAGAGAGAACGTTCTGTGAGAATCGCAAACAGGCCAGTTTTATTTGGGAGAATTATTATGATCACAGAGATCAAATTAATCAATATGATCTGACGCTTTTTGTCAGGGAGCCCGACAGCGGAGAATTATATCATAAATATGAAGAAATTCATTTTCAACGGGGCTATGAGTTGAGACAGGTACAAGAATTGTTAGTACAGGCTGGTTTGGAATATGTAACGGCCTATGATGCTTTTTCCAGAGCGCCAGTGCGGGCTGACAGTGAACGGATCTATGTGATTGCCAGAGAAAAAAGAAAGCGGGATATGATATGAGTGAATATAAGGATTATATGGTGAGGGCAACTGCGGCAGACAGCCAAATACGCGCTTTTGCGGTGACAGCCAGGGATTTGGTGGAGCAGGCGAGGAGATATCACAATACCAGTCCAGTGATTACTGCGGCGTTGGGCAGGCTGCTTACCGGAGGCGTGATGATGGGCACAATGATGAAAGGAGAGAAGGATCTGCTGACTCTGCAGATCAAGTGCCGCGGCGTGGCTCAGGGTCTTACAGTGACCGCTGACAGCCAGGGCAGTGTCAAGGGTTATCCGTTGGTATCGGATGTGATACTGCCTGCCAATGCACAGGGTAAGTTAGATGTAGGAGGAGCATTGGGGCCAGGAATTTTAAGTGTGATTAAGGATTTGGGATTAAAAGAGCCCTATGTGGGGCAGGTTGCGCTGCAAACCTCGGAGATTGCAGAAGATTTGACGTATTATTTTGCTGTTTCCGAGCAGGTACCCTCGGCAGTGGGTCTGGGGGTGCTGATGAATCGGGATAATACGGTAAAACAGGCAGGAGGATTTATCATTCAATTGATGCCAAATACCGAAGAATCGGTAATCGCTGCACTAGAACGGAAAGTGGCTAAGGTTAGTTCCGTCACAGATTTGCTGGAGCAGGGAGCGACGCCAGAAACATTGTTAGAGCAGATATTAGGCGATTTTGGAATTGAGGCTGCAGAACAGATCCCAGTAAAATATTTTTGCGGTTGTTCCAAAGAGCGTGTGACTCGCGCTATTGCAAGTATTGGCAAAATGGATATTCAGGAAATGATTGATGACAATGAACCGATTGAGGTCAATTGTCAGTTCTGTGACAAACATTATATTTTTACTCCTGAGGAACTGAAGGAATTGTTGAAATAGAGAAAGGAGCCAGCCAGTGAAGGATGGGTTTATCAGGGTGGCGGCAGTAACTCCCAAGATTCGGGTTGCCGACCCTGCATATAATAGAGACAGGATCATTGAAAAAATTGGGGAGGCAGAAGAAAAACGGGCGGCAGTGGTAGTATTTCCAGAATTATGTCTTACTGGATATACCTGCGGCGATTTATTTTTTATGGAATCATTGTTGGAGCAGGCCAAGCAGGAGTTAATTAAAATTGCCGAAGATACTGCCGGAAAAAATATGCTGGTTTTTGTGGGGCTTCCGGTTGCCAGCAGAGGAAATCTCTATAATGCTGCAGCCGCGCTTGCCAATGGCAAGATCTTAGGTTTGGTGCCAAAGTGTTGTATTCCCAATTACAATGAATTTTATGAAGCCAGACATTTTACGGAAGGAATGCAGCAGCCAGTAGAAATTACCTTTGCAGAAGGGATGCAGGTTCCAATGGGAAGTGAGCTGCTATTTTGTCCAGATTCTATGCCAGAATTAAAGATCGGTGCAGAGATTTGTGAAGATATCTGGGGGCCAAGTCCGCCCAGTATTTCTCATGCACTGGCAGGCGCCAATCTGATTGTAAATCTTTCTGCAAGCAATGAAGTGACTGGAAAAGACCATTATCGTAAAAATTTGGTGGAAGGGCAGTCAGCACGGCTGATCTGCGGCTATGTATACGCCAGCGCCGGAGATGGGGAATCCACACAGGATGTCGTATTTTCTGGCCACAATATGATTGCAGAGAATGGACTTATGCTGGCAGAAGCACAACGTTTTTGCAATCAGTCAGTGTATGCAGAGATAGATATACAGAGATTGAACGGACAGCGTAGGCGGATGAATACATTTCAGGTAGAGGAAGGAAGCTATCGGGAAATTACGTTTCATTTAAAAAAGGAGAAGACAGAGCTGACACGTTTTGTGGCGCCAATGCCCTTTGTGCCAAAGGCGGGGGCAGAGCGCAAAAAACGGTGTGAGGATCTTTTATCCATTCAGTCTATGGGATTGAAAAAAAGGCTGGAACATACAAATTGCGGCTGTGCGGTGATTGGAATTTCTGGCGGGCTGGATTCCACGCTGGCCCTGCTGGTGACAGTGCGGGCGTTTGATCTGCTTGGGCTTGATCGAAAAGGCATTAAAGCTGTCACAATGCCAGGCTTTGGTACCACAGACCGAACCTATGACAATGCAGTACAGTTAATTCGCTGTCTGGGAGCAGATTTTATGGAAGTGGATATTCAAAACGCTGTGCGTGTCCATTTTGCTGATATTGGACAGGCGGAGAGTGTTCATGATGTGACTTATGAGAATGGACAGGCGCGGGAGCGGACACAGATTTTAATGGATATTGCCAACAAGGAAAATGGCATGGTGATTGGCACAGGTGATTTGTCGGAACTGGCTTTGGGCTGGGCGACTTACAATGGTGATCATATGTCTATGTACGGGGTCAATGCCTCTGTGCCGAAAACACTGGTCCGTCATCTGGTGCGCTACTATGCGGATATCTGTGAGGATTCTAAGCTTAACAAAATTTTGTTAGATATTCTTGATACACCAGTCAGTCCTGAGCTTCTGCCCCCAGAAGATGGTAAAATTTCTCAGAAAACAGAGGATATTGTCGGTCCATATGAGCTGCACGATTTCTTTTTGTACCATATGCTTCGTTTTGGATTTGGGCCAAAGAAAATATATCGGCTTGCTGTGTATGCGTTTTGCGGCTGGGAACATCCAGAAAAAGTAACATATACACCGGAAACTATATTGAAATGGCTGAAAACCTTTACTAGAAGATTTTTTAGCCAGCAATTTAAACGTTCCTGCCTGCCAGACGGACCCAAAGTCGGTACAGTGGCAATCTCTCCCAGAGGAGATCTGCGTATGCCAAGCGACGCCAGTGCAGATTTATGGATGCGCCAGATTGCGGAGTTGGAAGAGGATATAAAAGTATGAGATTAGAGTATTACGCTGACAATTAAATTAGCCACTGGAGTAATATGTCAACAAGTTTATAATTTTTTTATAGAATATTTCCGGTTTGTTTATTGCAATTCCAGGGCGAGGGATTAGAATAATAGATAACGATTCAGATTTTCATAAAAATGAAGCGTCAGACTATCTATTCTTATTTTATCAAAGAAGCTGCCAGTTCTGTAAGTGGTGAATAAAACAAATTTAGCTCAGTGAGAGCCAAAGCTTTGTAAATGGCGAGCAAAACAAATTTAGTTTAGTGGGAGGCAAAGCTTCGATGGGGAAAAGTTTTCGGCGGCATGGATAGATACTGAGTTTCTATTTCAATACATCAGAAAGGATTCTATGTTTGGATATATCATTGTAAACAAGCCAGAAATGAAATTCAAAGAGTTTGATTTATATCAGTCTTATTACTGTGGGCTTTGCAGGAGCTTAAAGGAAAATTATGGCAGAACAGGGCAGTTGACGCTAAGTTATGATATGACGTTTGTGATTCTATTGCTCACTAGTTTGTATGAGCCGAAAACTCAGGTAAGTCTGCAAAAATGTGTGGCGCATCCATTTACAAAGCATCCGACCAGAATCAACACATATTCCTGTTATGGGGCAGATATGAATCTTTTATTGTCCTATTATAAATGTCTGGATGACTGGATAGATGAACATAAGATTGGCAAAAGGACAATGGCCATGTCTTTACATGGCAGATTTAAACAGGCAGCGGCAAAATATCCTCAAAAAGAAAAGATTATCAGAGAACAAATGGCACAGATTCGCCGCTGTGAAAGGGAACAGAGTTCTAATCTTGATCAGGCGGCAGGGTATTTTGGAAAAATTATGGCTGAGGTGTTTGTATGGCGCCAAGATGAATGGGAGACAGATTTGCGGCGGATGGGATTTTTCCTGGGAAAATTTATTTATCTGATGGACGCCTATGAGGATCTGGAACAAGATCAAAAGACTGGAAATTATAATGTGTTTCGCTCAATGAGCCAGCAGCCAGATTTTGAACAACAGGCAGAGAGCATTTTAAGTATGATGATGGCAGAGTGTTCACGGGCATTTGAGCGGCTGCCGATTGTGGAAAATACGGAGATCTTGAGGAATATTCTTTATTCTGGTGTGTGGTGTCGGTATGAGCTTGTAAAACGCAGGCGGGAAGGAAAATAGTTATGTATGATCCATATGCGGTGCTTGGAGTGAGCAGGGATGCTGCTGACGAGGAGATAAAAAAAGCATATCGAACCTTAAGCCGGAAATATCATCCTGATGCCAATATCAATAATCCTCATAAGGAACAGGCGGAAGAGAAGTTTAAAGAAATTCAGCAGGCTTATCAACAGATTATGCAGGAAAAGGAACATAAAGCTGCAGGGAACTATGGTTCTTATGGACAGCAGGGAGGCAGCGCCTGGGATTTTGGCGATTTTTTCGGAGGTTTTGGAACAGGAGCGTCTGGACGTACCCAAGAGCAGGATGCAGAGAGCACCTATAAACGGGCGGCGGCAAATTATATTCGCAGTGGTCATTTTCAGGAGGCCTTGCATGTGTTGGGAAATATCCGTGACAAAGATGCATACTGGTATTATCTGAATGCTATCGCCAATTCTGGTATTGGAAATAATGTGGCAGCGATGGAATCGGCACAGCGAGCGTTGGCAATGGAGCCAAATAACCGTAAATATCAGCAATTATATGCGCAGCTTCAAAATGGCGGGAGCTGGTACTATAACCAGCGTCAGAGCTATGGAAGCCCAATGGAGGGGAGCGGCGGGTTCTGTGTCAAGCTGTGTATTGCGAATATGTTATGTAATCTCTGTTGTGGTGGGGGCGGGCTTTGCTGCGGCGGGCTGCCATATATCAGATATTAGTGAACAGTTATGATAATTTGCTTATTGATGCAAAAAGATTTTAGATATGAGGAAGCCTTCTTTAATAGTGACAGGACGTCAAATATAATTACTTTGTTACAGTAATAGAAAACATGGATGGAATGGGTGAATAAGAATGGATTATATGGTACTATACTCCAGCAAGACTGGCAACACCAAGAAAGTGGCCACTGAGATATTTAGCGCGCTTCCGGGAATGTCCAAAGATATGCAGAGCATGGAAGAATACAGAGGAAAGGATGCAGAGATTTTTTTTATCGGATTCTGGGTCAACCGCGGTACCTGTGAGATGACAGTGATAGATGCGATGTCTGAACTGCATGGCAAGAAAATTGCCTTGTTTGGCACCTGTGGGATGGGAAAAGGAGAGGAATATTACAGGAGCATTGAGCAGAAAGTGAATGTGTGGATTCCAGATGACTGTGAATATCTGGGTATATTTCTCTGTCAGGGAAAGATGCCCATGCAGGTGCGGCAGAATTATGAGATTGCCAGAGAGGATCCCAGACAGGAGGCATGCCGTAAGAGGATGTTGCACAATTTTGACGAAGCTTTGTTCCATCCCAATGATCAAGACTTGTCAGATGCCAGGGCATTTGTAAATAGAATATTAGAAACATGTGAGTAGTACAGAAAGATAGTGATCGCCATCCTGAATCTTTGCAAAGATCAGGATGGTGATTTTTTGTTTTATAGGAAATTCCTTCAGATTTCCTATAAGACAAAAACGTTGAAATTTGTTTTTAACCACAGCATTTAAGGATTTATTAATAGTTTCCATGATATGGTGAGATCAGAACAAGGAAAGGAGCAGGAACATGAATATCAGAATACTAAAAAAAGACTTGAAACGCAAAAAATCCATCAATCTGATTTTACTATTGTTTATTTTTTTATCAGCTACATTTATTGCCAGCAGCCTCAATAATTTTTCTGTCATTCAAAATGGTGTGGATGAATTTATAGAGCAGTCAGAATTGGCAGATTTTTTAATTCTTACAATGGGAGGGAGTTTTGATGAGCTTTCGGAAAATGACCAAAATATTGAAAGTTTTCTAAAAGACCATGCACAGGTAAAATCGTTTACTATGAATGATCAGTTATATTTGACCAGTAATCAGACGGAGCTTCGTTCTGGTAAACATCTGGAGATGGCCAGTACTATGGTTCTTAGCAGTCTGCAAATGCAAGGACAGAAATTTTTCACAGAGAATAACCAGGAACTTACCAAGATCGAGGAGGGAAAGATGTATCTTGGCAGACAGACGATGTTGGAAAATAACCTGGAAGCAGGCGATAAGCTGACAATATTTACAGAGAATGGTTTTCGTAAAACTTTTACGATAGCGGGAAGTTTTAAGGATGCATTTTTAGGCTCCGAAATGATGGGAAGTGAGCGTCTATTGGTCAGTGAGGCAGATTATCAAAAATTGCAGCAGGAAAGTGGCCTTCCCTATGGGAGAACTTATTCCATCAGTTGTAATGATCTGGAAAAATTTCAGGAATCTTATCATAATCAAGGATTTCATGTATTGTTTGCGGCTGATCAGTCATTGATCAAGATGACTTATATCATGGAAATGGTGGTTGCGGCTGTAATTTTGGGTGTCAGTATCTGTCTGATTGCCATTGCCCTGGTGATGTTGAAATTTACCATTGTATTTACAGTCAATGAGGATTATAAGGAAATTGGGATTATGAAAGCCATTGGCATTAAGGATTGTGCAGTGCGCAGATTATACACGACAAAATATTTTGTGCTGGCAGCAGTGGGATCGCTGTTTGGATTTGCTACGAGTATTCCTTTTGGCAAGATTTTGATTGCTCAAGTGACAGAAAAGCTGGTGATCAAGGAGGATGGAACTGGATTATGCTTTCAATTTGCAGTCAGTATGGCAATTATGGTTTTGGTTACGCTGTCAGGGTATCACAGTACCAGAAGGATGAAAAAGATGACGCCAATGGATGCGATCCGAAGGGGAAATAATGGGGAACGGTTTCACAGGAAAGGGTTGTTCCGACTGCAGGGAAGCCATATATCAGCGACAACCTTTCTGGCATGTAATGATGTGGTGAGTGAATTGCGCAAATATTTGGTGCTTGCGGTGACAGGGATGCTGGGTGTGTGGCTTATCGCTATGCCAGTAAATACAATAAATACCTTGCGCTCGGATGGGCTTTTGGAATGGTTTGGCACACAGAAATGTGATTTTTTTATTGTGGATGAGGAAAAGATTTCAGAATTGATTTTGTCAGGGGAGAAACAAAAGTTTTATGATTATCTGGAAGATACAAAGCAACTCTTAAGAGAACATGAGATTTTGGCAAATAAGGTTTATACAGAAGTATTTTTCCGTCTTAAGATCCGCAAAGGCGACCAATCTTATCAGTCTCTTTCGCTTCAGGGATTAAATACTCGTATGGAAGATTATGTTTATGATGAAGGGGTAGCGCCAGTCTATGAAAATGAAATTGCTGTGACACATATTGTGGCGGAGAAGATCGGCGCTTCTGTGGGAGATACTATCTATATCACGAATGGGGACAAAGAGGAGCCTTATGTGATCACTGCCATGTATCAGAGCATGAATAATATGGGGGAGGGGATTCGTTTTACAGAGCAGGCTAAACTGGATTACACAGCCACAGCAGGAGGATTTGGGATTCAGGTGCGTCTGGGTGATCAAGATCAGGATTTTGAACAGATACGAGACAGCATAAAAAAGATCATGCCGCAGGTAAAGGTGCAGAGTGTCCAGGAGTTTATTGATCATATGGTAGGGGGAGTTTCCGAGCAATTGGATGCTCTAAAGATTATGATTTTGGTAATCGTGATTTGTATCAATATCTTGGTAGTGGTATTGATGCAAAAAATGTTTCTGATACGGGAACAGGGAGAAATGGGAATACTAAAAGCAATTGGTTTCTCTAATCAGTCGATCATTGCCTGGCAGACGAAGCGGATTATGCTAGTGCTGTTTTTGGGGATTGCGGCGGGAACGCTTACCGGAAGCGGTTTTTCTAAGATCACAGCGGGGAAAGTTTTTCAGATGGTAGGAGCTTCAGAGATTACCTTTGTGATTAATCCGCTGGAAGTGTATTTGATTTATCCACTGGCAGTGTTTATAGTGACTGTGTTCGCCTGTATGGTGACAATGCAGAAAGTAAGAAAAATTTCTGTGCAGCAGATCAATGAGATGGATTAGAAAAGGAAGATTATACAGAACGAACCAATGAAATAGATTAAAAAATATGGAACAGCAGATCAATGAGATGGATTAAGAATGGAGGAGAAGAAATGCAGGCATTGCAAGTGAAAGATTTATGTAAGACTTATATTATCAATAAAAGGCAAAATAATGTGTTGGTCAATGTGAATTTTACCATTGAACAGGGGGAAATGATAGCGGTGATGGGCCCTTCTGGTTCTGGGAAATCAACACTTCTCTACAGTGTTTCGGGCATGGACCGTCCGACGGCAGGGCAAGTAATTTTAGGGGGCAAAGAAATTACAAAGTTAAACGAAAAAGAGCTGGCAAAAGTGCGTCTCAATGAGATGGGATTTATTTTCCAACAGATGCATATGCTGAAAAATCTCACGGTAATGGATAATATTCTGCTTCCGGGCTACCAGTCTCGTAAGAAAGACCGTACCAGAAAAGAAATTGATACATATGGTACGTCATTGATGCACAAATTAGGTATCAGTGAGATTGCTGCAAATGATATCACAGAAGTCTCTGGCGGACAGCTTCAGAGAGCTTGTATCTGCCGTAGCTTGATTAATTGTCCACAAATATTATTTGCGGATGAACCAACAGGAGCCTTGAATCGCGGAGCTTCGGAGGAAGTGATGCGCGTGTTAAATCGGCTTAATCAAGAAGGAACAACGATTATGTTGGTCACTCATGATTTGAAAGTTGCTGCAAAATGCAGCAGAATATTGTATATTGTAGATGGGAATATCAAAGGTGAGCTAGCATTGGGCTGCTTGCTGTCCCAGAAAAAAGATGATCGTGAGCAGACAACAGATATAGAGCGGCTGCTGCGGGAACGGGAGCGCAAGCTCAATCAGTGGCTGGTGGAGATGGGCTGGTAACAAGAAATATAGTGACAAAGGTAAGCTGCCTTGAGAAATAATAAAGGCAAAGATGAGATAGCAGCCAAATGAAATGATTACTGAATGGGAAACAGAGCAGTTGATTAAGTTTAGAAGGCAGAGGAGATTGTATGGCGGATATTATCGTGGTGGAGGACAATGAAGAAATTGGAGGGTTACTGTCAGACTTTCTGAGGGCGGAAGGATATGATACCTATCTGGCCTTGTCTGGGGAGGAGGCTTTGGAGATCTATGAAGCAGAAGGGGCGAAGTTGGTTCTCTTGGATTTATTGCTCCCAAATTTGGATGGGTTTGGCGTCTGCAGTAAGATCCGTGAGCATCATAATACACCGATTATCATGCTGAGCGCCCAAAACGGCAAAGAAGATAAGTTAAATGGATTGCTGCTGGGGGCGGATGATTATATGGAGAAGCCATATGATATAGATATTTTGCTGGCAAAAGTAAAAGGAATTATGAAGCGCAGATATTTTTCTGATCAAATTGTGGATGGAACGCTTAAAATGGACAAAGCTGGGCGGCGTGTGTACGAGGCAGGGCAGGAAATTGTGTTGACAACAAAGGAATTTGATTTGCTCTTGTATTTTATGGAGAACAAGGGAAAGGTTCTAAAAAAAGAGGAACTATTTCATAAAATTTGGGGGGTTGACAGTGAGAGTGAACCACAGACGTTGACGGTGCATATCAAATGGCTGCGGGAAAAGCTTGAAAAAGATCCCAAAAACCCAGAACGGATACTAACTGTCTGGGGAGTAGGATATCGCTATATCTAATATGGTAGAGGAATTGAAATAGCAGAGAAAACATCTGATAGCGGAAAAAGTGGAAGCGCTAAAGGATGCTTTGAAGTATTTTGCGATAATTTAACTAATATAGTCGTCTGATGTTATGCAGGCGGCTTTTTTAGTTCAGTAAGTATAAAATTTTATTTTTTGTCCCAAAATAGTATTATTTTGTCCTGAAATATGATATAATATAAAAAAAGTAATTGGAGGTGCACTCTTGTGAAAAAACAAAATGTATTAAATTTAATAAAATATCATATTGAAAAAAATGAGAATGCATTTAGAAATGAGGCAGTAAGCATAGCGAAATATTTTGACGCTATTGGTGATTATCAGCTGGCTGAATATATAATGGGGTTAATAGCAGAATCCAACTTGTATGTTCCACAGGCTAGTGATTTTGAAAGTGAATTTTTAAAACAGATAGATATCAGAGAAATGCAACCATTGAATTTGCCAGTAATAATATCTAATGATATAAAAGGTATTATTAATGCAGTTAATCATAATATTGGGATAAATAAATTTTTGCTTGAAGGATT
>Ga0137306_101548_pt1 | contig 16936 bp, 13 predicted proteins | sample Inofroosms_March_FD_97187 | JGI IMG/M metagenome (GOLD analysis project Ga0137306, IMG submission 97187) | Mouse cecal microbial communities from Vienna, Austria - N-Acetylneuraminic and N-Acetylglucosamine D2O microcosms_March | ecosystem: Host-associated > Mammals > Digestive system > Large...
TTCTGTAAGATTTCCAGTATAAATTACAAAAAATTACATTTTTGTGACTTTTATACTAAATTTCGAAGGTATTTTAGTTCGATTTGCCCAAATATTTTACGATTTTTGTAAACTTGTCTTTTGGTATATTTTACCAAATCATTGGGGATGATACTACCCTCTTTCACATTTTCATATCATATTCTGCATATTTACTGACATATTTGGAAATTTATCTGGCTCATTGCTGTCTAATTTTTTGCTCCATTTTCTCCGCGTATGTTTTCCTCTATTCTCTTACATTGCCCTGTTTTCGCCATTTTTCCCTATTTATCGTGATTTTTTTAATCTTATTACCTCTGTAGTATGAAAGGCCCAAATATAAATTGTCTATTTTGCCAATATCTTTTTTCTATTGAACACTGTATACTTTATTTATTAGTACTCAAATTATGTAAGATGTTATTATGTATAGGATATGCGGGATTTTCAAGGAGAATTTACAAATGAGTAATATGCGGGATTTTTTACATGAACTTTTATCAGATCAGACCCTAAAAGCGCAGCTCACTGCTTTTCTCAAAAAATATGGGAAATCTGGGCTGCGCCAGGCAATGCAGTCTTACTCTGACTTACAGAAGCAGTATATCTGCAAATCAAAAAATTCCATATCTAAAATCCAGCTGGCGGAAATCCTTTACCTTGAAATCCAGCAACATACGATCACAATACACACGGCATCGAACACTTATCGGAAATACGGCTCCCTGGAGAGTGAGCTGTCGTTTTTCCCACCCAATGAATTTATGAAATGTAACCAGAGCTGTGTGGTTGCGATCGGTAAGATTAAAGACATTTATAGCAATAACATTATCCTTACCGACAATACGAAGCTCCGTCTGAGCCGAAATTATGCCCAGGCAATTATCTTTGCTTTTCATGGCCAACGAAACACGCCCGATAAGGCAATGCACACAGATGCTGCCTTTCATGCCTTGCCCCGTCCAAACGCCACGCAGGAATAAGTTCTAGCCTGCAAGGCGGAGGAATGAAGCGTAGCCGTGGCTACGGCGATTGACGCCGCTATGTGCCAGTGACATATGTTCAAAGGGGACTGAAACAGAGTGTAGACCCACACAGTAAATGGAAATTTAGGCAAGCCATTCGCCAAATGATAAACACATCCCTGCACTATTTACTTTCCTATATAATACTTGCATCTCCCGAAAAATATCTCTTCCTATTATAATTAATTACATCCACTACATTTGTCGCCATTTTCATTTTAAATAGTTCTCTGCCTTTCAAGGAATCCTGCAGCCTTCCACTTCTGCTACGCTCCGTTTGGACGCCCTCTTCTCACACATCACCTATCCCATAAAATATAACCTTCCAAATTACGGCTCACAGCTCGTTTGGCCATTCTATAGTTAGGTACTGTCCAGAAATAACTTGCGGATCGTTCCTTAGCGTAGTATCTTATGAAATAATATGCTATGATATACACAGACTATATTTCATTTTAAAGGAGAAGAAAAAATGACAAGGACAATCGACACAATTATATTTGATTTGGATGGGACGTTATTGAATACTTTAACGGATTTAGCGAACAGTGTAAATTATGCCATGGAACGGCAGGGCTTTCCCGTACATTCTGAGGAGGCTGTGCGCCAGATGGTAGGAAACGGCATTTATGTCCTCATGGAACAGGCCGTACCCCGGGGACGGGAATGCCCTGCGTTTGACGCTTGCCTCAAGGATTTCCGGGAACACTACGAAGCCCATAAGAAGGACTTCACAAAACCTTTTCCAGGTGTGATGGAATTTCTGGAGAAGGCTGACAAGGCTGGATATAAGATGGCTGTCGTTTCCAATAAATTTGATTTGGCTGTTAAGGGGCTTTGCAGGGATTTTTTCTATCCCTATATCACCACCGCCATTGGGGAATCTTCCCAGATTGCCCGCAAGCCAGCGCCGGATACGGTATTTGCCGCTATGCAGAAGCTGCATTCTGCGCCGGAACATTGTGTGTATGTTGGAGATTCTGATGTGGATCTTGCGACTGCCAAAAATGCCGGTATTTCCTGCATCAGCGTAAGCTGGGGCTTCCGCAGCCGAGAATTTCTCCTGTCCCATGGGGCAAGCACAATTGCAGACAGCATGGAAAATTTATGGGAACTTTTAGCGGTATAATTCCTCATGCACCTGTACACATCAGATGATACTGGGCGGCAGATGGGAGCCCGCTTCTGGCAGGCAAAGAGGCGATTACCATTTCTTATGATGCCAAGCCGGAGAAAGGCGAAAAGAGCTGGACTTTTTTTGCCGCACCCAACAAAGATACTCAAAAATACAAGACGGAACATTATCTTGGGATGCTGCATACTTCTTCCAACTTACTGGTAGAGCGTTACAACAATACCACGGACAGGCCTGGCAATAATTTAGAGTCTGCCGCAAGCGGTGAATGGACCCATATTGACCTGCTTGTTTCTGAGAAGGACACAACTCTTTACATCAATGGCGAGAAGAAGCAGACCAAGGAAAGCACATACAAGCTCAGCGATATCCTGGGCGCCGGCGGCGGCATCCTCCAGATGGGGAAAGGCAACTGGGAATCTGGCGAGTACTTCGGCGGGTGGATTGACAACTACCGTATTTATGACGGCATCCTGTCGGAAGAGGCCATTGCGGCGCAATACCAGGAATTTGCCGACACCCTGGACGCAATAAAAAAAGAAGAGGAAGAGGAGGAAAACCGTCAGGAAGAAGAGGCCAAAAAGCAGGCTCTGCAGAAGGATTACGACGCCCTGACGATCCCCAATGCGAACGATGTGCGCGGGAACCTGGGCTTGGTTAAGACAGGAAGGTATGGCTCTTCCATTTCCTGGACTTCCAATAAAAAGGATGTAATTACGGATTCCGCGGATTCCGGACTCTATGACGGCGGCATCGTTACCCGCCCCAATGCAGGCAGCCCAGCGGTTGACGTGACCCTGACGGCCGTGCTGACTTCTGCGTACAACGGGGAAACGAAGACCAAGACGTTCAACGTTAAGGTGCAGCCCAAGGAAGCGAACCTGGACACCGATTACACGGGTGGCTATCTTTGGACAAACTTTGGCGCGGAGGGCGGCTATGAAAAGATTTTCTATGGTTACAGCGAAGATGGCCTGACCTGGAAGAAATTAAATAAGGTAGACGGCGTCTCCCAGCCAATCCTAGTCAATGATGCGGAAGGCAGCGACCTTGGCGTACGTGATCCTCATGTCATCCGTTCTGCGGAAGGGGACAGGTATTGGATTCTGGGAACCGACCTCCATGCAGAAGGCGGCGGCGCAGGCGGCAGCGGCTGGAACCAGTTAAGCGCCAGCCAGAACCTGGTGGTATGGGAATCCAGGGATCTGGTGAACTGGAGCGAGCCGCAGCTTGTCTATGCCGGCTTTGACCAGGCGGGCTGCGTCTGGGCGCCGGAGGCAATTTACGACGATACCACCGGGGACTATGTGGTGTACTGGTCTGCCAGGGATAAGTCCAAGGCAGGCACGAATGACAATGCGCTCCGCGTCTATGTCTGCCGCACCAGGGATTTCCATACGTTCTCTACGCCAAAGGTATGGCTGAGCGAAGATCCGACTCCGAATCCGAATCTAGATCCGGATGATGAAAAGGATCCGGAAGTCAACATTATTGACTCCACGATTGCCGTTGACAATGGCAAATTTTACCGTTTCTCCACGTCTGACTGGAATACAGTAATTGACGTAAGTGATACCCTGGATACCGAAGATGTGCTGGACGTCCGCAACAGTGAAACAGCGAGTACCCCCAACGGCTCCTGGACGCGCCTGGTGACCAGAGACGGCAGCGGCGCAGCCGGATTTAAGAAAACGGAAGGCTTTACCGTGTACAAGCTCCCGGATGGGCGCTGGTGCGCAATGGGCGATGACAGCGGCTATAAGGCCTTTTTGACAGACAGCCTGGCAACTGGGAAATTCACGGCTGCAGACGCTACCTTTGTTGATGGGCGTTTCCGTCACGGAACTGTTATGCGCCTTTCTAAGACAGAGGAAGCCCTTATTTTAGAAGCTTTCAAAGATCGGGTGTCTGATCCGGGCGAACAGGAAACGCCTGCGCAGGAGCCTGTCCTCACCTATGATTTTGAAAATGATTTGGACAAGAAAGAGATCACAGACACGGCTACCGGAAATGCTTCCAAGGACAATGGCAAGCTGTTTGGCAATGCCAAGGTAGTCTATGATGAAGCCCGAGGGAGCAATGTCCTAAAGCTGGATGGCTCCGATGGCGCTTATGCTGAGCTGCCCAAGGGATTTTTTGACAAGCGGAATACCATGACCATTACCATGGATGTGAAATCGGAACTTAGCAGCGGCAATTTCTTTACCTTTACTTATGGCAAGGACAGTACGGTCTATGATTTCCTGCGCATTCGCGGCACGGACGTGCGCAACGCCATTACCGTGGGCAGCTGGAATGCGGAACAGGAGGTAACAGGCAGCGGTGTTCCCACTGGCAGCTGGCAGAATGTGACGATTGTCATTGACGGCGCCAATATGAAACTTTATCTGGACGGCCTCCTGGTATCGGAAAACAAGGACACCAGTATCCTTACTTCCTCCATGGGTACAAACCTGCTGGCATATTTGGGTAAATCCATGTACAGTGGAGACGCTTATTTCAAGGGCAGCTTCGATAACTTCCAGGTCTACAACCGCGCATTGTCCTCCGAGGAAATTCTGGGAGATCGGATTAACACGCTTCCTCTATTGACAAATGCTACGGTAGGCACAATCCCGGAAGACCCCTCCAACACCATGGGTACCGACAGCCACACGGCCATCACTGCCCAGGTCGATGCGGAGAAAAAGGAAATTACCTCTTATGTGCGCAAAGGGACAGATCTCACTGCCGTCCCGGTATCCTTTAGCACTTTAGTGCCAGAGGCTGTTGTTTCCATTAATGGAGCCGCTTACACGGGCAGCCCCCTGAACTTAAGCAAGGATATCCAGGTTACGGTTTCCCTGCCGGAAAAACGTACCGAGACTTACATGCTCAAGAAGCCGAAGATTGCCTTAAACCCAGTGCTTCCAGGGCAGTATGCAGACCCGGATATTGATTACTTTAATGGCAAATACTGGATTTATCCTACTACAGACGGATTCCCTGGCTGGGGCGGCTCTGTGTTCCATGCCTGGTCTTCCGTCAATTTGGAGGACTGGACAGACGAAGGCATTATCCTTGACGTAGCGGAAAAAAATCCTGGCAACAATGACAAGGGCGTGGCCATCGCTGCCTCCCTGTGGTCTGACGGCAATGCCTGGGCGCCATCCATTGAAGAGAAGGATGGGAGATACTATTTCTACTACTGTGGCAACATCAACAGCTCCTACACTGGCATCTGCGGCAGCGGCAAAGCCATCGGCGTAGCTGAGGCAGACAACCCAGCAGGGCCTTATTATGCAAGCGAGCTGCCTATCGTATACCCGAAGATGATGAGCGACGCCAACATTGGCTGGAGCGGGCAGGTCATCGACCCCTCTATCTTTACCGATGACGATGGCACTTCCTACCTCTTCTTCGGCAACGGCGGCAACGGCACGGCGATGGTAGAACTGGAAGACGACATGATGACGGTAAAGCCCGGCACCTTAAAGCGTGTCAACGGCATGCGCGACTTCCGCGAGTCTGTGGTTGTCATTAAGCGGAACGGCCTGTACCACTTCACCTGGTCCTGCGACGACACGGGCAGCCCCAATTACCATGTTAACTACGGCACGGCTGAAAAGCTGGACGGCAACGTAGAATACAAATATACCCTGCTGCAGAAGGATGAGTCTGGCGATATGCTGGGAACGGCGCACCAGTCCCTGGTATACCACCCAGACACCGATAAATGCTATATTGCCTACCACAGGTTCTATACCCCTCTGGGCGTATACACCAGCGGCCTCGGGTACCACAGGGAAACCTGTATTGAAGAAGTGACGTTCGACCCAAAGACCGGGCTTATGAACCCCTTAAAGCCAACCATGGAAGGCGTATCCTTAAAGGCAGAACAGGAAGAACAGCAGAAAAAGGAAGACCAGAAGAAATTAGATGCTATCATTGCCAAGGCAGATTTCCGTTCTATCCTGCAGAATGGCACGATTAAGAAAGCCTGCAAACTGAACCTGCCGAATAAATTAGATGGCGCCTCTATTACCTGGAAATCCAGCAACACCGCTGTTATTTCCAATAGTGGCACGGTGAAACTACCGAAAAAAGACACCATAGTGACAATGACGGCTACCTTCACCTATGGCAAGGCCACAGGCAGCAAGAACTTCAAAGTTACAGTGAAGAAGGCAGCCAGCACGGTAGTACAGCCGACAAAGGTTACCTTAAATGTGAAGAAATCATCCATTACCCTGGGCAAGAAGGAGAAAGTTACCTTAAAGGCAACCGTTTCTCCGAGCAAGGCTTCCCAGAAGGTTACATGGAAATCCAGCAAGCCAAAAATCGTACTGGTATCCTCAAAGGGCATCCTTACGGCCAGAGCCACTGGATCGGCCAAGATTACGGCGACTGCTGCAAACGGCAAGAAGGCAACGATTACTGTGAAAGTGAAGAATGCACCGAAAAAGGTGAGTCTGAACGCAACCAAAAAAACACTGAAACGAAACAAGACCTTCCAAATCAAGGCATCCACTACCGGCAGTACGGCAAGCTACCAGTTCAAATATTCTTCCAGCAAGAAATCTGTGGCTACCGTATCCAGCACAGGCAAGGTAAAGGCCAAGAAGAAAGGGAAAGCAACCATTACGGTAAAGGCTTATAATGGGAAGAAAGCAACCCTAAAGATTACGGTAAAATAAAAAGAAGGCGTGGATTAAAGGCGCACAGAATATTTTTCTGAAAGTGCTGCTTCACAAAGGCAGGCATAGCGGTGGCCTCTACGTTCCACTTCGGTTCGTGCTAAACGTATGCCACTGGCACACAGCACCGCTAAGGCTTGCGGAGTAGCGCTATCAGGAAAATAGGCAAGCAAAACACAAGGTTATTTAGCGTAGATTATATTAGGCAGGTATTTCACTTGCACAGATCTTGAGAAACAAAATAAGCCGCAGATACAAAGCATATTAAAAATGCTTATCTGCGGCTTTCTCAATGAAATTAGAATGTTACGTAGATTTCTCGCTTTCGCTACAGGAAATGTAAAAAATTCGCTTAATTTTACAAAATCCTACAGATATTTCTTCAGCACATCTACCTTATCCGTTGCTTCCCATGGCAGGTCAAGGTCGTTTCTCCCAAAATGCCCATAAGCCGCTGTCTGTTTGTAAATTGGCCTCCGCAAATCCAGCATCTTAATAATCCCTGCCGGGCGCAGGTCAAAGTTTTCACGGATGATTTCTACCAACCTCTCATCCGGCAGCTTCCCGGTGCCAAAAGTATCTACCATAACGGAAGTCGGCTGTGCCACGCCAATGGCATAGGACAGCTGGATTTCACATTTATCCGCCAGCCCTGCTGCCACAATGTTCTTTGCCACATAGCGGGCTGCATAGGCTGCGGAACGGTCTACCTTGGTGCAGTCCTTTCCGGAAAAGGCTCCGCCGCCATGACGCGCATAGCCGCCATATGTATCCACAATAATCTTACGCCCAGTCAGGCCGGCATCCCCGTGGGGGCCGCCAATTACGAAACGTCCTGTGGGGTTGATGAAGAACTTCGTCTCCCCATCCACCATTTCCTGAGGCAGCACGGTATCAAAGACATATTTTCGGATGTCTTCATGAATCTGCTCCTGGGTTACCTCCGGGTCATGCTGAGTGGACAGCACCACGGCCTCTAAACGCTTCGGCTCACCCTTCTCGTCATACTCAACGGATACCTGCGTCTTGCCGTCCGGCCTTAGATACTTTAATGTCCCGTCTTTGCGCACTTTGGTCAGCTGCAGCGCCAGCTTATGCGCCAGGGAAATGGGATAGGGCATCAGTTCCTCTGTCTCATTGGTGGCATAGCCGAACATCATGCCCTGATCGCCGGCGCCAATTGCCTCCAGCTCCTCATCAGACATCCTGTTTTCCTTGGCTTCTAAGGCCTTGTCCACACCCATGGCAATATCGGCGGACTGCTGGTCAAGAGCCACCATCACCGCACAGGTATTCCCGTCAAACCCTGTGGCTGCGTCATTGTAACCAATCTCATTTACCGTGTCCCTGACAATCTGCGGGATATCAATCTTGGCTTTGCTGGTCACTTCGCCTGTCACCAGTACAAAGCCTGTGCAGGTAGCCGTCTCACACGCCACTCTGCTCATGGGATCTTGCTCCATCAGTGCATCCAAAATAGCATCTGATACTGCATCGCAGACTTTATCTGGATGCCCTTCTGTTACAGATTCTGATGTAAATAATCTTTTATCCATTTCCGCTTCCTCCTGTAAAATCTGAATTGTTTTAGAGAACCGGGCAGGGAAGTTTTCTCCCTACCCGCCGCGCGGGGTGCATACAGCAAAGCTATTGATTTCCATACGCACCCCTGTGCATAAAAAAATCCGCTTATACAACATAAGCGGACCTGACTTCTGTAAAGATTATCAAATCCTCTTATTGTTCGATTGCTCGCTCAGGTTGGCACCTTCCGTAGAGGGGTTGCCGTGGCTTCGCAGGTCCTATGTACCTCCACCACTCTGAATAAGAGAGATTCAGACAATATTGAATTTTCAAATCTTCCTGTATTACAATACTACCTTTCCCCTTTGCTGTCAAGCAGAACTTTGCAATATTACATGGAATATTTTTACTCCCCGCGCCGTATCCTTTCCTTGAACAATCTATTTCATTGTGTTACACTATATCGGAATAAAATATGAAAAGGGCTGCAGCCCTGCCTCTGCGCCTTACAGACACGGCTGCTAAAATCAAACTATCAGGAGTACGCTTATGACACATTTTTCACTTGCTTATACCGTTGGCGCGCTGCTTTACTGCCCTGCCAACAACACGACGATTGTAAATTCCATCACCCATGAAAAATTTGGCAAGCATTTTTCCCTGGCATTATGCCTTGAGGATACCATCCAGGATGGCCATGTGGAAGAGGCGGAACAAATCCTCATCCGCTCGCTCCAGGCTATCCACGCCTTCCGCGGGGAACGCCCCTTCTACCTTCCGAAAATTTTTATCCGCGTGCGGACGCCGCAGCAGATTAACGGCTTAATCAGCCGCCTAGGCGATGCCCAGGCGCTGCTTACGGGCTTTACCCTCCCCAAATTTTCCCTGGAAAATGCGGACGCCTACATTGAGGCTATTGAGGCTGCCAACGCCTGTTCTGCCGCCCCCGTCTACATGATGCCTATTTTGGAAAGCCCCACCATGGTCAGCCTGCAAGACCGCTACCGCATCCTATACGGCCTGAAGGAACGGCTGGATCCGGTTTCCGGGCATGTGCTGAACATCCGCGTTGGCGGCAATGACTTGTGCCATGTCTTTGGATTCCGCCGCCACAGTGATGAATCCATTTACAAAATCCGCCCGATTTCCAATATCCTCTCCGATATTGTCACTGTATTCGGCATGGACTATGTAATATCCGGGCCTGTGTGGGAATACTACAGCGGGGAGCATTGGGAACGCGGCCTTGCCAGAGAACTGAAGGACGACAGGCTATGCGGCTTTATCGGCAAGACAGTCATCCATCCCCGCCAGATAGAACTGGTCAACACGGCCTATAAGGTAACCCTAAAAGATTACAATGACGCCAAGGCCATTTTAGACTGGGACGCCTCATCTGCATCCCTCGTGGCAGGAAGTGTCGTTAAGGAACGCATGAATGAATATAAGACACATTCAAACTGGGCGCTGCGCACCCTTCTGCTGGCAGAGGCTTACGGCTTAAAAGCGTAAGCCCGTGCCATTCACTGTCCCTACTATGGCAGCCGATCTCAGGCTTTAGGCATCTGCCCAGCCTTTGGATGATGCCGCAGGCTTTTTAGGTATCTGCCAGCTTTTGGATGATGCCGCAGGCTTTGTAATGGCGCAGCGGATAGTATTCCACCGCTACGCCCTTCTCCCAGGCTAGCCTTACAATATGTGCCAGCGCAGGATCCCCCTGGCAGCGGCTGTCAATCAGCACCTTCCATGGCACACGGCGCAGAAGCACACGGGTTGTCTCCCCAATCCCAGGCTTCACCAAATTCAAATCCCCTATACCAAATTTCCTGGCAATCTCTTCTACTTCCTCTACCCCTGCCCCAACTTCTGCTGCCACGCTCTCAGAAATGGCTTCCTCTGACGCGTTCTTAGAAATAGATTCTGGCGCAAAGACAAATTCATCCTCAATCGCCCGGATAAAATCATAAGATACATCGGAATCTTTCAGCTCCCCATAATACACTGCACCATGGAAATCATCTTCGCCAATAATATCCCCCCGCAGGAACGTTCGGCTCACCAGGCCGGAGACTGTACAGTTCAGGCAAGAGCTGGGGATTAAAATATCTTCATGGGTTCCGCATAAATCTGTCACATTCGCCGGGTCTGCCACGACAGCAATTTCATCGGATACACCAGGATAGGCCGCCAGCTCTTTCTGCAGTTCCTTTAAGATGGCGCCCTTGCCAATCCAGCCATCCACAAAGAGCAGGTTCTGTGGCTGGTAACGGCGCAGCAGGAATTTCATCGCATTATGGTCAATGCCCCTCCCACGGATAATGGATATGGAATAATGCGCCGTCTCTATCTGGTATTTCTGCCGGAGATAGCGTTTCAGCAAAATACCAATCGGCGTGCCTGCCCTGGCCAGGGACACCAAAACCATGTCGCTGCCCATTTTCTGAACTACCTTGTCCGCCAATACCCCAATCGCCTGGGCTGTAGGCCTGGCATAATGCGCCAGCGCCTCCAAGTAAGCCTTATGGTAAGCCTCGCTGGGTACATATTCCATTGGCAGCATTTCACAGTAGTGCCTACCCGCCTGGATGAGCCGCTCCCGTTCCTCCGTGGCCTGCGGCCGCACCAGCCCAGTAATATCCTTCAGCAGAAAAATAACATCCTCTTCCCGATAAGAAGTTCTCAATCCTAACACCACCTCACGCAATAAATATTCTTATTTCCACAAGAATCCCCCTATCCTAACGCCACCTCACGTAATAAATATTCTCATTTCCACAGGAACGCAGGGCATTTTCCAGGGAAGCAAGCCCCGGCGGCTGCCTGCGCCCTCCGTCCCCTCCCTTATCCTGCGGTGCGTCCGTAATAATAAAAACCATGTCATAGCGCGCCAAATCATAGAGATACGTCTTGCGTCCCTCGTCATACAGGCTGGCCAGTCCAAACCTCTCATGCAGGGGATAATCCGGCTCTAGGCTGACCGCAATGGGGCTCCGTGTCGTGGCATGGTATTTTACCCTGTGACCAGACAGCTGAATCCCCCGCGCCACAAACAATGGCGGGTACATAAACTCCTCCGTCCCCAGGACAAGGATATCCTTCCCCCCGCCCTGCGGCACATACGGCTGTACCCCTTCCCAGAGCCGCTGGCAGGCATTTTGATAATCCCGGCCCGCCACAAGCCGCCTGGCGTCCAAGGCGCCCGGAATGTCTATTTCCTGGATCTGGCTTCTGTCCTTCTGTAGATATTCTGCCCTATGGTAACGCCCATCTCCTGCATATCCCCCTGCAATCTCTGCATAGCGGGAATGATCTGTCTTCACCAGATACAATGTGTCAATCCCCTCTGCCTGGTATCTTTCCTGAGACTCTGTATCCATTCCATTTAAAATAGAAGCCACAGAAAAACGGATCTGCTCTCCATAATGGCTCCTAATCAAACGGACAATATTTAAAATCGTATTACCGGTCGTCACCTCATCCTCCAGAAAGACCACCCGGCTTACCTTGCCGATGATCGGATCCAAATCATCTTTCACCAGCTTCTGTTCCGTCGCATGGCTGTGGGATTCGGAGAAATATAGGTACTCCACGCCTGGAATCTCCTCCCTGGTCGTCTGGATATAATATGCCCCAAGTTCCACAGCAACTGCCGCGCCAATGGCTGTAGCCGTCTCTGCAAAGCCTGCCAGCAGCAGCTGCTGCCCCGGATAGCGCTCTTTTACCTTCTCCCCCAAAGCTCGGAACATCTCCAGCGCCTGATCTGGCTCCACGGGGATGTGCTTTCCCTGCAGCCGGTTGACCACTAGATATGCCCGTTTTGTATTATTCTCCCTCTTAGCAATCGAAACCATCTCTTCCGTGTACATCCTGCACCTCCCCATCTGCAATTGAAGCAATCTCTCCCGTGTACATTTTACACCTTCCCTGTTAGCTATCAAAATCCCTCTTTCTTGCGCTGAATCCGTAATTCCCTTCGTTTCTGCGCAGCCTCCCACTCTGCCCGCTCCCCTTCTGTCTCCAGCACAATTGGCGGCACCGGCCTGGGCGTTCCCTGGGCGTCTACGGCCACCAGCGTAAGATAGGCTCGGTTAATGGGCTTGCGCACCCCCTGGAAATCCTCTACATACGTATCCACCCGTACCTCCATCGAAGTATTCCCTACATATGTCACCCTGGCCGCCAACACAATTAAGTCATTCTGGTAGGCGCCCCGGATAAAACGGAGATTGTCGACAGAAGCCGTAATAATGTTCCCATTGGAGTGCCTCATGCCAACCAGCCCGGCAATCTCATCGATCCATTCCATCAGCTGCCCGCCAAACAGACGCTCTGCGGCATTTAAATGCTCCGGGCGCACTTGATAGACATGCTCTATCATAGATTCCGCCGCTGTCTTGCCTTTTCTTTGTTCCATTCCAAATCCCTCTTTCCCGGAAATGCTATTGTTACGATTTGCCCTGCCATGCTTATTTTGGCCCTCGCAGGAATAAACTATGTTCCATTTTACCCTGTCTCCCCTGTATTTGCAAGTTTTATTTGATGATCCAAAAAACCGCCTATCCCATACAAGATAAGCGGTTTCCACCAAAAATATCCCTGCCATCTGCCCGGAAAGGCTTAAATTGCCTCAAATCTCCCATCCCCGCAGTAGGGCGCCAGCTCAATGCGCACAAACCAGCCCTGCTCATGGTCACAAACGGGGCAGTTCTGCGGCGCTTCCTTACCTTCATACACATAGCCGCAGTTTAAGCATATCCACTTCGTCTCCACCTTTGACACGAACAGCTGATTGCTCTCCAAAAGCCTTGCAAATGCCCCAAAACGGTCTCCGTGGAGCTTCTCAATCTCGGCAATCTTATGGAACTTCATCGCTGCCTTGCCAAAGCCTTCCTGCTGAGCCGTATCGCCAAAATGCTGATAGACGTCATCATGCTCTTCATATTCATTATGCTGGGCCATTTTCAGGAGATCCGTCATATTGGGGCTTAAATCCACGGGATATGTCCCGTCAATCTCAATGGTCTCGCCTGCCAGCTCTTTCAGCTGATTGTAAAAAACCTCCGCATGCTCTTTTTCCTGGTCTGCCGTAAAGCGGAAGATTTTCTCAATCACATAAAGACCCTGCTGGTGCGCCTGGCCAGCGGCAAAAGTGTAACGGTTCCTTGCCTGGCTCTCTCCTGCGAAGGCGCGCATCAAATTCTTCATTGTCTCGCTCTGCTTAAAATCAGTTGCCATATTCATTTCCTGCCTTTCTGCTCAAAGATTACTGTGCTTCACAGGCAGTATGCGCAAAAAGCAGAGACTTTATACGTTCCGATGCACGATTCCATTTGCCGAAACCCTATGCAACTTGATACAATTATTCAATCGCCAGCCTACAGGAACCGCGCATCCGCAGGGGACATTCGTACATACCGCTGCTGGAGCCGTTCTCTATGTAAGAAATCGGACATTTCCTACAATCGCCCGGCACAAAATCAGATGGAACCTCAAAATGGAGCACAGCCTTGCGCATCCCCGCTTCTGCCTCTTGGGTATTGATATTTTTCCAGCTCAGCACCTGGCCGCAGCCGCCGCATTGATCCATACCCTTTGATACCATCCGGTTACAGGTAGGGCAGGAATAGCACATTTCATTGATGGAAGCCCTTGTCTCCACTACCTCTGCCGGAAATTGCTTAATCAGCTGAACTCTAATATCATCACTATGCATGATCTTTCCCTCCTAATCCTAGATACCTGCGGCTACCAGAGCCGCCGTTACGCTTTATTATAGCATAATCCACACAAAAATGCACTAGAATCCGCACGAAATACCATTCCCTTTCACGCAGGATAAATTTTTAACCTGCAAAGCGGAGGAATGAGGTGAAGTTGCGGTAATTATTTGTTACTGTTCTGTATCTTAGCATATAGGTTATTCCCTTGGGAATCTATAATTACAATCACAGGGAAGTCCTTTACCTCCAGCCGGAGGATGGCTTCTGCGCCCAAATCCTCATAGCAGACCAGATCAGATTTGTGGATGCATTTCGAGAGCAGGGCGCCTGCTCCCCCCACTGCCGCAAAATATACTGCCCGATTGCGGACAATGGCGTCTATGACCTCCTGGGAGCGTTTTCCTTTCCCGATCATGGCTCTTTGTCCCATATCCAGCAGCTGGGGCGCATATTTATCCATACGGCTGGCCGTGGTGGGGCCTGCCGATCCAATCGGGCGGCCATCCCTTGCCGGGGAAGGACCCATATAATATATGGCGGCATCCTGTATGGGGATGGGAAGCCCCTCCCCGCGTTCCAGAGCCTCCGCCATCCGCTTGTGGGCAGCATCCCTTGCCACATAAATTGTGCCTGAAATATATACATAATCTCCCGCATGGAGGCTTTGGGCAATCTCCTCCGTAATGGGAGTTGTAAGATAGCGATCCATTTGATACAACACCGTCCTTTCCAAACACACTTTATAACTCACGCACCACATGGCGGTTCACATGGCAGCAAATATTAACTGCCACTGGAAGGCCAGCGATGTGGGTAGCGTATGTATTGATATTGACAGCAAAAGCCGTCGTGCTGCCGCCAAGGCCGCCGGGGCCAATGCCCAGGGCATTGATTTTGTCCAGCATCTCCTGTTCCAGTTCCCGGATATGGGGAAGCGGGGAAGATTCGTTGACGGGTCTGGCCAAAGCTTGTTTGGCAAGCAGCGCACACTTTTCAAAAGTTCCCCCAATACCAACGCCTACAACCATCGGCGGGCATGCATTCGGCCCCGCATCTCTGACAGCCGTTAAGATGGCGTCTTTTACACCTTCTATGCCATCCGCTGGCTTAAGCATGAAAATACGGCTCATATTCTCACTGCCAAAGCCCTTGGGGGCAAGCGTAAGGGTTACCTTATCCCCACCTGTAACTTGGTAATGGATAACAGCCGGCGTATTATCCCTCGTATTTTCCCGCAGCAGCGGGTCGCCGACCACGGATTTGCGCAGGAAGCCTTCCGTATAGCCCTGGCGCACCCCTTCCTGGATGGCGTCCTCCAGAGAGCCGCCCTCGAAATGGACGTCTTGCCCAATTTCAGCAAAAACAACTGCCATTCCAGTATCCTGGCAGATGGGAATCATTTCTTCACCGGCAATTTTAAGGTTTTCCTGAAGCTGGCCTAAAATTTTCTTCCCCAATGGCGCCTGTTCTGCCCTGGCTGCATCATCCAGCGCCGCTTTCATGTCGCTGGACAAGTAATAATTCGCTTCTATGCACATTTCCCTGATATTTCTTGTGACTTCTTCTACCGCAATTGTACGGATCATAACGCCTCCTTCCCGATGTATTGCCCCGATGATTTCACTGCCGGGGTAATATGTGCCAAAACACCAACGAAAACTCTTTTTCCTAATTATATTATTCATACGTATGATTTGCAATCTTTTTCTGAAAATCCAGCGCGGCCTTCCTGGCATGGTATTTCGAAAAATGGAATCCCCGGACCCCCATGTCCTCCGTGGCATCCAATACCTGCTGGCATTTCCATTCCAGCCGGCACCTGCGGCAGCCAGCATAATATACCTTTTTCTGTGCTTTATCCTCTGATTTGTAATAATCCCCATAGAAATTCCCCGCATCGCCAGAACCGCTCCCCTCCTCCGTCCTGTACTCCTGCAGCCAAGCGCCGCGTTCGTGGTTTTCATGCGGGAGGCGGCATTGGCACAGGGCAGGAACCGCATCCATGGACAGCCCCGTCAGATAGACGGTATCCTGGTAGCTGATGCCGTCCCCCAATTGTGCAATATTATAGGAAGCAACCAGCGCGTCTACCCGCCCAAAGGAAAATACCAGGTAAAACACGGTAACCACCGCCATACAGTAGCCAAACAGCTGGAAACTTTCCTCCCGGATCTCTAAGACCACCCCTGCCATCAGCACGGCCAGCATTGCCAGAAACCATAGCACCAGCACCCGCAGGAAACTCAGATGGTAGGTGGAGATATAGAGCAGCATCCGGTATGCACTGGACGCAATCATAATATAAGTGCAGCCTGAAAATACCAGCAGCAGGATTCTCAGAACCCTATGCCTTTGGAAAACCGCAAGGCAGAAGAGTACCAGCGCCAGATTGCAGATACATACAAACAGCAGCTGGAAAAATCCCTGGCGGGCATATTCCGCATACGTATACCCTTCTGGCAGTAAGCGACCGCCAGTAAACAGGAACAGCACCTGGATTCCGCAAAATAACAGATATACCACCGTAACCATAGACAGAAACGTAACCGCAATCATGGGGTTTCTCCTGCGGCTCTTCTGTTTCCATTCCGGCATGTTGCGCAGGCACAAAGCGGACAGGAAACAATAGCTCCCAAAAAAGCCCGCCAGCAGCAAGCCCGCCGCAAGAAATAAATTAGACGAGAACAAGGCCTGCCGCAGGAAATAATGGAACGCGCTTCCTATGGCCTTAGAAAAAATCTGGTCTGCGCTGCTCAAAAGTTCCACCAGAACCAGCACCATAGGCAGCCCAATCAGGATCCCCAGCAAAATATATTTCGCATTGCCGGATTTCTT
>Ga0137306_102223_pt1 | contig 16923 bp, 21 predicted proteins | sample Inofroosms_March_FD_97187 | JGI IMG/M metagenome (GOLD analysis project Ga0137306, IMG submission 97187) | Mouse cecal microbial communities from Vienna, Austria - N-Acetylneuraminic and N-Acetylglucosamine D2O microcosms_March | ecosystem: Host-associated > Mammals > Digestive system > Large...
TCCGCCGGGGCGGGCGGGTGTGCGATTTGGGCTGCGGCGCGGGGGCTCTGCCCCTGCTGCTGCTGGGCCGGGAGCCCTCCCTGTCGGTGACCGGCATTGAGCAAAACCCGGCGGACGCCCAGCTGGCCCGGCAGAATTTAAGGGAGAACGGCCTTGCCGGAGCCATTCACACCGGCGATTTGCGGCAGGTGCGGACCCTTCTGCCCGCCGGGGCCTTCGATTTGACCATCTCCAATCCCCCCTATTTTGCCCGGGGCTCCGGGACCTCCGGCGGTCCGGCCCGGATGGAGGAACACTGTACCCTCCTGGACGTGTGCGCGGCGGCGGCCTATCTGACCAAAAACGGCGGGCGCTTCGCCCTGGTCCACCGGCCGGAGCGGCTGTGCGATTTGCTGGAAGCCCTGCGGGCCTGCGGGCTGGAGCCCAAGCGGCTGCGGCTGGTCCAGCACCGCCCGGACGCCTCTCCCTTCGCCGTCCTGGCGGAGGCCGTGCGGCAGGGCCGTCCGGGGCTGGCGGTGGAGTGCCGCACCCTCCACCCGGCGCGGAGCTGAAAGCAACGCCTGCAAGCGGCCAATTTCCCGGCTGCCCGCAGGCGTTTTGCGGCATTCAAGCCCAGTTTTTGCACACGTCAATCCACCCGGCGGCGTTGGAGAGCGTATAGAGCTCTTCACAGCTCAGGCGCACGGCGGAGGCCGCGTTTCCGGCGGCGGGATAGACCGTCTCAAACCGCTGAAGGGACATGTCCAGATAGGTGGTCACATCCTCCCGCTGGATGCCGAAGGGACACACGCCCCCCACCGCGTGGCCGGTAAAGGCCTCCACCTGCTCCGGGGTGAGCATGGTGGCCTTGCAGTGGAAGAACTGCTTAAACTTGGAATTGTCAATCTTGGCGTCCCCGGCGCACACAATGAGGACACAGCCCTCTCCCACCCCGAAGGAGAGGGTTTTGGCGATGTGCGCCCCCTCGCACCCCACCGCCTGAGCGGCCAGCTCCACGGTGGCGCTGGAGACGGAAAATTCCAGAATGCGGTCCCCATAGCCCCGCTGGGTCAGGTAAGCCCGGCCCTGCTCGATGGACATGCTTACACTCCCTTCTTGGCCTCGGCCTTGGCCAGGAAGCGGTCCACAGTGATGATAAACCGCTCATGGACGCCCCCGCCGATGGGGCCTTTCTCGTCAAAGGCCTTCACCGACAGGGTGATTTTTTTGCCCTCCACAGCGGTGACCTCCGCCTCCGCCCAGACCTTCAGGCCAATGGGGGTGGCGGCGTCGTGGGTGACCTCCAGGCGGGTGCCCACGGTGCCCTGTCCCTCATCCAGGGCGGCCTGGATGGCGTTGACGGCGGCGTTCTCCATCAGCGCGATCATATAGGGGGTGCCAAAGACCGGCACCAGTCCGCTGCCCACGGCGGCGGCGGTGTTCTCCGGAGTGACCACGCACTCCTCCCGGCCCTTCATTCCAACAGTGATTGACATAGTATTTGGCTCCTTTCGTGGATGTTGTTTTGTATTTTACACCCATTTCCGCCAGAAGGCAAGCCCAAACCGCGTCCCCTTCCGTCTTCCAACAGTCCAGCCGCTCCCTCTTGCATTTTCGACCGTTTTCCGCTATAATGCCCCCAAGGAAAGGAGGCTATACCCATGGCCACAGAAACACAGGAAAAACCCCGCAAGCGCCTGCGACACAAGATTTTACTGCTGTTTATCCTCATCCTCGCCCTGGCGGCGGCGTTCTTCTTCGGCGCCGTCCTGTCCCGCCAGGAGGCCCAGCCCAAAATTACCACCGACCTCATCGGCCAGCAGCTGGCCGGCGTGCAGGAACTGAGCACCGTAGAGTACTTTTACACCAACATGGGCCGCTTTGAAAACCAGCTTGATTTCTACGGCTGGGCGGTGCCTCTGACCCGGAAGAGCTTCATCGTCTCCTATGACGGCACCATCAAGGCGGGCATCAACCTGGCGGACATCGACCTTCAAGTCAGCGGGACCACCGTGACCGTCACCCTCCCCCCGGCGGAGATTCTCGCCCACGAGATTCCCGAGGACAGCATTGAAGTGTTTGACGAAACGCACAACATTTTTAACCCCATTCAAATCAGCGACTACACCGGCTTCACCCGGGACCAGAAGGAAGAGGTGGAGACGAAAGCGGTAGAAAACGGCCTCCTGGAGGAAGCCGCCCGGCGCGCGCAGGCGGTGGTAAAGAGCCTGCTCTCCCAAATTCCGGGGATGGACGAGTATACTTTGACAATCAAGTAACTGCCAGAGGGGCCGTCTGACTGGGGACGGCCCCTTTTCCGCACCTCGCCCCGGCCCTAAAAGTCAAGAGAAATTTGCAAAAGACAAGAAAGAATAGCACCTTGCATAAGTGAGGCGGGCATATTTTATGCGTTTTCACAACAAAATGACATGACAAGCCAGCCGGATGGGTCAATCCCATTCGGCTGGTACGCTTATATAGGACCGGGGCGTTACGCCGCCTGGAGCTCCTGGTCAAAGAGCATGGTGGCGGACTTCCAGCCCAGTATCTTGCGGGGGTAGTTGTTGACCCACCGCTCCGCTGCCATCACCTCCTCCTTTGTGACCTCATCAAAGTTGGTGCCTTTGGGGAAAAACCGTCTAATCAGCCGGTTCATGTTCTCATTGCTGCCCCGCTCATAGGCGCTGTACGGGTGGCAGAAAAACACAATAGTCCGCTTGCCCTTGCGCCGGTGGGACATCTCTATGCCCTCGAAGTCTTGAAACTCACAGCCGTTGTCAACGGTGATGCTCTTAAAAAGTTTATAGAACAGTTTACCAAAGCGCCGCTCCAGGCTATTGATGGCCTTGACCACGCTGGCCGCCGTGTGGTCCTCCACCAGCAGGACAATCCCCATGCGGGTCCTCCGCTCTGTCAGCACCAGGAGGGCTTGCTTGGAGCCCTTGCACCCCATAACGCTGTCCATCTCCCAGTGCCCAAAACTGCCCCGGCTCTTGACCTCCTCCGGGCGCTTTTCGATGCTCTGGCCACGGGGAGCCCTGGCCGCCTCCTTTTTGCTCTTGGCGGCGTAGTGGCGGCGGCCTTTGTCATGCAGGTGCTCCGGGGTCAGAAAGAGGAACACGTCCCCACGGTAGATGTAATTATAGACCGTATTCTCACAGATTTCCGTGTCAAAATGCTCTCCGTTGTTTCGGATTTCCGCAAGGGCGGCACCAGGGGCAAAGCCTTGGACCATGATGAGCTCCTCCAGCCGTTGGACCAGGGCGTGGTCATGGCCGATTTTGAGCTCCTTGCCCTTTTCCTTGAGGAAAGCCTTGTATTTGCGGTGTGCCACGTCCGCACAATAGACCTCAACGTCAATGAGGTCCGTGGTGCGCTGGACGCACAGGCCCCGGCCTATTTCATAGTAGATAGACCGTTCACACTTGCCCAGGGCCTCCGCAATAGCGGGCTTTGAAAAGCCTTTTCTCAGCATCCGCTCCAGGGTCTGCCGGTCATTGAGTGTGAAATGGGTGGCTCCTTTGTGGTTCATTTATAGCACCTCCAGAAAATAAGAAAAGCGGGGCTGTTCACCCCGCTTGCTCTGCTGTGTATAGCCTCAATAGCTCCGTTGTTTCTCCGTCTGGCAGGATGTCCTCTAAAGAACACTGGAGCGCCCTGCACAGCTTGAGCAGCGTGGCCAGCTTGGCACCACTCAGGTCCCTCACGCCTTGCTCATAGTGCTGGAGCATTTGGAGGTTGATGCCAGCGGCCTTGGCTAATTGTGACTGTGACAGGTCATGTGCAAGGCGGGCTGTTTTTAGTCTGCTGTCCACAGGTGCGGCCTCCTTTGATGTTTATAAACGAATTATATACCAAAAGGTATATAATGTCAAGATAGAAAAAAGCCCGTGCAAAAAGAAATTTTGCCGGGCAATTTTTTAATCCTTTGTGGCCCTCAGCCGGTCCGCAAGCATGGCAAGTGTTGCAACGTCCCGCTCATCCAGGCCGGACACGTTAATGCTGGCCAACGGCTCCAGGCCCAGAAGATAGTCTGTAGACACGGAAAAGGTCTTTGCCAGCTCCACGATGCTGGCCGGGGACGGGATGGAAAGTCCTTGCTCCCAGGAGTTCACGCCGTTGCGGGTGATACCCATACGGCGGGCAAGCTCCGCTTGTGTCCAGCCCCGTGCCTCTCTTAACGCCTTTATTTTCTCCGCAATCATCCGCAGCGCCTCCTTTCAAAGTAATTATACTTTGCATGGCCGTCAAGTCATTATCAAATAGGCTCTGTTGCTTGACAGCACGGCAGAGGCCAGATATAATGGGGTTTGTAAAGGTCAAGAAAGACCGAAAACAGAATTTTTGAGGAGGTAGAGAGGGATGCCAAATAATGAGCCCAAAAAGCGCCGGGGGTGCCTCATCCCGCTGGCCATCTTTGCCGTTGTCCTCATTGCTATCATCGGCGGGATAGCGGCAGGGGTCAGCGGCACGGCAGGGCAAAAGCCCAAAAGCCTGCTGGCGGAAACAATAGGGCTGACAGAACAGCAGGAGCGGGATTTGCTTGAGGTGTTTGACGCTTGCGGCGTTCTGGAGGTCAAAGAGGTCACCCAGTTCAAAGAGGGGGAAAGCCAAACCTCCTACCATGTCAGGGACGTGGAAACGGACCACTACCGGGGCATGGACGGGACCATCGTGGTGTGGCTGGACAACGGTACAAAGGCCGTTGAGGCCATTTACTTTGATGACCAGGACATCTATGTGGACGGGGCCGTGGTGGCCCAGGTGCCCAGCTTTTATGTGTCCTCTGCCCAGTGTGATGAGTACCGGGTCAGCGTCCAGCTCTTGGTCAAGGAGTGCCTGAGCCACCCGGACAGTGCCCAGTTTGGCAGCGCATCCAAGTGGGCCTTTGGGGTCAATGAGGACGGCTATGATGTGATACAATCCAGCGTAACAGCCCAAAACGCCATGGGCGTGGAAAGTACGGAAAAATTCCAGGTCTTGATTGATAGGAGCACCGGGGAGCCGGTATCTTTGAACATAGGCGGCACGGAATACATCCAGCAGTAAAAACATAAAAAGCCGGAGAGGCCAGCAGGCCCCTCCGGCTTTTTTCCATTGGAAAAAACACCCCCGGTCACGGTGCCGGGGGTATCTTTACCCCTCCCGGCCTTGACGGCCCTTGTGGGGGCCTTTACGGGCCAAATAGAGGCATTTCCCGCCGGGGGCTTTACGCCTTTTTCTTTTCAAGCTGCATGATGGCCTCTTTGAGCTTATCAAAGCCAAACATGGCGGCGTAGGCCACCATAAAGCCCACCACAACGGCGGCCACCACCATGTACCATACCACGGCCAGGCCCTTGACCTGGGACCAGGCGAAGAACGCCGCCAGGGTCAGGCCCATGGCCACGATGACGGCCAGGATGTTGGTGGGGAGCCGGTCCCAGGTGAGCTTTTTGAGGACCTGGACGATGATGTTAGTGAGCACCACCAGGACGCCCACGATGCTGAGAATGACGGACCAGTCGAAAATGCTTTCCATAACTTTTTACCTCCCGGTTATTTTACCCCACAAGGGTGAGGTCCTTGATGTTGACGGCGGCGGTGACCGCCTTGCCCTGGCCGATGACGGCCCGGTCCCCGGACAGCTCCAGCACCGTGTAGGTGTTGGCGTAGACGAAAGAGGCCAGGCCCCCGCCGGTGTAGGTCTTGGCTCCGGCCTTGACCTTGACAGTGGAGCCCTTGGCGATGGCGGCGGAGGCCTCCACGGCGATGTCAGCGGCGTCCACCCAGCCGTAGACGGTGGAGCCACCGCCCTTGACGGCGATGAGATGATAGGGGTGCTTGCCATTAAAGGCCTGAGTGACCTTGGCCTTGCCGGGCTTGCAGGGGGAGCTCTTGGTGGCGTTGGCGCTGTAATAATGAGCGGAGCCGGTAAACTCCACGATGTCACCCACCTTGGGGCCGTTGGCCGGGGGCTTGACGGTTCCAGGAGTGCCGGTAGAGGCCACCGGGGGCTTGACAGCGGAGCCGTACCCGTTAAACTTCCGGGCATCAATCCACCAATAATAAGACACCTGGCTCTTAAAGGTCTTGAGGTCCCCGTTGAGGCGGGCATCTTTCGTGCTGGCGGGGTCATTGATGCGGACCTTGCCGTCCTCCCACCAAAGGACCACGAAGTGGCCCCCGGTAGTCCACAGGCCCGGACCCATAAGGGCAATAAAATAATAGCCCTGTTTGAGCATTTCAAAGACCTTTTTGTGATTGGCGTGGTCAGGCTTGCCATAGGTCTTGGTCCAGTTCAGCATATCACAGTCAATGCCAAACTCCGCAAACTGGGGCTTGAAATAACCGTAATAGGTGCCGTTGCCCAGGGCCTTGTAACCGTGGGCCATGCTCCAGTTGCAGGCGTCCTCTGGGGTGTACTTCTTGCCGGTCATGGTTTCGATAATCATGGCCGCCGCCGTAGGACCACAGCCGGAGCCGCCGATGGTGGCACTTTCGCCCTTGACCCGGTAGGGCTTGGATTTCCAGCGGGGGTCAGTCTGGAGGTAGGAAACGGGTTTCTTGTTCATGACGTGATTTCCTCCTTTAGTCTTTCAGCACGATTTCAGCCGCACGGAGGGCGATGTCCGCCCCATACTTGTCCGCAAAGCGGTTGAGAAAGCGCTGGGCATATTTAGCCCGGTTTTCGTTCTTGGACTTCCACAGGTAAAAGCCGCCCCAGGTTCCGTCTGTCACCAGGGAGGTGCCCGCAAGGACGGCAATGGCGGTAACATCCCACCCCCGGAGGGTCCCGGCCACGGTGATGGCGCACAGGACCACGGAGATGAAGATGTGTAGCACCAGCATTTTCTTGGAAAACTCCATCCAATGCCGCCCTCCTCAGTAAAGCGCCTGGACGCTTTGCTCCGTCAAAAATTCCTTGTGTTCATGCTTGACCTTGCGGGCATATTCCAGGGCGGCGTGCATATCACCGTTACAGTGTGCGTCCGGGATGCGCTGGACGGCCTCCGCCGTAGCCTCCCCCAGAGCGATGGCGGCCCCCACCCCTTTGATGATAAGCACCTCATTTTTCTCACGGGCACGCTCCCGCTCCTCCTGGGCTTTGTCCCGCTTTGTGATGCGCTGCTGGAGCAGCCAAAAACAAAAGGCAGTAATGGCGGTGGGGAGGCCCAGCAGCGTGACCAGGCCCCCGACAGAAAGCTCAATGACCATGATGTCCCCCTCCTTATTCGGTGACCTCATCCCAGCCATAGACGCCGGGCTCCCAGACGTTGCCGTCCACGGTAGAGGTCCAATGCTTGCCTTTGTGGTTCACCTTAGCCCCGGCGCTGTATGCGTCATGGGCCCCCAGGGGTTGGCTCCAGGCGGGCCACTCCTCCGCCGGGTCAGAGGTCACCGCCCAGAGGGAGGCGGCCTTGTCCGGCTCCCACCCCTCCTGGGACGTGTGCTCCTGGACACAGCGGTAAAGGGTGCCGCCATACCGGCGGAGGTTGCCCACGGCGTAGTTGACGCCGGGCACCCACTCCGCAAAGAGGGTGGACTGTTCGGCAGCGGTCACGGCGTCAATCTGGCCGTTTTCCGCCAGCACCACAAAGGCGATGGCGGCGGCGTCCTCCCGCTGCTTGGCGTAGAGCTTGGCCTCATTGATGGCCTTGAGGCTATTCTGGGTGTATTCAACGCTCATTCAAAGGCACCTCCGATGCTGGAAATATAGCCGCCGGTGTCACTGCCCCCCCGGCTCACGTCCAGCTTGAAGTTGAACGCAAAGCCATTTGCGGCGGTCTTGTTCTCAAAGACATGGTTGGCTCCGCTCTTGATGTCCGCCGTGGCGTCCTCCCACACGGGGGCGGCGTCCTTGGCGTTGTTGGTGACCAGGACCTGGAGCACGGCGTCAACGGGCAGAGCGCCCACGATGTTGAGGACCATGACGGTGATGGCGTCATCGGCGTCCAGGGGCTCCGCCAGGGTGATGCTGGCGCTGATGACCTTTTTGGTAAAGGTCACAGTGTAGGGGGCGCTGTCCGCCTTGCCGTCATTGGCCACCACCTTGAGGGTGTGGGCCCCGTTGAGGATTTTCTGATAGTTGGCGGCGGTGACGGCCTGGAACGTGTTGGACTGGCCCAGGGTGGCCGTATAGGACCGCTGGAGCACGTTGTCCAGATACTCCTTGACCGTCACGGTGTCCCCGTCCGCATCGGTCACCTTGTAGGTCAGGGCAAAGCCCTCATTTTTGGTGCCCAGGTCCGTGCCGGAGGCCGTGTCACTGGTGATGACGGGATAGGCGTTATTGTCCACCGTGCGGGTGTCGCTGGTGACATAGGCGCTGGTGGCGTTCAGCGTGTCATAGGCCCGGACACGGTAGGCCACCGTATTCCACCCGGCGGTGATGGTGTCCGTAAAGGTCAGGGCGGAGCCCTTGTAGACCTGGGACCATGCGCCGCCGTTGACGCTCCGCTCCAGCTCATAGCCGCTGAGGTTGTCATCGCTGTCCGTGGCACGGGTCCAGGAGATGGGCAGGGTGGCCCCGCCCCGGACGGCGGCGGGCACCGTGATGGAGCCGGGGGCGGAGGGGGCCCGGTTGTTGACCACCGTGACATTGCTGCCGGTTTTCCAGCCGGAGTTAAGGCCCTCTGTGTCATAGGCCTTGACCCGGAACATGACGGAGGCGGTGCCAAAGGCCACGTTGTTGGTGGTGCTCCGGGCGCTGCCCTGGTAGACCTGGGCCCAGGTGGTGCCGCCGTTGGTGCTCCGCTCCACGACATAGCCCGCAAGGTTGCCCTCAGCGTCCGTGGACGCTCCCCAGCTCACGGTGATGTCCGTGCCGCCGTTGATGCTGGTGGGATAGCTGATACTGGAGGGGGTGCCGGGGGCGGTGTTGACGGACACAGAGCCGTCATCGCTGACATAGAGGGAGGAGGGGAGAGTGAAAGCGGGGCGGGACCCGTAGGTGTTGGAGCAGCTGTAGCTGTTGAGGTAGCCGCCAGAGTTCAAGAGCCAGGCGATGATGGTGTCGTTCGTGTACGGGGAACGGGTCCACTGAGGATATGCGGAGCCATTCAGCTTTGCGATTTTCAGCAGATTGAGGACCGTGCTGGACAGCGCCGTGCCCTCAGCGTTCATGTAGGTGTGGGACTGGCCCAGCTCCGTGGCGGACAGCAGGAACACGGACCGCTGCAAGGTGGTCTTGCTGTTGTTCCCGTTGCCGGGAGTGTAGTAGATTTTGGTGGTGCCCATCGCCGTGCGGATGTTGGCGTCCAGCAGGTTCTTGTAGGTGCCGTTGAGCCAGGTGTCAATGGCGCTGCTGGCGTAGGCGTTGATGTTGGAGCTGTGCCACTGGCGCTGGTCATAACAGTCCTTGCGGACCACCAGCACCCGCCCGGCTCCGTTCAGCCCGCTTTCATAGTTCTGCTTGGCAATGTAGAAGTCTACCAGCACACCGTTTTCCTTGAGCTTGATGATGCTGCCCTCTGCTTTGCTGCCAAGAGTGACAGTTGCCATTTAGATGTCCTCCTTTTTCATTTCAAACTAAGGTTTTGTTAGGTTTTGTAGGGTCACGAAAACATGAGTTTTCTTGAGTAGCCGGGCCGGGGTGGAGCATACCAGCCCCGGCCCTGTTTTGGGGAAAGCGTTATTTTTCGTTATGCGTAAAGAACCTCAAATATGAAGTTTTATAAAGTCTTTCTCATACGTGCACCCCCTCAGCGGCGATGACCAGGGCCTCAGTAAAGCCGTCTGTGAGCTCACGGATAACCCCGTCAATATCTGTGGTGCCCTCAATTTTGTTGGTCATCCCGGTGAGGTCAATCTTGACCTCTGCCGTAGTAAAGCGGTTGATAGCGTCCCGCTCCGCAATGTCCCGCAGGTATTCTAGCTCCTCACCGCTGATTTCCAGGGATTTGGCCATACTGCCGGTGTTACCCGCAATATCGGACACATCACCGCCCAAGCCGTCCATGGCAAAGCTGTCCGTGCCGGGAGGATATGCCCCGCCATACTTTTCCATGAGGTCATCCATGCTGCCGGGGGTGTAACCCATGCTGTCAAAAAATCCGCCCACCTTGTCCGCTATGCCATCGCCCCAGGCCGCTCCCGCTTGGAAAGCGTCCGCCGCCCAGTTATCGGACCAGGCGCTCCCCCATGCGTCCCCGATGCTCTCATATTCCTTGACGCTGCCATAGGCCTCGGCGGATTTGGCGGCAAACTCATCCGCCTGGGCGCTGATGCCGGAATAGTCGAACTCTACAAAGGGCAGCTTATTGAGGGCCGCACAGATACCCTCCACCACCGTCAAGGCGGTGGACAAGAGGCCATACCACCAGCCCTGCACATTGGCAATGGTGTTGTGGAAAGCTGTGCCGATATTGGAGCAAGCGGCAAAGACAACGGCCACAGCGCCGGATATGACGTTGTAAAGGAATTGTCCCGCCACGCTAAGCACGCCCATAAATGTACCGAAAACAGTGGTGCTTTTCGCCCCGAAAATGTCCAGGTATCGGATGATGCCCACCACGGCGGCAATGAGAGCAATAACGCCAATTACCACCCACGTGACGGGACAGGCCAGCAGAGCGGCGTTGAGCCCGATTTGTGCGCCCGTGGCGGTGTTTGTTGCTGCTGCCTCCGTGAGTGAGGCCCCGGCCTTTATAGCGGAGTGGGCGGCGGCCACGGTTTTCAAGCCGTTGGAAACTGCCTCCAGGGCATTGTGGACCATCTGGGCCCCGTTGACCGCCAGCAGCACAGCGCCATAGGCCCCCAGTGCCGCAACGATGCCCCAGACAATGGGCTCTATCCAGCTCCAGTTTTCGGACACGGCGGTGCCAAACGCCACAGCGCCGCCCACCAAATTGGTGAGCAATGTGATGCCAAAGCCCAGCACCGTGGCCAGGCCCATAGCGGCGGCGTTGATTTGCGGGAGGTTGTTCTGGACGGTCTGCACAAGGTCCAGCACCGCCGGATAGATACCAGCCCCCACATTCTCCTGGATGTCCCCCAAGGCGTTGTTGAGCTGAGTGATGAGCCCCGTGGGCGTACCGCTCATGGCCTCATACATCCCGGACCAGCCCTCATCAATGACACCTTGGATGACGGCGGCGGCCTGCATATCAGAGCTCAAGTTGAGGTATTCAGCGCCCAGCGCTGCAATGATTTGTTGCTCTGTTGCGGTGCCATCAATGATGGCCTTTTGGGCCTCTGTAAACTCAAAGCCCCGGTCTTTCATGGCGTCATAGGAGCCGGACATAATCTTGCCCAGATTGGTGGCATAGTCCACCATAGCGGATGCGTCCACCGCCTGTCCGTTGGACATACCGGCGGCGTAGTTGGTGAGAGTGTCCATCATGCTGAGTATGGCCTCAGTATCGGAGAAATAGGTGGCCAGCTCCGCCGCCCCCGCAATCATCGCCTCATCCCCGAACATCCCCCGGCTTTGGATGCCTGCCGCCTTTTGGGTGATGGCGTCATAGGCGCTCATGGCGTTGGAGGTGTCCACCTGGAGCTCCAGCGGATTGCCGGTGATACCGGCGGCGAAAGCGCCATAATTGCCCTCCGCCTCAGCGGTGTTGAGTGTCAGGGTGCTCTCCAGAGCCGTGCCCGTGATAGTGTCCGCCATATCGCCGTAAACGTCCGTAGCACCCATATTGTCCAGCACCGTGCGGAGCTGCACCTGGGCCCCAATTTGGGTGTCAGCGGCCTCCATGGAGCTGGTAGCAAAGCCCTTGAGGGCGGATATGCTCATGTAGGTGGCGGCAAGGGAGGCGGCCTTGCTCAACAGCCCATCCATGGCGGATGCGCCCTGATTGACGCCGTTGTTCAGTCGCTCCTCCTGTTCCGCCGCCTGCCGGAAATATTCCTCCATGGCCTTGACCTCCGCCCCGGCCTCCGCCAGCCCTGCCCGTGCCGCCTCAATGTTGGCCACGTCAAGGGCGGAGCCGGAGGCACGCTGGACCTGCTCAAAGGCGTCCAAGGTGGTATTGAGGCCGTTGACGATTTTAGACAACACCCGGCTCATGCCATCGTCCAGGGCCATTTGAGATTTGATTGTGGCCATTAACGCACACCTCTTTTCGCCTTTTCCCGCCGCTCCAGCTCCGCCTCCAGGCACAGCCCATATAAATCCTCATAGGGGGTCTTGGCTTTCTTATTTGCCAGCTTGGCCCGTTCCCGGTTGAGCCGGTGGAGCGGGAGGCGGATGACTTTCCGCACAATGCTTTTCAAAAGCTCATAGCCGGGGAGGTCCTTGTTAAGCAGGAACACCCCGCCGTCCGTAATGCGGCAAGCCTCTGTATAGGCCGGTTGGTCCGGGTCCGGGGTGTATTCGATTTCCGGGATAAAGGGGATGTGTGAGAACTTGACAGCGGCCAGCTTGCCGGGGATAATGACCTCAATATTTCTGTTCAGCTCAGACATTGAAAGCCCCCCTTAACAGCTTTTTCAGCTTGTCCTCAATGATGGCCGGAGCCCGTCCCCTTAGCTGCTGCTCCGATATGGTGAGGAAGTATTTTCCCTCTTTCCAGCCGCCACCGGGTGTGCGGTGGCCGAACTCCACATAGCTGGCATAATGGACGGGGTTTATGACCTCCACAACGTAAGTGCCGCCCTGCTTTTTGATGGGCAGGGCTTGGGCATAGGCCTTGGCGTTGTTGCTGCCGCCACGGCTGGCGGCCTCCTGCTCCGTCCGGGCCGTCCAGCCCCGGCGCAGGGTGCCGCCTTTTTTGCCGCTGGCCTTGGGGTATTTCCCCACAGGCGTGGCCGGTATCACCAGGGACAGCAGACGGGCGGCCAGCTCCTTGGACGTGTCCCGGCAAAATTTATCCAGGTCAGCGCTTTGGAGCTTGGCCAGGTTGTCCCGGAGCTTGATGAGCTGCCGGTATTCACAGCGTCCCCACTTCATCACAGCCACACAAAACCGGCGTCAGTATCGGCGGGGCTCACAGAGCCGATTTGGTGGCGGGCCTGGTAGAGCTGCCCGTACTTAAAGCTGGCGCTGTCATAGACAAAGGCCTTGTCGCTGCCCAGGGTCTCAATGAGCCCCGCCAGCTCCACGATGCGCTCCTCGGCGGCCACCTCATCATAGCTGTCCAGGCCATAGCCGCCATAGGCGGGGAACCCACCAATGTCACAGGCGGAATTGTGCTCTTTCTTGCGGATGAAAAGCCGTTCGGCCAGCATCTCCGCCTCCCCAAACAGGGCGGTATAGGTGTCCGCCTTGTCCAGCACAGCGCCCAACGCCGTGGGGAAAGTGGAGCGGGTCATATACTCGTTTTCCAGGTGCATCTGCTGGAGCACCGCCCGCTCAAAAAGGTGCATCTGCTCCCAGTCGTTGAAAAACGGCTTGAGGATGGCAAAGGCGGCCTGGTCCGTCAGGCTGTCCCCCTCCAGAGAGAGGAAAGCCAAGGCGTTGCTGATCTGCTGCTGGTAGTCCGCCGGTTTGGTGAACGTCCGCACAGCCTCCGGCATGGCGGCCAGCTTGGCCTCGGAGATGTGCTTTTTCACCTCGACGTTATACATCTTGTCTAGGTCATTGGCCTGGAGCACCATGCCGTTGATTTGCTCCTGCAAGGCTTTGGCGGCCATCTCCGGGCTATGGCGTTTCAGCAGCCCTGTGGCAATGGCGGGGTCCGTCACCAGCTCCGTGGTTTCTTTCAGCAGTTTCTCATTGATGAGCCGATGCCGCTTGACAGCGTTCTCGATGTTTTCCTTGATCTTGATTTCCATGGTTAAAATCTCCTTTTCGTGTATTATTTAAGCCAAAAGACTCAGGCACGGCCCGCCCGTGAGCGCTTTACCACCCCCGCCAGTATGGGCAAAGGGGAGCTCAACAGCTCTGAGCGGGTCGTGCCTGGGTCCTGGGGTGCTTTCGGTCAGGAGGGCCCCGGTGAAAAGAGATAAAAGCCCAGGGCCCTCCCGGCCTATTGAAAAAAGGAGGCTCACAGGGCAATACCACCGCCCAGCGGCGGGTGACAGATGCCGCCCGCCTAAAATCTAATATTAGTGGGTGCCACACAAGCAAAAAAGCGGGAGAGCCGTCAAGCTCTCCCGCCGTGTGTAGCCTTTAATTCCATTCATCCCGGTCTTTTAACTTCATGCCTAGTAGGGGCTCCAATGATACCAAAACGGGGTAAACCCCCACAGGGATGCAGGTAAAGCCCTTGTCACTGGAACGTTTGGCACTTTGCAGCAGAGCACCTTTGATGGTGGCGAACACATAGCGCCGCATGGATTCAGCGTCTTGCGGGTCCTCTGCCCGGTTGATAGCCTCCAGCACCGCAAGGGTGGCATCCTGGCGGGCGTCCTCCTGGTCCGTGCTGGATGCGTACATCAGCCGCCGCATACCATACACGGCCTTGTGGATGTCCTCCAGATAGCCCATCAAAAGAGCGTTCCGCTCCTCCACAGTCAGGCCGTTCTTGATACTGGGAAAGCCCAGCTCCTCCGGGGTACACCCGTAAAACTCCGCAAGGGCCTCTATGGCCTTTTTGGACGGTGTGCCCCTGCCGCTCTCCCAGTCGGTGATGGTGTGCCTGTTCAAGCCCAGCGCCGCCGCCAGGGCCTTGACGGACAGGCCAGCGGCAAGGCGCTTTTCCCGCAGCTTGCCGGGGTCCGTGCCCATACGGGCCTTCTGGAACGTCCGCCGCCCGTGGGGGAGGTCATCCGGCATGGGCGGGACCTCCAGCCCGCGCTCCCGGAAGAACGCAGCCAGACGGGTCCAGACCTCGGCGCTGGGCCGCCTCTCCTCACGCTCCCAGGCGTTCACACTGGACGGGCTCACGCCGCCCACAGCCGCCGCCAACTTTGCTTGTGACAGCCCCAAAGCCTCCCGGTTTTTCTTTATCCAGTTTTCCATAGTATTCCTTTCCGCACCCTGCCGCCCGGTGCAAAAAGGGCGCAAGGGTGCCTGTGATTGACTGTCCTGGTTTTACTTCCCGCCGCTCAGAGGTTGCCGCCTCTGGGCGGTGGTTTGGTTGTTCATCTGCTGTTCATCCCTCACTTTCCGGGCCTCCGTCTGGGTCATGTCCTCCGGGCGCTTGCCCAGGGCATCTATCCAGACCTCAGCAGCGCACACCCGGTGGCGCTCCGTGGTGGGCGGGAGGTCACCCTGGGCCACTCCAGGCCAGGAGGTTGCCGCCTCTGGGCCGGGGGTGTGTTGTTCATTTGCGAAAACCGCTCTTTGTTGCGGCCTTGAAATAGGCGGCGCTTTTCCTGTAAAACTTCTTGAGCGTGCTGTGGGCGGCCCTACTCTCCGCCTCAGCTATGAGCACGTCACCATCTAAAGGCTCATTCGGACCAACCTATTTCTTGCGGGCGTAGTCCCTCAGAAAAGCCTCCGAAAGACCGTTGCGGCGGTAGGGCTCAAACGAAAAGAGCCGGTCCAAAACCTCCTTTGCTTTTTCCTGCTGGGTCATGATGTAACATCTCCTTGTAACAGTAACATCGCCGGTCATATAGGGGTATGTATTGCGTTTAGGTAATCAGGTAATTTCACAATCTTCTCTAAATTACCTAAACTCTCAATTTTTCAACTTTTAGACTTTGATATATGGAACGTTACAACGTTGAAATTCCAAGGGTTTTGCTGTGTAACAGTGGAACAAAGGCAATCTGACTTTTCACACGGGGCAAGTGGAACAATTAGAGAGTTTAGGACGATTGTTCCAGGGGGTATTACCTCCTATTGTTCCGCTCATGGGCTTTTTACAAAGCCTCTGCACTTTCCATGGGGGCCGAAACGGATTGAGCCGTCTGTTTCCCGCCAGCCAGGGAGGGTGGAAATAATTCGGTTGATGTTCCGTGCGGCCTTGTTGGTCAGGTCCTCCGGCGGGTGACGGAACGCCTCCGCCCAGACCTCAGCGGCACACACCCGGTCACGGGGGGCCACAGGTATACGGCTTTTCAATGTGGCTGACGGCCTCAAAAGGCCGTAGTCTGTCACGGTGGTACTGCCGCTCCCCCTCCAATACAAGAGCCGGTTTTTGAGTGGCCAGCGCTCCCAGCCTACCGGCACAGGGCGGGCCAGAAATTCCATGATGGTTTGGCGGGTGTTCTCCGCCTCCCGCTTGTCCCGTGCGGCCTCATAGGGCGTGATGACCGGGGCCTCCCGCTGATAGGCCGCTTGGCACTCCTCCAGCGTGGGCAAAGCGTAGGGCTTGACGGTGGGCCGCTCCTGGGCTGTAAACCCATAGCCCAGGACGGCGGCCAGCTTTTTGGCAGTGGTCTTGGAACAACTCCCCCGGCTTTTCAGCCGGGAAAGCATGGGCGGGGTGATACCGGCCCTTGCGGCCAGCGCTTGCCCGGACAAGCCCGCCTGCCGTTGCAGAGCCTCCAGGCGCTCCTTGTCGATTTTCACACCCTCACCCCCGGCTCCAGATGTGGGTGGCCAGCCAGCTCTCTTTCTGCTGGGCCTCATGGCGCTCCACCAGCTCCGCCACGTCCAGCTTGACGGTCAGCTTGTCCGGGGTGCCCGCCTCCAGCAAGGTGTAGCCGTTGCGGTCCAGCATCCGCTCCAGCAGCTCATTGGAGCTCTGGCCTACCAGCGCAGCCGCCTGGAGCTGCTCCTTGGTCACGGTGATGGTCAGGGCCTCCTCCCGGCCCGTGCGGTGGTCGTGGGCGATGACGGGGAACGCCCGCAGGATGATGGTGATCTCATTTTTCATAGCTATGTACCCCTTTCTTTGTTACGCTCTCGCCCTGTTCTGCTCCTGGGCCCGGACCCACTCCGCCAGACCGGCACGGGAGATGCGGACCCGCTGACCGATGCGCACGGTGGGGAAGTCCGCCCGGTGGCACAGGTTGTAGACGTTCCTGGAGCAGATGCCCAGCTCCTTGGCCGCCTCCGCCACGCTCAGGGTCAAGCGGCCCTCCGTGCTGACGTGGGCCTCCGGCGGGACGGGCGGGGGCGGTACGATTTCCGACAGGGAGAAAGACGTGTAGCCTTTGGCGATGAGGTCCCGTCCGGGGTCATCG